>Ga0209270_1000035_pt1 | contig 354894 bp, 284 predicted proteins | sample MTBAKSrepl1MetaG_FD_187456 | JGI IMG/M metagenome (GOLD analysis project Ga0209270, IMG submission 187456) | Enrichment culture microbial communities from Arthur Kill intertidal strait, New Jersey, USA, that are MTBE-degrading - MTBE-AKS1... | ecosystem: Environmental > Aquatic > Marine >... | reverse complement strand
ATGGTCATAACTGTTATAGATTGTGGTTAAACCTATTAAGTTACTGATTATCAGGGACTTAACCAAATTATTTACCATTTATTTTATTGAAAATCAAACATTTATGTTAAAGTTTAACGAACTATTATTATTAAAATGAATATAATAAAATATCCGCCACGTTCAGAATGGAATAAGATTCTATCCAGACCAGCATTGGATATTGAATCTTTATCAACATCTGTAAGTAACATTCTTGAAGAGGTGAAAAAACGAGGAGATGATGCATTACGCGAGTTTACTATGAAATATGATAAAGTAATGCTAGATGATATTGATGTTTCAGAAGTTGAGATTACATTCGCAAAATCTGAAATAAAGGAAGAACTGAAAAAAGCTATTTCAGTAGCTATTGATAATATAACCCAGTTTCATAAAGCACAGCAACCTCCGCCTGTTTTATGTGAGACAACTCCAGGTGTTAAATGCTGGCAGAAAAGTATACCTATCGAAAAAGTCGGCTTATATATTCCAGGGGGAACAGCACCCTTGTTTTCAACAGTTCTGATGTTGGCTATTCCGGCAAAACTTGCAGGATGTGAGGAAATTGTAATGTGCACTCCCCCCGATAAAAACGGGAAAATTCATCCGGCAGTGCTCTATTCTGCAGATGTGATTGGAGTTAATAAAATATTTAAACTTGGCGGAGTTCAGGCTATAGCCGCTATGGCCTATGGTACAGAATCAGTTCCAAAAGTTTATAAAATATTTGGACCGGGTAATCAATATGTCACTGCCGCCAAATTGAAAGTCAGTCTTGAAAATATCTCAATTGATATGCCCGCAGGCCCCTCTGAACTTGCTGTAATGGCCGATGATACCGCAGATCCTGCTTATGTGGCATCTGATCTGTTGTCACAGGCTGAACATGGAACGGATAGCCAGGTATTACTATTAAGTGTATCTGAGAAGCAACTGAAATCTGTTATTAGTGAAATTAATAAGCAAATTATTTCTTTGCCAAGAAAAAATATAGCAAATGAGGCACTTAAGAACAGCAAGTTTATTTTATTGAATTCAGTGGAGGAAATTTTGGATATGATTAATGAATATGCCCCTGAACATCTTATTATATCCATGGAGAATTACACGGAAATCGCCGGTAAAATTAAAAATGCAGGTGCAGTATTTCTTGGTAATTACTCCCCTGAAAGTGCCGGAGATTATGCATCGGGAACAAATCATACACTTCCTACCAACGGAACAGCTAAAGCATACAGTGGTTTAAACCTGGATAGTTTTATGAAAAAAATTTCTTTTCAGGAAATTTCTACATACGGATTATTTAATATTGGTCCATCTGTTGAAACTATGGCAATTGCTGAAGAACTTACAGGACATAGTCGCGCTGTGCAGATAAGGATGAATGATGTAGCAAATAATTACAGAAAAAATGGCAATAACTGATATCACTGGTTTTATTCGACCTAATATTACTAAACTGGTACCATATTCATCCGCACGTGATGAATATAGCGGAAATGACGCAGTGTTAATGGATGCTAATGAAAATCCATATAATGCACCATTTAACCGTTATCCTGATCCCCTTCAGCGTAAATTAAAACAGGAGATCAGTAATATTTCAGGAGTAAATACCAGAAATTTATTTCTCGGAAACGGAAGTGATGAAGCTATTGATTTATTAATCAGGGCATTCTGTAATCCGGGCATTGATAATATTATTGTTATAGACCCTACTTACGGAATGTATGAAGTATGTGCAAAAATCAATGATGTACAAGTAATTAAGGTTCTATTAAATAATGATTTTTCACTCGACCCTGAGAAAGTTTTATCTTCAGCAAGTGAAAACTCAAAGATCATCTTCCTCTGTTCTCCGAATAATCCGACATCAAATCTCTTAAAGGAATCAGATATACTTGAAATAATTGAAAGATTTAATGGAATTGTAGTGATTGATGAAGCCTATATTGATTTTTCAGGTACTAAGGGAATTCTTCCATTTCTTCCGGATCATAAAAACATGGTAATTCTGAGAACCTTCTCCAAAGCATGGGGACTCGCCGGAATAAGACTTGGAATGGCTATGGCTGATTACGAGATTATTACTGTTCTGAATAAAATCAAATATCCCTATAATGTGAATAATCTTTCCCAGGAATTAGCTTTGAAATCCATAAAAAAAATGAAATTAAAAGAAAAATGGGTGAAATCTGTCCTGGAAGAAAGAAATATTATGGCCCGTTCACTGGAGCTTCTGGAAATTGTACAAACTGTATATCACTCTGATGCAAACTTCCTTTTAGTCCGTTTTACAAATGCAAAATCGCTTTATGACTATCTCAGACAACAAAAGTTCATTGTCAGGGATAGATCAAAGGTCAGCCTGTGTAGCGGTTGTTTACGTATAACCATCGGGACCAGATATGAAAACCGTGAATTAATAAAACATATAAGGAATTTTAATAATAAATCAAAGAATAATAAACAATCATAATTACATTGCACATTAAAGTTTAATTTAAATGTTATCCATAAATGAAGAAAGCTCTCTTTATTGACCGTGACGGAACTTTAATAGTTGAACCACCTGTGAATTTCCAGATTGACAGCCTGGAAAAACTGGAATTCTATCCTGGCGTATTCAGAAACTTATATAACATAAGAACTTTTTTAGACTATGAATTGGTAATCGTAAGCAACCAGGATGGACTCGGCACAGCATCATTCCCATACGAAAAATTCATTGAGCCACATAATAAATTTATCCAGGCTTTTAAAAATGAAGGTATTACCTTTGATAACATCTTAATAGACAAAAGTTTACCTGAAGAAAATGCCCCTACCAGGAAACCGCGAACAGGGATGTTGACTGAATATTTGAAAGGGGATTACGATCTTGCATCCTCATATGTTATAGGTGACCGGATTACAGATGTTGAGCTTGCAGTTAATATGGGAGCAAAAAGTATCCTGCTGAATGATCCGGGGAAAAAGAAAGACCTGATTTCTAAAGACCTCATAAAGTATTGTAATCTAATCGCAAAAGACTGGACTGAAATCTGGAATTTTCTGCGTAATATCAGGAGAAAAGCAATTATCCACAGAAAGACCAGTGAAACGGATGTTTATGTTGAATTATCCCTGGATGGTAATGGTGATGCTAGTATTAATACAGGACTGGGATTTTTTGATCATATGCTGGAGCAAATTGCCAGGCATTCAGGATGTAATCTCACTTTAATTACAAAAGGTGATTTACATGTTGATGAACATCACACAATTGAAGATACAGGTATGGCACTTGGGGAAGCATTCGAAAAAGCACTGGGAGACAAAAGAGGCATTGCACGATACGGATTTGTACTCCCTATGGATGACAGTCTGGCTCAACTTGCTCTCGACTTCGGTGGAAGGGGTTGGCTGGTATGGGATGTGGAATTTAAAAGAGAAAAAATAGGAGAGATGCCTGCAGAAATGTTCAGCCATTTCTTTAAGTCCTTTTCAGATAGCGCCAAATGTAACCTGCATATAAAAGTGACTGGTGACAACGATCACCATAAAGCAGAGGCAATATTCAAAGGATTCGCAAAATGCCTGAAAATGGCTGTCAGTGTTGATTCATTAAATATGGAACTTCCTTCTACCAAAGGTAAGTTATAAAGTAATAAATGATTTAAATTTGTCTATGTGAATATTGCGATTATCAAATACAACGCCGGAAATATTATGTCGGTGAAATATGCACTTTCCCGGCTTGGTTACGACTCAAAGGTGACAGATGATTTTGAATATATTTCCAAAGCGGACAAAGTAATATTTCCCGGTGTCGGAGAAGCGGAGAACACTATGTTATATCTGCGAAAGAGGGGTATTGACAAACTCATAACCGGTCTTCGCAAACCGGTCCTGGGTATCTGTCTTGGTCAGCAACTAATGTGTTCCTATTCTGAAGAAGGAGATACTACATGTCTTGGAATATTTAATGTTTCGGTGAAAAAATTTCTTCCACCGGGTAAAATTCCACATATGGGATGGAATAGTATGCATGAAATTAAAGGTAAATTATTTGATAATATCAATAACGGGGATTTTGTATATTTTGTGCATAGTTATTATGTCCCTGTTTGTGAAAATAGTTCAGCTTTATGTCAATACCTTGATATGTTTAGTGCAGCTCTTGAAAAGGATAATTTTTATGCGACTCAGTTTCACCCGGAGAAAAGCGGTGATGTGGGTCATCAGATACTCAAAAATTTCATTTCATTATGATAGAAATTATTCCGGCTATTGATATTATTGAGGGGAAATGCGTTCGCCTTGAAAAAGGAGATTATAGTAAAAAGAAGGTGTATAGTGCTGATCCGGTAGAAATCGCATGTATGTTCGAATCATGGGGTATAAGAAGACTTCACCTTGTGGATCTTGATGGAGCAAAAGCATCCCATATAGTGAATTTTGAAGTTCTGAACAAAATAACTTCAGCAACATCACTTATTGTAGATTTCGGAGGAGGAATAAAAAGTGAAGAAGATCTAAATATTGCATTTGACAATGGGGCGGCAATGATTACCTGTGGAAGTATTGCTGTTAAAGATCAGGAAAAGGTAATAAAATGGCTGATTAATTATGGACCTGATAAAATTATACTCGGGACAGATCACCGAAAAGGAAAGATTGCAATTACGGGCTGGCTGGAAGGGTCTGATATCGACCTTTTTACATTTATTGAGGGCTATTTCTCAAGAGGGATAAAAAAAATTATCTGTACCGACATTGAAAAAGATGGTATGCTTACCGGCCCTTCATTTCATGTATATCAGGAAATTCTTACTAAATTTAAAGGATTATATGTGATTGCCAGCGGAGGTATCAGTAATATAAAAGATGTGGAGAAGCTTAACAGAGAAAGGATCCCCGCTGTTATAATAGGAAAAGCAATATATGAAGGGAAAATAAATGAGTATGATATAAAACAATATTTATAATTCTACAAATAATGCTTGCAAAAAGAATAATACCATGTTTAGATGTTCGTGACGGACAAACAGTTAAAGGGATTAACTTTGTTAATCTTAAAAATGTTGGCGATCCTGTGGAATTGGGTGCAAAATATGCCAAAGAAGGTGCAGATGAGCTAGTATATCTGGATATTACTGCAACTCATGAAAAAAGAAAACTATTTACTGACCTTGTTGGACGAATAGCACAACACCTGACAATCCCATTTACAGTTGGTGGTGGAATTAATGAAATGTCTGATGCGGAGCGTCTGTTATCTGCAGGAGCAGACAAGGTGTCAATCAACTCATCCGCAGTTTTGAATCCTGAATTTATCAGTCAGCTGGCATCCTCCTTCGGTAACCAGTTTGTAGTAGTTGCTATTGATGCAAAACTGGAGAATGGGGAATGGCGGGTGTATATAAATGGAGGAAGAATTCCTGTGGATAGGGAACTGTTCTCCTGGGCTAAAGAAGCGCAGGAAAGAGGGGCAGGGGAAATATTGTTTACTTCAATGAATCATGATGGGACCAAAGATGGTTATGCATGTGAACCCCTGGCCATTCTTTCTGATAATCTTTCCATTCCTGTAATTGCTTCCGGAGGTGCCGGGAAAAAGGAACATTTTACTGAAGTATTTACAATTGGAAAAGCCGATGCAGCCCTTGCTGCAAGTATATTCCATTTTAATGAGATCCCTATTCCGGAACTAAAAAAATATTTAAAAGAACAAAATATTCCCGTAAGATAATGTTGGACAGATAAATGTGAAACATTCTCTACAGATCATAATCTCCTATAGTAGAATTAGTTACAATATAACTTTATCATTATTATCAATATGATTCTAAAATCAAACTGAACAAGCGGTTTATTAAATATAAAATACTAATCAGTATTGAAAAAAATTACAGAAATAAAATTTCAGAATATGAAACTTGATTTTAAGAAGTTGAATGGTCTTATACCTGCCATAATTCAGGATAATAATACCCGGAAGGTTTTGATGCTTGGATTTATGAATGAGGAGGCAATAACAAAAACGATTGAAACAGGATATGTAACATTTTACAGCCGTACAAAAAAAAGATTATGGACAAAAGGGGAAGAAAGCGGTAATTTCCTTAGGTTTATAAGCATGCAGGAAGATTGTGATGCTGATACTCTTCTTATTAAAGCAAACCCTACCGGACCTGTTTGTCATAAAGGAACCGATACCTGCTTTAATGAAACTAATGCAAAACCGGAAAGGAATGAATTCATATTTATCCTGCAGGATTTGATTTATGACAGGAAGAAGAATCTTCCGGAAGGTTCTTATACCACAAAATTATTTAAACAGGGAATTAATAAAATTGCTCAAAAACTAGGTGAAGAAGCTGTTGAATTAATTATTGAAGCAAAAGATGATAATGAAGAACTATTCCTCAATGAAGCAGCAGATCTGATGTACCATTTACTGGTTTTACTTGCAGTCAAAAATCTTGATCTTTCTGATGTCATCCGGGTTCTTGAAAACAGACATAAGTAATTCCTGTTATCTACCAGATCACTGCTCTGTTTTCCGGCTTAATATATACGGTATCATTAACTGAAACATTAAATGCAGCATAAAACTCAGTCATATGTGCTATCGGGCCATTAACTCTGAATTTTCCTAATGAATGTACATCTTCTCTTGTTCTCCTGAGAATTTCTTCATCTGTTATGTTTTGAGCCCAGACATGTGCATAACCAAGAAAGAATCTTTGTTCAGGCGTGAATCCGTTTATTTTACCTTTGGGCGGATTTTCTTCCCATGCTTTTTTTAATGCAGTATAAGCTATATTCAAGCCACCCAGATCAGCAATATTCTCCCCAAGGGTAAGTTTCCCATTTGCATATACGCTGTCAGAAACAAGAAAAGCATCGTATTGTTGAACAAGCACTTTCGACCTGTCTATAAATTTTTCCGCATCTTCCCTTGTCCACCAGTCCCTTAAATTACCGTCTTTATCGTACATCCTCCCTTTGTCATCAAAACCATGTGTCATCTCATGTCCGATCACCATCCCAATAGCACCGTAATTGACAGCATCATCAGCCTTAAGATTAAAAAAAGGCGGTTGAAGAATACCTGCAGGAAAAACAATCTCATTCCTGGAAGGACTGTAATATGCATTTACTGTCTGAGGTGTCATTCCCCACTCGTTCGGATCCACGGCTTTCCCGATTTTATTTATCTGGTAATTATAATTAAACTTAGATGATTTTATTATGTTCTGAAAATAATCATTGTCTGAAATCTCAAGATCTGAGTAATCTCTCCATTTATCCGGGTACCCGATTTTGACATTTATCTTCTCTAATTTAGCCAGCGCTTCCTTTTTGGTTCCTTCACTCATCCATTCCAGGTTTACTATTCTTTCAACCAGTGCATTCCTGAGATTACTTACTAGTTTATTCATCCTTTCTCTGGCTTCAGGAGGGAAAAATTGTTCAACATAAAGCTTCCCTATTACTTCTCCCAGTGCTATATCCGCTGATTTTAGAACTCTTTTCCACCTGGGTTGTAGTTCCTGTTTACCGGAAAGAAACTTACCATAGAAATTAAAATTTGCATTAACAAATTCTGAACTGAGGTATTCTGAGGATCTGTTCAATATATGCCAGGAAATATATACTTTCCAGTCAGAGACAGGTACGTCAGACATCATATCACTAATTTCCTTAAAAAACAACGGTTGCCCGATATTTATTTCAGTAAACTCAGGGGATCCGGAGTGCAGGAAGAAATTATTCCAGTTTATTCCAGGAGTTTTTTTTATCAGATCATCAACTGTTATTTTGTTGAAAGTTTTATGAGGATCTCTTCTTTCAAGACGTGTCATGGATGCCTTTGCCAGGCGTGTTTCCATATCTAAAATAGTAACAGCTTTATTATTTGCAAGAGATTCACTATTCCCTGTTAATGAAAACATTTTTTCAATATATCGCTTATATTCCTCACGTATTTTAACTGAGTTATCATCATCAGAAATATAATAATCCACATCAGTTAAACCCAGCCCGCCCTGATAAAGATTTGCAAGCATCATCTCAGAATTCTCCCTGTCTGGTGCTCCGAAAAAATTAAACAGGATACCAGTACCATATGATTGCCAGCGAAAGATAATGTTTTGTAACTGTTGAACATCTGTTGCAGCATCTACCAGGTTAAGCTCGTCCTGTACAGGTTCCATCCTCATTTTTTCAATTCTTTCAATGTCCATCCCTGTTTTATAAAAATCCCTGATCTTCTTTTTTTCATCATCTCCCTCCGTTTCACTGATACTCTCTATAAGTTCCTTTAAATTCTTTGCCGTATTTTCCGACAGCACGTCAAAACTACCATATCGGCTGAATTCAGGAGGCATGGGATTATTTTTTATCCATCCGCCGTTTGCATACTGATAAAAATCAGTGCCTGGTTCAATGCTTCTGTCAAGATCATTTATATTTAAGGCCATGTCTTTTTGTCTGCAACTAAGTAATAACATTAGAAAAAGCAATACTCCTGCTGATACATTCTTTCTCATTCGTTATGTGATTAAAATTGGGCAAGGGATTTTTTTATGATCTCAACCGATTCATATATTTGTTCTTTATTGATAATAAGAGGAGGAGCAAACCGGATAATATGTTCATGGGTAGGTTTTGCCAGAAGGCCATTATCCCTGAGGACAAGACAAACATCCCATGCAGTTTTCCCTGCTTTTGGTTTTATTACTATTGCATTTAAAAGACCTTTCCCTCTGACCAGTTCCACAATATCACTTTTTATCTTTTTTAATTCCTCACGGAAAATTAATCCGAGATTTTCAGCATTATCTGCTAATTTTTCATCCCGGATCACACTTAATGCTGCAATGGCAACTTTACATGCCAGGGGATTTCCTCCAAATGTTGATCCATGTTCTCCGGGCCGGATTACCAGCATGATCTCATCATCGGCCAAAACTGCTGACACAGGATATACTCCACCGGAAAGTGCTTTTCCAAGTATAAGAATATCAGGTCTGACTCCTTCATGATCACATGCCAGGAGTTTCCCGGTTCTTCCAATACCGGTTTGTACTTCGTCAGCAATAAAAAGTACATTCTTCTTTTTACATAAATCATATGCTTTTTTCAGATAACCATCCTCCGGAACATATACACCTGCTTCTCCCTGTATAGGTTCAACAAGAAATCCTGCCACATTGCTGTCTTCCAGTGCTTTCTCCAGAGAAGGGATATCATTATAGGGTATTTTAATAAATCCCGGTGTATAAGGGCCATATCCTTTATAGGAATCAGGGTCTGTTGACATAGATATTATTGTGATGGTTCTGCCATGAAAATTTCCTTCACATACAATTATTTTAGCCTGATTTTCAGGAATACCCTTTTTTTCATACGCCCACTTTCTGCATAATTTCAGTGCTGTTTCGTCACCTTCTGCCCCTGAATTCATGGGCAGCACTTTATCATACCCGAAATATTTTGTGACAAATTCTTCATATTCACCTAAAATGTTGTTATAAAAAGCCCTTGAGGTCAATGTTAATTTCTTTGACTGCTCAATAAGTGCATTAATAATTTTAGGATGACAATGTCCCTGGTTAACAGCCGAATAGGCAGAAAGAAAATCAAAATATCTTTTTCCCTCAACATCCCAGACATATACACCTTCACCTTTTCCCAATACTACTGGAAGAGGATGATAGTTATGCGCACCAAATTTTTCTTCGCGTGCAATAAATTCCTCGGTATTCATTCTTTTTATTATTTTTTGGTTAAACAATTTCAGACTTCAAAAATAAGCATAACTTAGCTACTTTTATTGTAAATTGAAGTAAAAAATAATTGATTTCACTGCTATTATTCGATAAATGAGATATTAAAAAAAGTATTAATTCATTTATAAAATTACTGTAACTGTACATATGCAAAAAGAATTAAACCCATTATTACTACAAAGACGGAGTATTTTTGCTTTTTCAGATATTCAGATCGAAGAGCAGGACATAATGCTCCTTTTTGATGCCGCCAGAAAAGCTCCTTCAAGTTTTAATGCACAACCATGGAGATTTATTTATGCAGTAAAATCCAATCCGGAGGAATATAATGAAATGTATAAATTACTTTTCGAAGGAAATAAAATCTGGGCCAAATCAGCTCCTGTATTAATAATGGCCTTGACTGAAAACATCCTTCAGCATAATGGTGAAGTCAATGGGTATGCTTTACATGACCTTGGCCTTGCTACTGCGAATCTTTTACTACAGGCTTCCTTTATGGGATTGTCTACTCATCCTATGGGAGGATTTGATAAAATAAAGGCAATGGAAATACTTAACATTCCGGGGAACATCGAACCTGCAACTATCATTGCACTCGGCTATAAAGGGAAGAGTAAAAATTTACCCGATAATATAAAAGAAAGAATAAAATCAGCCGGAAAAAGAAAAAAACTGAATGAGTTTGTTTTTAAAGGAATGTATAATCAAAAAATCTTATAAAATAAGTGGAATAAAGGATTTGTAGTAATATCAGAAACTTACACTTATTTTCAAATTGAATCTCCTGGATGTGAGGTAATTGGGAACTGCAAACATACCGGGTATATTTTTCTGGTTTGAGATTGTGCGTACCCAAAAGTAAGAAATTGTATTATTCATACCGAGAAGATTGAAAATCTCAAAACTGATCCACATATCCCTGAAAATTGCATACAGATTATCCGGATGATATTCACGTGTGAATTTCTTCACGTTTTTTGAAAAACCTATATCTGCTCTCCGATAGGGTGGTAGCCGGTAAAGTTCATCAAATCTGTCTTCCTTTGGTGAGCTGTAAGGAAGACGACTCCCGTATAAAAGATTCAGATGCACCTTATAATCAGGGTTATTAGGCAAATAGTCCTGGAAAAACAATCCAACTGTGAATAATTGATCTGTTGGGCGGGGATAATACCCGGGTTCAATCTTTGTAAGTTCTCCATCTATTTCACCAAAATAAAAATCATTTTTTATATCCTCCCTGGTACGCATCAATGACATGCTTAACCATGACTCTGCATTCCTTACGAATTCCCCGTTCAGCTTCAGATCAATTCCAACGGCATATCCCCTTGCTAAATTATCCCCTGCATATTTGATGCTTACATTATCTAGTTTATATGGAACAAGTTGTTGAAGATCTTTATAGTACATTTCAGCTGATAGCTTAAATGGTCTTTCCCATGCTGAGAAAATATAATCTCCTCCAAATAACAGGTGAATTGATTGCTGTGCCTTCAGAGTTGTATTAAGCTGACCATAAAGATCCCTCATTTCCTTATAGAAGGGAGGCTGGGAATATAGCCCCATACTGAGCCTTAGCATTATATCCTTCTCCCAGGGAGGCTCAATGGTAAAATTTATTCTCGGACTTAGAAGCAGCTGCTTGTTCAATCCCAGGAATGTCCCTCTTATGCCGGTAGTTACGAAATAATGACAATTTCCTGCGCTGAATCTCCAGGTATCCTGGAAAAAACTGCTGATATTACCGGCACTTACATTATTATCAGTTTTTATTAATTTATTTACAAGAACCATCTCCGGATCCTGAGGGATGGAATATCCTGCAGAATCTATCATTTCCCATTCACTTAATCTGTCTGTAATATATCGATACTGGTATCTTAGTCCCCAGCGAAAATTATGAGTTCCTTTAGTAAATTCACCAATGTGATCTGCTGAATATACATAAGCATTCAGAGAGTTTCTGGCGTGATTTAAAAATCCTCCGATTCCGATATTTAATATACTGTCTCCATATGTTTCTGATCCTATTGTATTATCTAATTCGTTAATCAGATATTCACCCAGGATATCGTAAGCTTCTTTCTCGATACTTGAAAATCCACTTGAAATAAACTTAAGCAAAAGATTGTCTGAGGGTTGATATTTAAATGTTAAAGCTCCCTGGTATAAATTAAAGATATCAGCTTCCTCCCCTTCAAAATAAATAATAAGATTCAGTGGAGTGCTGGCAGTTCCAAAATCAGTTCGTCGTGTAGTGGGAATAAAATTATATTGGTTCCGTGAAATATTTCCAAGAAAGCTAATTTCCAGTTCATTTGAAATTGAATAAGTAATTAAGCTCTGAAGATCAAAAAAATTTGGTTTATAATCTCCTTCAGTATCAAGAGTATTAAGGATATAAGATGTAGTCTTGTATCTTAAACCGGTTAAAAAACTTAATCTTTCTTTTTTATTCAGGCCTTCAAAATAAACACTTCCACCTAAGAGGCTTCCTGAACAGGAGCCTGCAAATGATGTTGGTTTTTTATAGTTAATATCCAATACAGAAGACATCCTGTCGCCATAACGTGCTTCAAATCCTCCGGCTGAAAATCTGATTGAAGAAACCATGTCACTATTTACAAAACTTAGCCCTTCCTGTTGGCCTGAACGAATGAGAAATGGCCTGTAAATCTCGATATCATTTACATATACAAGATTTTCATCAAAATTACCTCCTCTTACAGAATATTGAGAACTTAATTCATTGCTTGAAGAAACACCGGGCAAAGTTTTTATCAGAGATTCCACAGCCCCTATTGTTCCGGGTACAAGTTGAAGATCTTTCGGATCAATCCTCATCATTGTAGTGGCTCTTTCCTGTCTCGCACTTACCATCACTTCACCAATCTCCCTTATATCAGTTTCGAGTGTAATGTTAATTGTGATTCGTTCTTCTGGTTTCAGACTAATGCCATGTTCCTGAGTAATATAACCAACAAAGGAGTATATTAATATTATATCTGTATCTGGGGGAACAATTATTTCATAACTGCCGTCATTCTTATTCATGGTTCCTGTTTGTGAATTTTTCACTGTTATATTAACAGGAAAAAGAGGATTGCCTTGAATGTCTGAAATCAATCCGAGTACAGTTCCTTGTTGGGAATAAATATGTGCCCCTGGCAATAAAATGAAAACCGTAAGAAACAGTAGTATCCTGAAAAAAAGATTCATTAATGAAGGTGTGATTTTTTTTGCATTTTCCTGAAGTAAATAACTTAAAATTACTTGAAAAATTGTGCAGTCAGTCTTTATCATTTTTAAAATCTCCTCTTTTCAAGGCCTCGAAGAATTTAGCCCAGTTTAAAGGATTTAACAGGGGGATACTGGGATATTGACCGGCATAATATAGTTTATCATAATGCTGCTGCATGGCTGTTTTAAAAGAAAGATCTGCATCCGGTTCAAAGTCCATATTTAATTGGGCTTTTATTAATGCAATATTTTTGTATGCACGCTGTTCATCATCATCAGGTAACTCAAGTTTGAGAAATGCAACTTTAAATTCATCATATGTTTTCCATGGAAAAACCTTGACCTCAGAAAGATGAATGGTGTCGTTTAATAAATAAATATCCCGGGGATATTGTGATACATTAATGTCATCGGGAATAACAACCAGAGTGTTCTTGTACCCTATACATCTGAACAAAACACTGTCGGATGGAGCAACAATGAATGAAAACATACCTTTTTCATTACCCGTAGTGCCTGATTTTTTTGAAATATTGATGATATTAACATCAGGTACTGCCTCGTATTTCAGATTTCTTACAACGCCTGAAAATTGAATTAGCTTTTCATCCTGACTCCAGATTGTATGAAATGCAAACACGAAGACAATTACAAATACTATCCTGGCAGACAATTTCTCTTGTTTTAATAGGATTCAAAAATAGCTAAAAAATTGATTATATCAGTATTTTAACTTTAATTAACTTTTAAAGTTTGCCTTATAAATAGCCATTACAGGGCTGTTTGTGCATTATGATATCTTTATCAGTTGATTTTATCAGGTATTATATTTGTCAAAAATAATTTATGTATTTTTATGAATCAATATAGTATTTTTATCAAATTTCGGAACAAAAGGTATAATTATAATAAAATGGTCTGGCAGAAGGAAATATCACTTCCATCATTTAAAAAAGGATTTCACCTGATCACACCGTTAATTATTTCTGAACTGCCACATTTACCTGAAACCGGAATTTTAAATATTCTTGTTAAACATACTTCCGCTGGTATAACATTAAATGAAAATGCCGATCCGGATGTCAGAATAGATTTCGAGAAATTTATAAGCAATCTGATCCCTGAAAATCACCCTCTTTATTCCCACATACTGGAAGGATCTGATGATATGCCTGCTCATATTAAGTCCTCCTTATTCGGCCAGTCATTAAATATTCCAATTACCAACCACAGGTTGAATCTCGGAACATGGCAGGGTATATATTTCTGTGAGTTCAGAAATTACGGAGGAAGGAGGCAGATTATTATGACCATTATAAGTTAATTCTATTCTTTCCATTAAAGAAAACCGGGAGCTTTTAAGGATAATTTCCTATTTTTGAGCTTTTATTTGTATTATGGAAAAATTACTCCTTTTGGGTAATGAAGCAATAGCATGCGGGGCTATGGATGCCGGAATATCAGGAATTTATGCTTATCCAGGTACTCCTTCAACTGAAATAACCGAATATGTTCAAAATTCTCCTGAAGCGTATAATAAAGGTATTCGTTCTGAATGGTCAGTTAATGAAAAAACTGCCCTGGAAGCTGCATTAGGTATGTCATATGCTGGCAAACGTTCTATGGTATGCATGAAGCATGTGGGATTGAACGTAGCAGCAGATCCTTATATAAATGCAGCACTCACAGGTGTCAACGGGGGATTAATTGTCACAGTTGCCGATGATCCTTCAATGCATTCTTCTCAAAATGAACAGGATTCCAGGTTTTATGGCAAATTTGCCAGGATGCCTGTCCTTGAACCCTCTGAACAACAGGAAGCTTATAATATGATATTTTATGCATTTGAGCTGTCAGAAAAGTATAAGTTGCCTGTTATGCTAAGAATAACTACCCGTCTTGCTCATTCACGAACTGGTATAGTACGGAGAAATGGTCTCCGGCAGAATAATCTGAATCTTCCTTCTGACAGTAAACAATTTGTTCTGCTGCCTTCTATTGCGCGTGGAAGATATAAGTTGCTTCTCAGGTTACAACCACAACTGGAAAATGAATCCGAAATCTCAGGTTATAATATGTTTTTTCCCGGGAATCAAAAAAACCTTGGAATTATTGCTGCAGGGATAGCATATAACTATTATCTGGAAGTTAGTAGAAAAAACAAACTTAATTACCCTGTCCTTAAGATTTGTCAATATCCCTTACCTGTTAAATTATTGGAAAAAATAGCCGGGGAAACTCAAAAGTTGCTCGTATTGGAAGAAGGGTATCCTTTTATCGAAGAACAATTGAGAGGATTCTTCAATAAACCCTTCATTGTAGAAGGTCGTTTAAGTGGAAAAATTCCTTATGACGGAGAACTAAATCCTGATTGTGTGGCAGATGCTCTGGATATTGAAAAGAAAGTTCTTCACAGTGTTCCTTCTGTTGTTGTTAACAGACCACCTGCTTTATGTAAAGGGTGTAGTCATGCCGATATGTTTTTTGCTCTGAACGAAGCAATGAAAAAATTCGGAAAGGGGAAAGTATTTTCAGATATAGGATGTTATACACTTGGAGCATTACCTCCTTATGAAGCTATTTATTCCTGTGTGGACATGGGTGCGTCAGTAACAATGGCCAAAGGCGCTGCTGATGCAGGTCTTTTCCCTGCTGTAGCTGTTATCGGAGATTCCACATTTACACATTCAGGAATAACCGGCCTTCTTGATGCTGTGAATGACAATAGCCCGGTAACCATAATTATTTCAGATAACCTTACAACCGGAATGACAGGCGGGCAAAAATCATCTGCATCAGGAAGATTGGAAAGTATTTGCAAAGGGATAGGTGTTGATCCGCAACATATCAGAATTATTAATCCGCTGAAAAAATTCCATCAGGAAAATGTTACAATATTATTAAAGGAAATTGAATATAAAGGTGTATCAGTTATTATATCACAAAGAGAATGCATTCAAACAGCCACCCGTAGGAAAAAAACAGGTAATTCAGTAAAATTAACCCATGATAGTAATGAAAACTGATATTATAATATCCGGTGTCGGAGGCCAGGGAATACTTTCCATAGCTGCAACTATCGGATTAGCAGCAATTGATCATGGATTATACCTGAAACAGTCTGAAGTCCATGGCATGAGCCAGAGGGGAGGAGCTGTTCAATCTCACTTGCGGATCTCTTCAGAAAAAGTTATTTCTGATCTGATACCTCTTGGTGAAGCTGATATGATTTTATCCGTAGAACCTCTGGAATCCCTTCGCTATCTTCCATGGCTCTCAGAAAATGGATGGCTCGTTACCAATACAAAGCCATTTGTAAATATTGACAATTATCCTTCCACTGAATCTATTATTAATGAAATTAAAAAGCTGAAACACTACATTGCAATTGATGCTGATGAAACAGCACATTCTGTTTCATCACCAAAATCTTCCAATATGGTTATTTTAGGAGCAGCTTCAAATTATATTGATATCCCTGAACAATCATTCTTAATTGCTATTGAAAAATTATTTTTCAGAAAAGGTAATAACATTGTAAATGGGAACATCAAAGCCTTCTTAGAGGGTAAAAAGTCAGGAGTGTCAATTTAATCCTTTGAACATGATTTTTAAAAAAAGAGATCTTCTGCAATTTCAAAAAAAAAGAATTGATCCTAAATCTATTCAAAAACAAATAAGTTACTTTGTGTCAGGGATTAAGCCTGTTAATATTGATCGCCCCGCTACACCTGGTGATGGAATTGAGATCGTTGATAATGACAGGATGATTTTATATGCAGGGCTGTATGATAAGTATAGGAATTCTTTCCGGAAAGTGAGATTTATACCTGCTTCAGGCGCAGCTTCCAGAATGTTCAAAGACTTGTTTGATGCATTGCATATATTTTCTTCAACTTCTTATGATACAGAAACATGGCTGAAAAACCATCCTGAAATATCAGACTTTTTAAAAAATATTCATCAATACCCTTTCAGCAGAGAACTTAATGAAATTTGCAGGAGTAAATATACTGACATTAATAACCTTATCACGCAGAAGAAATATGCTGAAATATTACAACTTTTACTACAGGAAGAAGGATTGAACTATGGTAATTTACCTAAAGGATTACTTAAGTTTCACATTTATGAAAATGAAAGTCGCACTGCCCTGGAAGAACATTTTTTTGAAGCAGAGCAATACCTGATTGATTCTGATCAATCACTACATCTGCATTTTACGGTTTCTCCCGAATTTAAACATTCGTTTGAGGAAATTTCCGACAAGGCAATCAAAGGATTTAAAGAAAGAGGTGTTTTACTTGAAATTGATTATTCTGTGCAGGATCCTTCAACTGATACAATTGCAGTTTATTTAAACAATAGGCCGTTTCGGTCAGATGATGGAAGTATATTATTCAGACCGGGAGGGCATGGAGCTCTCCTTCATAATTTAGGCGAGCTGGAAGATGAATTAATATTCATAGGTAATATTGATAATGTTACAATTGACATCCTTAAACCAAAAAGAGTACTATATAAGAAAATTCTTGGAGGATATCTGATTGAAAAAATTAACATTATCAGGCAGTTACTTCATGATCTTGAAAATAATTACTCTGATACGTTAAAAAATAATATACTGAAATTTACAAGAGAAAATATCTCTCAGAGTGTTTATGAAACTCTGGTTAATCTTAATGACACCGGCTTTGTCTCCTATGCCAGAATGACTTTGCATCGGCCTGTAAGAGTATGCGGAATGGTAAGAAATCAGGGAGAACCGGGAGGAGGGCCTTTTTGGGTGATTGGAAATGATGGACAAATTACAAAACAAATAATCGAAAGTTCACAGATAAATTTACAGGATCCTTCTCAAAAACAGGCATTTTATTCATCCACTCATTTTAATCCTGTGGATATTGCCTGTACTTTCAGGGATTATAAAGGCTGTAAATTTAATTTAACTGATTTTCGTGATGATGATATGGCTTTTATTTCTGTTAAATCATCAGGAGGACGTGATCTTAAAGCACTTGAATTACCTGGATTGTGGAATGGAGGAATGGCAGGATGGATAACATTTTTTATTGAAGTACCCGTAGATACATTTTCTCCTGTAAAAAATGTATTTGACCTGCTTAGACCTGAACATCTGAATCTCCTGAAGTAATACAGCCATTGCTTTGAAAAAGCATCAGCGATAAGCAGAGAGACGTAGTAGCAGTATATAGTTCTGCATCAGAAAAATAAAACTGCACAAAAGGTAAATCTTAAATTCCGGAAAAGAAATTATTAATATATTTTTAATATAAGAGTAACCTACGATTAAAATTATATGGTAATTTTGTTTTGTTGTATATTTTAAAATCATTTTTCCAGCCATCATTTTTATATAACTATTCCCATGGATTACAGTAATTATAAAATTCTTCTAGTTGATGATGAAGAGGATATTTTGGAATTCCTTTCATATAATCTTCAAAAAGAAGGATTTATTATTTTTACAGCCAGAAATGGACGGGATGCAATAAAACTGGCAATAGAAAAATTTCCTCATTTAATCCTGCTGGATGTAATGATGCCGGAGATGGACGGGATAGAGACTTGCGAGGAAATAAGAAATAATCATGACCTTAAAGGTACCCTGATTGCTTTTCTTACAGCCCGGGGAGAAGATTATTCCCAAATAGCAGGTTTTGAAGCAGGTGGGGATGACTATATAACAAAACCTGTTAAACCAAAATTACTTATCAGTAAAGTTAAGGCATTACTTAAACGGTATCATTATTCGGGTGAGAAAAAGTCTGATAAAGATTCTTCTGTACTTAAAACAAAGGATATTCATATTGACTATGACAGGTATATCGTAATTTTAAAAGGTGAAGAGATGTTTTTCCCCAAGAAAGAATTTGAATTGCTGAAACTTTTAATTTCAAAACCGGAAAAAGTGTTTACACGAGATGAGATTTTTCAGAAAGTTTGGGGTGACAATATTATTGTAGGTGACAGGACCATTGATGTACATATAAGAAAGTTAAGGGAAAAACTTGGCGATGATTATATCAGGACTATCAAAGGAGTAGGTTATAAATTTATTTCATAACCACAGGATTCTCTTTTTTTACAATATTATTATTTTCATATTCCAGGAATTCCTTCTGAGCCTGAAGTACATTTGTGGCAAATAACAGCATGTTTTTGGATTCGGTCATTATATCAAGATATAACATACCTGTTTTACCGCCTTTCCTTAATTTTTTAAGCACTTTAATTTGTTTTTTCTTCAAATTGTTTGTTTCAACAATAAGATTATTTCTCTTTTCAATTAGTTCATTTAATTTTTCGAACTTGTTATTTTTCAGAATATTTAATGCGAAATTAAAAAAGTCTGACATTTTTTCGTTAAATTGAAGTAATTCGTTTGCCAGATCTTTGGTAAGGGGAGGATGGTTGTTGTCGACATGAACAAATAAAGGATTTACCACAAAAGCAAGGCAATTGGCAGTCTCTTTAAGATAATCAAGCACCTGGACATAATAATGTCCTGATTCGATCTCATCTTCCATTAATTTTCGTATTGTGAGATGAATACCCTTTTTTAAGTCTTTTGTTTCCTGGTTTAGTTCTTTTGTCTCTTTCCTTACCTGATGAAGTGCTTTACGGTTTTCTTTGACAAAATTAATAATTGCGATATAATAAAGTTTGGAAACCTTAATTATGATTTTTTTAACTGTTTCTGAACAATTACTGATAATACCCATTGTAGTTACCTTTTCTTCTTTTATTGCTTTCATCTCTGCTTCAGCGGATTTCTTTTTATGAAATGCATGAGTACGCATGAGTATATATGCCGCTATCAACATAAATCCAATAATAGCAATCATTCCTCCATAAAACAGACCTATTGCCAGAAGGAAAGAAAAAGCGAAAGCGGCAAATGCAGTGAGGAACCAACCTCCTACAACAGTTATAACGCCGGTGATCCTGTAAACAGCAGTTTCCCTGCCCCAGGCTCCATCGGAAAGTGAAGTGCCCATGGCAACCATAAATGTAACATATGTGGTCGAAAGAGGTAATTTCAGGGAGGTGCCTAGCGCAATCAGAGCACTTGCTATTACAAGATTGACAGAAGCCCTTACCAAGTCAAAAGCCAGAATTTCATGTTGTTTTTTGTTTTGCTCAGTCAAAACAGATTGGTCAAATCTTCTCTCAATCATCACCCGTAAACGATGCGGAATAATTCTTTGAAAAAAGTTACTTAAATCAAGAGACCATCTTACTAAAATTCTTGCCAGTGCAGAAGATTCAAATCTCTCATCCTGTTCTTCCTGGCTGCTTAAATCAATGGTGGTGGCGGTAACTGAACGTGCCTTACGTGAAAATTTAAGCGCAATAGCCATAATTAAACCGGCGGTTAATAAAAACATAACAGGTGTTTTAACAGGGCCCTGCAGTACCGTCATTAATTGTTCATCTGGCTTTAAGCCGGAAGCTATAAATGATTTAAATGATTCCAATCCTGCAAGTGGAACCCCGATGAAATTCACCAGGTCATTACCTGCAAATGCCATTGCCAGTGCAAATGTCCCAAGAAGTACTATTATTCTTAATACATTTACCCTTGCTAACATAATAAGAAGCTGAAAAAATATAGTGCCACCTGCAAAAAAATAAAACATCAATAATCCTGAATTGGAAGTTATCCATTCCACCGTATTTTCACTCATAAAAGTTGCTCCCTTAGCGCCTTTTACAATAAGAAAATAAAAGATAGCAGTTACAGAGATTCCACCCCATAAACCTCCCCAGTATTTCAGCGTTCGTGAAATATTAAAAGAAAACAAAATGCGCAATATCCATTGAAAAATAGCCCCAAAAGTAAATGATATGAAAATGGAAAGAAAAATACCTGCAATAATTCCCAGGGCACGGTCAGAATTAATAAACACAGATAAATTACCGATGCTTTCGCCAGCCCTGATGATTTTCATGGTTGATACGGCTACGGAGGAACCTAATAATTCAAAAACAATGGAGACAGTGGTTGAGGTAGGCATGCCAAATGTATTGAACATATCAAGGATCAACACATCTGAGATCATAACTGCCATAAATAAGATCATGATCTCATCAAAATGAAATTTTTCAGGATTGAAAATACTACTCCTGGCCACTTCCATCATTCCGCTTGAAAATGTTGCCCCGATTATCACTCCAAGGGCTGCGACTAAAATAATTATCCTGAATGGAGCGGCTTTTGATCCTATAGCCGAGTTGAGAAAATTTACAGCATCATTACTGACTCCGATTGTTAAATCAGAAACTGCTAATAATAACAGAAATCCAACTATGATCAGATAATATGTTTCCATTCCCTGGTAATTGATTAAAAGACAATATTATTTAATATATAAATACCATATATTAAGGAAATGTTAACAAAAAATGAATTCTATGTAAAGAATAAAAATTAGTTAATCTTATTTTATCTTAACGGTAGTACCTGTATTTATCCAGCATCCGAATTTATAATTGTTTCCTTGCCCAAGGCTTCTGAAAAAACATTCTTCCTTTGATGGATAGTATTTTGAATAATCCTGGATGTAATTTTGAGCCTTATCAGCAACAGATGGGTCAACCTGTACTGCCTTTTCCATAATATCTACCGCGAGCCAATAAATTGCAGACCTTTCAAACTGATCATCGGAACATTCCTTAATTCCCTCTATATATGCTGTCGCTAAAACAAAATAAGGATCTGCCCAATCAGGTTTGAACCCGGTTGCCTTTATTGCAAACTCTGCACTGGATTTGTAATCTGAGAGTTTTGAACAGTATATCACTGCTATCTGTAATGCATACTGAGCTTTCAATTCAGGATTATTTTCAAGTTCATAGGATTTTAATATATATTCCAGGGCATTATTGTAATTATCATTCCTGATATAATGTTTGGCGATTTCTGCTGAAATATCAGCCGATGGATTTAGTTTAAAACGACTTAACTGAATATCCCTGTAAAATTCTGATTTTTCACATCCCGCATTCCTTAATAGTTTATCTATAGTTGTCAGAAGTCTGATATTATCAGGATTTAACTCATATCTGCTTCTGAATGCAGTTTCAATATTATTACAATCAGTAATTGTAACTTGTGAGAGAATTGTTTCTGCACGATCTGATACAAGATTTGCCCTGTTTTTTAACCTGGGATTTTCAAATTGTTTCTCAATAATGTTTATAATCATTATATAATCGGAGAGAAAATCATTAATTGATAGTTTTTCAGCCACATACATCGCATATCCTGTCTCTGAAAGTCCTATTAACACATTCGCATCAGTTTCTTCTTGCATAATTTCAGTTGATTTCCGAAAATTTCTATAAGCCTCTTCATATGAGCTTTCTCCCTGATATTTCAGGAGATCCATTGCCTTTCTTCCAAGAACCTTCCCTTCTTCATTAAAATATTCAATTCTTTTATCATAAATAATCATTAAAGTGTCTAAATAAGCTTTCTTCAAATTCTCATCTTCAGTATTCTCTATTTTATCTGAAAATATTCTTACTCCAACAAGGTATATATTTTTGCTCGATGCGGGACAATTTTTAAAAACTCTTCTCCAGGAAGGCAGGGCATGGTCAGGAAGATTGATCTTCATGAATTCACTCATGGTAGAAAGATCGTATGCACATTCAACCCGGGATATACTGTCCGTGCCATAATCAGGATTCTTCCATGGTTCAATTTTCTGTGAAAATAGGTTTGAAAAAATAAAAAGGTTTGTGGTTAGAATTAATACAGTTCGTGTTACAATCATACTTAAAGTAATTTATGGTTCAATCTATTCCGAAAAAGTCTTAATTTTAAATTTCAATAGTTACTCCCCTTACTCCCCTAAAGAGGAAGAGCCTGTAAATCAGCAACTTGCAAAAAGTCTCATTTGGGGAATTCCAGCCTGCCGCCTGGCAGGTAGGGGGAAATGACTTTTTGGAGTAGGCTTAATAATGAAACATCCTAAAAATAATTATATTTATCAATATTAAATGATTTTTTTGGTAAATTGTTAAATATTTTAAAGAATGAGTGAAATTTTGAAAATTTGTCTTATTCAGGTTGATATTACCTGGGAAGATAAGAAAAAGAACATGTTAAAATATTCAGATATTTTCAGGAAGTTAAAAGATAGTCCTGAACTAATCGTCCTTCCTGAAATGTTCTTAACAGGTTTTACCATGAATTACATTGAAATGGCGGAGGATATGGAAGGGGAGACTATCAGCTGGATGCGAAAGATGGCAGGGCAATATAATTCAGTTATAACCGGCAGTTTGATCTATACAGAAAATCAAAAAGTTTATAACCGTCTTATTTGGATGAAACCATCTGGTGATTGTGAATATTATGATAAAAGACATTTATTTACGATGGGTGGAGAAAAAGAAATCTTTTCTCCTGGAAATAAGCATTTAATAGTTGATTTAAATGGATGGAGGATATGTCCTCTTATTTGTTATGATTTGAGGTTTCCTGTATGGAGCAGAAACACCGGTAATTATGACTTGCTCCTGTATTGTGCTAATTGGCCTGCAATACGACAATCTGTCTGGGATACACTGCTGACTGCCCGGGCACTGGAGAACCAGTGTTTTGTATGCGGGATTAACCGTATTGGTACTGATGGCAATGATATAAAATATTCCGGAGGCAGTAGGATCATTGATCCAAAAGGAAAGAAAATCGTTGAAATGGGAAAAAACCGGGAATGTTCAGTAATATCCGGTATTTCGATAAATGAATTAAGGGAATTTCAAAATGCATTTCCTGTTTTAAAAGACAGGGATGAATTTCAGATCAGGTATTAACCGCAGTTATCGCATCCATCATGATTACATCCATGGCAGTCATGCTCTGAATGAACGTGTCCATGAATTATTTCATCTTCTGATGCCTCACGGATAGCTGTTATTTCACCTTTAAAAAATAAATCAACTCCAGCCATGGGGTGATTAAAATCCATTTTAACTTTATCATCATATATTTCTCTTATTACGCCAACAAGTCTCCTGTTATTACTGTCCATCATTGGTATGGAACTGCCTGTTTTTAAAATATCATAGTCAATTTTACCATCCACTTCAAATGCCTGTATTGGAACATCGACAATCGCAGAGTTTTCAATCGGACCATAAGCTTCCTCGCAGGAAAGACTGAAGCTGAATTTATCTCCTTTCGTTAATCCCTGAATATTTTTCTCGAATTTTTCCAATAAATTTCCTTTCCCGTATAAAAATGTCAATGGATTACTTTTCGTTAATGATTCAACAATATCCCCGTTTTTACTTTCTTTCCTTAATTCGTAGATAAGGGAAACGACCTTGTTTTCTGATATCTCCATATTCTTGTTTTTATGTTTGCTGTCAAAATAAAGGGATTAATTTGAATATACAAAACTCATCAGGCAAAAATTTGTTAAATTTTAATAATTTAATAATCCTCACTTTTACGATTACCGAAAGTATATTGAAATCCTATCCTGATAATAGGATTTACATAGGGAGAGCTTACCGTATTATCAATGTCCCATAAAATGACTGCATTAAGAACCAGGTTTCTCCCTGCAGTTTGTCTGATCCCGCCTCCCATGAGTATGTAATTTTGCCAGAATCGGCCTTCATCAGGATAAGATGGAAAATCGAAATATTTTTTTTCAAGACTGAGTGTTTCATTTTCTGCCTGCACAAAAAGAGCAGTATTCATACCGAGCGGTAAAATATTATCTATATTCTCAATAAAAGTGAATTTTAATTGTGCCCGAGGACCATAAATACTCGTTTTATATGGTTGAAATCCAAAATATGACCTGGAGTCTTTATAATATTCATACCTGAATCCTGCAGCAAGACTTAAACGGTCGGTCAGGTAATAACCGACCATAGGGGATATCTCAATACTGGTTACAGTGCCAATCATAAGTCCTATATCAGGGGATACAAAAAACCGGCCTTTCTTTTCCTGATCATCCTGTGCATGCGCTGAACTCAGTGCTGCTATACTCAATAGAAAAATTATTCCCTGATTAACTTTCATTATGCCTGGTTTTAATTGTTTTAACGATAATAAAACTGTTAAAGTTAAAAAAGTTGACTAAAATAAGTATGACAGTATTATAATAAAATTTGTGCATATTGTTCCAATATGTAAATTTGTTATTGCATTTGGTTAATAGTAACTGAATTTTAAAACTTGTTGTATGGATCTTGGCCCGTTTATGTTTTTTATACAATTGATTGATTTTAAATATATTAATTAGCAAACCTGTAAATTAAACCTATATGAAAAAAGGAGTATCAATAATTATGATTTTATTCGCTTTTTGTATAACAATTTTACAAGCTCAGGTGACAGATACAATTGTTTTACCTCAACCTCAAAAAACAGGTGGGATGCCCCTTTATGATGCACTCAGCAATCGAAAGAGTTCCCGGAATTTCAGTGAAAAGCACTTAAATTATCAGCTAATTTCCAACTTGCTCTGGGCCGGATCAGGAATAAATCGTACTGATGGTCATCGTACCGCTCCATCAGCACGCAACTGGCAGGAGATTGATATTTATGTTGTTATGGCTGAAGGTTGGTATATTTATGATCCTGTGCATCATTCCCTTTTAAAAATGAGTGATATAGACATAAGAATTCATACAGGGACGCAGGAGTTTGTCAGTTCAGCTCCTTTGAATTTATTATATATCGCAGATTATTCGCGTATGAAAGATACTGATGATGAGACCAGGAAGTTTTATGCCGCCGCAGATGCGGGTTTTATTGCACAAAATATTTATTTGTCTTGTGCTTCGGAAGGACTGGCAACTGTTATCCGTGGATCAATAGATCGTGAAAGAATAAGGGAAATGTTTAATTTAAAAACATATCAGCATCCAATTCTTGGTCAAACAATTGGATATTCTGAGGAGTGATCAGATCATCAACTTACCTTATATTAATAATATGAATATTATTATTACCGGAGCAAGCGGGGGTATTGGCGCAGACCTTGCATTGCAAATTGCCTGTGAGGAAAATCATTCCTTACTTCTTATTTCCAGGAACACCTTAAAACTCAAAGATGTGGAGGATAAAATCAGGGCCATAAACAATAAATGTAAGTGCTTTTTAATTCCGGCTGATCTTTCTTCTGTAAACGAGATAAAAAGAATCTCAGTATTAATCAGGCAAAAATTCAAGCATATTGATATATTGATAAATAATGCAGGAATGCTTGCAAATAAGCCTTTTGAACATACCAGTAAGTTGGAAATAGAGGAGATGATTAATGTAAATCTTCTTGCTCCTGTATATCTAATACAGGAATTGTTACCATTGTTGAAAAATGCAGATAATGCACATGTTATCAATATAGGGAGCATGGGGGGGACACAGGGAAGTTCGAAATTTCCCGGTTTATCATTCTACAGCGCTTCTAAAGGAGGATTAGCCATATTAACAGAATGCCTGGCTGAAGAATATAAAAATACAACTGTCAGATTTAATTATCTGGCTTTAGGTTCTGCAGATACCGATATGTTTCGTGAAGCTTTTCCTGGTTTTACAGCTTCACTAAGCCCAACTGAAATGGCCGGTTTTATAAAATTCTTTGCTTTCTCCGGGTACAAATATTTTAATGGAAAAATTCTTCCGGTTGCCCTGACATCACCCTAAACCATATTTTCTTCAGAATATTCTTTTGCTACAATATCACCTTTTAAAACCAATAATCCATTCATTGCCAACGCATGCATCTCATCTTCTCCGGGGTAAATTATTACCGGTGCAATAAAAGACACCATTTTTTTAATATATTCAACGACCATTGTATTATTAGCTATGCCTCCTGTCAGAATGATTGCATCTACATCCCCGTGAAGTACGGCAGCCATTGAACCAATTTCTTTTGCCACCTGGTATGACATTGCATCCTGGATCAAACGTGCTTTCGTATCTCCTTCAAGAGCTAGTAATTCAATCTGGTAGGCACTGTTAGTTCCAAAAAATGCCATTAATCCACCTTCTCCATTGATCATTTTCATTACTTCTTCTTTCGACATCTCTTCATTGAAGCATACTTTTACAAGCTGTCCGGCTGGTAAAGTACCTGACCGTTCAGGTGAAAAAGGACCTTCACCATCTAATGCATTGTTAACATCTATTACTCTTCCTTTTCTATGTGCGCCGACTGAAATACCTCCTCCCATGTGAGCAACAATAAGGTTAAGCTCATCATATTTTTTATTCAATAACCTGGCGTATGCCCTGGAAATAGCCTTCTGGTTCAAAGCATGAAATATAGACAACCTTTTAAACTGAGGATGCCCTGCAATACGGGCAACATCTTCAAGTTCATCCACAACAACCGGATCGGCAATATATGCTTTGGCATTTGGAAGGCTTTTTGCAATGTCATCAGCTATCAGTCCTCCAAGGTTACTTGCATGCTCTCCCAGGAGATCTGTTTTAAGATCCTCCTTCATTCTTTCATTTATGATATAAATGCCAGATTTAATGGGTTTTAATAGTCCCCCTCGACCAACCACTGCCTCTATTTTATTAAGTTCAATATGTGCATCAGCCAACTCTTTAAGAATAATTTCTTTACGGTACTCGTACTGATCAGAAACTCTTTTGTATTTAGATAAATCTTCCAGAGGATGTCGGATATTTTTCAGAAATTCTACTTTCGTATTACTGTAAACAGCAATTTTTGTAGATGTTGATCCGGGATTTATAGCAAGAATTTGTCGAAGGCCCATATGATTAATTTTAAATTTATAAAACTGCAGCTAATGCAATGGAATAGAGTTTAATATCCTCGTTATCTGCCCTGGATGTTAAAACTATGGGTACTGTTGCGCCAGTAATTATGGCGGCAGATTGAGCGTCAGAAAGAAAAGTCAGGCATTTATAAAGAATATTACCAGAATTCAGATCAGGAGTAATAAGCAGATCAGCATCCCCGGCTACAGGAGAATTAATATTTTTCTTCTTAGCCGCATCCAGTGAAACAGCATTATCAAGAGCAAGCGGACCGTCAACAATACAGCCGGTAATAATGCCCTTTTGATTTAATTCTTTAAGATCAGAAGCATCAACTGTTGACCGGATCTTTTCATTGACCGTTTCAAGTGGACTAAGGACGGCAACTTTAGGCATATTATTTCCTAATCTGTGAAATATTTCAACAGCATTCTCAATGATAATTTTCTTCTCATTGAGATCAGGAGAAATATTCATTGCAGCATCCGAAATAGCAAAAAGCTTATGATAGTATGAGGATTTAAATAAAGTGAAATGACTTAAAATATGATTCTTCTTTAAACCATTGGTTTTATCAAGTACTGCTTTTAAAAGAGGTGCAGTAGATACCATGCCTTTCATAAGAATATCAGCATTACCTGACCTGATATTTGCTACAGCAATGCAAACTGCCTGAACAGGATCTTTTTCATCAATTATATTCCATTCAGAAATATCATATCCTTTCAGGGTTGAAATCTTTATAATCTCTGATTTGTTTCCAATTAGTAATGGTTCAATGATATTGTTCCTGCAGGCATTATTTATTGCACATAAAACTGATTCGTCAGATGCTGCAGCAACTGCAATGCGTTTTTTTTGCTTTATTCTGGCAATTTCAATGAGCTGCTCAAGAGAATTAATTCTCATAGGCACATTGATTAGGTTCTTTCTTTAATTATTCTTTCAGTATCCTTTGCAATAACCAGTTCTTCATTTGTTGGTATGACCATGGCTATTACTTTTGATCCGGGTTTACTGATAATTATTTCCTGACCTCTTTTTCCATCATTTGCCTCAGAGTCAAACTGCAATCCAAGGAACTCGAAACCTTTACATATCTCTTCCCTGGATTCAGGTCCATTTTCACCTATTCCCCCAGTAAAAACTATGACATCAACTCCATTCATTGCTGCTGCATAGGATCCAATATATTTTCTTATCCTGTAATGATACATATTCAGTCCAAGGATAGCTCTTTCATGCCCCTTTTTGGCAGCTTGTTCTATTTCTCTCATATCGGAAGAAACCCCGGTTATTCCCAGCATTCCGCTAAACTTATTTACAAGTGTATTGGCACTGTTTGCGTCAACACCTTCCTTTTGCATTAAATATAATAAAATACCTACGTCAAGGTCTCCGGTTCTTGTCCCCATTATAAGGCCTTCGACTGGAGTAAGTCCCATGGATGTATCAACCGACATCCCATTTTCCACAGCTGCTATTGAAGCTCCATTTCCAAGGTGACAAGTAATTATTTTCAATTCTTTTAATTCCTTATTCAATATTTCAGCTGCTCTTTGAGATACAAAACGGTGACTTGAGCCATGGAATCCATATCTCCTCAATCCGAACTTCTGGTATAATGAATAGGGGATAGCATACATGTAAGCGTAGTCAGGCATTGACTGGTGAAATGCAGTATCAAAAGTGCTTACCTGAGGGATATTAGGTAAGAGAGTCTGCATAGCATATATACCTTTAAGATTAGGGGGATTATGCAGAGGTGCCAGATCAATGCATTCTTTTATTTTTTCAACTACTTTAGTAGTAATTAAAACACTTTCTTTGAAAGCTTCACCTCCATGAACCACCCTGTGTCCGACAGCATCAATCTCATCAAAGCTCTTTAAACATCCGTATTTTTCACTTTTTAATATACCAAGTACATATTCAATTCCATTTTGATGATCAAGTATTTCTCCTTCCAGTTTAACTTTAGCACCATCATTTCTCTCATGTTTAATAAAAGATCCGTATAATCCGATTTTTTCAACTATCCCTTTTGCCAGCACTTCGGTAGTTGTCATATCGAACAACTGGTATTTTATTGATGAACTCCCGCAATTTAATACAATGATTTTCATTTTATTTCACAAATTTTACTTTCACTTATTATTTAAATTCTGTGGCTGAAATCGCCTGTCCGATGATTTTCCCTCTTTCATATTTATAGAATCCCCGTCCATTCTTTTTACCAAAATACCCTGCTCTTACGAGTCTTTTAATAATAGGGGAGGGCTTATATTGCTGATTGCCAAACTCTGCATAAAGATTATCCATCCATTTTAACAGTTTGTCAAGTCCAATTCTGTCAGCAAGTTCAAATGGTCCATACAATAAACCATAACCCATTTTCATGGTAAGATCAATAGATTGAACAGAGGAGACACCCTCCATAATAAGATCACATGCTTCATTGATTAAAGGAACTATTAGCCTGGAACTTATATGCCCCGGAGATTCATGAAGGGTGATAGGGGTTTTTTCGATCATTTTTGCGAACTTGATAACGAAATCGTATGATGTATCGTTTGTTTCCACACCCCGTACTACTTCCACGATCTTCACTGTAGATGCCGGTGTGATAAAATGTAAACCTACAGCTCTTTCTGGATGCTTAAGTGAACTGGCAATCTCTGAAATCATGAGTGTGGAATTATTTGAAGTGAGAACGGTTTCAGGTGAAACATATTCTTCCACTTTATTAAAAACCTCTTTACGCATCTCAAGGTTTGTTCCTGGTTTCCTGGAGTTTATTGTTTCAATTACCAGGTCAACATCCCTTATCAGGTTATAATCGGTAGTGCCTTTTATTCTCGAAAGTATCACTTTCTTCTCTGTTTCCGTAAGTCCCCACTTATTAATACTTTCATCCAGCTGTTTTTCTAACTCAGTATAAATCTCTGCAATTTTTTCATCGGATAATTCGATAAAGATAACTTCCATGCCATGCTGGCTGATAAGGCGGGATATTTCCTGCCCCATATTGCCACAACCAATAACACATACTTTTTGAATTGTGCCTTTTTTATGGATTTTTTTGCTTAGAGCAAAATCTTCTAATGACTCTGACATATATTTTGTTTTTTGTTAATTCCTGATTCCGGCAGCCTGGTTAGCCGTAATTGCAACCAGGTTGACAATATCACTTACTGAACAGCCTCTGGATAAATCATTAATAGGAGCAGCCATCCCCTGTAAAATAGGTCCTATAGCCTGTGCATCAGCAAATCTTTCAACCATTTTATAACCTATATTCCCTGAATTCAGATCCGGGAAAATTAAAACATTGGCTTTTCCTGCTATTTCACTTCCCGGAGCTTTACTTTTCCCGATTTTCTCGATAATAGCAGCGTCAGCCTGTAATTCACCGTCGATTTTTAAATCCGGGTTCATCTCTTTTGCATACTTAGTGGCATTTGCTACCTTCTCTACCATTTCATGTTTTGCACTTCCTTTAGTGGAAAAACTTAACATGGCTATAACAGGCTCAAAACCTGCAATGTCTCTTGTAGTTTTTGCGGTAGCAACAGCAATCTCGGCGAGCTCTTTGTCAGTAGGATTTGGATGTACAGCACAATCAGCAAATATCATCAGACCATCATTCCCGAATTTCCTGTCTTTCAAAATCATTATAAAAGCACCGGATACAACACTTATACCGGGCATAGTTTTAACATACTGAAATGCAGGTCGCAGCACATCACCAGTAGCATTTCTGGCTCCGGCAACTTCTCCGTCAGCATCACCTGCTTTTATCATCAAAACACCAAGATACAAAGGATCTTCTATTAACTTCTCAGCGTCACTTCTGGTTAAACCTTTACTTTTCCGGATATCCATCATTAAATTAATATAAAATTCCTTCCTGTCATGTTTTACAGGATTGATAATTTTGGCTTTTTCAATGTGCCTGAGACCAAATTTTACTGCATCAGATAAAATCTTTTCATTGTCCCCAATTAAAATAATTCTTGCGAGATTTTCTTCCAAAATAATATCTGCTGCTCTTAATGTTCTCTCTTCATCTCCTTCGGGAAGGACAATACGTTTATCGTATTTTCTTGCGTTTCCCTTAATTGTAGATAGTAAATCCATTGATTGTCAATATATTATAAGATTAATATTTTACCCTTTAAAAATAAACAAAAAAACTTACTTACATAACATTAATTATACGATTAAATTTTACTGAAACCTGTTATAGAACAGTTCTTATTTTGCAACACCTGAATTTTTGTTTCTGGCTTTTCTTTCTTGTGGTAAAAGACAATAATATATAAAGCGATTAACAGGAGTCTCCACTCCGTACTTAATTCCAAGTTTCAACACGGTTCCATTCTGATATTCAATTTCTGATTGTTTCCCTTCCCATATATCCCTGGTTAAGGAAGAAGTTGAATTATAGGGAAATGTATCAATGTATGATATAGATTTCTCAAGGAAATCATGTTCTATGTTAATACCGGCTTTCTGAGATAAATTATATATTTCGGTAAGCAACTCAGTCATTAATATTCTTGTTTCAGGATTTTCCCTTATTTCCCCATATGTTGCCTTACATACAGCAAGAAGTCCGCTTACACATATTCCTATGAATTTTTTCCAGAGTTCAGCATGAATATCATGTGCAATTCTGGATTTTATATTGCATGTTGAAAAAAAATCTTTAAGTTCCTGAATTCTTGGAGTTATTGAATTGTCAGATTCCCCAAAAATTATTAAAGGTTCAATACCAAAATGATTAATTACTCCGGGAGACTGGATCATACTCTGGATTCTGCATAATCCTCCAATAATGTTTTTTGAACTGATTTTTTCCTGTAATTCTTCAATTGCAAGAATCCCATTTTGCAAGGGGAGTATGATAGTGTTTTGATCAGTAATTTCTTTTATTTCATCAACTAATTCTTTGATCTGCCAGGCTTTAACTGCAACAATTATCAGATCAGCGGTTCCGATCTCGCGGATGTTGTCAGTTGCTTTAACTTTATCTACCGAAAAATCACCTTGTATACTTTTTACTTTTAATCCATTGGTTTGTAAAGATTTAAGATGTTCACCCCGGGCAAAAAAAATAACATCCTTTCCGGCATTGGCAATTTTCCCTCCAAAATAACCTCCAACTCCACCGGAACCAATTATTGCGATCTTCACTATAAATATATTTTAATTATTAAAATAGTCTCATGAATCACAAAGATGTACTTCCATGCACGAGAGCTTTTTCTTTTACTTATGTTCTTATGTGCTATCTTCCATCAGGAAGTTTTCAAAGATATGGAAGTTTCAGTAAAATATTTCATTCCTGTAAAACTGTTTTTCACACTTTAATAAATTTCCTTATACATAATAAAATGAACAAATAAAATCTCCTGATTACACCCCGTAAATCAAAGTAAATCAGGAGATTTTATAAAATTAAAGATCATGAATATAATATAAAATTATTTTCACATGATAGTTATCATGTGATAATAATATCAAATTAATTTAATAAATGATAACAAAATACCCTCTTCGAATCCCCGGATATAAAAATAATCAGATATTTTTCAAAAGAATTTTTATTCAGAAATATTTAAAAATAATTCTTATTTAACTTCAGAAGTGGTGTCTGCTGCCGCTTGTTCAGCCTCTGCAGCACCTGTGTCCACTACAGCTTCTTGTGTTGTTACTACTTCTTCAGCTTCTTTAGCTTCTTCTTTTTTAGTACCGCTTTGACCACATCCTAAAATGAATACAAAGGATACAATTGCTAATAAATTAATCAATTTCATAGGTTAAGTTTTTAAGGTTTATAAAGATATCATTGTTGCCAGCAATTTCAATATTGTTCTATTTGTAAAACACTTATCAGATAATAAAATTTATTGATTCTGGTTTCAAATCAATAAAAAACTGATTATGTTTTAAAATCAACTACAAGATATTTAAAATAATCTATTCAGTCAAGTATTTTCCCTGGTTTTTCACGTTAAAGCAAAAATCTTAAATTTATCGTACTTAAATGAACAAATCAGAAAAGATATAGAAATACTTAATTATTATATGAAATATACATGATTATTCTTCTTTCTCTTTTATTTCTTCGGCTGCATTTTTTAATTTTTCTTCCACATCCTTAAGCTGTTTTTCGGCATTTTCAATCTTTTGTGCTTTTTCCTGATATTCCGCATCAGATATTTTCTTTCCCTTTTTATCATTTTCAAGCTTTTCACGGGCAGTCTGGATCTTTACCTTTGCATCATTCAATTTTTGTTGACTTTCGTTTATTTCACCTTTGAGTTCATTCTTTTTCATTTCCTTGTTTTCCTTAGCCTCCGCGGCCCTCTGTTGACCGAAATCTTTTCCCTTCAGTTCCCCTTTATCCTTACCATATGCATGCCCCTTGCCAGCTTCTTCTTTTAGTTTTTCTCCTTCTTTTTCCAGTTTTTCAGCTTCTTCCTGAACTTCCTGTATAATCTCAGCTGTGTCTTCCTTCAAAGCTGCCTCTGCTTCAGATACTTCTTTAACAACTTTTTCTTGAGCAGACCTGCCTTTTTCCTTCACATCTTTGTCCTTTGTCTCTATAGTTTGTTTTGCATCCTTAGCCTGTTTCTCCTGTCCCTTTTTTGATTGAGCATGAATATCAGGACATATTAATAATATGCAGACCAATAAAATTGTTAATAGATTTAATTTTTCGGTTTTCATAACTAGTTTTTTTTAGATGATTTAAAGTTCATTAATTGCTTTATCAAGGTTCTCAATAGATTTTTCGATATCTTCTTTCGTCTGTTCAAATTTTTTCGCAATCGAATCGAGTTCTGTTGCCTGCTTTTCGAGTTCTTTAATCTCTTTTTGTTTTGGAGAACCCTGTCCGCAGCCGGCAAAAAATAATGCCATCAGTAAAATAACGAGATAGATTTTTTTCATGATTTAGAGTTTTTTAGTTAAAAAGATAATTAATTACCAGCAAGTTAAATAAAATGGAAATTTGAACCAAGGATTTTTTATTTTATTTAAAGGATTTTTTCATTAATCAAAACATCCTGATCCATCCCAGCAATGTAAGCATAACTTTTCCCTGGGAAGACCTATAGCGGCAACCATATCTTCTAACTTTTGAAACATGAGGCTGGTGATATTAAGATTTTTTCTCATTTGTTCTACCATTTGCGCATATTTCCCATTACCATACTCAGAGTATTCGGTCATATCAGGTGTTTCTGTATTCTCAAGCTGGAATACAGCTTTTCTTGTAGCCAGGTCCATGTTGGAACGTGATCTGCTGAAATTTAGAAATTCACAGGGATAGGTAAGGGGAGGACATGCTATTCTAATATGGATTTCCTTTATTCCTGCTGTATGAAGATCAACAACATTGTCTTTTAACTGGGTACCCCTTACAATGGAATCATCCAGGAATATCCCGCATTTATCCTTTATAAGTACTGTATTGGGAATTAATTTCATTTTTGCCACCAGTTCCCTTGTATCCTGGTTCTGAGGCATAAAACTCCTTGGCCAGGTTGGTGTGTATTTGGCATAAGGTCTTTTCAGGGGGATCCTGCTTTCGTTGCTATAGCCCATAGCATGACCTACTCCTGAATCGGGAATACCTGCCACAAAATCAGCTTTTACATTATCCCTCTTTGCCAGTGCAGCACCACATAAATACCTGCTCTCATCAACATTTATACCCTCATACATGGAAGTGGGATATCCAAAATATATCCATAAAAAAGAACATACCTGTAATTTTTCATTAGGTTCTTTTAATTGGGTTAATCCTTCTGCTGTTAAATGAATGATTTCACCCGGACCAAGGAATTTTTCAACTTCAAAATCCAGATTAAGAAATGAACTTGTCTCAAATGCAACAGCATATGCTCCTTTTTTCTTACCAATTATTACAGGTGTTCTTCCTGATTTATCCCTTGCTGCAATTATTCCGTTATCCGTTAATACCAATAAAGAACAGGAACCTTTGATTTTATTCATTACATTTTGAACACCATCAAGAAAATTATCACCCTCAGCTATTAACATTGCTACAAGCTCAGTTGGATTAATACCTCCCTGGCTGGTTTCTGAAAATGTTCTTTTACTTCGAATGAATACATCGGCTAATTCGTTAATGTTCTGGATTTTAGCAACTGTTACTACTCCAAATTTTCCTAAATGAGAAGTAAGGATAATAGGCTGTGGATCCGTGTCGCTTATTACTCCCATGCCTGTTTCACCTTTAAATCCTTTAATATCCTCCTGGAATTTATTTCTGAAATAGCCGTCCTCCAAACTGTGAATTGCCCTCTGAAATCCATGTTCTTTTGAAAAACAAGCAATCCCTGCTCTTTTTGTTCCTAAATGTGAATGATAATCTGTACCATAAAAAACATCAGAAACACAGTCAGTCTTTGAAACACTACCAAAAAAGCCACTCATATTTTCAAGATTTATTAAATTTAAGTAGGGTTAAATTTAGAAGATTTTATTTATAAACGATAACATTGGTGAAAAGTATGAGTAAATTGTTAATTAATTTTTCAACGAATGAAGGTAGATTTGCATTGTTATCTTTAAAAACAAAATATCTGCGTATTTTTGTAAATAACTTATACAATGAAACTAAAACCTGACAATATGAGAACAATTGTATTTTTTTTAATACTAGCTACTGGTTTTCTGGTTTTTAATTGTAAAAAAGAAGATTATTCTCTTCGTTTTAAATTACTAACTTCTCCTACCTGGTCTTCCGACAGTTTACTCGCAAATGATGTTGATGCCAGCGGCCCTGGTCAACTCCTTGAAAAGTTCAAAGGTGATGCTAAATTTAATACTGATGGTTCCGGATATTTCGGGAAATTTAAAGGTTCCTGGATATTAGGTAAAAATGACACTGAGATAACTATATATTCAGACTCACTCCCAATACCTTCCCTGACAACATCAATAGTTGAACTAAATGATTCCTCACTTAAAATAACCACTGGATTCCCAAACTTTATAAACCCTTCTGAAAATTATAGGATTCGTATGACATTTAAAGCGAAATGAAACTTTTTCATGTTTTAATTTTACTATCTTTTTCTATCCGTATTTTAAACGGCTCTGACAGTACATCTGTTGTATCAGGAAAGGTATACGATGGTCATACTTCAGAACCCCTCGGTGGAGCTACAGTAATTTTCGGTTTTGACCGGGGCTCTTCTACTGATAAAAATGGATTATTTACTATAAGGACAAAACCGGGAAATATTACTCTTACGTTTCAGTACATTGGATACAAATCTGCGGTAAGATCATTTACATTACCCCCTGATGACAGCATTTTCATTGAAGCAGGGTTATATCATGAAGTCACTGAACTGGAACAGATTTTTATTAGTGCAAACAAAGCTGAGCAACGGGTTTCGGAATTAACTGTTTCAAGTAGTATTATTAAACCGGAAATGCTGTCGGCCAGCCATATAACCAGCGCACAGGAATTACTCAATAAATCATCCGGGATTGAAGTTATGGACGGGCAGGCATCCGTAAGGGGAGGTAGCGGGTTCAGCTATGGCGCAGGAAGCAGGGTTCTTGCATTAATTGATGGATTACCTGTATTATCCGCAGATGCAGGTAATATAAAATGGCAATTCCTGCCACTCGAAAACCTTTCACAGGTAGAAATAATAAAAGGAGCCTCATCGGTTCTATATGGTTCATCAGCATTAAATGGCATTATAAATTTTCGTACAGCTGATGCGATAACAGATCAGCCAATTACAAAATTTTTTACCGAAACTGGTTTCTATGACATACCCCGCCGGGAAGAATGGAAGTGGTGGGATGTGCCGCGAACATATTCAAATCTTTCCCTCTCTCACCTGAATAAATTTAAATACAACAATTTTTCAGTTACCGGAACCTTACTTTCAAATAATGGCTATAGAAAACTGAATGATGAAAAACTTGGCCGTTTAAATGTTAAACTGAAACACTTTGGTAAAAATATTGAAGGTTTATCTTATGGAATGAACCTGCATGGAGGTTATACGGAGAAAAGAGATTTCTTATTATGGGAAGATGCAAATTCAGGAGCATTGAAGCAAAATGAATCAACGGCCATCCTTCTGCATGGAAGTTTTATTGCAGCCGATCCGTATATAAATTTAAAAAGAAAAGATATTTCGAGTCATGATCTAAAAATGAGACTTCAAATATCAAATAATAAATACCCTGAACATAGTCAAAATGACAGTAAAGCCATATCTCTCTATGCTGAATATCAAACCTGGTATAAGTTGTATAGGTTTCTGAATCTGAATTTTGGAGTTTCCGGATATTCTGGCAAAATTATATCACCCTTTTATGGCGACCACCGGGGGATAAACCTGGCAGGATATTCACAGGTTGATCTTAATCCGATAGAAAGGATCAAACTTATTGCAGGTGTCAGATTGGAATATAATTCCCTGGATAAAATTCATGACAGACTTGTTCCGCTTTTCAGAACCGGTATTAATTATAAGTTACTGGATTATACTTTCCTGAGAGCTTCCTTTGGGCAGGGATACCGCTATCCTTCCATTGCAGAAAAGCATGCATCCACAACACTGGGTGCGGTTAAAATTGTTCCGAATCCTTATATTAAGCCTGAATCAGGCTGGAATTCAGAGATAGGTATTAAACAGGGAATCCTGACTACTAAAATTAACGGGCAAGCTGATTTAGCACTGTTCTATTCAGAAAATGCAGATATGATAGAATATATTTTTGGCATCTACCCTGATCCGGTTACAGGAAATTTCGATTTTGGATTTAAATCCACTAATACAGAACAATCAAGAGTATATGGGGGAGAACTAGAGTTCTTATTGAATTATAGTACAGGGAATCTGCAAAACACTATAAGCGGTGGATATATTTATATGTACCCTGTGGAATTCAATCCTGTAACAAACAGAAATACTGATACATATCTGAAATACAGGAGGAAACATTCAGGAAAACTTAATCTGTATTCAGAATACCGGAGAATTAACTTTGGAATAAGCTTTTTTGCCAAATCCAAAATTTTAAATATAGATGATGTTTTTATTAATGAACTTACCAGGGAAAATATTTTACCGGGATTTTACGATTACTGGACAAATAATAATAATGGATATTTATTGATGGATATAAACCTGGGTATAACATTTTTAAAGGATAAATATACATTATCCTTTGTTGTGAAAAACCTGACAAATACTGAGTATATGGGTCGTCCCGGGGATATCATGCCGCAAAGGAATTTTAGTATAAGGTTTAGCGGGAGCTTGTAAATCAATAATAAATCAGTATATTTGCAAAGTTATTCCTCTTTTAATATTATTTTCCAATAAGCACTTCCCATGTATCTTATTTCTCAAACGATCAGCCTTTTTGCGGCTTTTTTTACCGCAGAGAATTATTATAAAGCATTAAATTCAGCTTTAAGAAGGTTTAATGATGAATTTACCATGCTGCATTATCCTTTATTTAAAAAGCATGATGATTCTTTCCTTCAGTCACAAAAAAATCTTACAGATCATTGTCTTGGTATGCTGAAGGAAATGAAAGGAAATTCGGTTCTGGAGATTGGCTGTGGTAATGGAGTTCAGGCCTGCTATGTCACTGAGATTTATTGTCCTGCAGTTATGACAGGGATTGATCTTAATCCGTACAGTATTGAAATAGCAAACAAAGAGAAGCAACGCAGAAATATATCAAACATTCATTTTCATGTTGACGATGCTCAACAGATGCATCATATTGGTGATGCTTCACATGATATTATAATAAATATTGAAAGTGCTTTTCATTATCCTGATAAAACAGCTTTTCTTAATGAAATATACCGTGTTCTTAAACCGGGAGGGCAATTTCTGATAGCAGATCTTGTAACCCTTAAAAAGAAAGGATTCGGCCTTCGGAAGAGGTGGAAAAGACTACAGTCTCTAAATCACTGGAACGAAGCAATATACAATACTGAACTTCAAAATGCAGGTCTTCGCATTCTGCAAACAGATGATATAACTGAAGATGTTGTAAAAGGTTTTAAGAGTTACCCATTTTGGTTCAAACAGATGCACAAAAAAGGATTAATCAACGACTCGATTTTTAAATTATTTTATATAATAATTCTTTACTGGTACATTTTTCTTTTAAGTAAAAGACGCAGATACATTATCTTTGCAGGGATAAAGAGCAATTAAAAGTATTCCTGTACTACACAAAATAAGTTGTATTTTAACAAATATGTTTTTGTATACCTTCTAATTATTTATTTGAAGTTAAAAAATATTTATATTTGCACCCTTAATAAAAAAATCAATTGGCGAGGTAGCTCAGCAGGTTAGAGCGCATGATTCATAATCATGAGGTCGGGAGTTCAAGTCTCCCTCTCGCTACATGAAATTCAGGAAGACTAAAAATTTTATTAGAATATCCGAAACCTCTCATCATTTCCGTTAAATCACCATCATTTGTAACAAGAATGACATCTTTGTTGTCCAAAGTAGAATCAGAGATTAAAAATGATACCTGAATACCATATGCTTGAATACCTTTTTTATTTTCTAATTCTATTAATTCTGTGATTGCCTTAAGTGTCTCCTCTGTGGATTTGTTATGGACTACATTCCTGTATGAATTTGTATCAAAAACAACTGCAGTTTTAATATCTGACATAGTGTTACTTTATGTTGTAATGGTTTTTAACTTATTAATAACATTTTTAAACGAAGTTGCTATATCCTTTTCATCCGGGATTTCAGAAAAAACCAGGTCTTTTAATTCTCTTGTATAGGTTGCTTTAATACTGTTCCAGAGGTTATCAAAATCCTTTATTAATGGTGATTCACCGATGGACTTTTGACCCCAACCCTGTGGTTCATCAAAAGCGGTTCTATCATGTTGGAGTAACTCTGTGATGTCCTTAATAAAATCTTCCGAATCAAAATAGGACTTGCATTCAGTATCTTTCAGCAGATAATAAGTATCGTAGAAGTGACGTACTTTTTCAGAGATACTAACAGTTGGATTTACAGCAAAAGAAAATCTGAGCAAGGAAACGATTTTCTCAATAAATGTCCGTCTTTTATCCAGAATATTGAGGTTGAATGACTGCAAACCATATTTTTCTATCAAATCTCTCCTACCTGAAGATTCAAGAAACTCACCAATCAGGGATTTGATTTCGAGGTTTACATAAGGATTCGGATTAGCAAATGAATTGGTTTCAATAATGAGCTTATTTGATACACCCTGGTATAACCTTGCATCGCCGGAGACAGGGTAAGTAAATACTGATTTCCTGAATTGTGAACCTTTACTGGTTACTCCGGGAGTATCCACTTCTGTTAAATCTACGGAGATTGTTTTTTCGACATTGCGAATTAAGGTTTTTACTTGATTTCCTGTCATTTCAGCCACATTGATGATAGCTATATCAACATCTTCTGAAAAGCGGTCAATGAGTCTATAACCTTTCGAAAGTGATGTGCCGCCTTTGAATACTACTGAACCTGAATATTCACACTTAGCTAAACGCTGCAATACACGGGTTATCCAGTAATCTTTCTCAATAAATACTTCCCTGATGCCGAAATAATCTGCTGCTTCCTTAATCAATGAACTGAATTCGCTTTTTAACTCATGTAGGTTTACCGGATTTGCCATTTTTCCTTATTTTTAAGAATAGTTGGAGAAATATTTAAGTTGAAAGTAGTTGTGCCCCGTAGTGATTTATTTAAGGCTTCCACATAATCCCAGCCTTTAATGGGTTCTAAGATAGCTCCGGTTAATGCCCGGGTTGCAGGATTATATTTCATTGCCAGTTTTATAAGATACCCCTGCTCCTCAACTGAAAGGTTTTTTATAATAATTATCAATCTCTCACAGGATTTATTGATATCGGTATCAGGAATTCTTTTAATAAACCGGATTGAATCGAGGATCTGTAATAAGGGTATGTTTTCCTTAGTTATCGTATTTTTCTGACGAATAAAACGAATGGTATATTTCCCTCTTTTGATTGATTTCTTATCAATGTTTGTTCCTATCTGGATGGTATTGGATACCTGGGTTGTTAATCCAAGTTTGTTAAATGCATTGATGCCCGATAAGTAACCGATGATTTTTCCGTTCTCTTCCAGTAAATCTTTCACAACCTGGTATTCATCCGGTCTAAGAGGACCTGTTACCCCTTCTTTGGGTTTATAGTATTTTCCTTTGGATAGCCTCACTATTTTACCTGATTCTGTTAACCGGCTCAATACTTTCTTTAAAGCTTCAATCTTCCCTACCGGCATATCAAAATCATCATAGGTAAAAACATAGCCTGTTTTAAAACGGTCTATTTTATTTGCAGCTATATCAGATACTTTCATTTATAATAATGTTTCTGCAAAGATATAAAAATGTCACGTTAATACCGGTAAAAACGTGACAAATATTTTATTCCAGGTGGTTGCAGAATGTATTTAAAATGCATAAAATCTAATTCTGCTGAAGGATACCAAAAGATATTATTATTCAGGGTGTTCCCATAATTTTGCCATTCCTTCCTGTCTTTTTCATAAGCAGGATGAAACAGGTTTGTAAATAAGTCCTTGTTTGTCATATTAGTTTATTTTTATAAGATTATTCCAGTACTCCCATATCATCACCATCGCCAGTGTATCCAGTTCGCAATACTTTAACAAACCCTCCGATATCAATTCTTCTTCATCATTTGTGATACGGGTAAATTGCAATTTCGCATAGGCAGTCATAGCTGCACCTCCATCTGTAATATCATTCCGCAATAAAAATTCTTCTATCTGATCAGTGTCAATGCCTTCAAACAAACCGGGGAGAAGTTTATATGGATTCACTATACTGCCGTTTTCCCATTGTATCCATCTCCATCCATCCTCAAAATTCAGACTTTTAATCAGTGAATTTTTCCCGTAAACGGGCTGTGAATATTTGTTCTGCAGGTATTCCGATGATGCCAAAACAGCAGGCAGTACATCTTTAATTGAGTTTGATCCGCCCATCAGGGGATGGTAGTAATATTTCTTTACCAGTTTTAACAAATCAACCATGTCTCTTTCACCACGGTAGTTATCTCCGTGAGTGACAGTCTGTATGAACCGGATCAGATCATTTTTTTCCCCGGGGTCAATATCTCCGTAATCCTGTAATTGTGCCAGGATCTGTTTCAGCACAGTATTTTCGTGGTCGGCAAATCTGAATATCGTACCTTGGTCCTTGTCGAGTTCAGCCTTCAGATTCCGGATAAAATCAATATTGGGAAATTTTCCCTTTTCCCGGCACAGGTACTGTCCTTTATGTTCAATGGTCAGGTTTTCATAAATGATATGGTGCGAAAACTGAAAGGCAGTCTGTTCGTAAGGTCTTCGACCAGCAAAAAAGGGGATAGAAACCATAGAGGTTTCAAAATCAATGAAATGCAGGGGGAATATAAATGTATTGAACTCTTTTCGCAAACCCTCTGTGTCAATATAAGGCTCATTGTCATTATTCGCCATTTTCCTTACCTGTAACCATTGCCTTTCTGTCCGGCTGAGTGATCCGTCGGGTTCCGACTTAATTTCACCAATATCATCCTTTTTAACATCTTTCATCAGGTATTTCCCATTATCCATCAACTTCTGCTTACTGCGGTAATCCCAGATGTCAAGTACAAGTGGAAGTCTGAACATTGCATCATTCCATCCCAATTGTTGTTTCCAGCATTCCTTAAAACCTGAAAGCTTCCCTTCCCGCTCCTGTTCAGGGGTGGCATGAAATTCACATTTTTTACAATCTTTATGAAGGGGAGTGATGATTATTTCATCCTGTTCATACTTTTCCGCATAATAATGAATACGGTCAATAAACTTTACCGGATCTGGCTGTTTCTTATCGGTACCCTCATAAATCCTGCTGATTAAATCATTCACATCAACCCTGATAAGCAATTCTTTACCAAGACTTTTCCTGGAAACATCCCCGGCAGTTTCCACAATATTCCTTTCATTCTCAACCGTTTTCAACCGGAACTTCTGATTCAATCCGGTTACCGTTGCCACGGCTTTTTTATTGGCAAGCATCAGGAAGGCATGGACATCGAACTCAGGGAATGCCCTGGTGATAACATATTTTTGGAATGCCACATCATACAGGTATATCTCCCATTTGGGATTCAGAAAACCTTTGTTGGACAACATATCATTACTATCGTTACCTGAGAAGGATTTTGCTTTTACCTCGATCAGGTTAATACGATTGACTTTCTTTTCAATTATGTCTGCACGGATGAACAGGTTTTTGTATCTGAATGCCGCTTCAAAAATGATTACATTTTCTTCCCGTTGCAGAAGCTCATTGGTTTGTTGCAACGACTCATCATAATCAAGTTCCATGATTTCAATACCTCCGGGGTAATAGCATTTTGCCAGGGCTCCCACCTGGTATCCCCCTTCTGCCAGTGCTTCCAGGAAAGGATCATCCCTGGACGTGTCGGGATACTGTGGTTTCCTGGTATAGTATAATTTTGCCGGGCAACTGAGTGCCAGTTTAAACCTTGATTTTGTTAAGTAACGTGCCATACTGCATATTTTTGTAAAGTTATTAAAATCCAACCCGTTTTATCTGAGAAAATCCCTGATCTTTTGCACAATTTTCCATCAGCCATTCAAACATATCCAGGTTCTCATCCAGCACTTTCTTTAATACCAGTTGTCGAATCTGGTTATCAATCTGACCGCCGGTAAGTTCAAATTTCTCAGCCAGGATTCCGGCCTGTTTCATGGATAAGCCGGGTAACTTACTCACCCATATCCTCTGTCTCACTCCGGCGAGAGGTTTGGTGAATTCGATCTTAAACAGGAAACGGCGCTCGAAAGCTTTGTCAAGATTTCCGGTAAGATTGGTGGTTGCGATCAATATTCCTTTGAAGGTCTCCAGTTCCTGAAGGATGATGTTCTGAATAGTGTTCTGGGTTTGTGATACACCGGATGACTTTGCCCCGATGTCGAGCCGTTTTGAAAACAGTCCGTCGGCTTCATTTACAAAGAGTATGGGTATGTGTGTCGTAGTCTGAAGGAGTTCCCTGTAATCGTCAAAGATTTTCTTTACCTGTTTCTCGCTTTCTCCAAACCACATGCTTTTCGTCTGACTTAAATCCACCAGGAACAAGTCTCTTCCTGACTTTTTTGCTATCTGCAGTGCCAGCTCCGTTTTACCTGTACCTGAATTTCCATAAAACAGGGCCGTTATACCCCTGCTCATATTGCACTTTTCTGCTATCTGTCTGAACCTTTTAAATTTCGCTTTCCCCAGTATGCCGATAAAATCATTAACCTGTTCCTGCAGGCTGGCGTTGAAAAAAAGTGTTTTCTCCCTGATATTTTTATGTTTTATCAATCCTTCTTTCGATAATTCCTGCATAATAAGTTCAGGATAATCCTTGTACAATATTTTAACAGCACAGGGTGTCAGCATCAATACCTGGTAATTGCCGAAATCAGTGCGCTCTAAACTCATCATGCCTGATTTAATGAGTTCATTACGTCCATTAATAACACTACTTCGAAATTCCAGCTGATCATCTATATCATCAAAAACCGAAGAAATGATCGAATCCATATCGGTCATGCCCTGGCCTTTTAGCCTGTAATACGCAAGTGTGAGTGAAATGCATTTACCTGCCACACCTGCAAGTTTCTGGTTAATGTATTTAATGAAATGATGATCCGGATTATTCAAAAGGATGTTCTCAATCTCCTCAAACAGTTGTTTGCTTGAAAAGGTGGTTTCTTCGCATTCCCTTACCAGGGATGATACCTGTTTGAGCAGGCTGGTGAATTTCAATCCCTTTTTCGGCCTGACAAGCGTGATATCAGAGATGCGAAGAGCTTCAATAACATGTTGGGGCACGGTGTAACTAAGGTCATTATACGCTGGTTTCCTGTTCTCTGTCCTTACTCTCTTCTTTACAAGCCCCTGTTTCTCCAGGGCGTCGATTTCGTGGATCCGGGCAACTATCTTCAGGACACTGCATTTTAAATACCTGGCAAGATTTTCCAGCGTGACGTTCCGTTGAAGACTGAGTTCCACGATGCAGGAAAACAATACAGCCTGTTCACATGTTATGGAAAGGAATCCGGCGACATCATTCACAGCCTGAACATCTTTTATTTTGGTAAAGTCGAGGCTGCACGGGACAGCCTCGTGTGATATTTTCTCAACCTGCAGTAAAAGGTTCTGATTATTATTTGTAACAGGGTCCATAGGGTTTATTGTTTTTTAAATAATGATCTGACTTTTTCGAATATTTTTGTTTCGAGTTCGGCCTTACTGGCAGCCGTGTACACGTAAACCGGGTTTTTAAGGAATGATCCGCTGTATTCCGCTGACACCTCCCGCAGGAACATGAGTACCTGGCCTGTGAGATCATAGGCGGAAAAGTAAATGCAGCCCTTCCATTTTTTATGATCGGTTGTGGTAAGAATGCGGGGAAGAGGGTTGGGAGGGAAAATGGTGATGTGCTGATTTGATGTTTTATTATTGCGCATGGTATTTAATTTTTATCCGCCTTCGCATTCGCTTAGGTGGTGGTTGTAAATACTGATTTAAAGCCTTTTAATAGTAATTTAAGCCGGTACGGTTTATGTTTATATCGTTTTATATCATATATTTATATTTTAATTCATGACAAAATTACGGTGCCACAATGCAGTGTATTTGCGAAGCATTTTTTTTCTTCCGTTATGCCAAAAAATAAAGAAGCATTAATACGTTACAGGGTTATCAACCGGTGTTTGATGGAGAGGACTTATGTTACGAGACAGGAGCTGAAAGAAGCCTGTGAGAGGGCGCTGGATATTTATCCCATTGGCATGCGTACCATTGACGCGGATATACATGCCATGCGTCATGATGCAGGCCTGGGGTATCATGCTCCCATTGCCTTTGACAGGATCAACAGGGCCTATTACTATGACGACCCGAATTACAGCATTGATAACATTCCCCTGAATGAGGAAGAGCTGAACTCCATCGTTTTTGCAGGAAAACTGCTGGAGCAGTTCAAGGGGATGGAGATCCTGAATACTTTCACAGGATCGGTTCAGAAACTCATGGATGCCATTAACATATACAGGCAGAATAATGCAGTTTCCTACCCGGATTATATTGAATTCGAAAAAGCGGATGAGGCAAAGGGAACGGAATATATTGAACCTGTTATGGATGCCTTGAAGAACAGGCGTGTCCTTCACATTGAGTACCGGACATTTTCAGCCAGGAAAAACAAGATGCATATCATTCACCCGTATTTACTGAAGGAATACAGGAACCGCTGGTATCTGATCGGGTATCACGATACGGACAAAGACATAAGAACCTACAGTTTGGACAGGTTTGTTAGCTTATCGGCGGATGATACCGTTACATTTGTTGACACCGGCTTTGATGCGAAGGAGTATTACAGGAACGTCATCGGGATAAGCGTATTAAACAAAGACCCTGTTGAAATACATATTGCATTCACCCCTTTCCAGGCGCAGTATGTAATTACGCAGCCACTGCATCACAGCCAGGAGCTGGTTTCGGAGACGAAGGATAGGATTGTGTTCAGGTATTTCCTTGTACCCAACTTTGAATTTTATGCGCAGATACTGGGGTGGGGGGATGAGGTGGAGATTTTAAAGCCGGAGAAGGTAAGGAAAAACATGCTGAGTATTTGTAAAGGCTTAACAGGAAAATATTCAAATACGAAATAATCTTTTTAGAATGATAAAATTTCTAGAAATTGTGATAATAAAATTCAGTCGAGAGTGAAGAATATCCCGTACTATACCTTATACCAGTTATTTTAAATATTAAAACAAAGCATTATGCCCTACTTAGTTAATATTATGAATATTTTAAATGATATCAATAATCATTTTGTAGAGAACGAATTAGCATTTTTGGCCTTAACCAGTAAAATCGAAAATCCTCTCAGGGATAAGATAGCGTTTTGTTTTCAGCAGGTAATTGGTGATAATAAACTAATTTGCAGAGAAGATACAAGACAAGATCTAACAATCTTTGATCGTAATGCTTTGCAGCAAAATAACCAAAATGTTTTTCCTGAATGTATTATTGAATTTAAGGCTCATTCGAGTTTCTTGGATTTACAGGAATACCAAGAAAAAATGTATATAGATCTATTAAAATCTGCATTTAATTCAGACGATAATACCGAAATATTCTTTATTCTATTTGTTTATTTGTTTGATAATCTTCCTTTAAATGATGCAATAAATCTCAAATCTGTTAAATATATTAATACAATAATAAAACATTGTAAATCTATAAATGGATTAAATTTTGACAAGGCTTATAATGCTTTTAAAGATGGTTGGTTGAATAATAACGAAGTTATAAATCAATTTAGTCATATTATCCACAATGAAGGAATTATTAGAAACGATGAAAAGTTTAATGATATTTCAGTGCAAATAGGTTATTCAATTATTGGACCCTTAAAGAAAGACCAGATTACTAATATTACAAATAATTTATCTGATAATATAGTAAATCCAAAAAGACAAGAAATTTTCAATACGATTCGTAATAAAAAAATATGTAAACAAAAAAAATAACAGGTGGCGAAAAAAATGTTATTTTGCCATAGTAATAGTTCATCATGTTTTTATATTACGCTGATAATGAATACTTTAACATTTCATGCAAATTTTACTTATGTTTCTAATAATCAGCACTTTGCACCTTTGCCTTTACGTTTAATTTTGATTTAACGAACTATTGTCCATAATAAAATTGATCTTTTTGAAAATACTCTAAATGTATGCTGATTAAACTAAATAGTTTTATTTTATAATTGACGAACCCATGCAAATATTAATAATAGTGAATAATATAAAGTATTAGAACCTAAATTAATTTACAATCATGAATGAATTAACAATATTTAAAAAATTTTGGAATTCGAATTCGAAATTGTTTAATAATTTTCTCGACTCATTTGTTAACGAGCCGAGAATTGCATGGTATCCTTCCGCGGGTAAGGATTTTCATGCATTGAAGTTTTTTAGTGATGATTTTTTAATGAATGAACCAGCAGATAATGATTATAATGATCCAGCCCTTCCTGATTTCTTTATATATACTGATTATTATCCCTGGAATGAACTTGATTTTTTAAATGTTGGCAACCAATATACTGATAGTTATAATAATAATGTGATAACAGAGGAATCGGAATTTTTAGGAAAATTAAACCTTCCTTTACATCCCGAAATTGTTGATTTCCCTGAAATAATTTCTGATGTTACAAACAAGGTATATTTTCTTAAGATGAAAATTCAAACACAAGACTTTGGAGAAATTAGATTTCCAATTATTTATGCATTTGTTGAAAATGAGGCTTTTTGTTTTGAGGAGCTTATTCCTTCAAATTTAAAAATAACTCATATAGTGCATGTTAGATATGGCGGAGGGCGTGGTGGAGGAGGTAAAGCAACGGGTTTTTGGATTCAAAAGATTTTAAAAACATTGAATTGTGAGATTTTTATTACTGATGGGCATTTAGATGAGCAATGTGGAGATTCATTTACTATAGAAAAATATGAAATTTCTATGAATGAATTACCGAGTTTATTACCTATTAGAGAAATTCAGAGTGAAAGATGGAGTAATCATGGCAAAATTACCTGGAATTTGATTAAATAATTGGAGCATATTATTTAGGTTTCGTTGATTATTTTATCAATTGTACCCTGAATATTTATCTTACTCTCAGATTGCTTTTAATTAATTATCCGACATAAGTTATATTAGAAGTAAGAAAAATCAAGCAAAATATAATAGAGTTTTAGCCAAATAAACGAAGGTTTCAATTAAAAAATATTTTAATTGATCCTTACCAGGATCGAATAAGTTTCAGGAAACATCTGATTTATTGAGATTTTTTTCTTATCTTCATATGCATTTTTTTTTGCAAAAGCATGTCCCGGATCAACGAAGTGTCAGAAAAGAAAGGAATTAAACAGGTTTGGCTGGTGAAAACAGCGTATAAAATAAATAATGTGGTTAATAGCTAGGTAAATAATCGCAGACGACTTTCTTTTTATATGTTCTGCTAAATTTCTCTAATTGTAGGAGTGGATATAAAAATGCTGATGGTTGGCAAAAAGTAATAATCATTATCTCCCTAAAGGATCACCCATGAACATATTAGAATTTCACAACAAACTGATCAACAACTATCGCAATTACATTACAAGCTTCCTGAATATAAAAGATCCTGGGATCAACCAATTTGTCGATAAGGAGATTCAGAATAAAAAACTTTGGCCCGATCCACTAGTACAATTCAATCCTACATATGAATCCGGAAAAGCATTAAAAGCACTTATTGAAGAAACTGTTTTACATCCTGAACTTGAAAAAATCTTCATTGGCTATGAGTTATACAAGCACCAGGAAGAAGCAATACGGTTAGGAACCTTAGGAAGCGAATTCATTGTCACATCAGGCACCGGATCAGGAAAATCTCTGACTTACATGGCTACCATATTCAGCTATATCTTATCTCACAGAGAAGACTTGGAAGGTAAGAACCTGGCAGTCATCGTTTATCCCATGAATGCCCTGATAAATTCACAAAATGAGGAAATCAAAAAGTATGAAAGGAATTACCTGTTTTCTTCATTACCCAAAGGAGTTACATATGATAATCGTGATAAAACCCTTGACGAACAAATAAGAGATCTGAGAGAAATTGTAGGCGATATCTTCCCGATTAAATATGCCCAATATACCGGCCAGGAGGATGAGGAAACCCGTGAGGCAATAAGAAGGAACCCACCTCACATACTTCTTACCAACTATATGATGCTGGAGTTAATCATGACGAGGGGAGGAAAGGATGTTGAGATTAGAAATGCTATTCTTGACAGTATTAGATTCCTTGTATTTGATGAATTGCATACTTATCGGGGTAGGCAGGGATCAGATGTATCAATTCTGATAAGACGAATCAAAGCTAATGCACAAAACAAGATTTCATGTATCGGTACATCTGCTACCATGATTTCTTCCGAGACTGCCACATTATTAGAACAGAAGCAAGAGGTAGCCAAAATTGGTTCGCTGATATTTGGATCTGACATTAATGAAAATCAAATTATCAATGAATCTTTGGTAAGGAGCATTGGTGTTGATGTAGAAATAACCCCTGATAAAGTTGCACTTGCTGTTCAAACGGATATTGACCGGTCATGGTCTTTCTCAGGATTTGAACAGCATCAAACAGCCAATTGGCTTGAAGATAACATTGCACTCGAAAGTAAGGAAGGTGTTATGGTCCGAAGAAAACCTTTAACCATTCAGGCAATCAGTGAAAAATTATCAGATTACTGTGGCGTATCAACTAAAACATGTGAACAACATATTCTCGATTTACTTGAATGGGCAAACCTTTTAAACTCGCATAAGGAGAAGGATCAGAGGAAGAACTATCTTCCATACAGGATTCACCAGTTTATTGCGCAGACAGGTTCCGTTTATGCGACTTTGGGGAATCAGGACGACCGGCAATTATTTATGGATGCCGGCTTGTATGCCGAAGACAAAGATACCTTCATCTTTCCACTGGTTTTCAGCCGTTCCTCCGGACATGAAATGTACTGTATTAACCTGAATGAAAATAAGAGTAAAATCCTGCCAAGGGAGTTTTATAATCTGACAGATAATGAAGAGGATGAGGAACGTCCGGCATCAGGATATGTTTTTATTCAACACAGCGAAGACGATGAACCAGTATGGGATGAAGAAAGAGATCTGCCGGATTTGCCGGAATCCTGGTTTAACCCGCCTCGCAAAGATGGTACACAAACATTAAAGAAAAATGTACAGACACGAATTCCGAAAAAGATCTATTTTGATAACGAAGGTAACTTTTCGTTTCAGGAAAATTTGAAGTATGAGGGGTGGTTTATTTCAGAGCCACTTATGATAGATCCAACTTCCGGAAATATTTTTGATGCAAGAACCGCTGAATATACCAAAATCATAAAGATCGGGGGCGAAGGCAGGAGTACTGCTACAACCGTTCTTTCCTTTGAAGCCATCACCCAGCTTCAGGTATTTAATGAATCCCCTGAAAAACAGAAATTATTAAGTTTTACGGATAACCGGCAGGATGCTTCACTTCAAGCAGGACATTTCAATGACTTTGTGAAAGTTGGCCAGCTTAGGGCAGCAATAACAACAGCACTGGAAGAAAACAATTCATTAGACTATTCAAACATAGCAGATAAGGTTTTTAATGCCATACATATTCCCCAGGAAGAGTATGCCAAAAATCCGGCAAAATTTCCGGGTCCAAAAAAAGAAAATGAGGACACATTCAAGGATTTCATCGTATACAGGTTGCTGCATGATCTAAGACGAAGCTGGCGGGTTGTCTTGCCTAACCTTGAACAATGCGCCCTTCTACATATTGATTATAAACATCTTGATAGTTCAGCAGATGATGATTCCTTATGGGAAGATCAGGAACTGCTTAGCAGGATGGCACCAGAGGAACGAAAGGAATTTCTTCACCAGATTTTTGATTTCTTCAGGAAATCTTATGCTTTGAGCTATACGATGCTTGAACCATCTGCAATAAATCAAAACACTATTAAGATCAGGGAGAAACTCAGAGATCCCTGGACATTGGATGACTCGGATAAAATAGAATACCCTTCTCACATCAGAATTGAAAAACTTGCCCGTTCTGCCATCAACTTTTATACTGAAAGTGGAAGCTACCAGAGTGTATTTGGTCGATATATTAAAAGAAATGCCAAAGAATTTGGTGTTGACTTGAAGGGCAAGGAGGTTTATAATTCTTTCCTATACAATTTATTGGATTTCCTTGTCCAAGCAGGATGGCTTATTCGTAAACCAGTGAAATCTGATGCAAATGAAGAAATCTCAGTTTACCAGCTTAGAGTGGATAACATCATATGGAAAAAAGGTGATGGAAAAAGAATTACCCCTGATTTAATTAAGCAACGTTCCTATAAACCATTAACTCCAAAGGTTAATGAATATTTTAAAAGGTTTTACCAGATCGACTACCGTGCTCTTAAACCTTTAGAGGGCAGGGAGCATACCGGACAGATTAATTCACAGAAAAGACGAGAAAGGGAAAAGGAATTCAGGGAGGGTAAAATTGGAGTGCTATTCTGTTCCCCAACCATGGAATTGGGTATAGATATATCCGATCTTTCGATTGTCCATTTACGTAATATACCTCCTTCTCCCTCAAACTACGCTCAGAGAAGTGGCCGTGCAGGAAGATCCGGACAGGCTGCTCTGGTAATGGCATATTGTAGCAATTTCAGTCCCCACGACCGACATTATTTTAAGAACCCTGCCAAAATGGTATCGGGTGAGGTTTCAACACCAAGGATGGATCTGATTAATGAGGAACTTTTAAAAAGCCACCTGCATGCAAGCATCCTTACGCTGAAATCGATAGCTGGTTTGAACAATTCTATCGGAGATATCATCAATAAAGACAACCTGGAGAAGCTACCCATCAGGGAAGAAGTTCTGGAGTCACTTAAACTATCTGAACAGCAAAAAATCCAGGTGCTGACAACTTTCAGAAAAGTAATCAATGATACCTATTTCAAAAATGAATTGGACCAGAGAAAACCAGCCTGGTTCAATGAAGATTGGATGAGACGGTCGATTGATGAGTTTATACAGCAATTTGATGAATCATTGGACAGATGGAGGTTACTATATAGAAGTGCCATTATTCAATTCAGAACAGCAAATGATATTATTGAAAACAGAATCTATGCTGACAACCATGAGAAAATAAAAGACGCTAAGAATTCCAGGCGACAAGCTGAGAGGCAAATGGAATTGCTACTGAATGATTCGAAGGATGGAGGCAGAAATAACCAGGGAAGTCAATCGGAATTCTATCCATTCAGGTATCTGGCTTCTGAAGGTTTTTTACCAGGTTATAATTTTACACGCTTGCCGATTCGTTCTTTCCTTGAGAACAAGGAAGGTTCCGGTGATTTTGTTTCCCGGCCAAGAACACTTGCCTTAAATGAGTTCGGTCCACGTAACGTGATATATCATGATGGTGCGAAATACCGGATAGATAGAATTATGTTATCGGAAGCAGAAGCTAAACTTGAGAAAGCCAAAATCAGTCCTTATACAGGTTATATTCTAATGAAGGATCAATATAATTATTATGTTGATCCAATGGTTAATAAGGAACTTAATGAGGGGATGGATAAGTTCACCCATCCTGATCTGGTGAACATGACAGAAACTAAGGCCTATGAACTGCAACGAATCACCTGCCAGGAAGAAGAAAGAACCCGAAGGGGATTTGACATAAGAACTTATTTTGCTGTGGAAGGCGGATTTGAGAGTATCACAGAAGCAGTGGTGAATGTTGATAAAGAAAAACTTCTTCATATCCACGCCATTCCATCCGCAAGGCTGGTAAAAATTAGCTACAAGTGGAGATCCTCGCCCGAAAACGGATATGCCCTGAATCTGAAAAACGGATACTGGCAAACCAAGAAACAGGAGACTGAGGATGGAAACAATGATGAAATCAGAAGAGTTAAACTCTACACCACCTTAACGGCAAATGCACTTTTTATGCAACCGGTTGAGTCGCTTGCTTTGGAAGGTGGTAAAGATGGAGTAATAACTTTAATGTATGCTTTAAAGAGGTCTATTGAAAACTTCTTCCAGGTTGAATCCAATGAGATTGGAGCAACCATTATGGGAGAAGGTGATATTCCAAATTTATTGATCTATGAGGCTTCTGAAGGTAGCCTGGGAGTTTTGTCACAGGTTGTGGATAATCCTTCTATCTATAAAGCCGTAATGCACGAAGCATTTGATTTTCTATTTATGAAAGATGGAATTGAAATTCCACAAGAAGAACTTATTCCTGCATCCTATGATGATTTGCTGAGTTATTATAATCAGATCCATCATCAATCAATTAACCGGAATTATATCAGGGAATCACTGAGGCTATTGAAAGATTCAGATGTTGAGATACTTACTTCCCGATCTTTTTCTTCGTACGATGAACAATACCAATCCCTTCAGGCTGCCAGAGATCCAAACAGCAGTACAGAAGATCAGTTTCTAAAGTTTTTGTATAACAGGGGATTAAAACTACCCGATGAAGCGCAGCCAATAATTCCGGATATGTATGTGCGACCTGACTTCATGTATAAACCAAATATCTGTATATTCTGTGATGGAACACCTCATGATGACCATGTTGTCAAAAAGGATGATATGGAAAAACGAAAGGCACTGAATGATACCGGGAAATACCAGGTGTTGGTTTGGTATTATAAAGATTCAATAGAAGATTTTGTGACAAGCAGGCCAGATATATTTAAAAAGGTGCGATCATAACGATTATTAAAACATTACAAACATAGTTAACTGAAAACAACAGATGAATTTTGATTTCAAACCAGGCAGTTTAGTTACATTAAGAGACCGTCCATGGATGGTACTTCCATCGGAAGATGATAATCTCTTACTGGTTAAACCATTAGGTGGTTCAGAGGATGAAATTACGGGTATTTATAAACCTCTCGCCAATGAATCTGATCTGCCGCAATCCTACAATTTTATAAAACCCTCAGCGCAGGATCTTGGTGATTTCACTTCTGCCAGACTCCTTTACAATGCAACCCGGTTGTCTTTCAGAAATGCTTCCGGGCCATTCAGATGCCTTGGGAAACTCTCCTTCCGCCCAAGATCCTACCAGATGGTACCGCTAATTATGGCATTAAAACAGGAAAAGGTAAGAATCCTGATTGCAGATGATGTGGGGGTGGGAAAAACCATCGAAGCATTGCTGATTGCAAAAGAACTTTATGAACGAAAAGAAATAAAGCGTTTCGCAATAGTATGTCTGCCTCATCTATGTGACCAGTGGCAGGATGAGTTAAAAACCAAATTCGGCATTGAAGCAGTGGTAATTCGCTCTGGTACTGCAACGGCACTTGAACGACAAATTAAAGTCCATGAGAATATTTTCAGAGCATTTCCATTTCAGGTTATTTCCATTGATTACATCAAGACAGGAACCAAGAGACAGGTGTTTATTGATCATTGCCCTGAGCTTATCATTGTAGATGAAGCACATACCTGTGCCCGACCTGCAGGAGCGAATAATTCCCAACAACTTCGTTATCACCTGTTACATGATATCTCCCGAAAAGTGGATCAGAATCTTCTTTTACTGACAGCAACTCCACACTCTGGAAAACAGGCAGAATTTCAATCGCTGTTAGGTATATTAAAACCTGATTTCGAAAAAATTGACATAGTAGCTTCAACGGATGCGGAAAGAAAAGACCTTGCAAAGTTCTTTGTTCAAAGACGCAGAATTGATGTTGTTAAGTGGCTCGATGAGGAAACTAAATTCCCGGATCGTATCTCCACTGACCGGGCCTATGACGTTGGCAGAGAGTATGGTGATATTTTCAATGACATCCTGTCCTATGCACGTGAAATCGTTGCTGCAAGCACTGGAGATGGTCGTAAACAGAGATACAACTATTGGGATGCGCTGGCATTACTGCGGGGTGTAATGAGCAGTCCGTTAGCGGGTATTTCAATGCTTGAAAAGAAGGCTCATAAAAAAAGTCTTGCTTCCGATTTCACTGAATCCGATTCTGATGAAATAATAAATGGTTCTGATACGGTGATGGATCTTGATTTCGATACCGATGATAACCTGCCAATGTCCGTCCTTGGGAAAATACCCATATCTGGAGATCCTGAAGCAAGGCGCTTGCTTGAATATGCCAGAAGATTGAGCGATATTGCCAGTATTGAAAAGGATCTGAAAGCAAGAGAAGCAGTAATTCAGATCATGAATTATGTGGATAGAGGTTTTAATCCTATCATCTATTGCAGGTACATTCAAACAGCCAAATATCTCGGAACAATTTTTCAGGAACAATTACAGAATAAGAAACACAAGTCCTTGCATCTTGAAGTTATCACCAGTGAATTGAATGATGAACTTCGAAGGGAGAAGATAGATTTGATGATTAGTTCACCAAGAAGACTATTAATTGCGACTGATTGTCTGAGTGAAGGGATCAACCTACAGGATGGGTTCAATGCTATTCTTCATTATGATCTTCCCTGGAATCCCAACCGGCTTGAACAAAGGGAAGGCAGAATAGATCGGTTTGGACAGCGTTCACCCTCAATTGAAGTAACATTGCTGTATGGTAGCAATAATCCAATTGATGGGGTTGTACTTGAAGTCCTGCTTCGAAAAGCACGAGAAATAAGACGATCTATTGGAATTTCTGTCCCATTCCCTGAAAATAGTGCTTCTGTAATGGAGGCCGTTACCAATGCTATTTTGCTTAAACCTAATATCTCTGTTGAACAGGAGTACAGACAAGGATCTCTATTTGAAGTGGAAGAAATCAAAGCTGAAAAAAACAGGGTTGCAAAAGCATTTGAGGAGGCTGAACAAAGGGAGAAAGCGTCCAGGAGTATTTTTGCGCAGAATGCCCTTAAACCCACTGAAATAGAGGATGACCTGAAAGAGGTGGATGAAGCGATTGGGAATGTTAAGGCTGTAGAACATTTTGTTGTCGAAGCATTGCGGTTTATTGGTGCTCAGGTTGATGAGGTTAAAGAAGGTTATAAAGTATATACTATAAATATTCCCCAACGGATTCGTGAATTGCTGACTGATAAGAATGAGATCCTAATTTCTTTCCTATCGCCTACTCCTAAAGGGTATAAATATATAGGAAGAAATCACCCGTTCACTGAGCATCTTTCACAGGTTATCATTAACAATGCCTTAAACGGAGTTAGAAACAGTGCTGCACGAGCAGCCGTTTTACGTTCCGGAGATGTTGAAAGAAAAACAGTATTGTTTCAATTCAGAGTCAGAAATGTAATTGCTGAGCAGAGAAGTAATAAGGAAATTGTAGCAGAAGAGATGTGGTTATGGGGATACACCGGTGGTCTTCCAGAGAATAAATTCATTGGCAAAGATGATGCCCTGAAACTACTGATGTCGGCCAGGGCAACACAAAACCTGGAAATACCTGAACAACAATACTGGCTTGACCAGGAAATGGACTGGGTTCGGGATGAAAAAACATTCAGGGAGATTACAGATCCGGTTGCTTTTGAACGTTGTGAACAATTGGTAGAATCACATACACGGTTCAGGAAATTAGTGAATGGCAGCCGGTATAAGGTGGTTGAGCCTGTTCTGCCGATGGATGTATTAGGAATTTATATACTACTTCCCGAATTATAATTGCAAATGAACAAGCCTGATACTATAACATTGAAGCAACTTGGTAATATTTACTCTTCCAATGGGGATTTTACCACCAGGGCAGCTATACTTCAATCCTGGTACAGGGCATCAATGAATGAGAAATGCGGATTGGGTAGCAAAAACATTGTGAAAGGGAAAGACGAAAATGGTAAACCCATAATTGAGTCATTAAAACAGCCATACGGTCACCTGGTTTTGGGTGGAGAATCCCGAAACTTAAATTTCTTTTTTCAGGATACATTTGAATATGCCAGGTATAGAGTTAAGAACAAAAAACCTGATGAGACCATAAAAGCAGACAGATTATTTAATAATCTGCTGTCAAGTATGCCAATGGCCTTTAATCTTTTTCACCCCCTTATTTTAATCAAACAGAAATACCCTGAAGCATTGGACAAGATGATTCAGAATGTCTTTCCGGAGTATCCTATTCACAAAGTGGATGAGATACTGATTGAATATATCCCTATTCCAATAGATAAATATACCGGTGACAGATCAGCCATGGATGCAGCAATAATATTTCAGGATAAAAAAGGAGGCAGATACATTATTTCCATTGAAACAAAATATATCGATCAGCTTGGTCAGAACATAGCAAAGGACAATTCACTTAAAATGGAGACAGCTGAATCTCTAAACATCTTCAATTCAAATGGATTAGATGCCATTTCCAAAGGTTGTACTCAAATTTACCGCAATTTTTTATTGACTGAAAAGTATAGGTTAGTGCATAGTTTAAATGATTCGTATTCTATCATTCTGGCCCCGGGAGCGCATCCTACAACCGATAAAGAGATAAGGTCTTTGCATGAAAATCTCAACACAGAATTTCAATACAAATTGAAAAAATATGCTTTAGAGGATTTTATTAATTTTCTGGAACCTGATTGTCCTGGCGAATATAAAGAATGGTTAAACTGGTTTTATGATCGCTATCTCTATTTCGAAAAAACAGAACACTTATTTAAGGAATTTATTGCTCTATGAAATACACATCCATCAACATACAGGGTAATCTGATTTCAGAAGAGATCCTTCAAAAAATTGAAGCAGCTGATGTACAGGGACAGCTGGCCAAAGATTTTGGATTTGAACCGGGTATTAACCTAAGAAGTGAAATTGAGTATGCCTGGAGCAGGATCAAACTGGACTGGAAACATTTCATCGACCGCAGTGAAAAACTCCCTTCTTCTGATCCTTATGGAACAACTCTTTCAAGAAGATGGATGTCAGGCTTCTTTAATACCCTCGGATTTAACCTTACCTTACAAAAAACATCATTGCAGGGCGATAATGAACAGCAATACAGCATAAGTCATACCTTTGATCAGCTTGATAGATTACCACTCCATATAGTTGGTTTTCACGATCCAAATCACCCTCAGAAAAATACCCTTGACATCCGTTCAAGCGGTGGAACCTCCAGACTTTCACCACATGCCACCATCCAGGAATATCTCAATGTAACCGAGCATTTATACGGCATCGTTACCAATGGTCATCTTTTAAGGTTGGTGAGAGACAGCGGAAGACTGGTAAAGCTGACTTACATTGAATTCGATCTGAAAACATTACTGGATGAAGACAAGTACAGCGAATTTACTTTGCTGTACAGGTTGCTACACACTTCCCGTTTCCCAAAAACAAGGCAGGAATCGGAAGAGTCGCTTCTTGAAAAGTATTATCAGGATAGCATAGAATCCGGAAACAGGATCAGGGACGGTCTCAGCAGTGCCGTAAAAGAATCCCTAATAGCACTGGGAAATGGCCTGTTAGAGCATCCTGAGAATGAAGAGTTAAGAGAAAAAGTATCATCAAGAAGACCTGACTCAAGAGATTTTTATCATCAATTACTTCGGTTGATTTATCGCCTGTTATTCCTGATGGTAACAGAAGAGCGGGATCTGATTTTTGCTGAGATACAGGATGAAAAAAAGGAACCTGATCTGGATGACCTGATAAATGGCGTTAAGCGACCCACCAAAAAGCAAAAGGAAATCTACTACCAATATTACAGTCTGATACGACTACGAAGATTATCAGAAAAGCGATACCTGCAGGAAAACCAGTACACCGATCTCTGGCAGGGATTATTGCAGACCTTTGCCCTGTTTGAATCTGGTGGGACCGGAAATAAACTCGGTATCCTGGCATTGGGAAGTGAACTGTTCAGCGGAAATGCCATGCCGGATATCACTAACTCAAAACTGAATAACAAAGTTCTTTTGCAATGCATCCGAAGTCTGAATGAATTTGAAGATGCAAAACACAACCTTTCATTTATAAATTACCGGGCGCTGGATGTAGAGGAACTCGGATCCGTTTACGAAGGTTTGCTTGAACTGGAACCTGTTTTTGAATGGGAAAACGGAAAACCAAAATTTACCTTTAAAAAAGGATCGGAACGTAGTTCCTCAGGATCTCATTACACTCCTGAAGACCTTGTAAAACCACTTATACAGCATTCACTGGAATATCTTATCGAGGAGAGGACATCTGATTTTTATAAGGATAACGCCACACAAGCAGAAACTAAGAAGAAACTTCTCGACCTTAAAGTATGTGATGTGGCCTGCGGAAGTGGCCACATTCTACTAAGTGCAGCAAGAAGAATAGCCATTGAAGTGGCAAGAGTGGAAACCGGGGAACAGCAACCCAATCCGACTTCATTCCGCCATGCATTGAAAGAAGTGATTCGTAACTGCATTTATGGGGTGGATAAAAATCCATTGGCTGTTGAGTTATGCAAAGTGGCTTTGTGGCTCGAAAGCCATAATCCGGGAGAACCGCTGAGTTTCCTGGATCACCGGATAAAATGCGGAGATGCTATTTTAGGACTGGCACACCGGGAAGAACTTCAGAATGGCATTGCCGATGAAGCCTATAAGAAATTACCAGGTGATGACAAGGATATTGTTTCCGTATTCGCACGAAAGAATAAGCAGGAAAGAATACTACGTGAAAAGAGCGACCAGGCTGTACAATTAACCACCGAGACCGACCATAAATTAATGCAACAGGTGAAGGACCTCAATGAAGCCATTGACAACTTCTCTAGGTTACCGGAAAACACAACTAATGAAATTGAACAAAAAGAGAAAGCCTATCGAAAGCTGATCACCAATGAAACCCTGAGGCGAATAAAGATCCTGGCTGATTTGCAGATCCTGCCTTTCTTTTTGGAAAAGACAGAGGGAAATAAAGAATATCTGCTAACCGATGCACTGTACCAACGTTACCTAAGAGGAGAAATCAGAACCGAATCTCAGCTTGAAGTAAAAGCAATTGAAATCGCCACAAATTATCGATTTTTCCATTGGTTTCTTGAATATCCAGAGGTTTTTCAGAAGGGTGGATTTGACTGCATTTTGGGAAATCCACCATTCTTAGGAGGGCAGAAACTTAGTGGTGCATTCGGCAATGAATATTTGGAATATATTAAATATCAATTTAAACCAATTGGGGCAGTTGATTTAGTTACTTATTTCTTTAGAAGAGTCTTTAAAATATTAAATTATCAAGGATTCTTGTCACTTATATCAACCAAAACTATTTCTCAAGGGGCAACACGGGAAGGAGGCTTGGCACAATTAATCGAGTTGAAAGGTATTATTAATCATGCGGTTCGTTCCATTAGATGGCCAGGTTTAGCAAATGTCGACGTTGCCTTAGTGACTATGCATAAGTCAAAAAGAATTCTTAGATCGATATTGGATAATAAACCTGTTAAATCAATTTCATCTTTTCTGGATGATTCTGCCAGTTCAAGCAACCCATTTAGATTATTCAACAACTTGGATAAGAGCTTCCAAGGATCAATTCCATTAGGAAAAGGATTTTTAATTGATCAAACAAAAGCTACTGATTTAATAAAAAGTAATCCAGAATACTCAAAAGTCTTAAAGCCATATCTGAATGGTGATGATGTTAATAACGATATAGAACAACAACCCTCGAGGTGGGTAATAGATTTTGATGATCTTGATGAGGACTTCTGTAGAATAAACTATCCACTATGTTTTGAAATAGTCGAAAAACTGGTTAAGCCTGAGCGAATAAAAGTTAAAAGAGAAGTCAGGAGTAGATATTGGTGGCAATTTGCTGAAAAGGCAAAGAAATTATACAACACAATTCGTTTGAAGGAACACGTACTGGTTCAGGCTCAAACTTCTAAAGGATTGTTCCCCTGCTTTGTTAAAAACGATAAAGTTTTCTCAATGATGTGCATAGTATTTGATTTTGATGATTGGGTAAACTTCATATTCATTCAATCTACATTGCATGAAATTTGGGCATGGAAATATTGTTCTACAAACAGTATTAGTTTAAGGTATACTCCTTCAAGTGCGTTTGAAACTTATCCAATTCCATATATACCAACAACCCAGGTTAAAAGATATGAGAACATTGGTAGAAGATATCATGAAATCCGAGGAAATCTAATGTCTATAATTAAACTTGGATTAACCAAAACTTATAATCTTTTTCATTGCAAAGAAATCTCTGATAAATTAAATTCTAACGATATTTTGTTGATTGAGAATAAAAAAATTGAAAAGCAATTCGGTAAAGAACTATGGAATCTCTGGAATCACCTTCAAAGAACCGAAGGGACTTGTTCATTTGAAGAAGCAATAAAAGGAATCATAAAACTTCGTGGACTACAGGTTGAAATGGATCATGCTGTACTGGAGGCTTATGGCTGGCAGGATATAGATTTAAGGCATGATTTTTACGAATTGGAATACTTGCCTGAAAATGACAGGATCCGTTTCACCATTCATCCTGATGCCCGTAGAGAGGTTTTAAAACGGCTTCTGGAACTCAATCATAAGATCCATGAGGAAGAGGTGAAGGCCGGGTTGTGGGATAAGAAATCCAGTAGTAAGAGTGAGAAAAAAAATAAACCAAAAATAAACCAGGTGAGTGAGCCGGAAGAAGGGTTTGGGGGGTTGTTTGGGTAATTTTAAATTAGGCATGATTATGAACAAGAAATTAATTTGTAATGTATCAAAATACCACCTTTTGCATATGATATTCTTTTGTGGCTGAAATCTATTTTAGTTCTGAGGCCAGTAAAGAAAGATAAACTAAATATCAATAACGATGTGAATATTCAATCCTGGATTGTATGTTGCCAAGAAGCTGAATATTAAGGCTTGGGAGCGGTTGAATAATAAGAATTTAATTTGTTACAAAAAGAAAATAAATACAATCAATGATCAGACCAGATTGGGACATATTCAGGGCAAAATTCAGTATAAATCCTCAAGCAAACTTTGAGTGGCTATGCTATATTCTGTTTTGCATAGAATTCAACAAAGAAAAAGGTATTTATCGTTTTAAGAATCAATCATCAATTGAAACTGAACCAATCAATGTAGTTAACGATTTAATAGGATGGCAGGCCAAGTTTTACAGTTCATCTCTTTCAAATCACAAGGAAGAAATTATAACCACAATAGAAAGCGCAAAGAGAAGTTACACTGGGATCACAAGAATAGTATTTTATACAAATCAAGAATGGGGTCAGAAGAATGGTAAGAAGCCAAAAGGATTGATTGAAATAGAAAGAAAAGCAATACACCTCAATATTGAAATAGATTGGAGAACAGCAAGCTTTTTTGAGTCTCCTTTTGTTTGTATCGAAAATAAAATAGCCGTTAAGCACTTCTTTTATTTGGATAAATCCATTTTCAATTCTATAGAAGAACTGCAGGAGCACGCTGTTAATATTTTAAAAGAGATAAGAACATCATTCATTTTCAAAGATCAATCTTTTAGGCTGGATAGAGGTGATCAAATAACTCTGATAAGGAATGCAATAACACCAGTTATTATATTAAGCGGAAGTGCAGGAGTAGGTAAAACAGTAATAGTCAAGAAATACTTTGAAGAACTAGGCAAGAACATTCCTTTTTATGTTTTTAAGGCAACAGAGTTCAATAACTTAAGAAACATTAATGAATTTTTCAGAAGCATATCTCTTAACGAATTTATTTCTGCCCACAATGGAAATGAAAAGATAGTTGTAATTGACTCTGCTGAGAAAATTTTAGATTTAACAAATACAGATCCTTTAAAAGAATTTATTTCAGTTCTCATTGAAACAAAATGGAAAATATTATTTACTACAAGGAACAACTTTGTGGAAGATTTAAATTTCCAATTCATCGAGATATTTAATATTGCTCCATCAAACATTGAAGTACCTGGATTAAATGAAAAAGATCTTCAAGCTTTTTCAACTACCTATTCATTCCCATTGCCTTCAGATGCAAAACTTTTAGAGTTGTTAAAGAATCCATTTTATTTAAACGAGTATTTAAAATTTACTATCAGCGATAAAATTGGCTATTCAAGCTTTAAGAATCAGTTATGGCATAAGGTTATAATAAAATCGAAACCACAAAGAGAGCAATGCTTCTTAAGGGTCGCATATGAAAGAGCTTTGAGTGGACAGTTTTACATCGTTCCAAGTTTTGAAGATGGAGTTCTCAAGGAATTGGTGATTGATGGATTATTAGGGTATGAAACTCCTGGTTATTTTATTACACATGACATTTATGAAGAGTGGGCATTAGAAAAAATAATTGAAGCTGAACATCTGAAAAAGATTTCATTACAAGACTTTTTTAACAATCTGGGAGAATCCCTTCCAATACGCAGGAGCTACAGAAATTGGTTATCCGAAAAACTCTTACTGAATGATAATGAAATAAAAAGATTCATTGAAGAATCTGTTAAAGTCAATGATATCAAACCATTCTGGAAAGACGAGACCCTAATTTCAATCTTACTTTCAGATTATTCAGAATCCTTCTTCAAAATTTTTAAGGAAGAATTATTACAAGATAATCAAACATTTCTCAAAAGATTAACTTTTCTATTAAGGCTTGCCTGCAAAGATATAGACATCGATTTCTTTCAACAATTGGGATTAAAGGACCTAAATGTGTTTTCTCTCCAATATGTTTTAACAAAACCCAGGGGATCCGGATGGGATTCTCTAATAAAGTTTGTTTATGAAAATATTAATCTGATAAAGATCGAAAATATAGGTTTCATCCTCCCGGTAATACATGATTGGAATAGTAAATTTAAATTAGGAACTACTACGAAACTCTCCAGTCTAATAGCAATTAGATTTTATAAATGGGCCATTGAAAAAAATGTTTATTTTTCCAAGGATGATTCTAAGCAGAAGATGCTCCAAACTATCATCTATGGAGCACCAGAAATAGTTGATGAATTAAAAAACATCTTTGAAGAGATATTAAAAAACAAATGGAAATATCATAGAGATCCATATTATGATTTAGCAGAAACTATTCTTACAAGTTTTGATTGCATAACTATTTGCAGAGTATTGCCTGAGTATGTTTTGAAACTGGCGGATCTATTCTGGATTTATTCCCCCAGAAAAGACGGAAGGTTTTATGATTCAGGAATAAATGTGGAAAAATACTTTGGTCTGGAAGAGATTCATCACGACTTTTTCCCAGCGAGTGCTTTCCAAACTCCCATTTTTCAACTTCTTCATTTCACATATGAAAAAACTATTGATTTCATTTTAAGTTTCGTTAATAAGTGTACTGTGTATTTCGCAAATTCAAGGTTCGACACATCAGTTTATAAGGTGAAGTTGTATTTTGATGATAATAAAGTAAAAGAACAATATATCAGTCACTGTTTGTGGAACATGTATCGGGGAACAAGTTCTCCTGTTAGTCCATGCTTGCTTCAGTCAATTCACATGGCCTTAGAGAAATTCTTACTCGAAAAGGGCAAATTCTTAAATTCAAATGAATTAGAGGGATTGCTTATTTACCTTCTTGAAAACTCTGAATCAGCAACAATCTCTGCAGTAGTCACAAGCATCGTATTGGCTTTTCCCGAAAAAACATTTATTGTTTCAAAAATTCTCTTCAAGACAAAAGAATTCATAGTTCATGATAAAACACGTTTAAGTTCTGAATATCACGCTAAATCGTTATATTCAATCGGATACGGATTGAATTATCATCAAAAAATTTATGAAGATGAAAGAATCAAGACCTGTGAAGATGCGCATAGAAAGTGGAGCTTGGAAGAATTGTTCTTAAATTATCAGCTTTTCAGAAGTACAGAAGTTAGTGAAGATGAAGCAGTAGATAGACAAAAAGTATTATGGGAAATTCTTGATGAATATTATAATCAATTACCTGATAAGTCTCAAGAAACAGAAGAAGACAAAACCTGGAGACTTTTCCTTTCAAGAATGGATAAAAGGAAAATGGATGTAAAAACCGAAGTTACTGATAAAGGGATTATTTTTCAATTTAATCCTGAGATCGATTCTGAATTAAAAAAATATAGCGAGAAATCCTTAGCAATACTCTCGGAATCAACGAGATATACCTCAGTGAAGCTATGGGCTATTTTAAGGATGAAAAATGATGAAAAATATAAAGACTATAAGGTTTATGAAGAAAATCCGACAATTGCATTAAAAGAAGTAAGAGAAATTATTAAAGAACTGAGTGAACCAAAGTCATATAGTTTCTCGCTTTTTAATAGTTCGATTCCTGCTGAAGTATGTTCTGTATTAATGAGAGATCATATTAAAATTCTTTCAAAGAAAGAAAAAGAATTTTGTAAAGATGTAATAATTGTATCGGCCTCATCATCAAGTAGCATCAACTATCAATATCAAATCTCTGATGGTGTTGAATCTGCCATCTCTGTTTTACCAATCTTATTTCAAGAATTTCGCAAAGAAAGAGCCACTATTAAAACGGTTCTGTTAATCACCCTATTTGATCCTCACAGCATTGGAGCTTATGCTATGTTTTCTGACTTTCCAACAAATGCTATAAATGCACTATTCAATATTAGCTTCGATGACGCAAATTCTATTTTACTAGGCTTCTTATACTTAAAACCTAAATACGAAAAGCTAAGGGAAAAAATACATAAGGAAAATCGAGAAAAAAACATACATCAAACTCAGGAATATGAAATAATTATACGGTTCATTCAAGAATACGAATTAGAAATACAATATGTCATAAATAACAAGATAAGCTATGAAGATTTAGGGGAGGTTAGAAATCTTAGCACAAATATTTTGAACAGAGCATTTCGCTTAATCCCTTTGAAAACAATCAATGAAATTCACAAGAAAATTGTTAAGGATATTGTTACTTTTTCTCTTCCCAGAATTTTATCCGATGAAAAAGAGGATCGTTTTGATTACAAAGTAAAACATGATTTATTGAGAACATACACATTATTTGTTTTGAATAGACCAAAAGAAGAAATAGAGGATTACCTAAAACCACTTATTGAGAACTTTAGCGTTTCGAGAACTACAGCTGAATTATTACAGGAATTTATTTTGGCTGAAGATAAATTAAACACATATGATAATTTTTGGTTGGTTTGGAAATTGATCAATAAAAAGATTGTTGAGATCTGTAAAGATGGTGATGGATATTGGTATGTAGATGAAATCATTAATAGCTACTTATTTGCACAAACTCTGTGGAAAGAAACAGCCAAGGAATGGCATTCATTGAAGGATGAAAACATAAGATTTTTTAATGATATATCATTAAGTATTGGCCATTGCGCTTCTACATTATATTCTCTCACAAAATTTTTAAATGGTATAGGTAGTTCATTCTTAAATGATGGGATTTATTGGATAGCGAATACTATTGAAAGAGTTCAAGGGCTTTCGGATAAAAGAAATGATGCCAATTCAACTTACTATCTGGAAAATGTCATTAGAAAATACATTTACAATAACCAGCAAAGAATTAAGAAGACGAATGAACTGAGATGTAAAGTCCTACTAATATTAAACTTCCTTGTAGAAAAAGGATCTGTAGTTGGTTATATGCTAAGAGAAAGAATTTTATAAGCCTATTTTTTAATGATGATTTTACCGTAAAATTAAATTCAAAATCCAAACATTTTTATAAAGTAAAACTGAAAATTTATCTATCAAAAAAAATACAATAACCGTGGAAACCTTCGATTCAAAAAAGACCAGCCTCTATGAGATTTTAAAAAGTATTCATGAAGGAAAAATTCAGTTACCTGATTTTCAAAGAGGCTGGGTATGGGATGATAACCGGATAAAAGGAATTTTAGCCAGTGTGGCAAAATCCTTTCCCATAGGAGCCGTTATGCTACTGGAAACAGGTAATGAATCCATAAGATTTAAGACAAAACCTGTGGAAGGTGCACCTGATGCAAATGGCAGGGAACCGGAATTGCTTATTCTTGACGGCCAGCAACGTCTGACTTCACTCTATCAGGCAATAATTTCAAACGAGGTTGTCAAAACAAAAAATGCTAAAGGCTACGAGATCAAGAGATGGTATTATATCGACATGAAAAAGGCTATGGATACTGGTGCAGATCTCGAAGAGGCCATTTTTTCCATTAACGAGAACAAGATCATTACTGAAAACATAGGCCGTGATATCGTGCTGGATCTATCCACTCCTGAGGCTGAATATGAAAACCTGATGTATCCGGTCTGGATGATTGATGAATACAGTGTCTGGAGAAAAGGATTTAATCAATTCTGGCATTACAACAGTGAAAAGTCCGAGTTCTGGGATGCATTTGAGGAAAAGGTAATTAATAGTTTTAACCACTATATGCTTCCGGTGATTGAGATGAAAAAAATCAATCCAAAAGAAGCTGTTTGCCAGGTATTTGAAAAAGTAAATACAGGAGGGGTTTCACTTTCTGTTTTCGAGCTACTGACAGCATCATTTGCATCAGAGGAATTTGATTTAAAAACGGATTGGATAAAGATAAAATCCGATTTCAAACCATTTAAGGTGTTGGATAAAACCAGCAATATTGATGTGATACAGGCCATTACTCTTTTCTCAACCTATCAACGAAGAAAGGTCTTGGAATCTGCCGGACGGATGGATAATCTTCCAGCTGTTAGTGCAAAAAGGAAAGAGATGTTGAATTTGTCACTAACTGATTACAAAAAATATCGGGATCAGATAGTTGGCGGTTTTAAAAAAGCTTCAAAGATTCTTGTTGAGAACCATATTTTCAATTCAAGGGATGTGCCCTATTCAACACAGTTGGTTCCCATGGCTGCAATTATTGCTCAGCTTGGAAATGATATGGATAATATGGGTAATAAGGCTAAGCTGATGCGATGGTTCTGGTGTGGAGTTTTCGGAGAGTTATACGGTTCAGCAAATGAAACCAGGTACGCTTTGGATATGATGCAGGTGGTTGACTGGATTATTAAGAATGATCCGGAACCAAAAACAATCTATGATGCCAACTTCTCTCCCTCCCGGCTCCATACACTGCGCACAAGAAATAGTGCTGCTTATAAGGGTGTGTACGCATTATTGATGGATGAAAATACCAGGGATTGGCTTTCTGCCACAAAAATCGATTTCATTACTTATTCATCTGAATCAATCGACATTCATCACATTTTCCCGGTTGCATGGTGTTTGAAAAACAAAATACCGAGGGACGATTTCGATTGCATCATTAATAAAACCCCTCTTTCTGGTCGCACAAACCGTATTGTAAGTGGTGATGCCCCCAGCAAGTATCTGGAACGATTAAAGAAGCATGCCGGAGTTTCTGACGGTGAATTCAATATCATATTGGAATCGCACGTTGTTAATCCTGATTACATGAACCAGGATGATTTCAGTGGCTTTTTTACGGACAGGAAAGAAAAAATACTTCAGAAGATTGAGGCAGCAATGGGTAAGAGTATTGCAAGAGAGCAGGAATTTCAAGAAGAAGGTTCTTTCTATGATGAAGGCGATGAGAATGTTGAATTAGAAGACTTGGCTTCAGATCAGTAGGTTCAGTCTATACAAAATTATATAGATTAGAATTTCAGGTATATCGAATGGTTAATCAGATAGACATATGGAAAGCTTTCATTGAAGCACAGGAAATCCTGTTGGAGGCTTATTCTGCTCCATTCTCTGTAATCCCAAATACACTTGAGCATATAAAGAATAGTTTGTATAAGGTTGAAGTTAGCACTTCATCACTCCAGGATAAGGCTGCAGATTTGATAAAAAATGCATTTCCAAATATTCCTGATGAAAATATAGATTGGGAAAATGGCATTATTAAAAAGCACTCAGACATAACGGTTGATGAAAAGGGGTTTAAAATTTTGAAAGATAATGGGCCAACCTTCTTTTTAAATGTAAATCATTTACCATCAATAAATTTTAAACTACAATCAACAATAAACGACCTTTCCTATTTTAACTTGATTATTGATAGAGTTCCAACAATCAAAAATGATATAGTTTTCCTAAAGGAGGAGGAAATATTTAAACTTCTTTCTGTTCAAAATTCTTGTATAGAACTAATTAAACCATTTGGAGCGATTTTCCATATTCAACCTCATTTAGATTTCCTTCACGATCTCCAAAATCAATTTCGGAGTATCATTCACCATGATGGGATTGATCTTTCTTTCGATTCTGAGGGTGACATATTTGTGACAAATAAGAAAATCTCTGAAATAGCTATCAAAGAGATTGAATCGAATCTTCCATTTAAAGCAAAGAATATTAAGATAACTTTTACAATTGACAATAATGAGCTATTCTTCGTCAATCCAATTCATTATTGGAGAAAACTTTTAGGTGTTTACTGGTTCGATGAAGAGGACAAGGAAAGTCCTTCTGTAATACTACCTCGTCCCAGAAACAAAGTGTTTACTTTTTTCCTTAATCCGAATATAGGTGATGAAGGTTTTCATCAAAACCTAAATTTTCTTAGAAGTATTTTCATCGAAATTTTTGAAGAAGAGAATGTAAATATCCAGTATACGACAGAATTTTCATTTCAGCCTGATGAATGGTGGTCAAAAGTTGCCAATATCATTATTAATAAAGGTTTTAACATAAGTTCTGATTTCTATACTGCATCTTTTGATTTTTCTGATCTTGATTACTTAAATTATATGAGGCGTGAACTATTATCTGTTGATATGATTCAGGCGAACGATAATGGAGGCGAGCACCTATTTAAAGTTCATTACGTATTTACCAACCCATTGGAGAATATTAAAAAGCTGCTTAAATCGGAAATTCCTCATTTGAAAGTGCATTATAGCAGAGATTCTTCCTCTTTAATATGTTCTTATGAATTTCATCCCGGGCCTGATAATGAACATGAAAAACTTATCGCCATTAATCATATTGATCAAGTAATCAAATCTTCATATTATGAGAATTGTTTAATTATACCTCCGGTTATAGAATTAGGGTATGAAGAGTATTCATTCGATTTTCAGCTTAAGGATGGTATTAAAGAACTTGAGCAGCAGTTGAAAAGACTAAAACAAGAAGAGATTGGTTATAAATCTGAAAATCATTTCGAAACCATAGGAACACTTAGAAAGATTGATTTTCCATATATCTTTTTTGATATTGAAGATAGTTCAAACAACTTCCAGATTTCAGAGATGTTATTTGGCAATATAAAGGGGGAAAAAGATAAGATACAACGGTTAAAAGAAACGATAGAGAAGATTTATAACACTTCTTCCAAGTCCTGTGTGAACCCATTTACCAAAGAAGTAATCAAGGATAGTAGCAAAGCAAAGGGTATAGATGATCTTGAACGATTACAGGAATTTTTGGATAAGCTTAAAGAGGTAACTGATACAAAACTTAATCCCTTATTAAATCCAAGGCAGTTGGAAGCAGTAACTAAATCTTTATTTGCCAAAGATATTTTTGTAATTCAAGGGCCACCGGGTACAGGAAAGTCAACAGGTATCTCTGAAATCATTTGGCAGCATCTTAGAATTAATCCAAAACAAAAAATCTTAGTAACATCCGAAACAAATTTAGCAGTTGATAATGCCCTGGATAAATTGAGAAGTCCTTTTCATAATTTAATTAAACCCATCCGTTTTGGAGATGAGACTAAATTAGATAAAGAAGGATTAAGATTCTCATATAATTACATTGAAGCCTGGACAAACAACATAGATTCTCTTGTTAAGGATAGTTTGGATCTTGAGGATGCTGAAATAGATGATGAATTATCAAGCAATATCGTCAAAGACTGGATGGATAGGATTGCAAAATATGCAGGATCTTCATTTACCAAAGAGGAAAATCACCAATACATTCAAAAATGGGTGAATATGCTTTCAAATCCAGATAAATCTATCAAATCCATGTTTTTCATTGAATATGTAATTTCCATCAATGTTGTTGGGGCAACTTGTTCGTCAATCGGCAAGAAATCATCAACAGGTTCCTTTACAAACTTCTTTAAAGATTATTGTAGAATTTATGACTCTAAATCAATTTCAGCATTTAAGAATGGAATTGCTAATGGCGATAAAACACTTATTGCTTCTGCCGCACAAAATATGAATCGAATCGAAATCATCTTTGATCTCGTCATTCAAGATGAAGCAAGTAAGGCTACTCCTCCGGAAATGGCATTACCAATGGTTTATGCAAAAAAAAATATTGTAATTGGCGATCACCGGCAATTGCCACCTATGATAGATTCAAATGAATTTATTCAAGATATTCTGACTGTTGCAGAAAAGAGTCGAGACAACAAGCTGGTTTCGAGAGCCAGAACTCTTGCAAAAGATATTAAAAGGAATGTAGAAAGTTTCACAATCTCTCATTTTGAAAGGCTATATAAGAATATAAATGGTTCATTAAAAACAGCATTCGATACACAGTATAGAATGCATCCGTCTATAAATAATGTAATTTCTCAGTTTTATCCTATTAATCCGGATCAATGTGAATATGGATTATCATGTGGATTGAAGGATGAATTTACTGAACATAATGATTTAAACAATCCTGAGAGCAGGTATCACGGCATAAGTATTCCTCAATTTATTCAGCCACATCACCATGTCGTATGGATAGATACTTCCACTCCCGAAATAAAACTTGGCACATCACGATACAATTCTGGTGAAATTAAGGTTATTGAGAAATTACTTAAAATATTTAATGATTCTCCAACATATAAAACTTATCAGACATTCTGGAACTCTCAAGAAGATAAACAGATTGGTTTAATAACTTTCTACGGAGCACAGCTATTCAGACTATTAAAATTACGAAGTAAATTCCAGGATTTACCGATGCGGATCTCAACGGTTGACAGATTTCAAGGAATGGAAAGAAATATTGTTATTGTATCAACGGTTAGAAGTGATATTATTGCTGTTTCCGAGGATCAAACACAGGATCAGTGCGAACCTCAATTTAGCCTGGGGTTCGCTGAATTTCCCAACAGACTCAATGTCGCTCTGTCCAGGGCAAAGAGACTTTTAATTATCGTAGGAAATTCAAACCATTTTTGTCAGGATAGCATCTATTCAAATGTTGTATCCACAATAAAGGAGAGTACTAATGGCCTGTATATTAATGCGAATGATTTTATGCAACCCTAAATGAGAGAGGTTTATGTAAAATATAATTATCAATGGTCTATCATCTCGAGTGAGCATGAAGTGATGTGCAGAAAAGTGTTCCCTGTCACTGAAATAGATGAGATAATCTGCAATATAATTCTTACAGAAGGTGGTGAAATTCAGTTGAATACTTTAGGGTTAATGCTTGGATTTGCAATGGAAGATCTTGTAGTAAATGAAGAAATAAGATTTTTCAAAGATCAATCAGAAATAAATATTCTAAAGAATATTCTTAAGGACCTGATCCAATTTCATTTAATATCAGTTGATACTCAGAATATAACACTTACAAAATGGGGAGAATGGGCAGTTAAACAAAAACAGAAATTCAAGTTTTGCAAAGGAATTATTAATATCTTTAATCATTTAAATTTCAAGGTCATATCAGATTACTTTCCAATTGACTTTGCCAGTTTAAATCTTTTTTCTGAAGTAAAAGATATAAAAGAAATTGACCCATATGAAATTTCTGATTCACTTACAGAATTTGGGAAATTGATAGAATCATATTTTATGTTATGTGACAAAAATGCCACTTTAATTCTCGATTTTGTTTCAGAGGAATTTTCATCAAAAAGGGTTATAGAAAAGGATTTAATGGTGACGCTTGCAAAAGACCGGGATACTCTTGAATTATTCTATAACAATGTTATTCTGAAAGATGTAACTAATTCATTACAAATAAATGATAATCTAAACTTAAAAGAATTTCTTAAGAAGAAGGGCCTATTTGAATATATGATATCCTCAGAATCTATCATTAAATCATCTGATTTGCATGATTATAAAGATTTCTTCAACTGGAGAGAAGTTATAAATTCAAACCGTATTGATTGGACGGATCAAAATGTTTTGAATTTCTTTCTACAACCGGATGTTTCAAATGGAACAATCTGGTTGTTGATTAGCGAAAAATGCCCTTTTGAAAAATTATGGGAAAAGATTGATGTATTATCAAATTACCTCAATTGGTCAATTTTAACTGAAATTGCTCCTGTTGATTTAGTTTTCGATAATTTTCATTTGCCATGGGATTTAACAATGGCATTAGAAAAACTACCTGGAGATAGAATACTTGATTTTGTTAAGAAAAAGCTATTAAATATACCATCAGAAGAATATACATTAATATTTGATATTGAACACTGGAATATTATTACAGCCAAAATTCCAGTTGCAACAGTGGGCATTACTCTAAATGAATTTCCGTATAATTATAGATTCATAGCAAGAAATTACGAGGATTTAACAAAGGATAAGATTCTTCAGGAAAAATTCGTTGCATTGGACTGGGACTGGAATTATATATCAAATAACTATGAGTTGGATTTTCTGTCTGCTAATTTTAAAGGCCTTGCCAACTATTTAGATCCTGAAAGGTTATTTCTTAGAATTTGTTCAGAAGAAGAAAGGTTATTAAGATTCTTGCGAAGCGGCAAAGCAATTGAGTTAAAACAAAGGCTAATTGCAGATGAAATCAAGATTTCTCATCATGATGCTGTTCTTAACGATTTAACAATTCCTTTACTCGATTCACACAATTTATTGTTTTGGGGGTCTGATCTAATTCCAGGTGCAGAAGCAAATATAAATATTCTATGGACAAAAAAACTTTTTCATGATTATGGATCAAAGTTAATCTCAGTTCGTGCAATTGACCAGGTTTCAAGATCCTTTGAAGATGTTAAAATCATTCTCGAAAATCCGTCATTTAAATGGAACTATATTAATGTTTTCAATGCCTTAAAAAAAGATGACTTGATAGGCCATTTGCAGGATTTATTAAAAATTGTACCGGAGATAAACCTTCCAATTATATATTCAATTATTTCAAGCAAGTTCAACATTCAAGATTTACTTAAGACCTTAAATGTGTTTCCTTCTCTGGCTAAAGAATTAGACATAAGAAGGATATTTGAGAATACTTCTTTTGATCAGTTATTAAAGAATATTGGAGCTTTGAATAACTATTGGTCTTTTTTTAAAGAAAGAAAAGACACCAGTATTTCTGTTTGCACTGAGTTTACTCCCCTTGATTATATTTTGGAACATATAGAATTAGAGTGGGACTGGCAGTACATAACCAGAGCTAAAATGCCTGCAGAAGAAATAGATACTTTCTTTGATGAATATGCGGGATTTTTAGATTGGGAGCATATTGTTAAGAAAATTCTGACAGAGGATTATCTTAATGATATTTCAAAGCTAACTGAAATTGCTGTTTATCTTGACCAGGCTTCAGATGAGATTAGTTCAAAAGCATGGTCAGTAATTACTTCAGCGATTTACCCTGAAAATATTTGGACAGTAATTTCAAGTACATCGGAGTATGGATTCTTTAAATGGGATTGGTCTGTGATTTCCGGTTCAAGCCAAATATTGTTTTCAAAATTTAATGATTTAGCTTTCTTGTGGAATAATCGGGATAAAATAGATTGGAAAGCATTCACTTCTAATAAACTCTTTAAGAGCTGGATTAAAAGACTTGATGTTGAAACTGTTCCAAGGTGGTTTAAAAGAACCACTGATTTTGTTGACAAATTTATTGATTATCTTCCTTGGGATACTTTAAGCAGACTTAATGATTTTACTTGGTTTGAAGAAGTTATAAATAAGTACTTACGATATTGGGACTGGTCAATATTGTCAGAAAATTCCAAATGTTTCACCAGGTTCAATGAAGAGAAAAACAGGTCTTTTTTTATACAAAAGCCTATCCGCAAATTTTATAAATACATTGATTTCTTTGCCCTTACTTCACGAGCAGATGTTATAATTGAATCCGGTTTTATCCAAGAATATGGCCATGAAAGTTTAAATTGGCCCCATCTTTCATCAAACACTAATTTTAAGATCAGAAGAGAAGTTTTTATACGAGAAGTTAATGCCAATGAATTTTCTCTCGTCAGAGACTTTAATAACAAATTCATTGCAGATAAGGAATGGGATTATAAAGAACTGTCTTCCAGAGAGGATTTTGACCTGGATTCCATTCTGGTTCAAATGCTCTCTGATAAACCATGGGATTGGTTTAAACTATCTGAAAAGTCATTTCTCACAAATGATCTTATCCACGAGACATCAGATAAGCCATGGGACTATTCAGTTATTTGTAAAAATGAAAATTTAATTTTCGATATCAACTTATTAAAATTAATTATTAGTAAGGCCAAAGATTTTGCAATTGATTGGCTGGAGCTATCATCACTTCATAATTTCCATGTAACAAATGAAACACTTTCATTAATCCCAGATGAATACCTTGCAAACTTAAATTGGGAAAGCATCTCGGCAAAACCAAGTTTGTCACAAGAAACATTAACACCGAATTTCCTCGATAAATATGGCGGGTACTTAAACTGGAGGCAGCTGTTATCAACAAAAAAAATAATCCTTTCAGAATCAATCATTGCCAAATATCACAGATATATTTCACCTTCAGATTTGGCAAGGTACATCAGTTTGGATATATTACAAAAACGAGAGTATTCTTTTATAAAAGATATACTTGACTGGTCGGTTCTATCTAACCGGCAAGATGTTTCAGTTTTACTGAAAGACACAGAATTTATCGAGTTAAATAAAAGGTACCTTGATTGGTCAAATCTGAGTTCAAATGTTCATCTGCCATTTACTGAATCTTTTATTAAGATGTTTTATTTCCATTGGGATTGGAATAATTTGCTTCAAAACCCTATTATCAAAGAAAACTTTCAACAATATGTTAATCAGCTGATAATTTCGGATCGGAGACTTGATTTTTATATAAAATTAACAAGAAATTATTCTCCCTGGGCAGGATATATCTACCATTTTGCACATTTAACAAATGCTTTAAAAATAATTAAAGAGAAATCCATTAAATCAAGAAACAAGGCTGTTTTTGAAGATTCTGCGGGGTCAGTTGTCAACCGTAGAAATGATGCGCATTCTTATGCTCGATTTTATTTCAGACCCCAAACGCCAACACAATTCTATAATGAAAACTTAGGGATGGATTATACATCAGAATATTATGGCCGAGCGTTTAATATGGGGCTTCCTAAATGCCCAATTCCAGTGTTTTTTCGATTCCCAATAAAAGACATTTTATTTGATAAAAGAATCGAATTCAGAATTTCTAACGGTAACATGCAAACTGGATGGGCTATTCCTTACCCAATTGAATCAATATCAAACTTCTTTGATTTTGGAAATGTGTATTCAACAATATTTGGTACGACTGATGGTGATTATCGCACTTACATTAATAGTTCCCAACAAGAGTTCTTAATAAAAAATGAATTCAATTTTTCAGATTTTGCGGATTATCAAATAATAGTACCTGATAGTATTATTAGAAAATACATTCTTGATAAGGTTGATGATCCTACGATTAGAAATAAAATAATTATTGATAGTCACGCTACTAATATACTACATGGCAACAACAAGAAGATTAAATTGGAGTACGATAAACAATCTCTGTTAGTCTCTACTAATTATTCCAACAATCATAAATTCCAGTTAAAATTTTCTTCCGAATATTTAATAAAAGAAATAAATGGCGTTGATCTTATTAATAAATCTAATTCAATAGAATTTAAGAATAATTGCACTATTTCTTTTTTAAATGAGCCGGAATTTGATTTGATGTTTTACAATGATATTAAACCTCAACCCTGGACTATAATGCATTTTGGAAGTAAAGGGGTTAACAAATAATCTGATAATACCATTATCCTTAATGGAAAATTAAAATGTTAATTAATCAATTCATACATGGTCACAAAAGTAATTAAGGGCAATATTTTCAATACAAAATCACAAACAATTGTTAACACAGTTAATTGTGTTGGAGTCATGGGCAAAGGAATTGCCTTAGTATTCAAATTACGTTATCCTAAAATGTTTGAAATATATAAAGGACACTGCAATAACCAATTGATTGGAATTGGAAAATTATGGCTTTACAAAGGTGAGCCTGGCGCTCCCTGGGTTCTAAATTTCCCTACAAAATATCACTGGAAGTATCCAAGTAAAATTGAATATATTGAAAAGGGTTTAAAAAAGTTCTTGGAAACCTACAAGGTGCAAGGTATAACATCTATCGCCTTTCCTTTACTGGGAACTTTCAGTGGCCTTCTTAACAAAGAGGACGTTCTTACTCTCATGAAAGATTACCTCGATAAATGCGATATTCCGATAGAAATCTATGACTATGATCCAACTGTTTCGGATGATTTGTTTTTATCATTCAAAGAAAAATGGCTTAATCTCCAACCTGATCAAATTAAGCAAAGAACTGGGATAAGAACAAAGAAGCAAATTCAAACTATTACCGAAGCAGTTATTTCAGAGTCTGTTAATTCGATGATCGCTTTAATTGAATATAAAGGTATAGGCTTAAAAACAATGGAAAAATGCTTTTCGTTCGTAATGAGTGCTGATCCAAATAAGGATTTATTCAGTAATTGAAGAAAATATTTTGTGCTACTAATGAAAATGGCGTCGTAAATACTTGATGTACAAGGTCACTTGAATTAATCAGTCGGGGGTGAGAAGAGTAAAATTCGACAAATATTTTTATTAAAATTTTTCAATGGCCCCCAATCCAAATAACGCAAAATCATACTTTGCAGGATCTTTTGAATCAAAACTTCTTAGAACTCCATCTAATTCGGCAACCGCCTTTGCATCGTTTTGTTTGCGCTTCAATAGACCCAGTTTTCTGGCAACATTTCCGGAATGAACATCAATTGGACAAGACAGTATGGAAGGTGATATTTTGTCCCATATGCCAAAATCCACACCACTGGAGTCTTTCCGGATCATCCACCTCAAATACATATTTAATTTCTTTGCTGATGATCCTTTATATGGATCAGATACATGTTTTTCCGTTCTTTTTTCATGTGGAAGTTCAAAAAATATCTTATGTAATTCATGTATGGCAGGCTGAAGAGAATCAGCCGTTTGATAAGTTCTGAAGATGGATTCAAGGCCGCCTAATCCTACTGTTAAATATTTAATCCAAGAGTAAGGATTATAACTTACTTTTACACATGAGAAAAACTCGTATCAGGTGGTCAGTTTGCTCCGGCGAGAGGTGGTCAGTTTCTACCGTCGGAAGGTGGTCAGTTTATCCGTTTTTTCCACCTAAATACTGTTTACAGTTTTTCAACCCCTCTTTGTGGATTGGAGCGCAGCGGAACGGAGCATAGAGGGGTTTAAAGCCGCTAAAAAACTTCCTCCAGGGCTTTTTCTGCTTTTTTGGAATAATAATTTTTCCATCTCCTTTTCAATTCCCCTGATTTAAAATGGGCCTTTATTGGTGTCAGATAATCAATGATGCCATGCGGCCGTTGATGATTATAAATGCTGATTGCAACAGAAATTCCTTTTACTGCTTGACCATAGTTCAAATAAGTTTTCTCAAATAATTCGTCTTTTAATATGCCATTTACCCTTTCTGCAATTGCATTTTCTCTCGGGTCACCATTCTGAGTCATGCTTATCCGGATAAAATTGTCGTTTAATATTCCTACATAATCAGAGCAACAATATTGGGAACCACGGTCTGAATGGTGAATTAATCTGCCTAAATTACCTTTATTGTTTCTTAATGCCATGTTTAATGCCTTTATACAGCCTTCTGCCGACAAATCAACAGACAAATAGAATCCGACTATCTTTCTACTGTAAGCGTCTGTGATAAGGCTTAAATAGGCAAATCCATCGCCTACAACAATGTATGTGATATCGCTTACCCATAATTGATTTGGTGCTGTTGGGTAGAAGTCTTCTATCAAATTTGGGTATTTTCTCATCCAGTGATCTGAAAATGTTGTTATAGGCTTTCTTCTCTTCCTTTTTCTTACCAATAAACATCGATCTGATAGAAGATCAAAAAACGCATCCCTGCCAATGGATATCTTATGTTCATTCATAAATGTTTCTAGCTTAAAAAGCAATTTTCTACCTCCTAATCGTTTCTGAGTCTTTCTAATTGCTAATACCCGATTTATCAATAAATCATGCTGTAACGATTTCTTTTCTAATTGCTTTTTATGTTGGTAATAAGCCTGTCGGGTATAGCCAAGCAATGAGCAAAGAGCAGTTATACTGCGGCTTTCTCTTTGACTTGACTCGTCCTAAAAAAAGTTTACAAACCCAAAAATGCCCAATTTTCAATAAATCAACGATCTTCCCCCAGTTTACCCCATGTCTTTTCAACTCTTTTTCTGTCCTCATAGAAGTTGCCATATTCTTCGTCAAATAAAAGCCTTATCGAGCCAGATCGTCCTGAACGGTTCTTCGCAACAATTATCTCTGCAACACCGGCTAAAGAATTGCCATTTTCGTCAATGTCAATCCCATATAGTTCCGGTCTGTGAATTAAAAGTACCTTATCGGCATATTCCTCTAAAGTCCCTGAACAATGAAGGTCGGCCAGCACCGGCCTTTTACTCCCTGCTCGTTTTTCAACATCCCTGCTTAGCTGAGAAGCGAGAATTATAACGACATTTAATTTACTTACCAGTTTTTTAAAAGATTGAATAATATGGTAAGCCAAATGCCAGGTAATATGCTTCTTACCATCAGAAATTGCCTGAAGATAGTCCAGCATAAGTATCTTTACCTGATGTTTTTTAACTAATTCCCTGCACGTATCAATTATCTTTTCCAGATCTTCCCCGGAATCATCCACAAGATAAGTCTGCGAACTCCCTGCTTTAATATACGCGTCCAGCAGTTTATTCATCTCCTCCTCATTTATTCCGGTTTTTATAAGGGAAGATATCGGAATCCCGGAATCAGATAAAATGATGCGCTCCATCAGGGCCCTCTTTGAATTTTCAAAAGAAATAAATGCCACTCGGTGAGGACTTTTTTGTGTAATATTCCTTAACATTGAAATAAGCAGGGAAGTTTTGCCAAATCCGGGTCTTGCACCTATAATAACAAGCTCGCCTGCATACCATCCCCCGATCAGGTTATCCAGATTTTTGAATCCTGTAGGAAGAAAAAATGTTTCTCTTTTGGATTTGTATTTTTCAAATAGTTCTTTATACCCATCCCGAAAGAGATCATCCAGCCTGGAAATGTGTCCATTTTCATTCTTTTCAGCCATGGCTCTTTTTTATAATGCAATGTAAAAGTTCAGCAACCGGATACCAAAAAAGCGAGGGAAGTTTTATTAACATGTTGAAAAAATAAATTGAATCAATAAAGTGTACTAATACAAACGTAAACAATAGGGTATCTTATTCACAAACAACACTAATTGGGTCTATTCCGTAAAGACCTGATTCCGACTTTCAAAGATTATACTCCTTAGCCCTTTGAAGGAGGAACCATTGTAAATGAGTAATTTGCAAAGTCCCCTTTAGGGGATTTAGGGGTGAATTTACTTATCGGAGTAGACTAATAATTACTTTATTCAATTTATTGCTTAAAGTATGTTCGTAATATTTAAAATATTACGAACAAAAGAAGGATTTCCGGAGAAGGATTTTCACTCAAAACTGCTCTTTTATCAAAACTTATATTATGTATAAGTTTGTATATCAATTATATAAAAAGGGTAGGGGGGATTCATAATCATGAGGTCGGGAGTTCAAGTCTCCCTCTCGCTACAAACAAATCAGGCAGTCCTCTGAAAAGCGACATGAAAAGCTTTACCTTCTCTGTGGAGTCTGATCTTTTGTTAATGATTGATGAATTGGTATGAGGATTTTCAGCAACCACTTCATTTTGTCTGTCATTTACCGGGGAAACATAATCATTATATATATCAGGCACTACATAATCGGTGGCTGCTTTTAATCTTTTTATTTCTTCCTTCAGGTTGTTATTTTCAATTAACAATTCCTGATACTTTTTATGGAGTTCTTTAAAATCCATGCGAATTAAGATGTCAGCTTATTTAATTATTTCCCAATAGCCACCTTTTTTGCTTCCAATGCGTTTTAATTTATTGTTATGTTGTAGTTTTTTAATGTTTCGTTCGATTGAGCGACTGCTTATACCAATACTCTCAGAAAGTTCTCTGATCGTGATGACACTGTTTTTATTTATTAATTCAAGGATTTTCTCCGACGTTTTCTCCGACGTTTTCTCCGACGCGTCGGTGTAAATTTTATCCGATCCGGAGGGTACAAAATTCTTTTTTATAAACGTCACCCTGAAGGCTATACCCGGCTCTTTCCATTCTAGGGCTATTTCGGGATAATTTTGCAGTTCTCGGGCGATAAGCCGTAAACCATTGCCCCACTGTTCAATGATACCAAGCCGCTTGAAAACAGGCGCAAGTATTTTATTTCGTATATCGGACTATCCGGCCTCCATATCATCAAAATCAACCGTGGGTAATAGCTTATCCGGACTTGTTATTTCAATCTTATCATCGAAGATGGCAATTTTAATGTCTTTACCTGTTAGCGAATAGTCACGGTGAATTACTGCATTACGTATTACTTCACGAATTGCTATTACTGGATATTCCCAACGGTCGTTCCGGTATACACCGGTATAATCTGTTGATCCTTCTGAAATATGCCTCAATACAAACTGATAAGCCTGTTCTGGTTGAGAAACTATATTTACATCAATCGTTTTCTGATCAATAAAATTGCCGGGAATAGTCCCCTTGAACCTTGCACATTCAATTTTAGCGAACGAAAACAGTTGTTTACGCAACTCATCGTCAGACAACAAAATCAGCGCATGGGTTGGTAATTTTTTGCCTTGCTCTGCCTTGTATAAATCCAGTTTTTACATTACCTGCGGGGTAAGTTCATCACTTGTCTTTTCCAGGAAGAAATCTTTAAATGAGGTGAGGTTGATTTCATCTGAAGTTTTCAGGTAGGATAATTCGCTATCAAATGAGATATTTCTTTTCCGGCGTTCAAGCTCGGCAATAATTTCAACCGATGCCTGGCGGTTGGTCGAACCAACCCTTATGAATGTGCTTTCTTCAATGCTTTTTCCTTTGAAGTGGTATGGCGGATTGCTGCCTTTGTAAATGGTTATCTTGATAATGTGTTTGTTTTCGTGGGTTAAAAATGAGATTTCGGGCAGGATCACCGGCTCACAACAGTCGTGAATTATGTTGCTGATTCTTTCTTCAAGAGGAATAAGGTTACCTTCTTTGATTCCTACTACCTGACGAGAAGTATCTTTTATACCGATATACAATTCACCACCCGCGTCGTTGGCAAAAGCAAGAACAGTCTTAACAAGGTCGGTATTTGCCGGAATCGTTTCTTTGAATTCCAACTTGCGACCTTCGGGTTGTTTGAGTATATCGGATAGTTTGTTCATACTATATAAAATCATTAAAAATCTTCTAATGAACTACTTTTTAGAGTTAAGTTATTACCCATTGCAATTGTACTCACACTATTTTTCTTGCCTTTTTGTGACTTATATCGTTGATTTTGCTTTACCAAACAATACTGCCATCTGGTCTTGTGTAAGCCAAACCGTTTCACCCTCAAGCTGTACATCAAGTTTAATGTCTCCCTGTTTACTTTGATATAAGAGTATTTCCCCTTTGCTCATAATTTTTTTTATTATTCATTTATTAATCACTCCAATTCTCTTTTATGTAATGAATTAACTCAAACATTGTAAGTGCCACAACGCTTGCGCGGCGGCATATATAAAAATTCTTCCCTAAGGCAAATTGCTGTTGTAATCTGTCTTTCTCCCAATTCCGTTTTTGAGAGCGTACTTTTTTCCACATCTATCGCATGTGTATCGATACGCTGCGGAATATTTTTCGGTTCTATGATTTTACTAAAATATTTACCAAATTCAATACTTTCAATCCAACTATCCTTTCTTATTCAAATCCTGTCTTAAATTTAGAAATAAAAAGCAGCAAAAAGAAAATAAAATCCAAAAAGTTATTCCCGGAATATCAACGTAGCTTCTCCAATGGCAATCATTTAGCTGTAAAGAAAGAATGGTGAGATAACAGGAGAACCGGAGATCCCTGTTATCTGCCAGATGGCCAATGCTTTCCATTCCTTGCTTTGCAAGACCTGTAAAGAAAAATCATTATCTGTAGCCCTCATATTTCCCCCTTTAACACCATATCAATTTTGATATCCTCCATTTTTTTATTTAATTTGAAAACTTAAGCTTTAAGAAAAAATATCATGAAAAACAACCGAAGATCTTTTATTAAAAAAACAACATTCGCGGCTGCAGGATTGTCTTTATGGAAATCAAATCTTACTGCAGGTAATTTTTCTGCCACAGGGAAAAAATGGGATCTTACCCTTGGAGTATGTACTTCACTTGAAAATGCCGGATTATTAAGGAGCCTTGGATATAATTTTATGGAAGAAAGTGTCGGAAGATATCTGAAACCAGCTGAAAATGATGAAATCTTCCAGGAACAATACTTAAAATATACAAATTCCCAATTGCCAATTGTTTCCTGCAATAGTTTTATTCCGGGAAATCTTAAATCCGTCGGCAGCGAAACACATCATGAGGAAATTCTTAATTATGCGGAAACTGCATTTCGGAGAGCACGAATGAGTAATATTAATTTTATTGTCTTTGGTTCCGGTGGCTCAAGACGCATCCCTGAAGGATGGGATGAAACAAAAGCAACAGGGCAATTCATCACCTTACTCCAAAAAATGGCCCCTATAGCTAAAATTTACAATATTGTTATCGTTCTGGAACCATTGAATAAGGGAGAAGTCAATTTTATCAATTCCGTGACTGAGGGAGCTGAAATTGTTAAAGCTGTTAATCACCCTAATTTCAGATTGCTGGCAGATATCTATCACATGATGAAAGAAGATGAACCAGCTGATAGTATTGTGAAACATGGAAAACTTATTAAACATTGTCATATTGCCGAAAAAGAAATTCGTTCTGCTCCCGGGGTTAAGGGTGACGATTTCCGACCCTATCTTGCAGCACTAAAAAAAATAGCTTATAAGGGCGGTCTGTCCCTTGAATGTCGTTGGGTTGATTTTAATAGCGAAGTAGCCCTGAGCATTGATTATTTAAAAAAACAAATCGGACAAATATAAAAAGCCTCCCTTTCTCCCTTTGTAATAATTTAATGTGCTATTTATTATCAAGTTTTTCTTATCTTGCCAAATAGTAATTTATTTCAGTTAACAGAATCCTGAATCTAATGAAAGAAAAAATCGAACTTGAATATAATTTAAATACATCTCCTAAGGTGCTTTTTCCCCGGTTGAGTACACCATCAGGATTATCAGAATGGTTTGCAGATAATGTAAACCTCCAGGGTAACCTGTTCACATTTATCTGGGATGACATAGAACAACAGGCAGAACTGGTAAATATGAAAGAAAATAAATGCATTCGGTTTAAATGGATTAATGAAAATAATAACGGATACTTTGAATTCAGGATTAATCAGGAGGAACTGACAGGTAGTCTGGCTTTACTGGTTACTGATTTCATCGAAGATTATGAAAAAGATGAAATAGTTGATCTCTGGGATTCTCAGATCAATGCACTTAAACGGGCTTTAGGTATATAATATCTTAAAAGAAAAATCTTAGTTTTGCTTTCCATTATGTAATCTTAATTACGAAAAAATTTACCGGCAGGTGTTGAAGAAGCTTTATAAATTGGTGTTTGGCTCATTTATTGGCCCTTTCATTCTTACTTTCTTTATTGTCATCTTCGTTTTGTTGATGCAATTCCTGTGGAAATATATTGATGAACTTGTAGGAAAAGGTCTTGAGACTGAAATAATAGCCGAGTTGCTGATATATACATCAGCCAGCCTGGTCCCGATGGCTATCCCTCTGGCAGTTCTGTTATCTTCTATTATGACGTTCGGAAACCTCGCTGAACATAACGAATTACTTGCTTTTAAAACTGCAGGAATACCTCTTCAGACTATTATGCGTCCGATCATTGTATTCTCTATTGGCATTACTTTACTGGCTTTCCTTTTCAGTAACCATGTCATGCCTTTCGCAAACCTTCAGATGAGATCATTGCTTTATGATATTCAAAGACAAAATCCTGAATTACAAATTAAAACCGGGGTCTTTGATAACACACTGGAAGGATATAGCATCCGGATCGAACACCGTGATCCGAAAACCAATCTTTTAAAAAACATCAGAATCTACGATCATACTGGAAAACAAGGTAATACAACCGTAACACTGGCCGATTCCGGGTACATGAGAATGACTTCTGATGAGAGAAATCTGATTATCACCCTCTACAACGGGTATAATTACATCGAAATGCAGAAAGACAGGAAAGCAAGACGTGATAAATCATATCCTGCAAGAAGAGATATGTTTTCTGAACAACAAATGATCATTGAATTAACTGATTTCAGGCTTCAGCGAACTGATCAGGATCTTTTTAAAAGCTCATTTCATATGATGAATCTCAAACAACTAAGGTATGTAGAGGATTCTCTTATAAATCAGATTATTATCCACCAGAATAACCTCTATAATATTCTTCAAAGAACCAGCTATAATCCCTCCAGATTACATATGAAAAAAACTAATGAACAGGATACACTCTCTCATGACGGTCAATATGTGAAACTTGTATATGATGATATATTCAACAAGTATTCAAGGGAGGATAAATCCTATACAATTGATAATGCAATAAATCTGGTTCGAAATACCATGAATAATATAAATAACAATTTTGTTACTGTGGATAATTTCATCCGAAGATTGAGGAGATATCAGATCGAAATGCACAGGAAATTTACACTTTCTATCGCCTGTTTTTTCTTTTTTTTCATTGGAGCTCCCCTGGGTGCAATAATCAGAAAAGGTGGACTTGGAATGCCGGTTGTAGTATCTGTGATCTTCTTCATTTTATATTATATTGTATCACTTATGGGGGAAAAATTTGTAAGGGAAAGTGTATTCAGCCCTTTCTCCGGAATGTGGTTTTCTACTTTCCTGCTAATACCGATAAGTTTCTTCCTGACATATAAAGCTGCTACAGATTCAGTAATCATGCATATTGATACCTACTTTAAATTTTTAAAGAAATTTTTCGGAAAAAATAATACTTAATCGTGTTGCATTTTTATTCATGAACATCCTGATTCTCTCACCTAAAATGCCCTTCCCCCCTAAAGACGGCGGATCAGTTGCAACAATGAATATTGCTGAAGGACTGGCAGATTCGGGAAATAATGTTACTTTATTATGCCTGAATACATTGAAGCATTTCTATCCGGAAGAAAATATTTCACCGGAAATTAAGAAGAAATTACGATTCATCTCCGTTAAACACGATACATCTCCAAAAATATTTAAAGCTATTCTTAATTTTCTTTTTTCTTCCAAACCATATATTTCGGTCAGGTTCAATTCAAAAGCGTATGAAAAAAAACTGAAAGAATTGTTAATTAATGAAGAATTTGATCTGGTACAGTGTGAAGGCCCCTACCTTAAAGATTATTTCAGGTTCGTCAGGGAATTATCCCGGGCTTTAATCTCCTTTCGCCCCCAGAATGTAGAATCAGAAATCTGGCAGGGTATCAGTAAAAATGAAAATTGTTTAATAAAGAAATTCTATTTTAAAAACCTTGCTGAAAGGATACTTAAACTAGAAAAAGAAGTACTTGATGCCTCCGATATATTAGTTCCGATCTCTGAAAAAGATGCCAGGTTTTTTTTATCTGTAAAAAAAGATACCCCTTTTCATATTTTACCGACAGGCCTCTATGTAAATGAATATCAATATAATGAACCTGCATATAATTATTCCTTTTTCTTTTTGGGAGCACTTGACTGGAAACCTAACCAAATGGGATTATTATGGTTCATTGATAATGTATGGAGAAAGTATGCATTCGATGCTGAATTTCATATTGCAGGCAGACGTGCTCCGGTATGGCTGGGAAAAATATTGCATAAAATACCCGGTATTGTATTTCACGGGGAAGTTGAGAATGCAAAACAATTTATGAGCCATTATGGGATTATGATATGCCCTTTATTTGCAGGAAGCGGCATAAGAATAAAAATCATTGAATCAATGCTCATGGCAAAAGTGGTTATAACAACTCCAATAGGTGCAGAAGGATTAAATGTAACAGACGGGGAAAATATTATTATATCCAATTATCCTCATGAATTCTATGAGAAAATCATGGCTTTAAAGGAAAACCCTGAATATGCCAAAAGTATAGGTAAAAATGCAACCGACTTCATTACCGGAAATTTTAATAATTTAGCACTTTGCAATAAACTGAGTGATTTTTATATGAAATGCATACAATGATTTTTGAGTTGTTATTTTGGATATCCCTGTTGGCCTTGTTTCATTCTTATATCCTTTTCCCTTTTATATTAAAACTTTTTTCTTTAAATAAAAAAGCTAATCAGTTGATCTATAACAGGAATGATGCTTTACCCTTTATTTCTGTCATTATTGCTGTGCATAACGAAGAACTGGTGCTGGCAGATAAAATCAAAAGTATTTTTTATACAGACTACCCTCATAATAACATAGAAGTAATAATAGGCTCAGATGCTTCACTTGATGGTACCAACCGTATATTAAATGTATTTTCAAAAAACTACAATCAGTTTTATTATCATGAATTTCATGAAAGGATAGGGAAACCGCAAGTAATTAACCGTCTTGTCACTTTTGCAAAAGGTGACGTGCTGATTTTCACAGATGCTAATGTTTTCCTGCAAACTTCCACTTTGTTTGAAATTGTTAAGCATTTTAAAAACCCTGAAATCGGACTTGTAGATACTAAAATGTATCACAGGGGAGAAAAAATAAATGGTATTGCATACCAGGAAAATGCATATATCAACAGGGAATTTAATATTAAGGATATGGAAAGCAGGGCATGGGGAACTATGATGGGCCCGTTCGGAGGATGTTTTGCCATAAGAAAAGATCTTTTTTCTCCAGTGCCGGATAAATTTCTTGTGGACGACTTCTATCTGAATATGCTTGTCCTTTCTTCAAACTATCGTGCAATAAATGGCATCACCGCAATAGTTACAGAAGACATTGCAATTAGTATCAATGAAGAATTCAGAAGAAAAATAAGAATAGCTGCCGGGAATTTTCAGAATCTGAAATATTTTTTCCATATGCTGTGGCCACCTTATAAACCAACAGGTTTTTGTTTCTTGTCACATAAAGTATTAAGGTGGCTGGGCCCTTTTTTTATGATTATTACATTCATTACCAGTATTTTATTAATCGATAAAGATTTATTCAAATATTTATTGTTCATTCAGGTAGTAATTTTTTTAATACCTTTGGCTGATTTATTAATGCAATATTTTAAAATTCAAAATGTTTTTTTTCGTTTTATAACACATTTCCTGACAATGAATATAGCTTTGTTTGTCGGATTTTGTAAATATACAGCAGGAATTAAATCAAATATTTGGCAACCAACCAGGAGGAATCAACGTGAATAGAATTAAACTAAATACAGTAGATGAAGTAGTAAAAGATATTCAACTGGGCAAAATTGTTATTGTGGTCGATGATGAGGACAGGGAGAATGAAGGTGATTTTGTGACATCCGCTGAGCTGATCAATCCTGAACTGGTAAACTTTATGGCAACTCACGGACGGGGATTAATATGTGTGGCCCTTACTGAAGAAAGATGTGAAGAACTTGAGCTGGAAATGATGGTAGGTAAAAATACCAGTATTCATAAAACAGCATTCACCGTATCAGTTGATCTGATCGGAAATGGATGTACAACGGGGATTTCAGCAACTGATCGTGCGAAAACAATCAGGGCACTTATTGACCCGGAAACTACACCTGATGATTTAGCCAGACCTGGTCATGTTTTCCCACTGAAAGCAAAAAGAATGGGAGTATTACGTCGTGCGGGACACACTGAAGCCGCTGTCGACCTGGCACAACTTGCAGAAATGAAACCCGCCGGCGTTCTTGTTGAAATAATGAATGAAGATGGCTCTATGGCCAGGTTACCTCAACTCGTTAAAATAGCACAAAAATTCAACCTGAAAATATTAAGCATAAAAGAACTGATTTCATTCAGACTCAAAACAGAAAGTATCATTCTCCGCGGGGTTGAAGTTGACCTCCCCACCAAATATGGCAATTTTAAATTAATTCCTTTTATACAGAAATCAAACGGACTGGAACATATTGCGTTAATTAAAGGAAATATTGATAAAACCAAGCCTGTGCTTGTCCGTGTACATTCTTCATGTGTTACTGGTGATATTTTTGGATCATACCGCTGTGATTGCGGAGAACAAATTCATGAAGCAATGAGAATGATTGAAAAAGAAGGGAAAGGAGTTATCCTGTATATGAACCAGGAGGGTAGGGGAATTGGTTTGTTTAATAAAATAAAAGCATATAAATTACAGGAACAAGGACTAGATACCGTGGAGGCTAATATACAACTGGGTTTTAATGATGATGAAAGAGATTATGGCGTTGGGGCAAGTATGTTACATGCCCTGGGTCTTGGTAAAATACGGCTTATCACCAATAATCCTGTTAAAAGAGCTGGACTGGAAGGTTATGGTATTGAAATAATTGAAAATGTTCTTCTTGAAGTTAAGCCTAATAAATATAACCGGTTTTACATGGAGACCAAACGTGACAAGATGGGACATTTCTTAAATATAGCCAGGTACGATCCGGAAAATCTTAATGAATAGGAAACCATATACCTTTTTAATTCTCATGCAAGTATATTCTGATCGGGGTAAAAATAAAATCATTTTTATGGGGACACCGGAATTCGCTGTGCCCTCTCTTAAAGCTCTGATTGACAATAGATATAATATTTGTGCAGTTGTTACTGCACCGGATAAACCGGCAGGACGCGGACAAAAATTACGACCTTCTCCTGTTAAAGAATTTGCCAGGTGTAAAAACATGAAAATACTCCAGCCGGAAAACCTTAAAGATGCTGAATTCATCCGAGATTTGAAATCTTTTAATGCTGATCTTCAGGTAGTTGTTGCTTTTAAAATTCTGCCTGAAATTATCTGGAACATGCCTCCTTTAGGAACATTTAACCTTCATGCTTCCCTTTTACCTCACTACCGTGGAGCAGCTCCTATTAACTGGGCAATTATCAATGGCGAGACAGAAACTGGAATTACTACTTTTTTTATTGACAATAATATTGATACAGGCAATATTATCTTGCAGGAAAAAATCCCGATTCCGGAAAATGAAAACGCAGGGTCTCTGCACGATATAATGATGAACAGAGGAGCCCAGCTTGTTCTTAAAACAACGGAACTGATCATTTCCGGGAAATCTTACCCAACTCCGCAGAACAAACTTTCATACTCAGCAGAAATATTGAAACCAGCTCCAAAAATCAGAAAAAGTGATTGTAAAATCGACTGGGATAAACCCGGCAAGGAAATAGTTAATTTCATTCGAGGATTGAGTCCGTATCCTACAGCATTTTCCTTCCTTAAAAAATCCGATATGACAATTCTGGTGAAAATTTTTGAAACTGAATTCATTCCTGTAGATCACAATCTCCCAGGGGGAAATGTGATCTCGGATAATAAGAGCTTTCTTAATGTGTCAGTCAGGGATGGATATATAAATATAAAATCAATTCAGGCAGAAGGAAGAAAAAGAATGGAAATAAATAATTTTCTGGCAGGATACAGAGATATTTGTAACTTTAAAATGATATAATAAAAGATTATTCAATCTCAAATTCAAATTCAATATTCTCTCTTTCTGTTTCTTTCTCCCTTTGCTCTTTTTGATCCTTCTCCCTGTCCACTTCGGATTTATAACTCTTGTCACTTTTTAGCTGTTTACGTAACGATAATTTTTGTCCCGGAACAGGTTGTTCATCAAATTCCATAAGATTTTTCCTGTATAGAACGGATAGCTTAATCGCATATTTCTGTGAAATCTCATACATGGTTTCACCTTCCTTCACAATATGATAATGTATTCCTGCTTCAGCTTTATTTCTTTTCGGCTGAATGTAAAGGATCTGTCCCTTGAATAAACTGTCTTCACGATCTGATTCATTATACCTGGATAGTTCAAATGCAAGTAGTTGCATCTCTTTTCTTATGCTTTCATAACTGTCGCCTTCTTTCACAATAATATAATTAACCCGGTTATTTTTATAAACAGGTCGCCGGGTTGAGATGACATCCCCGGTAGAATATGGTTCTTTTCTCTTTTTATCTACCTTACCCTCATCATACTGATGAAGCTTATTATCTTCAATTATTTTGATAAGCATCTTATCATAGTCAGGATTTGTTGCATATCCGGCTTTTTTCAACCCTTTAGCCCATCCTTTATAATCAGTTGGATTGAGTTCAAACAAAAAACCGTACCTGGTTGAACCCAGTAAAAAATCAGAATGATCCCGGAAAGATTCTTCAGGTGAATTATATTTTCGAAAACACTCTCTTTTTTTATCATCGTCATGATAAATCACTTCTTTTGTCCATTCATTGTGGCATTTTATTCCAAAATGATTATTTGCTTTTACAGCGAGACGCGAATTCCCGTTATCTGATTCCAGAAGTGCCTGTGCAAGTTTTATACTCGCCGGAATGCCGGTTCTTTGCATTTCATTGATTGCTACTGATTTATATTTTTCAATATATTCAGGTCTTGAAATGATCCTGTCCTGGGCACCAAGTATGAGATATATATTTATGCAAATGATGATTAATCCAACTCTTTTCATAATTTCCTGAAAAAAATTCATGAACAAAATACTTTAATTAAACCCGTTAAAATAATGAAATAAATCATCACCTGGAGGTTCTGCAATAATGCTAATTCTTTTTTTACTTACAGGATGTAAAAAGCTTAATTCTCTTGCATGTAAACTTATCCCCCCATTTTTATTTGATCTTGGAAAACCATATTTAAGATCGCCTTTTATCGGGCAACCGATTTTTGCAAGTTGGGCCCTGATCTGATGATGTCTTCCTGTATGGAGATCAATCTTTAGAAGATAATAATTATCAGAACTGCCAATAAGTGTATAACTCAGGCTTGCTTCTTTTTTATCCGTTCCAGGCTGATTGTACGCCAGAGTCTTGTTTTTTACACTATCTCTTAACAGGTAATGTACTAATGTCCCTGATGAATTCAGAGGTTTGTCCTTTACAACAGCCCAGTAAATTTTAGTTACTTCCTTTCTTCGAAAAACTTCATTCAACCGGGTAAGCGCTTTACTTGTTTTGGCAAATACAACAACACCAGAGACAGGTCTGTCAATTCGATGGATAACTCCGAGAAATACATTCCCGGGTTTAGAGTCCCTTCTTTTAATATAATCTTTTAATTTATCTTCGAGTGAAATATCCCCGGACTTGTCGCCCTGCACTAATTCCCCCACCGGTTTATTTATAGCAATGAAATGATTATCTTCATAAATAATATTCAAAACATGCATAATTTACTAATATTGTTCAGTTTCATTGGGGAAATCAGAATTTCTGACATCTTCAATATAGTTTTGTACTGCTCCCAGTATTTCCTGGTAAAGATTATGGTATCTCCTGAGAAAACGGGGTGAAAATTCCCTGGTAATCCCCAGCATATCATGAAGTACCAGAACCTGTCCGTCAACTTCACTTCCGGCTCCGATTCCAATGGTTGGAATTTTAATATTGCGTGTCACCTCACCTGAAAGAGTTGCAGGAATTTTTTCAAGCACAACTGAAAAAACACCTGCTTCCTCAAGAATCCGTGCATCTTCCTTTAGCTTATCTGCTTCATTTTTCTCAGTAGCTCTTACTGTAAATGTGCCAAATTTGTGTATTGACTGAGGTGTTAATCCCAGGTGCCCCATCACAGGGATCCCTGCACTTAAAATTCTTTCAACCGATTCCCTGATCTCCCTGCCACCTTCCAGTTTTACCGCTGCAGCTCCAGTCTCTTTCATGATCCTGATTGCGGAATGTAAGGCTTCCAATGAATTGCCCTGGTAAGTGCCAAAAGGCATATCAACAACAACAAGTGCTCTTTTGACAGCTCTGACTACTGAAGCTGCATGGTAGATCATATAATCCAGAGTTATGGGAATTGTTGTCTCATAACCTGCCATTACGTTTGATGCTGAATCACCTACAAGTATTATGTCAATCCCGGCCTGATCCAGAATTCTTGCCATAGAATAATCATACCCGGTTAACATGGCAATTTTTTCACCTCTGAGTTTCATTTCGTATAAAACGTGGGTGGTTACTTTCTTAACTGTTTTATATACCGACATATCTTTATACTTTAATGCAAATTTGAGAATAATATTTTATTAAAAAGTGTACATGATAATTTTATTTTAATTATGACGTTTTGTCACATTATTAAATAAAACATTTAAATGGCATAATGATTGACAGTTAATCCAGAAGTAATTTAAAATAAAAAAACATATAATATGGGCAAAATTATAGGTATAGATTTAGGAACCACCAATTCATGTGTGTCTGTTATGGAAGGTAATGAACCTGTTGTTATTCCCAATAGCGAAGGGAAAAGGACAACTCCTTCTGTTGTTGCTTTCGTGGATAACGGGGAAAGAAAAATCGGAGATCCTGCAAAACGCCAGGCTATAACAAATCCTACCAGAACAGTCTTCTCTATTAAAAGATTTATGGGTGAATCTTTTGATAATCTTAAAAAAGAAATTGAAAGAGTCCCATATAAAGTGACAAAAGGTGACAATAATACACCCAGGGTAATTATAGATGACAGAAAATATTCACCCCAGGAAATCTCTGCTATGGTTCTCCAGAAGATGAAGAAAACTGCAGAAGATTATCTTGGGCAGGAAGTAAAAGATGCCGTAATTACCGTCCCCGCATATTTTAATGATTCACAAAGGCAGGCAACAAAAGAAGCCGGAGAAATAGCAGGGCTTAACGTAAAAAGGATCATTAATGAACCCACCGCTGCTTCACTGGCTTATGGAATTGACAAGAGAAATAAAGATATGAAAATCGCCGTCTATGATCTTGGCGGTGGCACATTTGATATATCAATACTGGAACTCGGAGACGGTGTTTTTGAAGTGAAATCTACCAACGGAGATACTCATCTGGGAGGAGACGATTTCGATCACCTGATAATTAACTGGCTTGCTGAAGAATTTATTAAGGATGAAGGAATAGACCTCAGAAAAGATCCGATGGCTATGCAGAGATTAAAAGAAGCAGCTGAAAAAGCGAAAATTGAACTCTCCAGTTCTTCACAAACGGAAATCAATCTTCCTTATATCATGCCTGTTGATGGAATTCCCAAACACCTTGTTAAAACTTTAACCAGAGCAAAATTTGAAAGTCTTATCGATCCTCTGGTACAGGGTACAATTGAACCATGCCGTAAAGCACTGTCAGATGCCGGTCTTAAAACATCCGATATTGATGAAGTGATTCTTGTAGGAGGATCAACACGTATTCCTGCAATACAACAGGTAGTGGAAAAGTTTTTCGGTAAAACTCCATCTAAAGGCGTTAATCCTGATGAAGTGGTAGCTGTTGGTGCAGCAATACAGGGCGGTGTGCTGACTGGTGAGGTAAAGGATGTGCTTCTGCTTGATGTTACTCCATTATCTCTCGGAATCGAGACAATGGGAAGTGTATTCACAAAATTAATTGATGCTAATACGACAATTCCAACCAAGAAAGCAGAAGTATTTACCACTGCAGCTGATAACCAACCTTCTGTGGAAATTCACGTCCTGCAGGGTGAGAGACCATTGGCACGCGATAATAAAACAATCGGAAGATTTCATCTCGACGGTATTCCCCCGGCTCCAAGAGGTCTGCCACAGATTGAAGTGACTTTTGATATTGATGCAAACGGAATTTTAAATGTGTCTGCTAAAGATAAAGGTACCGGGAAAGAACAAAGCATAAGGATCGAAGCTTCTTCAGGACTTACTGATCAGGATATTGAAAGAATGAAAAAGGAAGCTAAAGACAATGAAGAATCTGACAAAAAGGCGAGAGAAAGAATCGATAAACTTAATACAGCTGATAGTCTTATCTTTCAAACAGAAAAACAACTGAAAGAATTCGGGGATAAAATCCCCGCTGATAAAAAATCCGGTATTGAAGACGCACTTAAAAAACTCAAGGAGGCTCATAAAAGTGAAGATATAAGCGCTATTGAAAATGCCACCGCTGAATTGAACGCAAAATGGCAGAGTGCTTCTGAAGATATGTATAAATCAGCTCAATCATCTTCAACACAACAGCCTCATGAACAAACTGCTGATGCCTCAAAGAATAAAGAAGGGAAAAATGATCAGGAAGTAACTGATGTTGATTTTGAAGAGGTTAAGTAAAAATATACCAGGATAATGTTTAAATGTACTGTTTGCGGTTATATTTACGATCCGGTAGAAGGAGATCCGGATGGAAATGTTCCTCCCGGAACTCCTTTTAGTGATGTTCCCGAAAGCTGGTGTTGTCCGGTTTGTGGCGTACCTAAATCAGAGTTTGAACCTGTAGATTGACATAAAAAACAACCCGACAAGCTTAACCAGGTATGTTTTCCAGTATGCCTGAAAGCAATCTCCAGAAACGTAAGGTTGATGGTATATGTATTCTTTCATCAGGACTATGGGCTCCTTTTATTGTGGGACCAAATGAAATCATATCCAGGTCAGGATATTTCTCAAGAAATAACCCGCATTCCAACCCCGCATGTATAGCTTTTATTTTAGGCTTAGTACTGAAAATGTCATTATAAGTGTTCTGAGCTATCCGGAGAATCTCTGAATTCATAACAGGCTTCCATCCCGGATAATTTGATCTGTGAATCACACCCGCACCGGCTAATTCAAAAAGATATCGTATTCTGGATGAAATGTTATTTTTTGAAGACTCAACAGAACTTCGCTGATTTGTTGTGACAACAATGTTATTATTCCCGCCGTATTTTACAGAAGCAAGATTAGAAGAAGTCTCAACTAAACCTTCTATCTCACTGCTCCATGCAATTACCCCATTCGGGCAGGCATAAATACTTTCAGAAAACCTGAGTTGTGACTTTTTATTAATAACATATTCAGGATCATCTGAAACCTTAAGATTGATAACAAGATCAGGTTCTTTTATATAATATTCTGCTTTTATTTCCTGAATAAAGGTGGAAAACCAAACCTTGAAATTAAAAAACCTGTTTTTCTTAATAGTAAAAATAGCAATAGCTTCCCTGGGGATGGCATTTACCAGATTTCCCCCGTCAAAGTTAGCCAGACGTATTTTAAAAAGTTCTGATGCATGAATGAGAATGCGGTTAAGAATAATTATTGAATTCCCCGTATTAATGTGAATATCATCACCGGAATGCCCTCCATGTAAACCTTTTACAGAAATCTCGCAGGCAATGTGTTCAGAGGGAACCTTTTTACGGGTGAATGGGAAAGTGGCAATTGTGTCAATTCCTCCGGCGCATCCTATAAATATTTCCCCTTCATCCTCAGAATCCAGATTAAGCAGAATTTTTCCTGTCATAAAACCGGGTTCAAGTTGCTGAGCACCTTTTAATCCCGACTCCTCCTCAACTGTGAAAAGACATTCCAGAGGCCCGTGTTTTATCTCATCTGAAGCTAATACAGCTAATGTGGCAGCAATACCTATCCCATCATCTGCTCCCAGGGTTGTACCTTGCGCTTTCATCCATTCCCCGTCAATTCTTGTTTTAATCTCATCCTTATTAAAGTCATGCTGAATATCAGCATTTTTCTCACAAACCATATCAAGATGAGATTGAAGTACTATTGTTGCTTTGTTTTCCAATCCGGGTGATGCAGGTTTTGAAATTAACAGATTACCTGCTTTATCAGTTTTTGCAGGAAGTTCATTCCTCCTGGCAAATTCTGACAGGTAATTTCTGATCTTTTCTTCTTTTTTTGACGGTCTTGGAATTTTGCATATCTCCGAAAAAAAGTTCCAGAGATCTACCGGGATCAATTTGTTCGGGGCAGGAGGGAGGTTGTGCTTATCTTTCCGGGTACTCATACTAAACTTAAATCATAAAATTTTCTAATTACCTGATCAATGTATGTTCTGGATACCGGAAGAGAGATTTTCTGAGGAGAATCCAATTCTATTTTTAACCCTTCCTTATCCTTTCTTAATATTTTTATCTTCTCGAAATTTACCATAATAGAACGATGGCACCTGACAAGCCCAAATTTTTGCAGATACTGTTCCATTCTTTTTAAACTGGTTCTTATAAGATATTTCGATATTTTGTTCTCATCCATGTAATGAATCTCAATGTAATTATCAGCAGCTTCAAGGTAGAGCAGATCATCATTTTTTACAGAAAATTTTAAAACTCCTTTTTCATCTGTGAAAGGGATCATAACAAATGGCATACTAACTGGCACGTTTAGTTCAGTTAAGTTATCAAGTTTTTTGTTTTGTTCCCTCCACGATAAATACAACCATAGAATTACATAAGGCAACATGATAACTAATGCCGTGATTTGTATTGTTTTTTTAAATGCGGGGGAAAAATCCCTTGGATCATCCAGGAAAAAGTGCTGAATGATGCTGTATACCAAGGCCATAGCAATTATTTCCCCTGCTATCCATAAACCATATTCCCCATATCTCAATGTTTTCATTTTACTGATCTGAAACATAAGTATCCTGCTGATTACAATAACCAGCATGCCTATGAGTATCACAATGCTTGAATAAAATAGTAATTGCATTTCTGTAACATCATACCATGTATCCACACCAAACGGAGCATAAATATTTATAAACACAAGGGCAAAAACCGCTGTAAATACAACAAATATCTGAATATTGGATTTTTCTGTCAGATGTCGGGGTATGTTTTTCTCCCAGATAAGCATTATCTTAAAATTTTCCGATCAGCAAAAGTATTTATTTTTTAATTATTTGTGGAATCTCATTTAGTATTTGTAATATTTATAATGAGTAAAAAAGAAATTTAACATTAATCTGATATTTGAATTTCGTCCCTGTATATAAGATTTTACCCCTCTATTACGGTTTATACCCCGTTTTATGTTTGCGAGACCCAAATAATTTTTTATTACTGATGTCCTCCTTTTCTTTGAAGAAAATTTATTGGCACATGGAATATGTGAATACATACAATTGGTTAAAAAATATGTTTAATCAGGGTAAAAAGTGTATTTCTTTAAATGAATCCGGAATGCAAATTATTAATATGGATTTCATTTCAAAATTCCATCAGGAGAAATTTTTACAGGAGGAAGGGTTATTTTCTGATTATCATATTCATGAAAATCAATATTTTAATTATCCTGTTTTTATCCCTTCAGGAAAACAACCTAATGATAAAGCTATTATCCTTGTGCACGGGTTAAATGAAAGAACCTGGTATAAACATCTTAGCTGGGCGTACAGTTTATGTGAGAGTACTGGTAAATCAGTAATTCTCTTTCCTATTTCTTATCACATGAACAGAGGTCCTGCATTATGGACTGATCCCAGGGAAATGAACAAACAAATTGAAATAAGAAAATCAGTTTTCCCGGGCATACAAAGTTCTTCAGTAATAAATCTCGCATTAAGTGAAAGACTTACCTCAGTTCCCCAACGGTTTTTTATGTCAGGAGTAAATTATGCTTATGATCTAATTGAATTAACAAAAGAAATAAGATCAGGAAATCATCCATTATTTCTTCCCGGGACCCAAATAGATTTTTTTGCTTATTCAATAGGTGTTTTTTTTATGCAATGTTTAATTACTGCCAACCCTGATGATTTTTCCGATAATTCAAGATTTGTATTTTTCGCCGGAGGGTCCCTCTTTTATAGTATGAATGGCATTTCAAAGTATATTATGGACAACAAAGCATTCGACAGAATACATACCTATTATATGAAAGAAATGGAGGAGGAAATAAAAAATGCAGGTGTTTATTCTGAAATTTTTGGGGAAACCAATATGGGTAAAGCCTTCAGGGCGATGATAAGACCTGATAAATTTAAAAAATTCAGAGATAAAGTGCTGGATTATTTTAAATCCAGGATTTTAGTTATTGCTTTGAGAGATGATAAAGTTGTTCCCCTGAAGGGAATTCTTGAACTTTTTGGGAAAAACTCTAATATTAAAATAACACATTTTAAATTTCCATACATCCATGAAAATCCTTTCCCGGTACAAATATCTGAAATTCATGGAATAGTAGAAAAAGCTTTTAATGAGGTTTTTATGCGTGCAGGAGCTTTTCTTGTATAATGCAAAATCACTGATTATCAATATGTTGAGTGCTATTAAACTATTCAGGATTGTCAACCCATAAACTACCGGGAATATTTATCCTATTGTAAGGTTAGAGAATATCAGGTGATAAAAAGACTTTTGCTTGAATATTCAGGATCGCATGTAAGGTTCACATTCAATTTCCGCAGCCCTGCTTCATCGCCTGGTGTTGGAATATGGGTAAGATGCACTTCACAATCACGTATGCATTGCAGTTTTTCCAGGGCCATTTGTGCGGCAGGATTGGATAAAGCACTTATCCCAAGTACGATCAATGTTTCATCCAGATCGAGACTAACCATTTTCCCATGCAATATATCTCTTTTCAGATATGTTACCGAATCAATTATACTTTGTGGTAAAAGGTACATATTATCGGGAAGTCCTGCCAGGTGTTTGGTAGTATTTAATATCAGGCTTGAAGCTGCATGCATGAGTGGAGAGTTTTTACCTGTTATAATAGTGCCATCATGCAATTCAATAGAGGCTCCGCAAAAGATACCTGCATTACCTTTCCCTTCTTTCTCAGCTTTTTTTGCAGCGTTTCTTGCAGGTAATACCACTTTCCGGTCTTCAATCTTTGCACCTATTTTGTTCATAATTTCCACAACCTGGTTAAGTGTATCTTTATCTACCAGGCCCATGGCATATTCCACGGCACACCTGAAGTATCTGCGGATGATCTCCTGGTGGGACGCTTCTGTGATTAAGCGGTCATTCACAATACCGGAACTCGCACGGTTAACTCCCATGTCAGTGGGAGATTGATACATTGACTTACCACCTGTTATTTTTTCAATAATTCTTTTCAGTAAATGAAAGGCTTCTATATCACGGTTATAATTCACTACCTTCACATTATAGGCATTCAAATGATGTTCATCTATCATCACTTTGTCTTTCAGGTCAACCGTGGCAGCTTCATATGCAATATTCACTTTATGATCAAAGGGCAGATCCCATATAGGGAATGTTTCAAATTTTGCATATCCTGCAGTATTTTCTCTTTTATACTCATGATACAGATTGCACAGGCAGGTGGCAAGTTTACCGCTACCCGGCCCGGGTCCGGTAACAATTACAATAGGCTTTGTTGTTTTAATATATTCGTTTGCCCCATAACCCTGGTTGCTTACAATCTTATCAATATCTGTCGGATATCCTTCAGTCGGATAATGTATATATACCTTGACTCCCCTTAATTCCAGTTTATTCTTAAAAGCCTTTGCAGGAGACTGATTTTCATAACGGGTAATAACAACCGCTGTGACAGTTATTCCCCATTCCCCGAAATCATCAATGGTTTTTAGCGCATCCACATCGTAGGTAATTCCAAAATCAGCCCTGATCTTTTTTCTTTCAATATCTCCTGCATTAATACAATAGATTACATCTATCTTATCTTTCAATAATTGTAAAAGCCGCATCTTGACATTCGGATCAAATCCGGGTAATACTCTTGCAGCATGATAATCATACAGAATTTTACCTCCAAATTCCAGGTACAGTTTATCGTTAAACCTGTTTACTCTTTCAAGAATGGCAGATGTCTGCTCCTGAAGATATTTCTCATTATCAAATCCAATCTGATTTGAAATCCCCATTTTTCTTACTTAAAATATTATTGAAATTTTATAAAAATACAATATTAACAAACTTTTAGTTCAATAGATTAACGTTGAAAGAATTTAATATGTAAGAAAAAATTTTATTTTTTCATTCCTCCCGGGAAGATAGTTCGGCATGAGTATATGTATAACCTGCTGGCTAAAAGCACCTGGCCGGTAATGCGGGACGTTGCTGTATATGGAAAAAATTCTATAGGACAAAGACAGGGAATGTATCTGGCTGCTTTTATTTATATATTTTACCCGGAGAATCTACGCACATCATGCATTATGGAGCCAATTCAAATATTTTCAGGTCTTCTTCAACTGTTTTTATCGTCTGAACACCAAAAAGTTCCTGAACTGTTTTCAGTAGATCTGGTGTTAAAAAGGCAGGTAATGTTGGTCCTATATGAGTGTTTTTTATTCCAAGGTATAGTAACGCAAGGTGTACGATAATTGCTTTTTGCTCATACCATGCGATGTTGAATACAATCGGAAGCTTATTAATGTCGTCAAGTTTTAATACTTCTTTTAATTTAAGAGCAACAAGAGCCCATGAATAACTATCATTACATTGACCTGCATCCAGCACCCTGGGTATTCCATTAATATTACCAAGATTTAATTTATTGTAACGATATTTGGCACAACCTGAGGTAAGAATTACTGTATCTCCAGGCAGTTGTTTTGCAAATTCAGTATAATATTCGCGAGTTTTTTGCCTTGCATCACAACCAGACATTACAACCAACTTTTTAATTGCTCCTGAACTAACAGCCTCCAGTATTTTATCAGCAAGTGCTAATACCTGGTTGTGAGCAAATCCAATCGTTATTTTCCCGTTTTCAATCCCGGTTGGAGGTTGGCAGGTTTTTGCCAATTCAATTATTTCAGCAAAGTCTTTTTGACCGTTTGGTAATTTTTTATCAACACGTTTCCACTCAGGCATACCAGTTGCACCTGTGGTAAAAACCCTTTTATTATAGGTTGTTGCTTTTCGCGGGGGTACCAGGCAATTGGTAGTAAATAAAACAGGACCGTTAAATGATTCAAATTCTTCCAGCTGACGGTGCCATGCATTGCCATAATTACCCACTAAATGCTTATATTTTTTTAGTTTCGGGTAAGCATTTGCAGGGAGCATTTCAGAATGAGTATAAACATCAACTCCTTTTCCCTCTGTTTGTATAAGTAATTGTTCCAGGTCTTTCAGATCATGACCACTAACTAAGATACCAGGTTTGTTGCCCGCACCAATATTCACATCTGAGATTTCGGGGTTACCAAAGGTTGTTGTATTTGCCTTGTCTAACAATGCCATTACCTTCACACCATGTTCACCTGTTCTGATGACCTGGTTTAGTGCTTCGTTCAATGAAACCGGTTTGGAGATCATAACTAAGCTTTCTTCCATGAAATTATAAATTTCCTGATCCTCAAATCCAAGATTAAATGCATGCTCAGTATAAGCTGCCATACCTTTTATCCCATATAAGATATATTGTTTTAAACCACGGATGTCTGCATCGTTATCGTATGTTAAAGTTCCCACTTCTCTGGCTTTATTGTAAAAATCAGCATCTGATTCAGCAACCCAGTTTATTGACGGATGATTCCCGGAAATATTTACCTGTGATTTTAATTTATCCCGATAAACAATACAATCTTTAATTGCCAGAATAATTGATTTGTCATCAAAATTTGCGTTGGTGATGGTCATAAACAAGGAATTGGTAATATGTTTACTCTCTGTATTAGTATCAATTCCCCGCTTTCTGGCTTCGATGGTAAGATACGAAAGTCCCTGGCAAGCAAATATTAGTAAATCCTGAATATCAGAGGTCTCTTCGTTCTTGCCGCAAACTCCTTTAATCGTGCAGCCTGTATTTTTGGCTGTCTCCTGGCATTGGTTACAAAACATAATTATAAATTTTAAGGTTACTAAGACTCAGCAAACCGCGAAATCCTCTGCTGGCATAATAAGATTCCGCTCCGTTGTGATAAATGAATACTTTTCCATATCGTCTGTCACCAAAAATTGCACCTCCAAGTTCCCTGATGCTTATTGGTGTAAGAATCCAACTAGACGTCTTCGTGTCGAAATTTCCAAATTGTTGCAATGTATAATATTGTTCTTGAGTTAAGAGTTCAATACCCATTTCAGCCGCCATGCCTAAAGCACTGTGTTTTGGTATATTTACTTTCCTTGTCTTAAGTGCTTCCGGGTCGTAACAAACGCTTCTGCGTCCCTTAGGGCTTTCCTCTGAACAATCATAAAATATGTATTCATCTCTTTTTTGATTGTATACTATAACATCCGGTTCACCTCCCGTTTCTTCCATCTCATTCAGAGACCACAATTTCTCAGGATTTGTCTCAAGTCTGATTTGTATCTTAGACCATTCAACACCTTTATGCAGGTGCATATTATTCTCAAAGCGGGTTTTCAGGATTTTGAGCAGTTCTTCACTTCGTTTTGATGATAGTTCTTTATTATCTCCTGTTTTCATATACTTATATCTATTTATTGACTTTTACTAAGTTATTTATTGCTTCTCCCAGATCATCGAATTGAAATGTATAACCTGATTTCAAAATTTTTTCTGCAGAAATCCTGCTACCATTTAAAAGGCTGTCAGCCAAGTCTCCAAAAGCAATTTTTAAAAATATTGAAGGAATATTAGGAATTATTTTCGGCTTATCAAGAACATGGCATAAGGTTTCAATAAATTGATTGTTGGTTGTGGTAGCAGGAGCAACCGCATTGTAAGATCCATTCATTGTTTTATCCCTTATTGCTTTGTAATAAATTCCGCAAAGGTCATCAATATGAATCCAGGGAAAATATTGATTACCTGAACCTAATGCTGCACACAGGCTAAGTTTTGCCGGTAACATTAATTTTGCCAGAACTCCGTGAGATCGAATTAATACAATTCCTGTTCTGATTTTTACTGTTCTGATGCCTGTATTAGCAAACTGGTCTGCGGCTTCTTCCCATTGAGTACATGTCCTGGCAAGAAAATCATTTCCGGGCAAGTCATTCTCTGAGTAAAGATGTTCATTAGTAACTGCCCCATAATACCCAATAGCAGAAGCACTAATAAATGATTTTAATTTTATATTATTACTTTTTATTGACTGAAATAACAGGTTGGTAGAATTAATCCTGCTGTTTACAATTTCCATTCTTCTTTCGTTAGTCCATCTTTTTTCAGAAATGTTGGCTCCTGATAATTGAATAATGTGACTGATACCGTCGAAACAATTAATGTCGATCTTGTTATTTGCAATATCCCAGTAAAAAGTTTTTATATCTTCTAAGTTTCTTTTACTTCGACTAAGAATTGATATCTCCAAACCTTTTTGTTTGAAATACATTGTTAAGTGCTTCCCTATTGCACCACTTCCTCCTGCAATTAAAACTTTTTCGGGCATTATAATTTCAAATAAACCAGATTACTGAATCTTTATCTTTGTTTTTTCTTTTTTGATGGTCATCATCAAGTATCAATGTAGCTTAAATATACTACTTTCTGCACTGTGTTTTATGACCTCTTTTGTACATTATTTGGTATAAATTTTTTAATTAAGCATGAATTTGAGTATTCGAAACAGTTTTAAGCAATCTTTTTACAATTACAATAAACAGACCTGTAAGAATTAAATTTAATGCCAATGAAAGCATTGAAACTGTAACAATTATACCTCCTATCCCATAAGATATAGAAATAATTAATACGCCAGCTCCAACTTCTCCACGAGGGAACATAGCTATAGCAACTGAAAGCCTTTCCCTCCATGTCGCCTCATTACGATAAACAAAAGCCGGAACAATTTTCCCAATATTACTTATAAGGGTTACAATAATTACATGAATTAGAATGATTCCCCAATTAATTGGCTTTTCAGAAGTTAAGCTCAGATTTGATAATTCGTTTCCTCTGAAATATGAATCGACAATTTCTTTATCAATTTGTTGTATCTTCAGATCATTCTCCGTGAAACCTTCTAAAACAGGCATTGATAAACCAACAAGCAACATAAAAACAGATGATACTATGAAAGATGTTCTTTTTTCACTTTTTAATTCAAGTATATCTTCATCTTTATTATTATGTTGTAACTTAATACGGTTATGATTTTTTGAAATCATAGTACCTAATACAAAAGCAGGTAATAAGACTTCAATATGAACCCCAACTGTTTCGTCTATTGTTTTGCTTGTGAAATAAATAATCTCGGCTGTTCCTGCTATTAAAATTGAATAAAACAATACATTTTTCCAGCGTATGGAAAGATGAATTGCATTTAAGTATTTCCATGAGAGCCAAACCAGAACAAACATAACCACTAACACAAAAAGCAACTGAATTTTAAATCCAATTATCAACATTTGTAAGGGAATCATTAACATAACAGTATCCAAATCATCAAAAATAGCCAGAATCCTGGTTTTTTTAAACATCCATGTGGATGACAAACCAGCGGCAGCTAACATAGAAAAAAGCACACCAGCAGAAGTAGGAGCTGAAAATCTTGCAGCAAGCAGGGAATTAACCCATGTTTCACCAATTCGTGCAGATACGGGTGTTAAAATATAAACAAAATAAAACGTTACAAATATCCAGGGTAAAGTTGCTGCAGAAAAAGCTATTAAATAATCGTAACCATATTCTTTGATTTTATCCTTGCGAATTTCAAATTCATAGCCTACATGAATCATTATAAATGCAAGACAAATTATGGTGCCAACCTTAATTAAATGACTAATATTTTTATAATTCTCAAAAACTTGCGGAAATATCTGCGATAAAACCAATCCAATTAACAAGAGTATTGATAAAAAATATACTTTTTTCATTTTTCTTGTTATTTTAATCTTTAAGAATACAAGAAAAGGGTCTTAAATAGTTTATACTTCATCTCAATCAACAAACCATTAAGCAAATTGTTTCATATTACTGAATTTAACATCTTGTTGTACACAGGTTTATTATTTTGCTCGTAAATTCATGAATACAACAATGGCAGTGAATATAAACACTGCGGAAAACATCACAGTCATCAGAATATTATCCCTTTCACCATAGTAGCCTGCAGCATTTAGTACAGAATAAAATACCATTCCCAGGCCTAGTATGTTTAATAATCTTCCTATTTTAGCATTGACTAATACTAAAATACCACTTATTATACAAATAATTGCCATTAAAAATTCTGAAAATAAATGATAGGATATTTCTATTTTCCCCTCAGGAATATTTTCGTTTAAAAGGATCATTGTCCACATTAAAAGCACTGCTAATCCGATAGAAATAGAATAATACCCAATTATTTTTCTATTCATATTATCTAGTTTTAATCTTTGTGCTGAATGAAGATCTGTAAGAATATCAATCCAGTTTTCAAAGATGAAGAAACATGTATTTGTTATATCTGATATAATTATTCTCTTTTTTCAAGAAGGTTCGAATAATATTTCCTGATATAATTCTCAGGTATTTTATCGACAGGATATGAACCATGCATCAGAACATTTACCCACGACCCATCCCTTTTTTCCAGAACACCGGTTTGGAAAACGTTTTCCAAACAAAACTCCTTTCCTTTATAAGAACCGCAGTCATCGAGAAAGCATGAATACCATGCCACGTTTCCAGTTTGGGAAAACACAATACGTAAATCCTTAAATTCGAACCGTGTTCCACGAAAATCAGGATCCTTCCATTGATTGGCATAAATCTTAAAACTATCCAGGCCGACCACTATGCTATTTGAAAACAGCCAGAAATGAAACATATCATCACCCCATAAACGGAACATGGCATCAAAGTCCTTCTTGATAGCCCAGCCGATTGATTGCTCGATAGTTTTTTTCACCTCTTCATAGTCGGGCGATGTAATTTCTTGAGCAGCCCTTCTGCATGTAACATTAAATAAGAAAAGTAAAACAATTGATAGTGTTTTAAATTGTGTTTTCATCTTATCCTCCTTTTTTATTTGATACAACTTATGGATGTATTAGAGTAGTTCAAAGTATTTTAGTATATTTTTTACGTGGCCGCGATATAATACTCCCTACTTCTTCATCAGGAATATGGCAAATCCCACATAATTTCTGAATAGAAATCCATTATTAAAAGATGAGATGGACCATCCGGTACCGCTGTTGCCAGCCACGAATCTTTCCTCTTTAGTTACTCAATTGTCGCGCCACTGAGCGGCAATTGCATATAACAACCAGTTAACAGCTGGTAATTTTATTTTTTCTTAAATTCAATTAATTCTATTGGGGCTCCATTATGTTCAATCATTGCAACAAGAATACCATCTGCTGGAAGATTTGGCTTTGTAATTACTTTAAAATTACGACTTGATAATTCAAAATCCAAATCAGCCACCTCAAATGCGATATGAGGTACCATTTGCACCAATTTATCAATAGGACTGCCTTCCTCAAATCTCATCCACTCAATTCCAAATGGACTGCTACTAAATCCGGACACATAAAATTTGAACTGAGGTAAGTACCTTTCATTAGGCATAACTTTATCCGTAGGAATTCCTATATGATGATATTTCCAGCCCCATGATTCTGTTGATTCTGGCAATTCGTAATCAAGTCTTAATTTTTGCATTTCTCGTTCTTGTTTCGTTGTCATTGTGTTTTATAATCCAAGTAAAAACATCAGAGCAGTACCAAAATCCATAATTCCATGTAATACTGCAAAGTAAATGAATAGAGAAGGTTTATAATAAATTGATATTCCTATTAAAGTGGCAAAAGGTAAAAAAACCAAGGCGCGATATGTAATGAAATTTAAATCAGGAATAAAAGGTAAAGTACAATGTTGAATAGATAGAAATAAAACGGGAAGAATAACAGCTAACCATTTTGTCGTTAATTGCTCCTTTAGCTTTGGCATAATATACCCGAAATAAGTAGCCAATTCTGCAAAAGCAATAGTTACGGGAAAAGCAATCAATAACACATAAACTAAACCCTTTTCCATTGTTCCAAACAACATTTTAGTTGGGACATTGATATCATTCCAGAGTAATAAGCTTAAAAAATAGCTTGGGGCAAAAACAATTGGAATTGTTAAAATTGTTATTCCAAGAAAAATAAAAATGTCTTTTTTAAACTCTGACTTATTGATTCTGAATAATGCGAAATAGTTTCTTCTTTCAACCCGAAATAAGAAAAATAAAATTACAATACTGACAATATTTGTTAGCGTTGCAGATAATAACCAATATTGTTCTGATACATTCCAGGAAGAAGTAATCAGGGCAATTATAACTTGAAAAAGCAGAAATAAAATAAGCCTGCTTCCAAGTAATGCAAATGTTAATCTGCTTGATCCTTTTTTAGTTTGAGATGGCATAAATGGGTTTTACTTATATAAAGTTACTCATTTTATTTACTATTCCGTTGGTAGGTGCTTTTATACTTGGCGGTATTAAAAGTTGCCGATTGCGGGCGATTTCCTGTCAAACCGCTGAGCAGTTTAACGGGCTACAAACATTGATATTTAGTACTTTACCCTCCATTAATTATACAAAGTGTTGAACACTGCCTTTTATATTCATTCCGCTTCAGGTGGTTTAATAGAATAATCCAGTTGTTCCAACCATAGTAAATCATTATTCGATATCCATTCATACTTAATATTACCATCAACAAAATGAAATATACTCATACCCGGTATTTTCAATGACTTGCCTGACTTGCTTGTAGCATGAATTGTCCAACGCCCTGCCCCAATGTTACCTGACAGAAAAGACTCATCAATTGTAATTTTAAAATCAGGATATGATTCACGAGTACTTAAAACACTTTCTTTGAAGGCTGAAATGCCTTTCTCAGGTTCATAAAGTGGGGACATTCTAATCTCAAAATCTTCACATAAAACATTTTCAATATCATCAAATTCCCCTCACTAGTTTTTAAAGAATATCCACATTATTCTCAGCAATAAGGGAGCATTGTGTTTGCCACATGTTGGCAGCAGGCAGAGCAATTAATCAGTCAATCTTTTAATAATAGTCTGTATTTCTTCTTTTATTGAATTGTTAATCTGGCCCATTATATTCTCAACCAGATCTTTATCAAGAGTAGCTATTTTATGAACACGTATAACAGACGGTAATTTTAATCCAGATTTTTCCCAATCATCAATATATATGTCATTTTGGGTATTATATATCTGACTTGTTATCCTACAAACTATTATATCTCCATCATCAAAATCATTTATTATCAATGCAGGTCTCCTTTTATTGGTCCGGCCATTTGTAAATGGAAATTTTAATAAAACAATGTCTCCGAAATTCAATTTATCCATAATCAATTACTGTCATAAATTGAGTCCCTATCAGAATAACCTTTTAAAAACTGTCTTTGCGTAACTTGCTGGAAAATCATTTCATCATTAAAATCTGAATCTTCTATAAGCACAATTACCCTTACATCTTTATTCTGTTTTGTTTTTAATTCTGATTGCAACCTCGTCGGTATTGATATCTGATTATTCTTTATCTTCGATTTAAATTCTAATGCTTTCATTGTTTTAATCTTTATACAAAGATAATTAATTTTATTTGTTTAGTTTAAATTTGTTTGAGTTGTCTGTTTTGCTTGCTGCCAACGCTTACAGCTAAACCCAGTGAGGGATTTTGGAGCCGCTTGCTGTCAAAAGAGAATAAAGCTAATTCAAAAATTTGACCTACGTAAACCTTAACCAGCATTGTGTTTAACATTTGTTAGGCGGCGTTATTGTTATCATTGCACGTTTATCACCACTTTCCCTCTAGTGTGTCCTTCACCCAGATAACGAAATGCTTCAACGGTTTTATCTAACGGAAAATGCTTGTCGATAATAGGCTTGATCTTACCATCATTTGCAAGCGTTACAATATACTCCAAATCCTTTTGATTTGACTTCGCTGCAAGAAAACGCATTTTCTTGGTACCAAAAGACATCATCCACCCAAAAAGAATAGATTTGAAAATCTGTGACAAAGCACCACCTACCATAACATATATACCTTTAGGATTTAAAATTCTCTTGCAGGCTAATAAAGGATAATTCCCATTGATGGCAACAATAACATCGTAAAATTTATCACTTTTGGTGAAATTCTCCTTTGTGTAATCAATAACATAATCCGCTCCTAAAGAATTTGTTTGCTCTATATTTTTAGTACTGCATACCGCTGTTACAGTTGAATCGAAATATTTAGCTAGTTGAACAGTAAAGGTCCCAACACCGCCACTGCTACCGATAATCAGAACCTTATGCCCTTTTTGAATCTTCCCTTTATCCCGTAAAGCCTGTAAAGCTGTTACTGCTGCCATGGGTAGAGCTGCAGCATCCTCAAATGAAATTTTCGCTGGTTTATGGACTAGTAACTTTTCCGGGGCTAATGCATATTCAGCGAAGCCGCCAAATCCGTAATTAGCAAGGTCACCTACTACTTCGTCCCCTGATTTAAATTGTTGGATATTTTTACCTACTAATTCCACTCTACCAGCTATATCTGCTCCAAAGATCTTTTTCTTTGGAATTAATCCCATTTTCATTGAACGGTAATCTGCAGCGTTTACAGATACAGCAATTATTCGTACCAGAACTTCGTTATCATTTGGCATAGGCTTTTCAGTATCACAATAGACTAGTTTGTCTGGTAGGACTTTTTTGTTATATACTATTGCTTTCATACTTTGCTTATTTCAAAATATTGATTCATATACTGTTAACATATAATGACGTCTAACGGGAGTCTGTGTAAAAACCCATTTCAGCAAAATAAAGATATGCATAATTCCTATTTTAAGAACATATAGCATGCTTAAATTTACAGAGTGGCTTCCTGCATTTTTTTACAGTATGCTATTTTTAATTGACAAAAAAGACTCATAATGAACCAATTTAGCAGGGAAAAATGATATAAACAGCACTCTTTCAGTGCTTTAATAAGATATCCAACCCCTAGGATTGAGACACACCTTCCCAGGTTGTACCCGATAAACATCAGGCCAACCTCTCCAAGTACCTTTTCCTTCTTTCGCACCAGGGCGTGTGTAAAACCCCGCTGTCGTTTCAGGGTGCCAAAGGGATGTTCGGTGATCTGCTGGCGCTGGCGGTAGTAATCCGGGTTTTGATTTACCCGTTGTGCGTTTGCTTCAACGGTTAGCGGTAACCGTAGTTGCCGGAACTCGGAGACGAAAATTGTCAACCAAAAACTTGGCCGATTAAAAGACGTAGCCATCAATAACTCACATAACCAGGCAATTACGGTTAACGCATGTGTGCGCCCTGCATGAGCAGCAGCGCACACTTGTTGAAAGCTCTGATTAAATCAGAAAAATACAAATTTTTTCTTACAATCCGTGCGACAACAAGTGTGAATTTTTCCAGAGGGTGAACTTAGCGAAGCGATCTCACGAGCGTTAGCGAGTAAAGTCCCTTACATGCCCGGGTAAAGCCGGGAAATGTTAGCAAGCCGCAAGGTGGTTTACTGCAAAGTAAGCACTAAAGGAAGCGGGACTGCAAAATCCGGTACTGACAAACAGGAACCTGATATGAGGCTATGAGGTTGGATAAGGTAACACAACATACCGACGTCCTAAGTTTTTTTAACCAAAGTAGTAGATCAGGCAGGAATCGGAGGAAGGAGAAAGCTCTTACCAGGGGAGGTCTCAGGTTAGGTTCGGCATTCCTATAAACTGAGAAGTCAGCAGATACCATAGTACCTATGAAAGAAGAACGAAGCCCAAAGGTTAACCAGAAAACCGGAGGGATGGCTTCCGACACATGGGAAGGGTTGAACATTAAACAGCAGCTATGCTAACTGGATCCGCCGAATGGCGGAAGCCACAGGCAAAAGCTGCAGGGAAACAGAAGATGTATGCAAACAATTGAAACGGTATTATCAGCAAGGAATCTCACGGAAGCCTGCTCCGAAGTCGTAAAAAACAAGGGAACAGGAGGAATAGACGGCATGAGCGTTGGACAGCTAAAATCTTACCTGGATTTGAACAGGGAAGAACTATGTGAAACCATACGTGAAGGTAAGTATATTCCACAACCTATACGAGGTAAGGAGATATCCAAGCGGAACGGCAAGACACGCTTACTGGGCATACCCACGGTAGTGGATCGTATGCTCCAGCAGGCCGTATTGCGGATAATAATGCCCCAATTCGAGTATATGTTCTCTGATTACAGCTATGGGTTTCGGCCACAACGGAATACACAGCAAGCGGTTTTAAAATCGTTGGGATATATCAATTCAGGGTACCAACATATTGTAGATATAGACCTGAAGGGATTTTTCGACGAAGTTAATCACTGCCTGTTGTTGAATTTGTTGCACCGAAAAGTAAAATGTCCTGCTACCATGCAACTCATACGCAGGTGGTTAAGGGCGCCCATATGGGTAAATGGCAGGTTAACGAGACGGAGAAAAGGCGTACCGCAAGGCAGCCCCATCAGCCCGTTACTTTCTAACATCATGCTACATGAGTTGGATAAAGAGATGGAACGACAGGGATTACGTTTTGTGCGCTACGCCGATGACTTTAGTATTTACTGCAAAACCAAAAGCGAGGCAAGGGAGAAAGGCAATAAGATTTACCTCTACTTACGGGATAAGTTGAAACTGCCGATCAACCGGGAGAAAAGCGGTATCCGACGACCGGTAAATTTCACGATACTGGGATATGGTTTTGTTCCCACCTATCAAAAGGGGGTAAAAGGCCAATACCAGTTAATAGTTGAACAGAGCCGCTGGAAGCAGCTCAAAGCCAAGCTAAAGGAGGAAACCCGGAAAACCACTCCCATGACTTTCGATGAACGGGTACAGAAGATTAAGGATATCCAGCGGGGCTGGATTAATAATTTCCGACTGGCTAACATTCAGGGAAAATTAAAAGAACTGGATGGCTGGTTGAGAAACCGATTAAGGTACTGTATCTGGCATCATTGGAAAAAGAGGGAGAGGAAGCGGAAAAATCTCATCCGGCTTGGTATCAATCCCCGTGACGCTTTCAGGTGGAGCAGGAGTAGACTAGGAGGCTGGGCGATTGCTCAGAGTCCTATCCTGAATACAACGATCACCGTTGATTTACTGTGTAAAAGGGGGTATGAGTCCATGCTTTCATGGTATCAAAAAATAGTCCCACACAAATTTACTCCAACGCTTTTTCCTATTGTTTAGTGAACCGCCGTATACGAGACCCGTACGTACGGTGGTGTGAGAGGCGCACTCCGTCAGTTATTGCTGGCGGAGCCGTCTACTCGATTGTAGCGCGTACTTTTTTACAATTCGATCTGTATACTTACTTTTCCCCCAAGCCCGTTCTCAACAATGTCATAGAGCGTTTTCAGTGTCATGTTGCTTCCGTCGTTCTCCACTCTTGAAATGTAGGTTCTTTTTTTGTCAACCAATTGAGCAAGTTGTTCTTGGGTCAAATGCTTTTCTTCCCGTGCTTTTTTAAGCAAAAGTCCAACTTTGAAAGTCTCGAACTCTCTGTCAAGCTTGTCTCGGCGGGATGTCCCCTTTTTTCCGTAAACATTGTCTTTGATTTCTTTCCAGGATTTTGTTTCCATTATTTCTTGTTTTTTTCTTCGTAATAAGTGTTCATCAGTCCAAGTGCTTTGTCAATCTCTTTTCTTGGGGTTTTCTGTGCCTTTTTTACAAATCCGTTAAGCAGGATGACCAATTTTCCTTTGTCAAAAAAGCAGAAAACTCTCCAGATGTCAGAGCCCAGTTGAATTCTTGCTTCGTATAATCCCTTGGTTCCTTCTATGAACTTCAGGTAGTTGGCAGGTATTCTCTCCAAGGTCTCTATTGCCTCAACGGTTGCAGCTAAGCCCAGTGCGGGATTTCGAAAACGAAACCTGTCAACCGGGAAGAAAGTTAAATTGAAAAACTGACATTTGCAAACCCTGGAACCACCCGCATTGGGTTTAGCTGTTGTGTGCGCCCTGCATGAGCAGCAGCGCACACTTGTTGAAAGCTCTGATTAAATCAGAAAAATACAAATTTTTTCTTACAATCCGTGCGACAACAAGTGTGAATTTTTCCAGAGGGTGAACTTAGCGAAGCGATCTCACGAGCGTTAGCGAGTAAAGTCCCTTACATGCCCGGGTAAAGCCGGGAAATGTTAGCAAGCCGCAAGGTGGTTTACTGCAAAGTAAGCACTAAAGGAAGCGGGACTGCAAAATCCGGTACTGACAAACAGGAACCTGATATGAGGCTATGAGGTTGGATAAGGTAACACAACATACCGACGTCCTAAGTTTTTTTAACCAAAGTAGTAGATCAGGCAGGAATCGGAGGAAGGAGAAAGCTCTTACCAGGGGAGGTCTCAGGTTAGGTTCGGCATTCCTATAAACTGAGAAGTCAGCAGATACCATAGTACCTATGAAAGAAGAACGAAGCCCAAAGGTTAACCAGAAAACCGGAGGGATGGCTTCCGACACATGGGAAGGGTTGAACATTAAACAGCAGCTATGCTAACTGGATCCGCCGAATGGCGGAAGCCACAGGCAAAAGCTGCAGGGAAACAGAAGATGTATGCAAACAATTGAAACGGTATTATCAGCAAGGAATCTCACGGAAGCCTGCTCCGAAGTCGTAAAAAACAAGGGAACAGGAGGAATAGACGGCATGAGCGTTGGACAGCTAAAATCTTACCTGGATTTGAACAGGGAAGAACTATGTGAAACCATACGTGAAGGTAAGTATATTCCACAACCTATACGAGGTAAGGAGATATCCAAGCGGAACGGCAAGACACGCTTACTGGGCATACCCACGGTAGTGGATCGTATGCTCCAGCAGGCCGTATTGCGGATAATAATGCCCCAATTCGAGTATATGTTCTCTGATTACAGCTATGGGTTTCGGCCACAACGGAATACACAGCAAGCGGTTTTAAAATCGTTGGGATATATCAATTCAGGGTACCAACATATTGTAGATATAGACCTGAAGGGATTTTTCGACGAAGTTAATCACTGCCTGTTGTTGAATTTGTTGCACCGAAAAGTAAAATGTCCTGCTACCATGCAACTCATACGCAGGTGGTTAAGGGCGCCCATATGGGTAAATGGCAGGTTAACGAGACGGAGAAAAGGCGTACCGCAAGGCAGCCCCATCAGCCCGTTACTTTCTAACATCATGCTACATGAGTTGGATAAAGAGATGGAACGACAGGGATTACGTTTTGTGCGCTACGCCGATGACTTTAGTATTTACTGCAAAACCAAAAGCGAGGCAAGGGAGAAAGGCAATAAGATTTACCTCTACTTACGGGATAAGTTGAAACTGCCGATCAACCGGGAGAAAAGCGGTATCCGACGACCGGTAAATTTCACGATACTGGGATATGGTTTTGTTCCCACCTATCAAAAGGGGGTAAAAGGCCAATACCAGTTAATAGTTGAACAGAGCCGCTGGAAGCAGCTCAAAGCCAAGCTAAAGGAGGAAACCCGGAAAACCACTCCCATGACTTTCGATGAACGGGTACAGAAGATTAAGGATATCCAGCGGGGCTGGATTAATAATTTCCGACTGGCTAACATTCAGGGAAAATTAAAAGAACTGGATGGCTGGTTGAGAAACCGATTAAGGTACTGTATCTGGCATCATTGGAAAAAGAGGGAGAGGAAGCGGAAAAATCTCATCCGGCTTGGTATCAATCCCCGTGACGCTTTCAGGTGGAGCAGGAGTAGACTAGGAGGCTGGGCGATTGCTCAGAGTCCTATCCTGAATACAACGATCACCGTTGATTTACTGTGTAAAAGGGGGTATGAGTCCATGCTTTCATGGTATCAAAAAATAGTCCCACACAAATTTACTCCAACGCTTTTTCCTATTGTTTAGTGAACCGCCGTATACGAGACCCGTACGTACGGTGGTGTGAGAGGCGCACTCCGTCAGTTATTGCTGGCGGAGCCGTCTACTCGATTAGCGCCTGGCATTATTAATCAATATATAAATGTCATATTAATTTCAACTAATTTCTCCTCATTAATCTTTTTAATATTGAAGGGTTTATCCCTTTTAATCTCATAGGTACATTTATAGATACCAGAATGGGTCCTATTCTCAATCCATGTAATAGAATAATCATCTTTGTTCTTTTCAATCAGAATCTGAGGTGAAATATCCCTTATTTTTTTTAAATCCTCTAAATCAGCAAAAAAATCCTCTGATTCAGACAACTCGTTAACAACATTAATCAATTTATCATATGAACAAATTATATATTTCTCATTATAATACGAATGCCATTTTAATGCAAATTGCTCACCCATCTCAGAAAAGAATAAGTATTGTAGAAATCCAATTTCAGAATCTGTTGGTATCATATGGTTTTTTGCTCTATATTTCTTTTTGTTTAGTAATCTATAGAGCGAATTTTTATCTTTATTTTCAATCTCCCTATTCTCTTTTACAGCATATAGAAAGGGGTTTCCTCCGACAAAATTGTCAAAATAATAAAGTCCAATTTTATAATCTTTTTGAATCGCAACAGAATTAAAAAAATCCAAATAGGTGTCAACTTTAAATGTATTTGAGTCAATAATTTGAAAATCACCTTGATATTTTAACTTTACAGAATCCTGAAAGTCCTGTGTTTGCAAAATAAAATCACAGTAATCTTGTGATTTTGCCATAAAAGGAATTATCACGATTATTATCAAGGATAAGAATTTCTTAATTTTCATGTTGTTCACTTTGTTTCTCGGTCTTTTTTGCTTGGCGCTAACGTGTTTATATACGCTGGTTTATTTCGCTTTCCATACCACCACCCAGTATGATATGCGCTACTTTGTTGCGTATTTTTTTATAAATATAAAAATATTCCTATAAATCTTCAAATGGACTTTTTATGTTCCTGATTTCCCTGTTACTCACATGCGTGTATATCTCTGTTGTCTTACTGCTCGAATGCCCCAAAATCTCCTGTATGTACCTCAAATTTACCCCATTCTCCAATAAATGCGTCGCATAACTATGCCTTAACCAATGTAATGTCACTGGCTTCTTTATACCCGCCTTACGGGATGCCGCCTTTAATACCTGCTGTAAACTCCTCGAACTGTATTTATTTCCCTTTATACTGCCCTCAAATAACCACTTAACAGGCCTGTAACTAATATAATAGGTTCTCAGTAAAACCAATATCCTGCCACTTAGCGGAACAAACCTGTCTTTCATCCCTTTCCCTTCCCATACTCTCAGTAATTCCCTCTTACTGTCTATATCCTGCGGCCGGAGACTTAATAACTCACCACAACGCAATCCACATGCATAAATCAAACTTAACATTGCCTTATGCTTAATATTTACCGGCGCTTCCAGAATGCGCTTAACTTCTTCCTTACTTAATACATTAGGTAAACCTCTTTTCTTCCGCGGACGCTCCAGTAATTCAACATCAAATTCTTTATTCCTGAATTTTGAAAAATATAGTTTTATCGCACTTATTATCTGATTCTGATATGACCTCCCATAATTATTACCCAGAATATATTCTGTATTAAACTGATTTATATCACTATTGTTGATTTCACTTTCATCTTTTGAAACCCATGCAAGAAATATCCCTAATGATTCATTATAAACTTTTATGGTATTCTTGCTATACCTCTTCTGTGTCAGGTATTCATTGAAACGTCTCAAACTTTTTCCTATTTCTGTGTCTTCTGATATCTTCACAGGAGTCAGTCTCTCATTCATCCGATCCTTCTTTATCCCGAAAAATTCAATCTCTGCAATACCATGTAGTAATTGCTCTATTTTTTTCATGTTTTCGGCTGAATCCTTTATATGCCATACTCTTAGACTACCGCTCCAACAAGCACCATCCAACTTTTTTACTATACTTATCAGCTCATCATCATACTCAAATTTAAGAAATATCCGGGGTTTCCCCTTAAACCTCGAACAGGTAAGCACTATCTTTTTCATATTCATATCTTTTTATTGTTCCTTCTTATTTTATGACAAATCACAAACAATGAACAGGTTCATAATATTTCTCTGTTTATCGTATTATTAACAAAAAATCAGCCTTATTAATCATTAATTTTAATCTTTTACATTTGAGTCCACTCGAAAAGCCCAATTTGAGATTTTCAATGGTTTTACCAACCATTCTCTAACTCACCTTTACGAAAGTTCAGTGGAGCAAGAAAGATTATAAATCAGTAACATGCAAAAAGTCCCCCTTGGAGAATCCAGGGGGAATTGACTTTTCAGAGGAAACTCAACTCTTAATTCCCGGATTAACTACTAAACCATTATTGGCATAAGTAAGCTCTTAACATTTTTTAACAACCCTTTCACGTTTTTTTTAACTACTTTCGGACTTTGCTTAAATATTATCTGTCATGACAAATAGCATTAACATTAAAGAACTTAACGAAAAAATCAAAGCCAATAGCGAGTTTATTGACCTTATTAACCTTCAGATGCAAAAGGTCATCATAGGTCAGCAACACCTGCTCGATTCCCTGCTCATCGGATTGCTCTCTGATGGCCATATCCTGCTGGAAGGAGTACCCGGACTTGCAAAAACTCTTGCCGTGAAAACTCTCGCCGACACTATTAATGCAGGATTCAGCAGAATTCAGTTTACCCCCGACCTGCTCCCCGCCGACCTTATCGGAACTATGATCTATAGCCAGAAAAAAGAAGAATTTACTGTAAAAAAAGGCCCTATTTTCGCTAACTTCATTCTGGCAGACGAAATAAACCGCTCACCAGCAAAGGTGCAAAGCGCCCTCCTCGAAGCTATGCAGGAAAAACAGGTAACTATCGGAAATAACTCATACCCACTCCAACAACCTTTCCTGGTTATGGCAACTCAAAATCCTATCGAACAGGAAGGTACATACCCTCTCCCGGAAGCCCAGGTCGATAGATTCATGCTTAAAGTAGTAGTCGATTATCCCGCTAAAGAGGAAGAAAGAGCAATCCTGAGAGAAAACCTGCTCGAAGTATTCCCTAAACCTGATAAAATTATGGAACCTGCCGATATCCTTAAAGCAAGAAACCTGGTACGGGAAGTATATATGGATGAAAAAATTGAAAATTATATCCTCGATATCGTGTTCGCTACCAGAGAACCTGAAAAGTTCGGTATCAATGAAATGAAACCTCTTATTCATTACGGCGGATCACCCAGGGCAAGCATAAACCTAGCTAAAGCAGCTAAAGCTTATGCTTTCATCCAGCGAAGAGGATACGTGGTACCCGAAGATGTAAGAGCCGTATGCCATGACGTACTCAGACACAGAATCGGACTAAGCTATGAGGCTGAAGCACGAAATATCAATTCATCGGATATAATTAATGATGTGCTTAATAATGTGGAAGTTCCATAAAAATACTACTTGCCATTCCTTCATCTAACTGATCTTTTAATGAAGAGTTTTATTATATTAACCTTTATCCTCCAGTGTGCACTGATTAATTCAGTAGCTCAACACCTGATAGGATTCAATAAAAATGAGGTGACAGAAATCGTCAGAAAGGAAATGAAAGGCTTTTCCCCTGACAACTCTTCAGTAAACCATTCCTTTAATTATCTTAAATTTATTAACGCCCCGGGTACTAAAACATTGATAGTATTCCTCGACGAGAATAATGTCTCTTCTTATATCAGACTTGTTTGCGATTACTCAGAATATGACCTGATAATTGCTGAGTTTAATTCAAAATATAAATCAAAAGGTAAATTCCTCTGGGAATATCCTGTTAATGACAAAACCTGCCTTGTAACTCTGGAAGAAAAAGAATGGTATTTTGTTGTATATTTTAAAATGAAACCGGAATCAACCGAACCTGAAAATAAATCCTGGCTGTGGAGACTTCTGAATTAATAGAAAAGGTAAGAAGAATTGAAATTAAAACACGTGGATTGTCAAAACATATATTTGCCGGACAATACCATAGCGCTTTTAAAGGAAGAGGAGTAGCCTTCTCTGAAGTAAGAGAATACCAGTTTGGAGATGATACAAGAAGTATCGACTGGAATGTCACTGCCAGGTTCAATCATCCCTATGTTAAAATATTCGAAGAAGAAAGAGAACTTACGGTAGTATTAATGGTAGACGTGAGCGGCTCCGGTAACTTTGGAAGTAATACACAACTTAAAAGAGAACTGATCACTGAATTATCCGCACTCCTCGCATTCTCCGCAATTCAAAATAATGATAAAACCGGACTCGTTTTCTTCTCTGATAAAGTGGAAAAATTTATTCCCCCTAAAAAGGGTCGTAAACATATCCTGCATTTAATCAGAGAATTAATAGACTTCTCTCCTGGTAATAAAACTACAGGCCTTGCTGAACCACTCAAATTCATCACTAATGCAATAAAAAAACGGGCCGCTGTTTTTATTATTTCCGACTTTCAATGTGCCGGCTTCGAAGACGCACTTACAATTGCAGCACGAAAACATGATATCGCAGGACTTCATATCACCGACCCCAGGGATATTGTCCTGCCTGATATAGGCCTTGCACAATTCACCGACCCTGAAACAGGTGAACTTAGATGGATAGATACTTCTGCCCGATCTGTAAGAAATGCATACCATCAATTCAGCCTGGATCATACGAAATGGCTCAAATCTGTTTTTTCCAGATGCGGCGTAGATTATGCAAAAATGACCACCGGTGAAGATTATGTTATACCCCTGCTGGCACTGTTTAAAGCCAGAAAATGATGAGATGTGTTCATAAATGAAACGTAATTTTTTATATATTGTCTTAACTTTCTCCTGCCTGCTAAATATGTCGGGATACGGACAAATACAACATTTGTCAGTAACTGCCACAAAAGACTCCATTTTAATTGGAGAACAGACAGAAATCCATATCAGGCTTATAAAAGACAAAAATGTAACAGTTAACTTCCCTCACTTCAGAGATACTATTGTCAATGGAATTGAAATCCTGAGCATATCCGGTATCGACACTGTGCAGTCAGGAAAGGATCTCATACTTTCTCAGATACTTCATGTTACCAGCTTTGATTCTGGCCAGTATGTTATACCTCCATTCCACTTTCCAATAGAATTCAGCGGCATTAAAGATACTGTATATTCCATTCCTCTTGTCCTTAACATTAGCATGCCTGAAATTGACCCTGCATCCGATTTCAGGGATATTAAACCTGTTATAAATACTCCTGTCAACCTCAGGGAAGCTCTTCCCTTCATCGCAGGAGGACTCCTTATCCTACTTCTTGCCTTTGCCTCTTACTTCTTCTATAGAAAATACATGAACAAAAGGAGGGGAGTAATAAGCAATATACCGGACGTGCCTGCATATATCATCGCCCTGGAAGAATTACAAAAACTTCATATAGAAAAAGCATGGGAAAAATGGTCAATTAAAGATTATTATACAAAACTCTCAGGGATAGTGCGTACATACATTGAAAATCAATTCGGAATTAATGCACTGGAATCAACAACCGTTGAAATTTTAAAAAACTTTCAAAAAGTATATGGAAAAGATCGTGATATTAAAGCTAAACTGGAAGAACTCCTGCAACTTTCCGACCTGGTGAAATTCGCAAAAGAAACACCATTTGCTGACCTGAACTTAAAAAATCTGGATAAAGCTGTCTTATTTGTTGAACTGACAAAACCTGCTGCTGTATCAGAGGAAAAAGAAAATGAAACCGACAAGAAGAAAAATGAATAACAGAAATACGAGATGAAAGAATTGATATTTCATAATCCCGGGTTTTTATATCTTTTAATAACCGTACCTTTTTTAATTGCATGGTATATTTATGGCAATCGTAAAAGAAATATTTCACTTCTGATTTCTTCCACTCAGCCGTTTCATTCCACATCTGCACCCTTTCGGTTATACCTGAAACATATAAGCTTTGGTATAAAAATGATTGCACTGGGTCTTATTATCATTGCATTTGCCCGCCCACAGCTTGTTGATGAATGGAGTGTGTCAAATACCGCAGGAGTAGATATAGTCTTATGTATGGATGTTTCAGGAAGTATGAGAGCAATGGATTTTAAACCAAACAGGCTTGAAGCATCCAAAACCATCGCATCCGACTTTATTAACGGGAGAACAGCCGACCGTTTCGCTATAACTGTATTCAGCGCTGAAAGCTTTACAAAATGCCCTCTTACTGCTGATAAAGCTATGGTCGTTAACCTGCTTAGCCAATTGGAATTCGGAATGATGGAAGACGGTACCGCAATCGGAACCGGCCTCGCCACAGCCGTAAACCGTATTAAAGATAGTAAAGCAGTTAGTAAGGTTATAATTTTGCTGACCGACGGGGTCAATAACACCGGCATGATCGGACCAGTTACCGCTGCAGAAATTGCCGCTGAATACAATATCAGGGTTTACACTATCGGGGTGGGGACGATCGGAGAGGCACCAATACAGGTCCAAACTCCTTTCGGCCCGAGAATTCAAAATATGAAAGTGGAAATCGATGAAAATGTCCTGAATCAAATTGCTGACCTGACCGGAGGAAAATACTTCAGGGCAACAGACGAAAAAACTCTTATCTCTGTTTACCAGGAAATTGACCGGCTGGAGAAAACTATGCTGGATGTGGAAAAATTTGTTAACAGAAAAGAAAAATATTTCCCCTTCCTGCTGACAGGATTATTATTAATTTGTTTAAATACATTATTGTCACTCACTGTTTTACGACAAATGCCTTAAATGAATTTTTATGTTTGAATTTACAAACTATAATGTTTTATTTGGCCTGCTGATCATTCCGGTATTCCTGCTTATTTTTATAATAAACAGATATATCAGGAAAAAACTGCTGATAAAATATGCAGATGCAACACAACACTGGATCCTGCTCCCTGATAGTTCCTCATTCAAAGCATGGATGAAATTTATTCTTGTGCTTTCCTCAATTGTCTTGCTGATCCTTGCACTGGCAGGACCAAGGGTAGGCTCCCGCCTCCGTGAAGTAGAGAAAAAAGGAAGAGAAATCGTTGTAGCACTCGACGTTTCATATAGTATGCTCGCTTCCGACATCAAACCAAACAGGCTTGAAATGGCAAAAAATGCCCTCTCAAGAATGTTTGAACAACTCGAAAATGACAGGGTAGGGCTTATAGTATTTGCAGGTGAAGCCTATACTGTAATGCCCCTCACTAACGACTTCTCCGCTGCAAAATTGTTCCTGAAAAACGCCGGCCCGGCAATGGTTTCAAAACAAGGCACATCTATACCCTCAGCAATAAATATGGCCCTCAGATCATTCTCACCGGTCATGCCGGATGGCTCTGACCCAAATTTCTCCAAAGCTATAATCATAATAACAGATGGAGAAAATCACGAAACAGGTGTCCTGGAAAGCGCCGAAGAAGCAAAAAAACAGGGTATAACCATAAATACCATCGGCATCGGAGATCCTGATGGTGTGCCAATCCCACTGTCATCGGGAAGTTCAGACTTCCGGCGCGACAGGGAAGGAAATGTGATCGTTAGTAAACTCGACGAAAATACATTAAAACAAATTGCCAATAACACAGGTGGATACTATATCCGTTCAGGAAACGACCCTGCAGGACTTTTCCGGCTTATCAGAAAACTTGACGAAATGGAAAAACAAGAGTTTAAAACAAAAGTCTTCGCTCAATATGATGAAAAATTTCAATATTTTATCGGATTTGCGTTATTAATTATACTAATAGAAACATTTACCTCTGATAAAAAAAATAAATGGCTTTCAAACCTTAATATCTTCAGATAAATGAAAAATACAGGTATTATTATATTTGCCTTCATTCTTATTCCTATGCATGTTTTCTCCCAGGAGGAAAGAAAATATATCCGGCATGGAGTCAAAGATTATGAGGAAAATAAATTCGATAAAGCGGAAATAAATTTCAGAAAAGCGCTTGACCAGAATAATTCATCGTATGAAGCTAATTATAATACCGGTAATACCCTCTATAAACAGGATAAACCGGAAGAAGCACAAAACAAATATAAGTCCCTTCTCGACAGCAATATCCCTAAGGATAGAAAAGCCGACCTTTATTATAACATAGGTAATACTCTTCTTAAAACAAACGAATACCAAAAGAGCATCGATGCTTATAAAAATGCACTACGTATCCGCCCGGATGATGAGGACGCAAGATATAACCTGGCTTGGGCACTGAGCAAACTTCAGGAACAGCAAAACCAGGATCAAAATCAAAATAACCAGGATAATCAGGAAAAGGAACAGGAAGAAAAACAGGAGAAAAATCAACAACAAAATCAGAATAAAGACCAGAATAACGGAAATCAACCGGCTGATACAAAAAATCTGAGCAAGGAAGAGATCGAAAGAATATTGCAGGCACTGGAAGAAAAAGAACAGGAAGTAAAAGAAAAGGTGGAAAAAGCGAAAGCGAAAGCAAGAACAGCTCCAAATGAAAAAGATTGGTAATTTTGAACTTTGTTAATTTGATGAAAATCAGAATTAAAAATATTATCATATTCATTCTTTTCCCTATTCTGTCAGGGGAATTCGCTGCTTTAAACGCACAGGAAATTTCGTTTAACGCTTCAGCTCCTTCAACAGTGACATTGGGAATGGGATTTAATTATACCATAACTGGTAATGAAAATATTAAATCATCGTCTGTAAAGTTGCCTGAGGTGGATGGAATAAGACTCGTATCAGGTCCGTCAACTTTTATGAGTACCCAATCAACCTATACTAACGGTCGTCTTGAAAATACCGTACAGATTACTTTTACTTATACCCTCATTGCAACAAAAGAAGGGAAAATAACTATTCCCCCCGCACAAATAAATCATGGTAATAAAAACTATCTTACCGAAGAAATTGAAATAACCGTAATTCCCGGATCAGGAGGACAGGTTCCCGAACCGGAACCCGGACAACCGGCAGAACCTTCCAGTCAATCCACAAGTACTTCAGAAAACTATTTTATTCGACTTATACCTTCAAAACGAACAGTATGGCTCGGAGAAGAATTACTTCTGAGTGCTAAGATCTATACTAATGAAAATCTCCGTTTTTCAGAAATTAAATATCCTGAAATAGAAGGCTTCTGGAAACAGGAATTAGAAGCAGACCAGCAGGCATCAAGAGAAATTATTGAAGGAACACAATATCTTACACAGGTATTCAAAAGGGATTTGCTTATCCCGCAAAAGACAGGCACAATTACTATTGATCCAATCGACGCAACAGTATTGGTACAGCAAAAAGTGAGAACTCAAAGAAGAAATCCTTTCGGTGATATCTTCAATGATCCATTTTTTAACGATCCTTTTTTCGAGTCTTATCAGAATGTCCCTGTTAATATAAAAAGTAATGCTCTTACTGTCGAAGTAAAACCTTTGCCTGCAGGAGCACCCTCATTCTTTAAAGGTGCCGTTGGAAATTTTTCTATCGACATAACAACGGGAAAAACTGATGTTAAAGTTAATGAAGCACTGTCAGTAAAAATCACTGTTAAAGGAAAAGGGAATATAGCTCTCATAAATGCTCCTGTTATAAACTTCCCTCCCGATGTGGAAATCTTTGACCCGAAAACGGAAAAAAACATAAACCATTCCACCAGCGGAACATCAGGTTCTGTTACCTTTGAGTATGTTATTATACCTCGCTATCCCGGAACATTCCGGATCGCACCTGTTGAATTTGCCTATTTCGACCCTCTAAAAGGTTCATATCAGTCGCTTAAAACAAAAGATATCACTATTAATATAGAAAAGGCTGAAACAACAGAACAGGCCGAAATGTTAGGCATTCAACCCGGTATACAAGGATTACGACAGGAACAGGTAACCAGTATTAATACAGATATTTTATTTATTAAAACTGGTATTCCTGCTTTCCGGAAATACGGAGATATTATATCAGATAACCTGTTCTTCAAATTTTCATTTCCCGCCGGAATATTAATATTTATTCTCCTGATACTTTTCCAGAAGGAAAGGATAAAAAGGAACAGGGACAAAGCATATATGAAAACCAGGAAAGCAAGAAAAATAGCTGTAAAACGCCTGAAATCTGCTAAAAAGCTTTTATTAAATAATGACAACGGAATGTATGATGAAATACTTAAAGCCCTTTGGGGTTATGTCAGCGATAAACTTTCTGTTGAACAGGCAAACCTTTCAAGACAGACAGCCCAGCAGGAACTGAGAAACAGGGAAGTTAATGAAGACATCATAAAATCATTCATTGAAATAATAGATGACTGCGAACTGGCAAGATATGCAACCGGTATAACCATGGATCCGAAAACAATTTACCAGCGTTCGGAAGACCTCTTATATAAACTTGAATCATCAATAGTATAAAGTATATGATTAATAAAATAATATCCCTACTGGCACTGGTGATACCTCTTTCTCTTACAGGGATAAATACAGACTCATTATATATTGCTGCAAATACATTATACCAGGAAGGGAAATATGAAGAAGCACGTGATAATTACCTGGAGATCCTCAATGCAGGCTTCTTTTCAACTGAAGTATATTTTAATCTTGGTAATGCATATTTCAGATCAAATAAATACGGTTTAGCCCGATTGTATTACGAAAAAGCATTACTCCTGTCTCCCCGGGATCCGGCAATAAAAACAAACCTCGCATTTACCGAAGCTCTTTTTCCTGATAAGTTTGAAACAGTCCCTGTTTTTTTTCTGCGGGAATGGATAATCACTATCCGCAAAAGTATCCATCCCGACACCTGGTCGATCATTACTCTGTCTATCTTTGTCCTTGCTTTTGTTTTTTTAATTATCTTTCTGTTCTCAAAAACTTTATTTATCAAAAAAACAGGGTTTTATTTGGGAACATTATTATTAATACTATCCATCATTTCACTTATTTTTACCTTTTTTTCTGCTAAATATATGAAAAACAGTGGCACAGCCATACTTATCGCTCCTTCCGTCACTGTAAGATCAGCACCAAGAGAAACCGGAAAGGAACTCTTTATTATTCATGAAGGAGCGAAAGTATGGCTGGAAAATTCAATAGGAGAGTGGCAGGAAATTAAGCTTTCAGATGGAAGGATCGGATGGCTTCCATCTTCAGTTATTGAAAAAATCTGATTATTCAAATTCAAACCAATTATTATGATGCACAAAAAAATACCCTCCGGGAAAGAAATTGAATCAACAAAATCATGGGGGACATGGGAAAAAGAACCCTCAGAATTTCCCTGGTTTTATGACCAGAAAGAAACCTGTTATATCCTTGAAGGAAATGCTTCAGTAAAAGATAATACTGGCAATGTGATTTCTTTTAAAAAAGGAGATTGGGTGGTTTTTGAGGAAGGCCTTGAATGTGTCTGGAAAATAGTTGAAAAAATAAGGAAAAAATATCATTTTGGAGATTAACAACTCTTACAAAATAACTTAGCACTTAAGATAAATGAAGTCACTGGAAGAAATCAATCAGAAGATATTATCAGGTGATGCCGTGGTGATGACAGCCGAAGAGGTTTCACGTATGAGCCTTGAATACACTCCTTCCGAAATATTAAAAAAGGTGGATATTGTAACAACAGCTACTTTTGCCCCAATGTGTTCCTCCGGCATGTTCATTAATTTCGGACACACAGATCCTCCTATCAGAATGGAAAGGATCACCCTTAATAATGTTCCTGTACATGCAGGCCTGGCTGCAGTTGATGCATACATTGGGGCAACCGAAAATTCACCCTTTAATGAAAGATACGGGGGCGCAAATATCATAGAAGAACTGATCTCCGGAAAAGAAGTAAAACTGAAAGCATGGGCAAAAGGAACAGATTGCTACCCGGAAACCGAAGTAGAAGCCGTAATCACTAAAAATACAGTGAACGAAATGATACTTTTTAACCCGCGTAATGCATATCAAAATTACCCTTGCGCTGTAAATAGTTCAGGTAAAATTCTCTATACATACATGGGATCCCTTCTTCCTGATCTTGGCAATGCAACTTTTTCCACTTCCGGAGAATTAAGCCCTCTTTTAAATGATCCTTACCTGAGAACCATCGGTATCGGCACCAGGATCTTCCTCTGCGGAACGCAGGGATATATCAGCTGGTACGGAACACAATGCCGTACCTCTGGAGAAAGAAATGAATTCGGGGTTCCCGTTGCTAATTCCGCAACCCTTGCAGTAATAGGAAATGCCAGGGAAATGAATTCAAATTATATTAAAGCAGCTTACTTCGAAAAATACGGGGTTACAATCTTTATTGGTATTGGAATTCCTATCCCCTTGCTGGATAAAGATATGGCTGCAGCTGTATCTGTGAGAAATGACCAGATACATACAAAAGTATGCGATTACAGCATACCCGGTCACCCCGAAATTGGAAGAGTAAATTATGCCCAATTATTTAGCGGATATATTAATCTTAAAAACAGAAAAATAAGAACAGCTTCATTGTCAAGTGTTTATACATCAAGGCTCATTGCAGATGAACTGAGATCATGGATTAAAAACAAAAAATTTCTCCTCACCCAACCATTGGAATTATTTCCACAGGATAAAAATTTAAATAGTCTTCAAAGAAGTTTATAAAATGAAAAAACGTCTCGTCCTAACTTTTCCTGCGAATAGGGTAGAAGACCCTATCGTGTACCATCTTATTAAAGATTTCGATGTACTGGTAAATATCCTTAATGCTGATATAACCCCGGGCAGAGAAGGTAAACTACTGGTAGAACTTAAGGCCCCTTCCGATAATATGGCTAAAGCAGAAGAATTTATGCTGCATCGCAATATCAAATTAAGTCCTGCAATAAAAAATATATTATTAAGAGAAAATGAATGTGTGCATTGCGGCAGTTGTTCCGCAGTTTGCTTTGCTGACGCCCTCAGAATGGATATAAAAACCCGTAAATTAATATTTAGCCCGGATAAATGCATTGCATGCGAATTATGCCTCAAAGCCTGCCCTCTTAATCTTTTTAGCCTTAACCTGGCCTGATGTCTTATCAATCAAGAATATACAGAAATGAAATGAATATAAAAAGATTCAGGTTCTTTAATATTATCTGTAAAGAAACTGATCTGTGGATAGGTGTATCACATTCCGATTATAGTATAAATCTTGTAAAATATATTGAAAAACAGGTGATTAATAATCGCAGGATTCTTGAAAATTATATCTCGGAGAATCCTGATTTCCAATATTCATTGTCGCCTGTATCTGTAAATCATACTGTTCCAGAAATAATTGATCTGATGCTATCATCCGTTACTAATGCATCAGTTGGCCCTATGGCCTCCGTAGCTGGCGCTGTTTGTGAAATTATCGGAAATAAAATACTTAATAAATATGCTCCCCATGAACTTATAATTGAAAATGGCGGAGATATTTATGTGAATGTTACTGACGAACTTTTAGTGCAATGTTTTGCAGGTGAAAATAAAAATTTTATAAATCTGGCCCTTTCTATCCCCGGTAATACAGGATCATTAGGAATTTGTACTTCTTCAGGAATGTTTGGGCACTCTTTCAGTTTTGGAAAAGCTGATGCAGTCACAGTGGTATGCAGGTCAGCTGCCCTGGCAGACGCATGGGCAACCTCAATTTGTAATAAGATCTTACAAAAGGAAGATATAAAACCAATACTTGCTCTTTATAAAAAGATTAATAATATCTTATCCCTGGTTGCAGTAAAGGATGATGAGATCGGCGTGTCAGGACAATTTCCACTTAAATTTGTCTCATAATACAATTTCGAAAACACTATATCCTTTTGTTTCTCCGGTCTCCATAATCACACTTTCAACAAATCCATATTCAGGACCTTTTCTGCACCATGTCAGAAATGAATCTAATGCATCTTTAGTCCCTTCCGCTTCAATATAAACTCTGCCGTCCATCAGGTTTTTTACTATTCCTTTAATACTGTAAAATCTGGCAACACTCCTGGCTTCGTAACGGAATCCCACTCCCTGTACACGACCAAGTATATAAATTTTATAATGTAAATATTCATGCCCTATCATATCAGAATGAACTTATAAAAAACTGTTAATAACTTACCCTGTAAATTTAATAATTTATATCTTTTGATTAATGTTCAGATTACTTCCATGAATAATATTCCCGGGTATATTAAACCATCTTTTTTACATGCGAATGGCTCGTTTACATAACGGTATTTTATTATTCGCATTTTACATAATCTTCTGTAATGCAAACAAAAATAAATGTTCTGTGTTTTCTTAAATAATGTAAAATCTTGTTCATATCTATTTTTAAACCATGGCATAAATTGATGTTAATTTTGTAATGGGTATGACTTACTATTTAAATTGATTCTAAATAATAAGGTGGATGAAATTATATCTTAAAATATTTTTGTTTGGGCTTGTCTTTTTTTTCGGTGAGATTGCTATCAGTTTTTCAGATAAGGCATCAGAAAACAAGGAAAAAACATATGATAATTTACCATTTTCTGTAAACCTGGATAAGAACTCCATGAAGGCTGAAAGTCTTGCTGCTTTTGATTTATACATGAATTCTTTTATCAAAAAATATAAAATCAAAGGTGCATCACTCGCGGTTTGTAAAGACGAAAAACTGGTATATGCAAAAGGATATGGCTATGCAAATGTGGAAACACAAGAAATGGTAAAACCTTCCCATCTTTTCAGAATAGCCAGTGTATCTAAACTCATTACCGCTGTGGCCGTTATGAAATTATATGAAGAAGGGAAATTAGACCTCGATGACCATGTATTCGGACCCGGGGGAATTTTACCCTATACAAAATTTCCTGAATATACTGATGTAAGGGTAGAAAAAATTACTATCCGGCACTTACTGAATCATACTGCTGGATGGTCCAGAAAACATGGTGATCCGATGTTCAAACAATTATATATTGCAAAAAAATACAAAACTCAACCTCCTGCATCCCTTGACCTGATTATTTATTATACTCTTCAAAGAAAACTCGATTATGATCCCGGAAAGGTTTATTCATACTCAAATCTTGGATATGCAATTCTGGGAGAAATTATTTCTTTAAAATCAGGTATGGAATATGAAGATTATGTTACTTTTAATATTCTGAAACCTCTTGGAATTCATGATATACACATTGGTAAAAGCTTCTACCACCAGAATTTGTCCAATGAAGTCAGATATTACGAGAATCCGGGATCGTCAGTGTGCCTGGCATTCGATGGTTCAGGTGTATATGTCCCAAGATCCTACGGTGGTAACTGTATTGAATTGATGGGCGCAGCAGGAGGATGGGTCGCATCAGCTCCAGGTCTGGCAAAATTCCTTACTGCTATTGATGGTAAAAACAATCAACCTGATATTCTTAAGCAAAAGACTATTAAAATGATGACAAATAATTCCATAGCAGGAAAAGACCTTTTTGGATGGAGGGGAACAGATAAAACAGGTACATCATGGAGAACAGGAACACTATCTGGCTCAACCTCACTGGTAATGAAACAATCCAATGGTATAACCTGGGTTGTATTGTTAAATACTTCCCTGCCTGGTAAAATAATTCACAATAAAATTGCCGGTACAATGTTTTCAGCACAAAAAATGATTAAAAACTGGCCTGAAATTAATCTTTTTCCCACTGACCTGGTCGCAGAATTGTAATTCTGCTATGAAAACCTCCTGATGAGCATCCCCTGACCTTATTTTAAATCATGCCTCCTGATCACTTAACATTCATTTTTATATATTTGTATTTTTATCAAATTTATTTGTTCCACTTCACCAGACATGGTATATTTACATCCGGAAAATCTCTGAAATGGATTATTTTAACTCTGAACAATTAACTTTACTTGATATCCAGGGTAAAAATTTTGATCTGATTCTGGCTGCTTCAGGATATGAAACAAGATGCCCTTCATTCTTTACTAATAAAAATATTACCAGTGATAATAAAATAGTTTTTGCATATACAGAAAAATCCCAGGAACTTAAAAGAAAAGAAAATGATATGTTCTTTACATCGGAAAATTTTAAATTTTTCTCCCTGTCCGGGGAAGATACAAAACCAATCATCAATTTTTTAAATGATTTTTTTACTGAATGTAAAAAAGAAGTCGTGGAAATACTCGTTGATATCTCCTGTATGACAAAAGTCTGGTATGCAACGATAATAAACTACTTTTCCGGATTTGAAAATAATACAAAATGTATATCATTATTTTTTTATTATACTCCTGCTGAATTTAACCTTCCTAAAAAGAAAAGACCTGTCAGATCAGCTCAGTCAATAATAAGACAGGAATCCTCTCAATCCTCTTCAGAAAAACCTCTGGCATTGATCCTGGGTTTAGGGACTGAATCTGATAAAGCAGAATATATTATTAATAAATTTAATCCCTCCCAGTTGATTCTTATGTATGCAGATCCTGCTTTCGATAAAAGATATGTTGAAGAAATACTCAGGAAAAACAGGAAAGTGATTGAAAAAGCAGAAATCAGAAATTTAATAAATTATCCCCTTGATAATCTGAACCTCATATATGAAATGCTTAATAATATTTGTATAGTATTAAGATTGAATTTCAATGTAGTTATTGCTCCACTTGGCCCAAAAATATTTGCCCTGATAAGCATACTTATGGTTGCCAGGTATCCCGATATCGATGTATGGAGAGTCAGCTCGGGAAGCGGAGAACCTGTCTATGACAGAAAACCTCTCGAAAATCCGCTAATCTATAAAGTAAGTTTCGTTAATAGTGATGATGCTGTCTGATTATGAATACACAAAATGAGATCAACTGTAATTATCTTTATCACTTTTCTGTTAACAACTGTATGCAATAACACAAAACGGGAGTTTCATTATCAAAATCCGATACATAAAGGATTGATTGTTGGAATCCGGGATGCTCAGATATTTCAGGATAATGACGGGAAATACTATCTTATTGGAACTTCATATCCCTTTTGGCCACAGGAGGGCAAAAATCCTGGAGTAAGAATTTATTCATCTGATTCAATTACCGGCTGGAAATATGAAAAGTTGCTTATTGACCGTGAATCAATTGACACCTGCAGTTGGTATCTCGATCGCTTTTGGGCACCCGAAATTCACAAAATCAAAGGTAAATACTATTTGCTTTTTAATAGCCTGAATGAATCCTCTATCTGTTCACCAAACCGACAATTACATGGTTTTGTCGCTGTTGCTGACCATATATTGGGAGATTACCATATCCTTACCATGAACAGATCTTTAATGGAAGGTAATGATCTGACATTTTTCCTGGATGATGACGGGAAAGTATATGCATATAATAATGGAAGAAAAAAAATTCAGGTTTCTGAAATAGACATTGAAAAAATGGAAAAAAAAATGAACCCTTTAATCTGTTTAACTCCCGGTGATAGTGCGAGGAGTGATTGGGATTATATTGGAATTGAAGGAACATATGTTATCAAAAATGAAAATTTATATTATATGTTTTATTCCTCCTGGTCACGGGGATATGAAATTGGTTACGCAACTGCACAAAGCCCTCTGGGCCCGTGGAAAAAATTTGAAGGGAATCCTGTTTACGGTGCACAAAATGAAAATGCTTGTAAACGCTATGGATTGAAATACACAGCAAACCAAAATAATCCATGGCACTCAGTTGGTCACAATCAGGTATTCAAAGGCCCGGATGGTAAATGGTGGATTTCCTGTCACGGCATATTAAAAGGAGAGAACCAAAAACCAGGACTGGTTATTGATCCTTTTGAAATAATTAATGGTGAAATTATTATTAAAGGCCCTACATTTGATGAACAAGTAATTGTGTATTAATAATAAGTAAACAATTTATATGCTTCTTTGTTATCATTCTACATAGTTTTATAAAATTGAAAATCTTACTTCTATATGGTTATAATAAGTTTTTATCGCCTTTTTTTGTGTATTTTAATGATTTAAAATAAATAATATGTCTCAATTTGAAATTGTTATGCCCAAAATGGGCGAAAGTATTACTGAGGCAACAATAATTAAATGGTTTGTAAAAGAAGGTGATGAAGTCGTCGAAGATGATGTGCTTCTTGAAATCGCCACAGATAAAGTTGACTCAGAAATTCCATCACCAGTCGCTGGTGTTGTGAAGAAAATTTTCTTTTCTCAGGATGCCACAGTTGCTGTCGGCTCAGTAATTGCCCATATTGAAATGGGATCAGGTAATAAGGTGGAATCAGGTACACCCAAAGAATCAGAATTAAAACCCGACCAGCCAAAAGACAAGCAGGAAAATAAAACTCCATTAACTGAAAAGAAACCGAAAAATAATGCTTTGAGATATTATTCTCCACTTGTTAAAAAAATAGCAGCAGAAGAGAATGTCTCAACCGATGAACTTGAATCTATCCAGGGAAGCGGAGTTAACGGCAGGGTACAAAAAAAAGATATTCTGACTTATATTGAAACTATTAAACATAAATCAAAAGAAAAAAAATCTTCTATACCTTCGGGATTTGATCCGGCACAAAGTATAGATAACGTAAAAGCTTCTTCATCAATAAGTTCCGAAGATGAAATTATTGTTATGGACAGGATGAGAAAACTGATAGCTGAACATATGATACGTTCAATCCAGGTATCAGCGCATGTTACTAATATGCTGGAAGCCGATGTTACAAATATTGTAAACTGGAGAACAAAAATTAAAGATGAATTTGAAAAGAGAGAAGGACTGAAAATCACATACCTCCCAATATTTTTTGAGTCTGTTATAAAAGCACTGAAAGATTTTCCCATTATTAATTCTTCTGTTGAAGGTGATAAAATCATAATAAAGAAGAAAATAAATCTTGGGGTCGCAGTGGCTCTTCCCAATAATAATCTCATTGTTCCTGTTATTAAGAATGCAGATTCTCTTAATCTGACAGGATTAACCAAAGAATTGAACCGCCTGGCCCAAAGTGCCCGTAATAATACTCTAAAACCTGATGAAATACAGGATGGTACATTTACTGTTACAAATTTCGGAACTTTCAGGAATACAATTGGAACACCAATTATAAATCAACCACAGGTAGCTATACTGGCAATCGGAACTATTGAAAAAAAACCTGCCGTTCTCGAAACACCCGAAGGAGATGTTATTGCAATCCGTCATAAAATGTTCCTCTCACTAACCTATGATCACCGGATAATTGATGGAGCCCTTGGTGGTGCCTGGCTCAGAAAACTGGCCGATTATATTGAATCCTTTGATACAAAACGAATTCTTTGAAATTAAACTAGTTACTTTATGCTTGCGAATAATTATAAATATCATATAAAAAAAACTGGTAAAAAAATCCTTGAAAAGTGGTACAGATTAATGGCACTGGGCAGAGCACTGGATGACAGAGCCCCGAATTACCTCAAACAAGCAATAGGATGGTCATACCATGCTCCATATGCAGGACATGACGGAATTCAACTCGCTATAGGCCAAATATTTGACAAGAAACATGACCATTTATTTCCCTATTATCGGGATATGCTGACTACTTTGTCAGCTGGGATCTCAGCCGAAGAGATCATCCTTAATGGTATTTCAAAAGCAACCGATCCTGCAAGCGGCGGCAGACATATGTCTAATCATTTTGCGAAACCTGAAATAAATATTCATAATACATCCTCCTGTACCGGGAATCATGCACTTCACGCTGTCGGCCTGGCAAGAGCTATTAAGAAATATAATGCCGAAGGTGTTTCTATTTGCTCTATGGGAGAATCATCAGTATCAGAAGGTTATGTTTATGAAGCCATTAATGGGGCTTCCAATGAAAAACTTCCGGTGATATTCGTAATCCAGGATAACGGTTATGGAATTTCAGTGCCTAAAAAAGATCAAACCGCTAACCGAAAAGTAGCAAATAATTTCTCGGGTTTTAAAAATCTTAAAATATTTCATTGTAACGGGAAAGATGTGTTCGATTCAATGAATGCAATGACTGAAGCTAAGGAATATGTTAAAAATAACGGACATCCTGTTATAGTTCAGGCAAATTGTGTGCGCATCCATTCCCATTCCAATTCCGATCGTCATGAATTATACAGAGACGATTATGAAATGAATTATGTCCTGGAGTATGACCCTTTGGCTAAATTCAGAAGAATTCTCCTGCGTTATCAAAGGTTCACAGAAGAAGAACTTCTGATAATTGAAGCTGATATTAAGGAAATTGTTAGAAACGCCCATAAATCAGCCCTGAATGCCCCTGATCCCGATCCATCATCCATTTTTGATTTTGTAATAGCAGAGCCTTATCCGGCTGAAAAATATCCTGAAGGTATTCACTCCCATGAAGGAACACCTAAAAAGCTTATTGAAGCTCTGAATGAGACACTGAAAGCAGAATTTCACCATAATCCTGATACCTTTTTATGGGGACAGGATATAGCAAACAAGGAAAAAGGTGGAATATTTAATGTCTCTAAAGGCATGCAGAAAGAATTTGGTGTTAACAGGATTTTTAATGCTCCTATTGCTGAAGATTTTATCGTTGGCACAGCAAATGGTATGAGCCGTTTTAATGATAAAATAAGAATTGTGGTGGAAGGTGCAGAATTTGCCGATTACTTCTGGCCCGCAATGGAACAATTGGTTGAAACTTCTCACGATTACTGGAGATCTAATGGTAAATTCTCACCCAATTTTACTATACGCCTGGCTTCAGGAGGATATATTGGAGGAGGATTATATCATTCCCAAACTATAGAAGGAACCCTCACTACATTTCCCGGTATCAGAGTTGTATATCCCTCCTTTGCAGATGATGCGGCAGGATTATTACGAACAGCTATCAGATCAAAAGGTGTAACAGTTTTCCTGGAACCTAAAGCTCTATACAATGATCCGCGAGCCGCAACACCAATTCCTGAAGACTTTGAGGTACCTTTCGGTAAAGCAAGAATACGCAGAGAAGGAATGGATCTGTTAATGATCACATTCGGAAATACTACTCACTTCTGCCTGGAAGCTGCTCAAAAACTGGAGAAAGAAGAAGGAGTAACAACCAGGGTGCTTGACCTGAGATCTCTGAACCCACTCGACGAAAATGCTATTGTTGGATCTGTTAAACTAATAGGAAAAGTAATGGTTGTTCACGAGGATAAAGTTTTTGCAGGTTTTGGCGGAGAAATTTCTTCCTTAATTACAGAAAAAGCATTTGAATTTCTGGATGGACCAGTTAAAAGAGTAGGATCAACTTTTACCCCTGTAGGATTTAACAGAATCCTGGAAAAAGCAATTTTACCAGATACAGAAAAAATTTATAAAGTAGCAATTGAATTATTTAAATATTGAGTCTACTCTGAATAACAACTAATTAAGTGATTAATGAAAAAAATTGCAATAATATATAGCTTCAATACAATAAAAACCGGTAAAATAGCAAAACTTATACAGGAAAATTTTACCGATGTACCTGTTGAAATGATAAATGCTGAAGAAATTACAGCAAAAGAATTCCTCCGGAATAAAAACCTGATACTTGGAGTTCCTACCTGGTTTGACGGGGAACTTCCAAATTACTGGGATGAATTTGTTCCTGAACTGGAAGAATTAGACCTTAAAGGATATACTTTCGCCCTTTTTGGGCTGGGAGACCAGAAAAACTATCCTGAAAATTTTGTTGACGGAATAGGTATCCTCGGTAAAATACTGGAAAATAAAGGAGCAAAATTGATAGGATTTATATCAACTGAAGGATATAACTTTGAAAGTTCAGCTGCGTTGAAAGATAATATGTTTATGGGATTAGCCATTGATTACGAAAACCAGGGATCAAAGAATAAGGAAAGAGTTAAACGATGGGTCGAACAACTTAGAAAAGAATTTACATAATGTTTGTAACCTGAAATCATATACGGTTTTTATAGGAATTCTGAACATTTATTACTTTTTTTGTGCTCTGATTTATAAATTGTAATTTTATTGCCGGAATACGCATTCTGGTTTTTTAATTTATGTTCATATGGGTAAAGACAGAGTATATGTATTTGACACAACACTCAGAGATGGAGAACAAGTTCCCGGCTGTCAGTTAAATACAATTGAGAAAATTGAGGTCGCAAAAGCGCTGGAATTACTGGGTGTTGATATCATTGAAGCCGGATTCCCCATATCTAGCCCCGGAGACTTTAATTCAGTTATTGAGATATCAAAAGCTGTTAGTGATCCTGTTATTTGTGCTCTAACACGGGCTGTAAAAAAAGATATTGAGGTAGCCGCCGACGCACTTAAGTTTGCCAAACGAAGCAGAATTCATACCGGCATAGGAACTTCTCATTATCATATTCATTATAAATTTAACAGCACTCCGGAAGAAATAATTACCCGTGCAATGGAAGCTGTCCAATATGCGAGAAAATTTGTTGAGCAGGTTGAATTTTACGCTGAAGATGCTGGACGCACTGATAATAAATATCTCGCAAAAGTTGTTGAAGCAGTGATAAAAGCCGGGGCAACAGTGGTTAATATCCCCGACACAACAGGTTATACTCTTCCGGATGAATATGGTAAGAAAATAAAGTACCTGGTTGAAAATGTTAAAAACATTGATAAAGCTGTGATATCTACCCATTGCCATAATGACCTTGGTATGGCAACAGCTAATACTATCGCTGGTGTCATTAACGGAGCCAGACAAGTAGAAGTTACTGTAAACGGAATAGGGGAGAGGGCAGGAAATACATCTCTAGAAGAGGTTGTCATGATCCTGAAAAGCAGAAAACATCTGAACCTCGAAACAAATATTAATACCAAAAGAATTTTCAGTTCAAGCAGACTGGTTTCTACGCTTATGCGAATGCCTGTTCAGCCTAATAAGGCAATAGTAGGCAGGAATGCCTTCGCACATTCATCAGGAATTCATCAGGACGGCGTTCTTAAAAGACGGGAAAATTATGAAATAATTGACCCTAAAGCCGTTGGCATCAGTGAATCTTCTATTGTCCTTACAGCCAGAAGTGGCCGTGCAGCCCTTAAACATCGCCTGGAAAGACTCGGGTTTAAATTTGATAAAGAAAAGCTGGATAACATTTATGAGGAATTCCTCCGCCTCGCTGACCAGAAAAAAGATATAACCGATGAAGATTTGAGAATACTTGCCGGAATGCAGGAACGTGATGATGAGAAAAGAATAAAACTCATAACCCTGCAGGTAATTTGCGGAAAAGGAAGCATCCCCACTGCAACTGTTACTCTGGAACTTAACGGCCAGCAAGCAACAGCCACCGCATATGGCAACGGCCCGATTGATGCTTCTTTTAACGCAGTTAAACAAATTGTTACTAAAAAAGCAAGACTGGAAGAATTCCTTATTCAGGCAATTACCAGGGGAAGTGACGACCTCGGTAAAGTTCATATCCAGGTTGAATATAAGGGAGCAATGTATTATGGCTTTTCTGCCGCAACAGATATAGTAACAGCCTCCGTAGAAGCATATGTAGACGCATTAAGCCGTATAAAGTAAACTCACCGCATTTCCTGCCCATGCATCCTTTATGCCTTTGCTAATTCGGAAAAATCAATATAAACCGAAATTAAAACTTTCTGAAACGAAGTAATTCTATACTTTCTTAATTATAAACAGCCAGGAATCTTCATCTATATCATACTGCCCCGATGAAGGTAAACGCATTATTTCAGAATATGTATTGTTTTTATCATTGACATCAGTTAATTTACCTGCAAGTAATAATATTATGTCGCCCCTCAGAAAATGATTTTCACCTTTTTGTAAATGAAATAAATTTCCTGTCTTTATTAATTCTTTAATTTCAAATTGCGATTTTGATCCAAACTCTTTTTCCTGCTTAAGTATATTTTCTGCGAGCCTCTGGGCCGCAACTTCCCAAAGTTTGTCTTTAAATTCCGGAATTTCAACCAGTAGTTTCCTGATTGCATTATCCGGCAATCTTAATGCAGAAACAGGTGATTCAGCAGTAACTGTAGCAGTTCTGGGCATACCGGTAAGAATGGCCATTTCTCCTATAACATCCCCAGGTCCCAGTATATCGAGAATTTTGTTATGAATCATTACTTTAACTGTGCCTCTGATAATGATTATTATGTCTTCACCCGCTTTATTATTCTTGATTAAATTTTCACCTACTGAATATAATCTGTTTTGAAATAAATAAAGTACTTTCTTAAATGCCTTCTGATCCATCCCTGCAAGCCAGGGAATGCTCCTTAAAAGATCACCTGGCATTGTCTGACTTAACGAAGGAGTTGTGTTTATCAGTTTTTTCTTCTTCAATTCAATATTTGCCAACATGTTTGCCGCTTCATCAGGTTCAATTCTCCTTTGTTTTAATAACTTTTCTACAATTTGATTTTCATGATTAAGTATTGTACGTATTGCAAGCCTGGTTTCAATAATACTGTATATCTCAGGGAATGCATCTTTTAAGTTCCTTATAAATGTTAAACCCTGAATCCTGTTTTCATTTATCTCACTTTCTATTATCTCAAGATTGATATTATCATGCTCACTTCCTGATAATGCCATCCCCTTTAATAGCTTTAAAGATTCATTTTGCGCATTAACAAAACCTCTTGCACAATCATAACTATTTGACAATTTCTCGAAGAACCTGTTCTTTGCCCATATACCAATAATAGGCCATTTTTTCAGCAAGTTTAAGAACCTTGGTGTATGCCATAAGTATTCAAGATCTTCACGGTTAGAAATGGAATCGGTTCCCTCAGAATCCAACATCATATCTATTGCGTCAGAAAGAAGATGTAAAGCATTACGGCCTAACAAACCTTCCTCAAACTGTTCCCAGTAATTACTTTTTTCCTTCTGAAGAACCCTTTTCCTTAATTCAGCTAATGTTTCTGATTTGACTTCAATCTCTTCCATTTCTTCAGGTGCTGGAGGAAGATAGGCTTTCACAGATTCCCAGTTCGCCCCACTCATAAACCGATCTGATTTGATTTTATCAAGCTCTTTTTCGCTGCTTTGCCTGATAATTCTCATATTATTAATAATCATCAGCTTTTTAGCTGGTGAATACTTTGTTATACCTAAAAACTCAACCAGGGATTTCGTTGTTGTAGCATTTATTGTTGAAGTTAAAAATACTATCCCTGCGGTCAAAAATAATATCTGATTCCTGATTTCCTCATCAATTGAGATTTCCCCTGCAACTATAAGTGCCAGGGCAAGACTTATTGCCCCTCGTAATCCTCCCCACCATGTTACTATACCGTGCTTTAAAGACATCCCATAACCAATCCTCTTCATTATTGGATAAAAGATAGTAATCATTATAGCTCTTACTATCGTTATACCTATATAAATGATAAATAAAACAATGATATCCTTACCTGTAAAATGAGTCCTTAATGCTATTACAACTCCAACAATCAGAAAAATCAGCGTATTCGCAATGAAAGCAGCCAGTTCCCAAAATTCATGTAAAAAATGATGCACCTCGGGGCTTATTCTTGTCTTTCCAATACTTGCCATGATCAGTCCAAGTGTGACTAATCCAAGTACACCTGAAACATGCATCGTCTCAGCAATATAAAATGTCAGATAAGCAGCACCAACAATAACAGTTATCTCAAATAAAGGATCATTATAAACATTCTTTATCCATGTTACTATCAAACCACCAATAAAAATTCCAACCAGAATACCACCTAAAGCAACCTGTATAAACTGTATAAGCGCATTACTTTCTATACCCTGACCAGTTGTCATTCCGTATAATACAAGAAATATTACAATAGCAGTACCATCATTCAACATTGACTCACTCTCTATCAATGTCTGCAGTTTCTTTCCGGCTCCCAGTTCTTTGAGAAGAGCCACCACAGAAACCGGGTCCGTAGCACTGATCAGTGTTCCGAATAATAATGCAATAATCCAGTCCCACTTCACAAGCCCTATTCCGCTTGAAGAAATCATCATCACGATAATTGCTGTAAGAATTAATGCTACAATAATCCCTGGTGCAGCAAGTATTAACGCATTGCCGATAGACTTTTTAAAAGCATGAACATCAAGAGCAAAAGCTGCCTCAAAAATCAAGGTCGGTAAGAATACAAATAATATTAAATGTGGATCAATTGATCCAGCCCATGTAATTGAATGTGTAAACAAATTAAATGTTTCCTGAATAAAACCCTTGGACGATATATTCATTAATCCCGACCTTACCAATATACCTAAACCTATACCTATTAATAAAAGCAGAACTGTAAATGGAACCGGAATTTTCCTGAGATTATGCCTTGTAGCTGTGCCAATAAATAAAGCTATGCATATAAAAAATAATGGAGACATGTCACTCTTATGACTCGATTCTTTATATTCTCCAATATTGTTTCTGTTATCTGACCTCGCCTCATCATTCTTGCCCGATGAGCTTATGTTTGCATTAACTGAATGATCTGATTGATTATCTGCTTTTTCTGAAATAAATAATGCAGGAGCACAATATAAAATATTATTTTCTCCTGATACTTTAAAATGCAAAACAGATAAGATAATTATCAGTAAAACCACTGCATAAGTATTGCGGAGAGAGTTATACATATAATTCAAGGTTTATAAAAAAAATAAATAATTCAAGTTGTATTCATATTAGAATAACAACTTGAATTATTTATACAAATATTAGAATTTATATGATTGAATGCAATACCTTATGAAAATGATCCTATATCTGATTTATTTTTCTAGATGATAAACTGTGATTTTATTAAATGAGATTTCTATTTTTAAATATCTTTAGTAAATCTCAATTTGCGTTCTTTTTCTTATCAGCATCTCAGGCTTACCTTCCCACCTGCTTATCAGACCAGTTACTGAAATGTGACGTTCCAGGAAATACCTCTCAGGCCTCCAGTTATACCTTCTGGCAATTTTACCTGGTATGATTATGCTGAGATCCTGGTAGGGATATGGTCCCCCAATATAAAGATAATACTCATCTGTTGGCCTCGAATACCATGTGGCATATATACTTCCATAGACTCTTGCAATTTCTCCGACATATAACTCTGCATCATATGCTGAAATTGTATGGATTCTGTATCCAACAGGGTAGTACCAGTAATTAAATTCCGGGTAAAGAATCCTGTATTCACGATACATAGGAATTGTCCAGTATAATTCCACTCTTACCGGCACCCTGTAAGGATAATGTGTTCTCCGATATTCAACAGGTCTGTGGATATAACCAGTGTTGACATAAGCTTTACGCACTACTGTTTTTCTTGCAGGAGTTTCATAAGTTTTACGCGCTTGTTCACTTTCCCTCGCACCCATGGGCCTATACTCATCACCTCTTACCGACTGCTCAGACCTTTTTACACCCGGCTTTTCCCGTTCCTGTGTCACTGTTCTGACAGGTTCACGCGGTGCAGGAGGACTAACTGTACGTGGTATTGTGTTATTATAAGAATCACGGCTTGTTCTCGGATACTGAGATGTGGTACTCCTGTTTTCTGTTGTATTACCTCTTACTGTATTTTTCCCTGTCACACCTCCTCCGGAAGAACTGAGAGTGGAAGTTCTGCCATGAGTTGAAGTTTCTGTCCTGTTTATATTATCTCTTGAAGTTCTCCTGTCAGATGTCTGCGTGGTAACTTTCCTCTCATTGGAATTCCTTTCCCTTTCAATAGATTTGTTTTCAGTGTTACTTTCTTTAACTGATTTCACAGCAGATTCGGTCTTTTTACCTGAACTGGCCTGTTCAGTACTTGTTCTGCTCCTGTGGGTCTGAGCACTTACCTGAAGTGCTGCTGCCAACATAACGGTTATTATTATTTTACTTTTCATGGCTTTACGTTTTTATGTATAGCTATTATATATATCTCAAATTTCAGACCAAAATTATGAGTGTAATTTTTACAATTATATATAACTAATTAATATTTAAATATTTAGCTATAAAAATTCTTTGATAAAATGTAAAATATTTATTATTATTGCAGGATGTTTTTTGAATGTTCTATCTTTAGGGCATCTCTTAAAACCCCAAATTCAAGGCTTGCAAAATTTGTAAAGCCGGAGTTTACTGCGCGTAAATGAGGACTTTACAAATTTCGCATAACGCAGAAGTTGGGATTTTTAGAGATGCCCTTTAGATGATATAAAAGGATATTAATGAAAGCAATCCTTTCAAAACAGGAGATAAAAGATAGTATCAGATATGCTGCTTTGATACAATCTGCTGTGATGCCTGATATAAGTATTTTAAATAAACAAATTCCCGGCTCTTTTGTTCTTTTCAGACCCCGGAATATTGTAAGTGGGGATTTCTATTGGTTTCAAAGAAGGAAAAACAGAATCGCAGTGGTTGCCGCTGATTGCACAGGACATGGAGTGCCTGGAGCTTTCTTGAGTATTATGGGAATAAATTTTCTAAACCTGATCACTGCTTCAACAATCCCTCCACCTCATAAAATACTAAACCAATTACGTGAATATGTAATGAAAGCATTGAAACAGGAAGGTTGTGCCATAGAAAGAAAAGAAGGGATAGATATGACTGTTTGTGTCTTCGATCTCGATAATGGAAATATGGAATTCTCAGGAGCATTTACTCCTGTAATCTATTTCCACGAGAATAACCTCTTTCAGTTAAAACCTGACAGAATGCCTGTAGGTATTGGTCCCGTGGATGAAGAATCTTTTACAAGACAAATAATTCCTTTTTCGTTGATGGACATACTTTATATGTTCTCTGACGGATATCCTGACCAGTTTGGCGGTAAAGAAGAAAAAAAATTAAAATATACGGGGTTTAGAAATATTTTATCACAGATTCAAAGTCTCCCAATTCAGAATCAGCAATCTGAAATTTCTGAATCACTGGAACAGTGGATGGGAAGATGTGAACAGACCGACGATATTCTTGTAATTGGAATTAATATTCAATCTCTGAAAAATGAAACTCACAGCATTTAGGATAAGAAATTATCGTGCCATTGTAGATACCAGTTGGGTGAACTTGTCCCCCGATAATATTACTACTCTGATCGGACAGAATGAATCAGGGAAAACTTCTGTACTGGAAGCACTATATTCATTTTATACGGGAACTATCCATGAAGATGTGCTAAGAAGTGATCTGTCACTCCCATATATTTCATGCTGTTTTTATGCAGATAAATCCTTTCTCGGAACAATTCTGGATCCTTGTGTTATCGCACCTAACATCTATGAAAATATTGTATCCTCCGGTAAAATATACATAAACAGGAAATGGACAGATCAGAATAATTCATGTATTTTTTTTGGTGATGACCACCTGATTGCCCTCCATGAAGAGGAAAAACAAAAAGAAAAACAAAATATTGCAGAGCTTGAAGAAACTGTTCATATTGTATTGGAAGAAAATAAAAAAATCAATACTGATAAAATAAAACTGGAAAATGAAAAGTCAGAACTTGTAAAATCAATTTCTATTTTAAAGAAAAAAACCTCCGGTTTATTAAGAAAAGCAGAAAGAACAGGAATTGAAAGTAAAAAACAACAATATGAACTGGAGCGTAGTAACATTATTTCACAATATGACGAAATGAATGAAAAACTCCTGGCCCTGGAAAAAAAACTTGATATAACAAAAAAAAGATTTAATGAACTCACTATTGCTTCCCGGTATGCTGAATCATTTCTTTCAACCGGTCGAAAATATAAAGCATCTGAACATTCTTTGGAAGTATTGCAAAATGAATTAAGGAAAAAAAGCCTTGAACTGAGGTTCTGTACAGATGATAAAAGATCACATCATCTAAAACATGAAATAAAGGAAATTCTTTTGAATATTAACAGTATTTCCAAAGAACTGAAAAACAGTAAAAAATCATTTCAATATGCTACAGAGTGCCTTTCAATAGCCCTATCTGAAAATATTCCGGATAATATCGAATCAATTGTAGGAAAAAGCCAGGAAGAAAAACAACGCTTGCTTTCACCCGAAGATATCGGACATATTCTCTTTAAACATATACCTGCATTTAAACTCTTCGAGGATTTTAGTAGTCTGTTACCTAACCGTATTGACCTCGATGATATCCTGAGTTCAAATACCTCTGTTGAAGGATATAATGCAGTGAAAAATTTTCTTATAGTCTCCGGTTTAGATGCATCATTTTTTACTGAACAAAATAATCGTATCCTGAAACAAAAAATTGAAAATCTTAACGGGGAAATTACATTGAATTTCCAGGATTACTGGAGACAAAGCCTGGGAAGAAAAAATAAAATAAAAATTAATTTTGAACTTGAACATTACGACTTCAGTCATCCTGTAAAAAAGGGAAAACCTTACCTTGAATTTTGGATTAAAGATGAGCATGAACGTTTATATCCAAAACAAAGAAGCAGGGGAGTCAGATGGTTCTTATCTTTTTATCTTGAATTAAAAGCTACTTCTTTAAAAAATTCTCCCGTACCTGATATTTTATTGATTGATGAACCAGGACTGAGCCTGCACGCAAGAGCACAGGAGGATGTATTGAAAGTATTTGAAGATCTGCAAAATACCATTCAGATATTCTATTCCACACACTCTGCTCACCTGGTTGATATATCAAAATTATACAGAATCCTTGCAGTACAGAGAGCTGATGAAGATAATGATAAATCAGAAAGTCTTGTATTTGATGCAGGTTCAATCGGACTGGCTTCCGGGGATACTCTTTCACCCGTGTATTCCCTTATTGGCACAAACCTTTCTCAAAGTAATTTCCTCCAGGAAAGAAATAACATTATAGTGGAAGATATGCATTCATTTTATTACCTGAAAAATATTTTTAATATTTTCAGTAAAGAGAAAAATATATATTTCCTGCCTGCAAATGGAGTCGCTAATATCCCTTTGTTGATTAACATGATGATTGGATGGAATTTGCATTACGCAGTATTACTGTTCAATAATGAACCCTCTTTGAAAATATATAAAGAAATAAAAGAAAAAATTTTCAGGAATGAGCAGGAATTAACAGACAAAAAAGTATTGATAATGAAACCTGTACCTGGAATTGAAGATTTATTTTCTACTATCGATTTTAAAAAATATATTCTACATAAAAGGGTGGGAATTACAGAATCAAATCTAGAATATATTGCAAATAATAAAATATCCCGAAATGATCTGGCTGCTGCTTTTTCATTGCAATGTCAGATTAAAGATCTTAAATACCAGGATTTTGATGAGGAGACACGGGAAAATCTGATGAATTTAACTACAGGTATAATTAATGTTATTAATAATTAAGGGAATATCCTTATTTCTAAAATATTCAATGCACATCTTAACTACTTTCTGATCATACGGATTAAAAATTAAACTTCTTTTTCACCAAACACAAGGGCCGTATAAATATACAATTCTGCATCTTTCCACCCATCCCAGCCTATTCCGGCTTTATCCCGTGCACAATGTCCCAACATTTCCTGTTTGGACCAATTTGTAGCGGATCCGACTTGCGGAAGAAAAGTGCCTGTCCTCTCACCTTTTTTTATATATATTCCATGTTGGCCTGGTATAAAATCATCTATTGATTCAATCTTATATAAGGGACTTATTATGGATATCTCTATATCTATTTCTTCCATTTCCTGCAATTCAATATAATTAAACCTGTAGTCCCTGAACGCGCTTGAAATAGCCATCTTTTGAATCAACCTGTAGAGAGGTTCATCAGAAATAAACCTGCCAATGCAACCTCGTAAATTATTCTGCTTATGTAATGACACAAATGCACCTGCTTTTTGAGTCACCCCGGCAGATAATTTACCTTCTTCATAGTTGTGAATTGCATTCCCTTTTAAATAATTCAAAATACTTTCCCTTGCTACTTCTAATAGAAATTTCTTCTCTGAAGTGCTTAATGTGATGCTAATTCCCCCGGTCATGTTATTAAATTAAATATTTATCTATAAAATAAAATGCTTATATAATCAACAACATTAGCTGAAGGTTGTACCATCCCTGAATGTCCCCGGGCCATTATTTTCACCTTGCCATCAGGGTAGTTCATTTTTGAGTATTCCATCAGGGTCATTATTGGTCCGTATCCGCAAACAGAAATATCATGTTCCAGAATCTCCCGGTAAACACCTTGTGAATCAAATTTCAATATTTTTTCAACTACTTTTTCATCCATTTTGTATCCATATTCCGGTTCAATATAATGCGAAAAATCACTCGAGGCAAGAATGCACACACGTTTCCTGGTTTTTTTTACAGCATTGGTTATCTTAACTGCAATTTCTTTTGCATTAACCGGATTTTGTCTGGAAATTCCAAGTGGTACAATCTTTATCGGGTAAGAAATATATTTCTGTATAAAGGGAAGAATAACTTCACCTGAATGTTCATATTCGTGTAATTTAGCAGACAGCGGTACTTCCAATGCTCTAATGAATTCATCATCCAGTTTGGTGTCTCCCAGAATTGTTCTCCATTCATTACTTTCATCACTGGCAAAATCAGGATATCCACCCCTGTGAATAGGATGAATAATAATAAATGTATCGAAAGTACCTTTATAATGCTTTAATATTTCAAAAAAATGTATTGTCTGGTACCCGGAATAAACATAACCAGCATGAGGGAGAACAGCTCCAATAATCTGATAATCTGAAAGATAATATTGAATTGATTCCTTTTCCCGATTAACTAAAAGGTTAATCATTTGTTCCAGTTCTGATTTCTTTCCTGGATAAAACCTGCCACCAGCACATGGTTCCCTTATTAAATTTGTCATAGTAACTTGTATTTCTATATATTATCAATGATCTTTTTACTGCAGGTTACACATCGGCCTTGACTGTCAAGTCCTTGTATATTAGTATAATAACCCTGTCTTTCAATTAACAGGGAATTACAATCCGGACAAAAAGTATTTTTCCCTTTATCATTTTCATAATTCCCGGTATAAACAAAATGCAGGTATTCCTTTGCAATATCATACAGCTCATTTAAAGTATCAATTGAAGTAGGAGGGAGGGTGCTTTTATATCGTGGGAAATATCTTGAAATATGAAGAATAGTATATTCCCCGCATTCATTTTTTATCCATCTTACCATTTCTCTGAAGGTTTCTTTATCATCATTTAAACCGGGAATGACAAGATTGGTAATTTCAAGGTGTTTACCCGATTTCTTCACAGAAATAATGGTCTCCAGAACTGGAGATAAGGTTGAAGAAGTGTATTTCTTATAAAAATCGTTGCTGAATGACTTGAGATCGATATTAAAAGCATCAATATATTCAATAAGAATTTGTAAGGGTTCAGGATTAATATACCCGTTTGTTACCATTACATTCTTTAATCCAATGTTTTTAGCCATTTTTGCAATGTCTGTCATATACTCATAATAAACAACCGGTTCATTGTAGGTATACGCTATACCAATATTACCATTCCTGCTGCTGGCCAGATGAATTATTTCAGAAGGTGGATATTTACCTGTTGTGGATTCATTTGGGTTAGCCTGACTTATATCACTGTTCTGACAAAAAAAGCACTTCATATTACATCCGAATGTTCCAATGGATAAAATACGGGTACCTGGAAAAAAGTGATACAATGGTTTTTTTTCAACAGGATCCAGGTGAATGGCGACCGGGTTACCATATACAAATGAATATAACTTACCATTTACATTTTTTCTGACATTGCATAAGCCTGATTTACCATCATTTACAATGCATTCATGTGGGCACAACCTGCACTTGATTTTCCCATTTTCCAATAATGTATAAAAGAGAGCTTCAAACATCAGGATTCATAATTTAAAACAGTATAAGTTACACAAAACAAAATTATTTTTCTATTGTTTTATTATAAAAACATGAAATTAACAGTTTTATATCTGATATTTGCAATAACCTCATTTACATTTGAAAAGAATATTATAAACATTTCTATGAGTACACAGGATAAACAATTTGAAAAAGCAACTTTAGGAGGCGGCTGTTTCTGGTGTATTGAAGCGGCTTTTAATGAGATCAAAGGAGTAAAAAGTGCTGTCTCAGGATATTCCGGTGGTCATATCCCGGATCCTTTATATAAGGAAGTATCATCAGGTAAAACCGGACATGCTGAAGTTGTTCAGATAAGCTTTGATCCATCAATAATAACTTATGAACAAATATTATTTATCTTTTTTTCAATTCATGATCCTACAACTCTTAACAGGCAAGGGAACGATATTGGAACACAATACAGATCAATAATATTTTTCCACAATAATGATCAAAAGAATACTGCTGAAGCTGTAATTTCCAGTTTAAATACAGAGAATATCTTTAATAATCCAATTGTAACCGAATTAAAACCATTTGAGTTTTTTTACAAAGCAGAAGATTATCATCAGGAATATTATGAAAATAATCCGTCAGAAGGGTATTGTAGTTATGTAATTAAACCAAAAATGGATAAATTCAGGAAAAAGTACAGTCATTTATTAAAAAGTTTCTGAATGGTTAATTCGTTCCTGCTTTAATGAAAACATAACGGACTATTAAGGTAGCTAAGCAGTATTAATTAAATACCCTAATATGAATGTTTCAGAATAGATTCCGAATTAAAAGTTCAGGATAAAGGCCAGCAGGATTCGTAAATTGGATACATTTTCTGTTTTTGTTATCACACCGAAGGCATCTCTGTATAGATTACCGCTTGTATCTTTTGCAGCATATGCTGCAGTGGTATATTCCAGCTCTGTTGCGATTTGTAATTTATTCCGGATAAATACTATCCTGGGTGAGGCTCTGAATATCCATTTAATATTTGCTCCCCTCACGGTAGCATCGGTTCCGTCCACTTTATTCGTATAGTATAAAACAGAATCTCCCGATCCAAGGTTTTGGGTATAGCCGGCCCAAATCCCATACTGCAATTTCTCTCCATTACTGTTCAATTCCGCCCAGGAAGTGAAATTGTTTATCGTTGAGTAACTTACCTTGTTCTTTGTTGGATCTGTGACTGAGTTTATACCGTAACCTCCCAACATAGTCATGTCATATAAATTTTCGCCATAAATACCCTGAATTTTAGAGGTTACATATTTATTCTTTACTTTTAAAAAAGCTGTAGCTGATATACCGCTAACCCTTTCATCTGTTTTAAAGGTTTCAGTTCCCCTGGTGGTTGATAACAAAGGCTTTAAGGTTTTGTAATTAAGGCCAAAACCGCTGAGGAACTCAGTGTTATTCTCCGAATTCCTGTCTTCATATGAAATTAATGCTGTAAGATCAGGAATGGAAGAATAACGAATGGAAGCAGAACCCAGAGGGCTGGTGAAATCCCTCTGGGCTGATAAAATAGCAGACATGCTCACTTTCCCTGTTTTGTGTAATATTTTGAACTGTGGATTTCTTGAGAAAGGCTGCATAGGAGCACCGGTATTAAAAGAAATAACTCCTGAAAAACATCCGGTGATAAAAAACGGATGCCAGAATTGTCCTGCCAGAAGTTCGGTTTTATCCCAGTCCATTTTTACATAAGCGTGGCGTAGGCGAAAGCCATTGACATCAACAAAACTTGTCGCTTCATTGCCAAAAAAATCAGCCTCCAGTATTCCGGTAACTTTTGCTCCAAAAGCATCGGGCGCAGTGATTTTCCCTGTTAGTCTCGATTGTATTGAAAGAAAATTAAATGATGATACGGCATTAATGTCTTTATAATCCTTATCAGGTAATTTTTCCTTCGGATATAATAAAAAATGCCCTTCTCTGATACTGTAAGTTTCACGACTGTCATAAAAAAAATCACTTTTAACAAAACCGGAAAAATTAATACCATATTTTGGTTCATCCTTCTTTTCCTGTGAAAATACCTGAAAAGGACAGACTATTATACATGCAATAATTACTCTTTTCATAATATTAGCATAAATTAATCAATCATTATGATAGTTTTCTACCTTATTTACATTGTCTTTTTGAGTTAACAATGATGCTATGATCAACACAATTACAGCCAGCGGGATGGAAATAATGCCGGGATTATCAAGGGGAACAGGGGCAAGGTTTCTATCAAGACCATACTGTTCAAACATCGTTGGCGATAAAAGAATAATAATAACAGAAGCAAGAATTCCGGTAACAATTGACCATGCAATGCCCCGGGCTGTTGTTTTGTCCCAGAACAGAAGAAACAATATAGATGGTAGATTTGCTGATGCCGCAACGGAAAATGCCAGGCCTACTAAAAACGATACGTTCATTCCTTTAAATAATATGCCCAGAATGATGGCAAAGATTCCAACACAAAACGCTGCAAGTTTTCCAGCCTTGACTTTTTTCCTGTCATCCATTTTCATGTTCAGGAATTTATCAAGAAAATCATGTGCAATAGCCCCGGATGACGCTACAATAAGTCCGCTTACAGTACCTAATACAGTTGCAAAGGCAATAGCCGAAATAATGGAAAATAATCCCACTCCAAAATATTTTGCCAGCAGGGGGCCTGACATATTACTGCTTTCCACGTCAAGTACTCCATTGACTGACGCTCCCAGTCCCATATATAATGTCAGCATGTAAAAGAATCCTATAGCTGCAATAGCAACAATGGTTGATTTCCTTGCTGCTCTCTGGCTGGGAACCGTATAATACCTGATAAGGATATGCGGTAATGCAGACGTGCCAAAGAACAAAGCCAGCATGAGTGAAACAAAGTTCAGCTTTGTCCAGAATGTTGCCCCGGCACGGGTGGATATCTTATATAATAATCCGGGTATAAGCATATCCTTACCGGAAGTGGGTGTTTGAAACCATACTGTTGTATTGGCTTCCTTAATTTCCATTTTTTTAAACCTTACAATCTCACTGTTCTCCAGTGTGGAAAGAAACTTAAACGGACCTAGCGGACCCGTTTCATCTACTTCTTCCCCGTCAAATTCTATTTTAGTAAGATGGCCCACCTGGCGGAATCTGCCTTCAGACTTAGGCGCTCCATTATATAATTTTGTTCCGTCAGCCTGAATTGATGCCGACAGCACTTCCTCCAGGTATGTTGAATCATCATTCAGTTTAAACCAGTGTGCTATCCCTTCCTTATCCAGCTTCATGAAAGTATGAAAATTGTTCACTGTATAAGAATCTTCAATACGATATGCCGGATCAGTAACTCCTTCTATAGTATTGCCCTCAACAATAGTTTCAAGTCGGGTGAATTCTTTGTAATGTTCACCAGGATTAAGATTTAAGCCATTTTTAAAGATATAGAAAGTTAAGATGGTTGAAAAGATTATTAAGAGAGCTCCTTTTATAAACTGAACATAGGTGGTGGATGTCATCCCTGCAGTAGCTACAATAAATATAACTATTGAACCTACAATAACAACTCCTGCCCAATGAGGTAATCCAAGCAAAGGTACAACAAGATCACCTGCTCCTACCATTTGGGGTATTAAATAGAATAAGGAAACGACAAGCGTGCTGATGGAAGCAGTAAGCTTGATCGCTTTTGAGTTAAACCTGGCATCAAGGGCATCGGTGAAAGTAAATTTCCCAAGTCTTTTTAAGGGTTCAGCAACAATAAACAATGCAACCACCCACCCAGCCAGGTACCCTATGGAATATAAAAATCCATCGTAACCGGAAAAAGCAATCATGCCGCAAATTCCAAGAAAGGATGCTGCCGACAGGTAATCTCCGGCGAACGCAATGCCATTAACTCCCCAGTGAATCTGCCCGCCTGCTGCATAATAACCTGAAGCCGATTTTGTCTTTCTTGCAAAATAGAATGAAAGACCCAGAACCATCGCAACGAAGGCGATGAAAATAATTATTGCCCAAATTGAAACATCATATATCATGGCTTGTCCTCCCTGTATTTATTGTTCATCCGGTTTTCCATCCCGGTACATATGGCATTATAAATAAAACCCATAATGATGGCCAGAATAATCAGTCCAAAACCATATACAATGGCCAGATTCTGTTTTCCTATAATATGTACCCTCATCAGTTCAGGATCTGCAAGCCCTATGACTACAAATCCGCTGTAAACCAAAATATAAAATATAAACAGAATGATCCCCAGTCTTGATTTCTTATCTGCTGCATGATCTGTTTCAAGTTTTATTGCCGGTCCGTGCATGAATACCTCCTTACTCTTTTTGTTTATTTTATAACTTATTTAAAGTCCCTTTTTAGGGCGTGTTAAACTAATTAATTATTGTCATAATATTAATTCTGTGAAATTGAAATATATCATTGTTTTATATCAACTTTTTTCTGGTATTTTTGCAAAAAATATCAGATGCGACTAATTAAAACCATAACGTGTGACACGTGTCCACTGAAGTGTGACATATCCCTTACAGCCAGGGAAATGAGCATCGAGCATGAACTCACTCCTGTTCATGCAATATATAAAAAACGTGAAATTATTTGCAGACAATATACTAAAGTAACTCACGCGTATATATTGGTGGAAGGCAACGCAAAAATGTATATCACTGGGAATAATAACAGAAATATCATTCTGAACATCCTGCTGCCTTCAAATTATATCGGATTAATGTCACTTTACGGATCTCCCGATTATCAATACAGTGTTGCAGCTATAACTGATTGCCATACATGCCAGGTTGATATCCGCCTTATTATGGAAATGTATTTTAATAATCATAATTTTCTGCTTAAATTGAATAAAGCATTCAGAGATTCGGTTGCTTTTATAATGCAAAAACTTATTTCTCTGAATCAAAAACAAACACGGGGGAAAGTAGCGGAAAGTTTATTATACCTGGCCCGGCTATATGAATCTGATCGTTTTACTCTTACTCTAACAAGGAAAGAACTGGGAGAATTTTCAGCAATATCTGAAGAGAATGTGGTTAGGATATTAACTGAATTTAGAAATGAAGGTATAGTTGAAATGAAAGGAAAAGAATTATTCTTATATAATACAGAAATGCTGGAGAAAATAAGTGTGTTAGGATAAGGTCTATCCTTTCCATGAACTCATAAATTCCGCACTGAGTTTTTCCTGATAGGTATTCATCTGGCTGAATATCTTCTTCAAAATCATCTGTTCCATTTCTGTCAGTTTCTTTGGTAATATATTATTACTGACCTCATTTTTATTGCTGATATCCCTAAGCTGCTGTTTCATTCTGTGATACATGAGATAGTTATAATGGAATAAAACTTCATCCACTGTAGGTCTGCTTAAAATCCCCTTTGTGCTAAGCGCCCTTATCCTGTCAATTGTGCCTTTATACCGTATGTTATTATATAATGCGTAAATTCTGGCAAACATAACTATGGGTGACATGCAGTTTTTCAGATCCAGCACCTCATCTTTTGTTTTGGTTGTTTCAGTGAGTATGTTCCCGAAAACACCAATTGGTGGTTTGAAGCCTGTTACCGATTGTGCAAGAAAATAATAAAACGCCGACCTGCCTTCAAGAATACTGAAAACATAATCCTCCAGTTCTTCAAATATTGTATTGTCTCCAAATATAAACCTGAAGTCGAAAAATACTGAAATGTTAAGTATATTTTGAGGTTCAGGATTAATTATCCATGTCGTAAAATAATCCTTCCATTTACTCAGCGGTTGACACCACATCGGATTACCGGCCATATAACCTCCTTTACATAACGCTAAGCCGGATTCATCCAGATCCTTGCATACCCTCAAACCAAGAGTAGTAAAATAATCATGCAGTGCTGAAGGAGATATTTCAGCGCTCTCCGAGTAAATGATGGCGTTATCCTGGTCAGAATTGAAAACCAGTTCCTCCCTGCCTGCACTGCCATATGAAATGAACGCGAAAGGCACCGGGGGTTGACCGTATTCCTTTATCGCATTTTGAATGATCCTTATGGTAATTTCATCATTTAATTTTGAAATGATGCTGTTAAAAGTCTGCGTATGTCCCACCTCATCCAGCAAAGGCCCTATGAAAAGCGGCAATTTCAGCCTGAATTGATAAAGATCATTTAAACTCCTGCTGTTCTTTATACCCTGACTGATAACTCCGGCAGAATTCAGGCAGGTTTTAAAGATACTGCTCTTGTCAATTACTCCGGCAATTTCACCTTCTTTGTTCCTGACAATTAGATGAGATACTTTTTTCGTCTCAAAAATACCCGCAGTTTCACCAATGCTTGCATTACTGTCAACATATATAACCGGGGCAGTCATAAAATCAGTTGCAGGGGATGCTTCAGATTTATTTTCAAACAAATACCTTGTAATAATATCACGCCGGGTGATGATACCAATACATATTTTATTTAACATCAGTAACACAAAATCAGAGTCATTCTGTACCATGATCCCAATGGCATCTTCTATCCTTACCTCGCCGGAGCAAAATACTGCCGGTAAACAGTAATCATTTGCAGTCTGATTCCTCAACTGTATGGATGCGGCAAGATAATGTGTAAAGTAATGATGATCATCACTTATAACAACTTCTTCCACAGGCTCTACAATACCGTCACAATATATATTACCACCAGAACTTTCTTCTGTTAATAATAACCGCATCTTAACCTCAGTGTATGTATTGTCTTTACGCCTTAACAAAACACGGTCTGAAAATGCATTTTTTTTCTTTAACTCTTTAAGAATTTCCTTAATGTCAGTATTACCTGAGAGTATTTCCCTGATTGATTTATTTTCTATTTCAGCTGCATTTTCGTATCCCAGGATAGATACAAGCTTATTATTACACTCAATTAATTGTATCTTACCTGTTAATAAAAATCTGAATATTCCCTTACCTGACAGATCTGATATCTGATGAAGCCGTGTCTTCAACTCTTCCAGTTCAGTTTTCACCGAACGGTGTTCACTGGTGTCACGAAAAGTCATAAGGATGCCCTCTTTTTCTGCAAAACGCACCGGGAGAAGGGTTAACAGGGTTTCAGTAAGGGTGCTGTCTTTCCTTATAAGACCAATTTCCATCCTGGTTTCTTTATCGATTTTATTAAGATCCGGATTATGCCCGGCAGGAAATATTTTTTTTATATCCAGTTGGATTAGTTCTTCTGCAGTATATTTTAACCAGTTTTGAATAAATGCATTGCTGTAGGACACCTTGTTATTCACAAGTAAAATGATCCCTTCAGTGGATGATTCTAGCAGGGATTTATATTTCTCCCTTGATTCCCTTAACTGGACTTCTGCTTCCCTTCTTTTATTTTCAATAGTGAGACTCTGATAGGTAATAAAGATAATAATCAAAGTGATAATAAACGTGATACCCAGAAGTATTAGAATTAATTTACCGGTGAGTGCAGAGATTTCTTCCTGTACATCATCCAGGTAAATTCCTGTACCTATGATCCAGCTCCAGGGTGTAAACTTTTTAACAAAACTAAGCTTGGGAACAATGTGGGTCGAGTCATCCATAAATTGCCACTTATAGTTGATAAACCCTTCTCCGGATTCTTCTGCTATCTTCAGAGCTTCAATAAATAGCCGTTTTCCGTCAGGATCAGCATAATCCTGCAAACTCTTTCCGGTAAGTTCATGCACATAGGGATGCATGATCATTACTGGTGTTAAATCTGTTATCCAGAAATAATCTTTTTTGTCGCTTCCGTACCGCAATGCTTCAACTTCAGAAATGGCTTGTTTCTGAGCCTCTTTAAGTGTAATAAGTCCTTTTACTTCATCATTGTGGTATTTGTTAAGAATGCTCCATGCTGTACTGGTAAGTTCACTGAGCATGTTCCTTTTCTGCATGATGGCACTTCGCTCATAAGACGGTATAATGAAAGCAAATACAGAAATAACAAAAAGCAGTATGGCCAGCATGGCTGGAAGCACTATTTTTTGAAAAAAACTCGCTCTGATAAATAGCTTCATAATATAAACCTGCGATTGGTATTCAAAGATAATGCATTTATACTGAAATCCATACTGTTATATATAGCAAAACCATTAACCTGGCTGTTGTCGGCTAAAGCTGGTATAGTAATACAGCTCAATCTGTTCTGATTCAATTTTTTTTCACCAAAGGAATAGTACATAAAACCTTTGAAAATTTTCGGAAAGAAACCTGCAACTGGTTCATAACAAACACCTAATCCCTCTATATGCATATGGCCACAAATGCTTAATTCACAATCTTTCTGACGAAGCAATCCAAAATGGCCTTTAAATTCCCTGTCATCAGCATACTTGTTGGAAACATACCCGGTAAAATTGGGATAAACATAATGGGAAAATAGTATTTTCTTTTCCCCTATAACTTTAATGGTGAATTCCGGAAGTGATTTTAAATAGTCAATCTCCTTTTCACTAAGTTTCACTGCATAATCATCAGAATAATTCCAGACCCTGCCCATTGAGAACTGCGTCTTTTCTTCTGGTGTGAGGTCATACCAGTTGTCGGGAAATTTAAATCCCGACCTGTGTTGCGGAATTTTCCTTATATGGAAGAGGTCATGGTTTCCGCTAAGAATAATGCTGCAATTCTTTCTGATGAGATTAATGCATTCAGAAGCATTCCTTGTAGACTCATATTTACCTCTAAAGTATGGATATCCTAAAATATCTCCCAGGCAAATGATCTGGTCGCACTTTTCAATTTCAATGATCTTTAAAGCTTTTTTCAGGCTTACAATATCTTCATGAATATCTGAAATGACTGCTATTTTCAAATTTCAATATTAATTTGTTAAACAAAACAACATGAGCCGTCACAGCAATGAAGGCATAATTTTTCCTCGGGTAGGCTGATATAACTAACCATAGGTGAGGGGAGAGCATGCTATTCTTATGTGAATATTCTTAATTCTGTCTGCATGAAGATCCACCACATTGTCTTTCCTTACCAGTGCCACACCACATAAATACCTGAGTTTATCTATTTTCTTGATTTTCGCAATCGTCACCACTCCAAACCTGCTAAATGGGATTTTAAAATTACTGTGTATAACTCTCTGAAAACATGATTCTTCAGCATAGCAAGCAATCCCAGCTATCTTGGTTTCTAAAAGTGATTGATAATCAGCACTTTAATCAACATCACCTACACAGTCTGTTTTGAAAACACTACTGAAAAAACCACTCATAAAATCTGTAGATTTATTCCTGTATCATAAGGCTAAAATTAAAATTATTATTTAATAATTTTATAACCCTGGCGAAAAGTATGTTGAAATTTTAATTAATTGAAGTTTCATACGTGCTAATTTGTTGAAAAAAACATAAAACAAATAGAATAATTATCATGATAGTTAGGTATAAGACTTTAATTATGAGTTATTTAGACGAAATATCTTTGATTCCATTTGAATTGCTTATTAAAATATCTTTTGTCCCATAATTAATATTATGTTAAATATAAAAATAAATAATAAGGGGAAGCCTTTTTATTACCTCCCCTGTAATCCTTCGTTTTTTAAATTAAAACTTTGACATCACTTAAATTATCTAGTTATTTCTCAAATCATTTAACATTTTATTCACTTCCTCGTATTTTTCATTCATTTGCAGGCGATAATAAATACGACGTAATGTATCCAGTGTTTCTTTTTTTATTTCAACATTAATCTCATTGTATTCCAAAGATTTTTCCAACATAGGAACAGCATTCTGATATTTCTCGGTAGCAACTTCAGTATATAATTCTCTTCTTTTTACATCCCTTTCCATACCACCCTGGTTAAATAAATCCTGACCCTGTAAAAAGTAAATTAAACCAATATCATAATAAACGTAATATAAAGTTGGGTTATACTTGATAGCTTTTTCATACACCTCTAATACTTTATCAACCATGTCTTCTTCACTTGAATTTAATAGCAATCTCCCCTTCCAGTAGTAAAACTCTCCTTTTTCGGGGTTTAATTTTATGCTTTCGTCTATTTTCTGAAGCCCTTTATCAATATTCTGCGTTTTAATATACAAATCAATAAGATTTGCCACAAGATTTATTGAATCCGGATAAACAGAGAATCCTTGTTCCATAGCATTTATAGCATTCAAAGTATCTTTCAGTGCAAGGTAATCCTCTTTTAGAAGAAGGTAAGTATTTGGTCCTCCCTGCCCCATCTCTGCAAGTTTCCAGTATTGTTTTGCTGCAGTTTCAAAATCACCTATTTCTCTTGCAATTATGCCACTGTATTGCACCATCAATGTGTCAATTTCTCCCTGGAAAAGATCCATTTTATTGATTTCTCCGACCATTATAAAATTATCCAGTGAACTTTTTTTACTACCTGCATAATATTCATTTAGCCCAAATTGCTTGTATAATGATTTTAATGTAACGAGATCTTCTTTTATTTTACTGGTATATTTACCTTCCTTATCAATATCAAGTGCTTTTATAAATGATTTATATGCTTCACCTAATGGATCCTCAAGTATTGTTTCAGTTTTTTCCCACCATAATAACCTTTCATTCTGAAAATAATACTTGATCCTGTCATATTCATATACAGTAGTGTTTTCTCCATCTACTTCAATGGTTGCAGTATCTTTGGGTTCTTTGTAGAATAATTTCAGACTGACCAGATCCATGCCATCATAAATCTGATCAATATCAATCCTGAAAATATCATGCATTAATTCTCCCCGTTTAATCCATGTTTTTGCAGCCAGGTTTTTCTTTGGGTGTTGTATTTCCTCATTACTCTTCTTCAGTTTCTTCTGCAGAGCATTGAAGTTAATGGGAACATAAGTTTGTTGGGCATATGAACTGATAGTCAATCCCAATAACATAAATAATGATAAAAAAAGTCGTGTCTTCACAGTGTTTTTATTTAAATAATCCACAAAAATAAAATAATTCAATTTATTTCTCAAAAATAGTGCCGTTAATCCAAAGAAAATAAAATAAAACTTTTCTATTCATCAATTCCTTCAGCAGATATGTATTCATCACTTTCCTGGTCTTGTTCGTTCACTCCTGTCGGAACTATGGTTAAGGCTGCAATCTCATCACCATTTCTAAGGTTGATTAGTTTCACTCCCTGTGTGGCTCTACCCATAATCCTTAAGGTTGCTACAGAAAGCCTTATAACTGTACCGCTTTTGGTAATTATCATCAAATCATCACTATCTGTAACAGCCTTAATACCGATTAGTTGCCCCGTTTTCTGGGTAATGTTTATTGTTTTCACTCCTTTCCCACCTCTGTTTGTAATCCTATATGCATCTATTGATGATCGTTTACCGAATCCTTTTTCTGAAAGCACCATTATTTCTTTATCTTTATTTTCCACGGAGATCATACCTGCTACTTCATCCGGTTTCTGATCTGAAAAACTCACTCCACGAACACCGGCGGCAGTTCTTCCAATAGCTCTCACAGTCTTCTCATGGAATCTGATAGCTTTCCCTGACTTCACTCCTATCAGAATCTCATGATTACCATTGGTAAGCAATGCTTCAAGCAAGGAATCACCTTCTCTTATATTAATGGCATTTATACCTGTCTGCCTGGGTCTGGAATAAGCTTCCAGGGCTGTTTTCTTAATAACTCCTCTTTTAGTACATAACACTATATAGTTCTGTGTAATGTACTCCTGGTCTGCGAGACTCTTAACATTAATATATGCACGGACTTTATCTTCCGCTTCTATCATTAATAGATTCTGTATAGCCCGTCCCCTGGAAGTTCTTGTACCCTCAGGTATCTCATATACCTTTAACCAGTAGCATTTACCCTTTTCAGTAAAAAATAACATGGTATTGTGCATGGTGGCACTAAAGATGTGAGCAAGGAAGTCTTCTTCTCTTGTTGTGCTTCCCTTTGATCCGATACCGCCCCTGCCTTGTGTTCTGAATTCTGTTAACGGAGTTCTTTTAATATAACCCATATGTGAAATAGTGATTACCATCTCATCATCAGCATAAAAATCTTCCGGGTTAAATTCTCCGGCATCGGGCAGTATCTCTGTTCTTCTATTGTCACCGTATTTGGCTTTAATTTCCAATAGTTCATCTTTAATGATCTGCATCCTGAGATTTTCATCTCCCAACACTTTTTTAAAATACTCTATCTGACCTTGCAGATCAGCGTATTCATCTTTTATTTTATCACGTTCCAAACCTGTAAGCCTCTGAAGGCGCAAGTCAAGAATAGCCTTTGCCTGAACTTCTGTAAGCCCGAAATTCTCAATTAAACCTATCCTTGCATCATCAGGAGTTTTTGAACTTCTTATTAAATTTATGACTTCATCAAGGTGATCAAGAGCTGTCAGTAATCCTTCAAGAATATGGGCCTTCTTCTCTGCCTGATCAAGATCAAATTTGGTACGACGTACAACAACCTCATGTCTGTGGATAACAAAATATGAAATCAGCTGTTTCAGGTTTAAGACTTTAGGTTTCCCATTTACTAAAGCTATATTATTTACATTAAATGAACTCTGTAATTGGGTGTATTTCATTAAGTTATTCAGAACAACATTAGATATGGCGTCTTTCTTTAATATTATTACAATACGCATACCTTGCCGGTCTGATTCATCGTTAACGTATGAGATACCTTCAACCTTTTTTTCATTTACCAGGTCAGCTATTTTCTTTATTAATTCGGCTTTGTTAACCTGGTATGGAATTTCTGTAACTACAACACGTTCCCTTCCTGAAGGCATAACCTCAATTTCAGTTCTCGCGCGAACAACGATCCGTCCTCGTCCTGTTTCATATGATTCTCTGACACCCTGATATCCATATATAATGCCTCCTGTCGGAAAGTCAGGAGCTTTAATAATATCTGCCAATTCAGAGACCTCGATATCTTTATTATCTATATAAGCAACTATGGCATTTACAGTATCAGATAAATTGTGTGGTGCCATATTGGTTGCCATTCCCACAGCTATTCCTGAAGCTCCGTTTACTAGTAATGTTGGTATCCTGGTTGGAAGGACAACAGGTTCCTGTAATGTATCATCAAAATTATTTCTGAAATCAACAGTGTCTTTTTCTATATCAGCCATCGTTTCTTCAGCAATTCTCTGCAATCTTGCTTCTGTATAACGCATTGCAGCAGGACTGTCTCCGTCAACAGATCCGAAATTTCCCTGGCCGTCGATCAGGGGATACCGCAAAGACCAGTTCTGAGCCATCCTTACCATTGCATCATAAACAGATGAGTCGCCATGAGGATGATACTTACCCAATACTTCTCCAACTATTCTTGCGGATTTTTTAAATGCCCTGTTCGCTCCGACACCTAAATCCTGCATACCAAAAAGCACCCTCCTGTGAACTGGTTTCAACCCGTCTCTTACATCAGGTAATGCTCTTGATATGATCACCGACATCGAATAATCGATGTAGGCAGTTTTCATTTCTTCTTCGATGTTAATCTTTAAAATCTTTTCGCCTTCTGACATTTATTTCTCTTTTCTTATTGATAATCAGTATAAAAACCTATTATTAGGTAGGACTTACGAAATTAAGAATTTCTGGTATAATTTTAATACCATTATCACGATTTTATCAACATTGAACTGTTTATAATTGATAATTGTTTTATTACTATATTTGTAATAGATTTGATTAATTTGAAAGACGAAATATTATCCCATACCACATAATATGGATGCAAAATTTTCGCAAAGAATAAGAGATGTCTTAAGCTATAGTAAAGAAGAAGCTATAAGGCTTGGAAACAGCCAGTTAAGCGTTGAACACCTTTTCCTGGGTATCCTAAGGGATGGTGAAGGTGTTGCAATAGACCTCCTTCTTCTTTTAGGTGTTGAATTATATGAAATAAAAAGAATTATCGAAAATAAGTTAAAAAAAGATACTGTTCTTCAAATAGCGGATTCTGAAAATTTACCATTATTAAAAAGTACTGAAAGGGTTTTAAAAATTATCTACCTTGAAGCCAGGGCATTAAAGGATAGTATGATTGATACTGGACATCTGCTTTTAGCCATCTTAAAAGATGAAAATAACCTGGCAACACAAATTTTACATGAGAAGAATATTAATTATGACCTCGTAAAAACAGAACTTGAGAATATAAATATCGAGAATAAATCTGATTTTCCTGGTGATGAGGATGATGAGATGAGAGGTCCGTTCAGCCCCCAAAAACCCGGAGGATCCTCCCCTGGCTCCAAAACTTCAGATACTCCTGTACTTGACAATTTTGGCATTGATCTTACAAAAGCTGCTGAAGAAGGAAAACTCGATCCAATTGTCGGAAGGGAAACTGAAATTGAACGTCTTGCCCAGATTCTGAGTCGCCGTAAAAAAAACAATCCTATCCTTATTGGTGAACCAGGTGTTGGAAAATCAGCTATTGCTGAAGGCCTTGCTAACCGGATAATACAAAGAAAGGTTTCAAGAGTGCTCTTTGATAAACGTGTTGTTACTCTCGATCTGGCATCTATTGTTGCAGGTACTAAATACAGGGGACAGTTTGAGGAAAGAATGAAAGCAATCCTTAATGAACTGGCAAAAAACAATAATGTTATCCTGTTTATCGATGAAATTCACACTATTGTAGGTGCCGGCGGAGCTACTGGCTCACTGGATGCTGCTAATATGCTAAAACCTGCATTGGCCAGAGGAGAAATACAATGCATCGGAGCTACAACTCTGGATGAATACCGCCAGCATATCGAAAAAGATGGTGCTTTGGAAAGAAGATTTCAGAAAGTTATGATTAATCCTACTACAGCAGAAGAAACTATTGAAATTCTTAACAACATAAAAACAAGATACGAGGAACATCATAACGTCTATTATACACCCGATGCTATTACAGCCTGCGTAAAACTTACACAAAGATATATAAGTGACCGTCATCTGCCTGATAAAGCAATTGATGCTCTCGATGAGGCAGGTTCCCGCGTCCATATCTCAAATATTATTGTCCCTGAACAAATTATTAAACTCGAAACTCAAATCGAGGATACAAAAAAAGAAAAAATACGGGCTGTTAAAAATCAAAACTTCGAAAGAGCAGCCAGCTTCAGGGATACCGAAAAAACCCTGCTCGAAAAACTGGAACAGGAAAAAATTTCCTGGGAAAATGAACTTGCAAAAAACAGGGTAACCGTTGATGCAGAAAAGGTTGCAGAAGTTGTCGCAATGATGACAGGCGTACCGGTACAACGTATTGCACAGGCTGAGGGTTTCAGATTACTCAAAATGGCTGAAGAACTGAGTAATAAGGTCATCGGACAAAAAGAAGCTGTGGATAAAGTAGTCAAATCCATTCAAAGAAACAGGGCGGGATTAAAAGATCCTAATAAACCAATTGGTACCTTTATTTTCCTCGGTCCTACAGGTGTGGGAAAAACTCAACTGGCCAAAGTCCTTGCTCAATATCTCTTCGATAGTGTCGATAACCTCATCAGAATTGATATGAGCGAATATATGGAAAAATTCTCAGTATCACGCCTTGTTGGTGCACCCCCGGGATATATCGGCTACGAAGAAGGCGGACAACTTACTGAAAAGGTACGAAGAAAACCTTATTCCGTTGTTCTTCTAGACGAAATCGAAAAAGCCCACCCCGATGTGTACCATATCCTCCTTCAATTACTTGACGAGGGACAATTAACTGACAGCCTCGGCCGTAGAGTCGATTTCAGAAATACAATCGTTATCATGACCTCAAATATTGGTTCAAGGCAATTAAAAGATTTCGGCCAGGGAGTGGGATTTGCAACACAATCACGCGTGGACGCTGCAAATGAACACGCAAAGGGAATTATTCATAAAGCCCTGAAACGTACTTTTGCACCCGAATTCCTTAACCGCGTTGATGATATTGTATTATTTAACGCACTCTCAAAAGAAGATATCTATAAAATAATTGATATCGAATTAAAAGGGCTATATGAAAGAATTCTTGCCCTTGGCTATAGCATTAAGATTACTCCTGCTGCTAAAGATTTTATTATCGAAAAAGGATATGATCTTCAATTCGGAGCAAGACCTTTAAAACGGGCTATACAAAAATACCTTGAAGATCCTATGGCTGAAGTAATTATTCAAAATGTGCTCACTGAAGGCGATGTCCTGTCAATCGGACTTGATAAAAATAAAGAAAATATTCAAGTCAAAATCATCAAAGCAAAAGAAGAAATTAAGGAAAATAAAATTGAATCTAATTAATTCCTGGTTTTATCCTGCTTAAATAAACTATAATATCTTATTGCTTTTAATTTACCTGACGGGGGTCTTCAGCAATTCCAAGCAAATCAAAATCCATTGCCCCGGTAATTCTTACATTATAGAATTGTCCTGCCTGCATTAAGATACCAGACTTTTGTATCAATACTTCCTGATCAATCTCAGGAGAATCATATTCTGTCCTCCCTTTATATAGGTTATCCTCTTCCCCGTCAATTATTACCCTGTATATTCTTCCAATCTTGTCAAGATTATTTTTATATGAAATTTTTTGTTGTAAACCAAGCAGTTCTTCCATCCTTCTCAGTTTAATTTTTTGTGGTATATTATCTGTATACTTCTCCCCGGAAACCGTACCCTCCTCATGAGAATATGTAAAAACTCCCAGTCTGTCTATTTTCATTTCTTTAACGAAATCCACCAATTCCCTGAATTCATCCTCCGTTTCACCTGGAAAACCGGTAATAATAGTTGATCTTAAAACAATTTCCGGAATCTTTGCCCGGATTTCATTAATGAATCTTATTATATATGACTTATTGTATCCCCTGTGCATATCCCTTAATATCCTGTTGTTTATATGCTGAAATGGGATATCCAGATAACGGCATATTTTTCTCTCTTCCTTGATCAATGCTGCTAAATCATCTACAGGAAAATTATCAGGATAGGCATAATGCAGTCTTATCCATTCGAATCCCTGGATTTTACATAACTCACTCAGTAATGGCAACAACATTCTTTTTTTATAAATATCTGTGCCATAAGCAGTAAGATCCTGCGCAATAAGAATGAGTTCCTTTACGCCAGCATCTGCTAATGCAACTGCTTCTTTTATGATTTCCTCTATTGAAACTGATACTTGTCTGCCCCGGATTAATGGAATAGCACAAAAAGAACATTTACGGTTACAACCTTCAGATAATTTAAGATATGCATAATGAGATGGTGTCGACAAAACCCTGGTGTGCCGGATCTCATTACACACTGACAAACCTAAAAATTGTAGCACACTCTCATGGTCATTAACTCCGAAAAATGCATCAACCTCATGAATTTCTTGTTTAATTGAATTGCTATATCTTTCAGATAAACAACCTATTACAATTAATTGTTTAATATGTCCTTTTTCTTTTTGATAACAATATTGCAGGATAGTTTGAATTGATTCGGTCTTTGCATCAAGAATAAATCCACATGTATTTATTATAACGATATCAGTATTTTCATTTGAGTTATGATAAACTCTCATACCATTATACTCTAACTGCCTGAGAAGTTTTTCCGAATCAACTGTATTTTTTGCACACCCGAGGGTTACGAGATTTATAGTCATGAAAGATTAAAGGATAATATCATCTAACTGGTAAAAAGAGAGTCAACAAATGCATTTTTATCAAATATCTGAAGATCTTCAAGCTTTTCTCCAATACCAATATATTTTACCGGTATTTTAAACTGATCGGAAATGCCAATAACTACTCCTCCTTTTGCTGTTCCATCAAGTTTAGTAAGCGCCAGGGCATTGACTTCCGTAGCTATAGTGAATTGTTTGGCCTGTTCAAATGCATTTTGTCCGGTTGATCCGTCAAGGATAAGCAGTACTTCATGTGGTGCAGTAGGAATAAGTTTCTGCATTACCTTTATTATCTTGGTAAGTTCATTCATCAGGTTGATTTTGTTGTGTAACCTTCCGGCAGTATCTATTATTACAATATCTGCATTATCTGATATGGCTGAATTTACAGTGTCATAAGCAACTGATGCAGGATCAGACCCCATTTTTTGTTTTATCAGCTGAACCCCGGAACGTTCTGCCCATATCGTTAGCTGATCAACAGCAGCTGCCCTGAATGTATCAGCTGCACCAAGAATTACTTTTTTCCCTGTTTCCTTATAATGATATGCTAACTTCCCTATTGTTGTTGTTTTGCCTACTCCATTTACTCCTACAACCATTATTACATATGGCTTTGCACCTGGATACTCATCGAATCCCTTTATTATCCCAGTGTTATTTTCCGAAAGAAGTCCGGTAATTTCTTCTTTTAGTATCTTATTCAGTTCACCTGCATTTAAATATTTATCATTAGCTACCCGGTTTTCAATTCTTTCAATTATTTTAATTGTTGTACTTACCCCAACATCAGAGGAAATAAGGACTTCTTCCAGGTTATCAAGCACCTCACTGTCAACAATAGATTTCCCAATTATCACCCTTGATAATTTCTTTAAAACCCCTTCTTTGGTTTTCTCCAAACCACGTTCAAGGTTTTCCTTCCTGTTCCATGAAAATATATTCATTTACCTGAAGATAAAATTATTTCTTTACAGAAAAAAAGCTGCCCTTAATGAGCAGCTTTTTAATAGCTATATAATAAAATCGTATATTATTTTTGAAAAAAATCTTTAATATGATCCATGTGTACAATTTCTTCTACAAACGAATATGATCCTTTTACCGGATCCTTTACCATTTTGATACATCTTGCAAAATTCTTTCCTTTACCCGTTTTTAAGGTTGCTACAACTTTCTTTGCCATGTGAATCAGTTTTATTTAATTTCCCTGTGAATAGTATGCTTCTTTAAAATGGGATTATACTTTTTTAATTCAAGCCTTTCAGGAGTATTTTTCCTGTTTTTTGTACTAATATATCTTGAAGTTCCGGGCATACCGCTTTCTTTATGTTCAGTACACTCAAGTATTACCTGCTGCCTGTTGCCTTTTCCTTTCTTTGCCATTGTATTTCAACTTTTAATATTTCTTGAGATATCCTTTTTCAATTGCTTCATCAAGTGCTGCTTTTAAGCCTTTTTTATTAATGTTTCTTATTCCGGCTGCAGACACTTTAATTTCAATCCATCTGTTTTCCTCGGGTAAAAAAAACTTTTTATTGAATAAATTAGGATAAAATCTCCTTTTGGTCTTTTTTTTCGAATGGCTGACATTATTTCCAACCATCATGCTTTTTCCCGTAATCTGACAAACTCGTGACATTCGTAAATAATTTATCTGTTGTTTTTTAAAACAGTGCGCAAAGTACGTTAATTTAACTGAAATTATCAAATTTTTTTATAAAAAATTATTTCTATTTTATTGATAAACCTAATATTAACTTTCTCAGCATATTAAGAGCTGTTATAGATGCTTTTTCAATATTTCTTCCCCGATGTTCTCCAAAACTGTATCTTTTTGAGATACATTTGTCTCTTGATGCCACAGCGATCCATGTCGTCCCAACAGGTTTTTCGGAAGTTCCTCCCCCTGGACCTGCAATTCCACTGGTTGCAACAGCATAATCGGTTTGAAAATACCTGATAACTCCTTGTGCCATTTTTTGAACAACCTCAGCGCTTACTGCCCCATATTGCTGTATTACTTGCAACGGAACTCCCAGTTTATCAATTTTTATTGTGTCAGAATAAGCTATAACAGACCCATAATAATAATCAGAACTACCCGGAACACAAGTTATTAACCTTGCAATATTTCCTCCTGTACAGGATTCAGCTGTAGAGAGGGTTTTTTTTCTCTCACGCAACAGATCTCCAACTAATTTTTCAAGAGTATCTTCGTTAAAACCAAATATATCTTCAGGTATTAACATTTTCAGTTTTGAAATTTCTTCCTGAAGCTGCAGCTCCAGTTTTTTACGGTTGTTCCCCACTCCTGTAAGCCTTAGCCTCACTATTCCCGGCTTTGGTAAATATGCCAGTTTAATATTCCCGGGAAGCGAGCTTTCCCAGTTTTTGATCATCTCCGCTAAATAAGATTCAGGTATACCCTGGGTAAGAACTGTCTGATGTGCCATAATTGTATTATCAATCCTCCGTGAAATCTCCTGTGTCAAAGAATTGTTAAAAATATCCATCATTTCATAAGGCACACCAGGCAAAAAAACAAATATTGTTCCGGTTCTCTCAAACCACATTCCCGGTGCGGTTCCGGAGGGATTCCTCAGAATTTTACAAGTTGCCGGAACCATTGCCTGCTTCACATTTGGTTCTGTCACTTTCATCCCTCTTTTTTGAAACAAGGTATAAATATCTTCCAATACTTCTCTATTCTCAACTAAATCAGTTTCAAAATATTCGGTAATGGCCATTTTTGTGATGTCGTCACTTGTCGGTCCAAGTCCACCAGTGCAGATAATCAAATCTACCTGCCCTTCATAACGATCCAGTGTTTTATGAATATGCTCCCTTTTGTCTGAAACACTTATCATCTCAATGATTTCAATACCCATTAAATTTATTTTTTCTGCGATCCATGATGAATTTGTATTCAGGATCTGCCCAATGAGTATCTCATCACCTATGGTAAGTATTACTGCTTTCATATCTGATTTATGTATGCAAATAAAAATTAATTAGTGAATCCTTACCAAAACGCCTTCACCGGGAAGAAGGCTCAGCTTCACACTCTCCCCTGTTTCCTCACTCCAAAGGTCGTTTCCGGAATCATACACTTGCATCCTCCTGGGTCCGGAAAGTACAATATCTGATGCTTGTTTATAGTCGAGATTTACCACTACAACATGAGATGCCTTGTTCTTTGTACCAAAATACCCTAATAGATAACTTTTTTTACCTGGTGAGACTATTTGAAATGGGGCATTGTCTGGTAGTTCCTCCCCACCCCAGGGAATGTTCCCAATGTGATAGGCTCCAAGAGAACTATAAGGTAATAGTTGTTTCCCTGTTCTTTCGAATTCCCTGTTATAAATTTGCGCTGCATAATAAAGTTCAGTAGGATTGCCATCATGGTCAACCATCATCCCTATATGACCGACAGGATAATGGTAAACATAATGAGCTATTCCTTGTGCGCCATATGCCAGTGATGTCCAGGTAAGATATCTTAATTCATTCGGATTCGGCACACGCACTGATGGGGCCCAACTACACGCCTGAATGATATTTAAAAAAGGCACTTCCGATTTTATTGCCTCCTCCCTGATCATAGCCAGGTTCAGGAAGTAATGATGTCCATCTCTGCCAACAAAGAAAGGATAATTGTCATAGCTCAAAAGACTTGGTTTTACTTTTTCCCGAAACTGCCGGAGATATTCTTTATAAGCTGTTATTGTGTCACCTTCTGTTCCAAGATGTGTTCTTCTTGCATATGTCGGGAACAGGTTGATCCAGGCACAATGCATAGGGTCTCGGTCCCTTATACGGGCTACCAGTTTACCTATTTGAGGAAAAAGTGTTGCACATGGTTCATCTATTATCCAATAAGAATACATAGCAGGGTGATCTTTAACACGGTTAATTAACTCATCAAGTCGTATCATAATTTCTTCATCATCAGAATTATTTGGATTTAACTCTCCTGTTCTGACACATAAATTCGCCCGAAGACCATATTTATGTATTATATCAAGTTCACTCTCATTGCAAAACACAAGATTCCAACCACCTTCTGCGAGTTGTCTGGCTGATTCATCTGTCATTGGGTATGAATGTCCGGGCCCTGCATAATAACTGACAATAGGTTTACCAATGGTCCACTTATTTTCTAAAGGCTGACTCACTTTCTTCCTGACACATGAGGAAAAAAGTATTAATAGAATCAATGCCCCAAGTATGAATCTTAAATTATTAAAAGGCACTTTTATTAATTTGCATTCATAATTAAATCTTTTATACGTTTTCATATTTTTTAATATTACGTAACATTAATGGGTACTAAAAAATAAACAATTAATAATCAGTGGATTTTAAGTGCCCAGGTATGATCAAACTAATAAACTGAAAGATAGAAACAAATATTGTCCACTTCATAATTCGTACGCAGGTATGTTGTCCGTACAACCGGATTGTACTGTTCCAGCTCATAATTCCATGTTGCTAAGTCTCTGTAATAGCTTATGCTTTCAACAACCTCCTGAGTCTGAGCTGTGTTACTCGTTGTAAAGAAAAACTTCTGCTGCTCACCCGGACTTGGCTTAAACCATACATTTTTCAGGTGCAGGATTATTTCCCGTACGTCTATATTAGATCCTGGACCTGTGCCCATTCCCCATATTTCCTTGTCGTATATATACATATCTCCTGTCAGGAAATTATAGTTTATGATTTGTTCCATATGCTCGGAAATAGAGTGTATATTGATGGTTTCATCTGTCATCTCACTGTTGTAGGTTACAGGACTGTAATAATCCTCCCAGAAATGGTGGAAAACACCTGGCATCACATGGAACTGATCCATAGTTTCATTAACACCATCAGTAAAAACATGAATTATTGCCTGTGATGTTGCCGGAGGAATTAGAAATCCAACTGCGTTTATAAATAAAAATTCCGGTATCGACGTAATTTCAAACTCATAATCAACTGTAAAACTCCCACTTTTATCCTTGTTAATAAACAAAATATAAGCAATGTATTTTTTACCGGTTAAATTCGTTCCTGTTGGGGAATCAATTACAAAAAGAGCACTATCTGTTTCTGAAATATCCTCAAAGGTCATTAGTGTGCTGTCAGCATCATACCTGATAAGATATGCTTTGATATTTTCCTGCGCCTGATTTTTACGTTTATATTTAACCAGTACCTTCTGGTGATTGGTATTAAGGTTATACATCTGGACCATCCTGGATGACAGATAAGGCAAATCCACCTTAACACTATCAACAATTGGTTTTTTAATGTCCTCATCATTGAATTTGAAATACAAATTCGACATAAAATCATTTGAAGCAGTTTTCAGATATTTCAGGGGATCCTCTCCTTCTGTTTTATTCAGAACGCTGAAATTGGGATTTGATCCTTTAATAATATATTTAATAAAAGCCTCATACTGATCGCCAATGTTAGAACTCAGGTACTGTTGTATATAACTGTCAAGATAATCCAACCAGCCCTGTAAAGACGGAGTCTCCTTTAATAATATATCCGGTTTGAGTTTTTCTCCTTCCCTGTAACTTCTCATATAATGAAGGAACGTACCTGCAAGGTAACAGTAATATACATTTCCCCTCAAATTCTGTGTGAGAATGGTTTTATCCCAGTAATCCCATGAATTCGATAAAAATTCAAATATGGTGTTTTTGCCTGTCCTGCCGTTAAGCAGGTATCCTTCCGACTCGCTGACAGGTATCACAGATTCATCCCACACAATTCTGTCAGAAAGATGTGCATGTGCTTCCATCCAGAAAATATTGCCGGCATTGGCAGAGATATAATTATCCTGTGTATAATGCATGAATTCATGCGCCAGCAGACTGCGGAGCTGTTCCGGATCTTCTATATCCCTGTTAATGTTTAGATAATGGTTAAGCATCCCCATTACTCCTACCGAACCGTAATCATCCATTTCCTTTACAAATACGGAGAAATTATGATCAGGCACAGGTAGTCCGATGGTCATGAATTTATCCATTACTTCAGCCAAAAAATAGGCTATATCCTGGATCATCAAAGGAGTTCCATACTCAGGATCGGAGGATGAGACATGCCAGGGCTGGGATGTCTGGTTTTCCCCGTAAATAAAAGAAAAACGGTCATTGTCACTTTCCTTGTAAAATACGCGAATATTATTTCGTGTGAAAACATCTGTGTATCCCCATACTGCTTCCTCGTCCCACCACCAGGAAAGCTTCGTAAGATGCCGGGTTTCGAAAATAAGCGAACTATCCTTTAAACTGAAGCGGGCATCCTCATATCTGTTCCATTCATGTGTCTTGTCATCATAGTAAACAGCTTTATATTTATCTATGTTTTCTGCGGAAAAGGTAGATTTATTAATATTTTTCAATTTAATCAGCAGAGGCAATTCAAAAATACTCCCGCAACTTACCTTGACATCATAAACGGTTCCCAATACAACAGTATCAGGAGATTCCGGTGGCAAATTAAGCTTTTGTACAGTCAGACGGAAATCTTCATCTGTAAATCCTTCCGGGATAATTATCTCTATGCTGTCCGCTTTTACAGTTACCGGATTGATGGCAACATTCAGTATTGTATCAAGCAATAAAGAACCATAGGAAACGAGACGTATGGTATCGCTGATCACCGGGTCACAAGTTCCTTCATTCAGCAGATAGCGGAAAAGAAGAGTGCTTTTCGGTTCAGTAAGTATTTTGTTATCAGTAACAGACAGTATGTTATCTTTAATTTCTTCATTGCTCATCTCTTGCGAAACATCATACCAGTTCACTGAATCAAATGAGGCCTGCCATACAATCTCTCCTCTTGTAACCGAAGGAGGAGTCAGCAAAACCAGGTTATCGGAAAACTCAGTCTTACCATCCCTGGAGGATACCTGAAAAGCATCTGCCATCAGATCATCATTTCTTACTTTCAGCATGAGAGGCTCCGTTTCCAGAACCAACAATTTCTGGTACAGGAGATTCCTTACCCGGCAGATAAATGATCCTTCATTTTCCTTTCTAAAATCAGAAAAGCTCAAAACCGGCCCTGTCATTACCAGTTGATCATTTGCGTACCATTCATACTCATTCCTGGGGTGTGACAGTCTGCTGATATTCCTGATGTCTATCCCAACAGAATCACCCTCAGTAACAACCACGAGAGAATCCTTAATTTCTACCTTTCCCTGATCATAATAATTAAATGCATAGTTATCAGTATAAATTGTATCATCCGGCAAACGTGAAGTAATCAGATCGCTGAAAACAAGCTTGTTATTCCGGATATCAATAAAGGTTAAACCCAAATGATTAAGTGGCGGTAAGGGCTGAGATATCTCGTTATTTATTATATATAACTCCCTCAGACCTCCAAGAAAACAAAAACTCGAAGGTATCGCTTTCAGTTTGTTATCGTTTAAAGCCAGCATCCTCACTGTAGTTAAGCGTTCAAACGATGCAGGAAGTTCTGATATTTTATTGTTTCCCATGTATAAATCTTTCAGTTTGGTAAAATTTCCAAAAGATTCGGGTAAAATCTCAAGTTCATTATATGAAAGGTTCAAATCCCATAATGCAGGCATTGCCCCCATATCGGGCAGGGCTTTGATTTTGTTTTTCATCAGGTATAACCTGTAAAGGGAAAAAAGCTGGGATATTGATGCCGGGACTGTTTCAAATAAATTGTTATCGGCTTCAATGGTCTGAAGATTTGTTAAGTTTCCGATATTCTCCGGCAGGGCAGTCAGCTTGTTATTGGAAACCTTTAAGCCTGTCAGCATTGTGAATGTTCCAATGGCTTCAGGCAAAGGGCCCTCAAATAAATTGTCGGAAATACTGAACTGGTTTATATTTGTCCAGTTTATAACTGACTCAGGAATAGTGCCGGTAAATTGATTCTCAGAAACGCTAAATTCTCTGATATCTGAAAAGTTACCGATTCCTTCTGGTAAGGCACCTGAGAGCTGATTATTCCAAACGAAAAAATACTTTAGCTTCGTTAGTGATCCAATCTGAGAAGGAAGGCTTCCGCTCAAATTATTACCACCCAGGTTAAGGGTTTCAAGCTCTGTAAGGTTGCATATCTCTTCCGGAATTTCACCCGACAGCGAACCGGATGAAAGGTCAAGCGATTTAAGTTGCGTAAGATTGCCTATGGAAGCCGGAATAGACCCGGTAAGCAGATATGGAAGATGTAAGGTTTCTAGTTGATTTAAATTATCTATTGAATCAGGAAGGATTCTTTTGGCTGATCCTTCTGACCCCCTGATAACCAGTTCCTTCAAATTAGTAAGATTTGTAATGGAAGAGGGAAAAGGACTGGTAAAACCTCCCCTGATTCTCAGTTTCCGTAAGGTTGCCAGATTTTCTATCTCATCCGGAATTACACCTGAAAGATAAACGCTTTCATTAACCAGCTCAATGACCCTCTCATTCATGACTAATACACCTCTCCAGTTCACTACCGGTTTTGTCAGATCCCAGCCTGTTTTTTCTCCTGTACTGTAGTGAAATGATGCCAGCACGAGTGAATCCTGCTGGTTTGTTATAAAAGGAACAGGAGAAATGCATCTTACTGATGAGATATTAGTACCAAAGGTATAGCCAACATTAAAAGTACTGTTGCTGTTGAGCAGAAAATAGCCGTTATAACTCCCCCCCCACCCGAAATGTATATGGAAGTACCCTTCACTGTCGTACCCGTCTAAAACAACGGCATGAGGGGGATCTCCCGGTATTTCACAATATACGGGGCGTTCATTATCCAGTTCGTTGTATAAGTAATAGGACTCCTTACTGCCGAGGTGAACATGATACCTGAAATGTTTCTGCAACACATCCTGGTAGTAGGGATCCGAAGGAATACTGCCAGTACTCTGGTAACCACAATAATTCATTTTCATGGCCACACCTACATGATAGGATAATAACTCATAATCAGCATCGGTCATATCCGTCCATTTATACGTAGTGTTTTCAAAATCAACACTTTGCTCTCCATATGTCGGATGTACGTAACTTACAGACCCTGTTCCTGTTTCAGGATATTTGTAATAACACATGATCTGGGCCATGGCAGTTGCGGCACAACCGGAGGGACAATTCCCCAGTGATTCATGGTAATACTGGTTCAGATTAACCCCTGCCTTGTCAAGTAATGGTTCAACAATAACCGTGGCTTTTATAAGCTCATCCATATCTGTGGGAGGAATGTACCCTGCACTTTCATATGAATTTATTAACGCAATGAGCGCTTCAGGAATAGTTCCTGGTGCAAAACTTCCGGTAAGGGAATATCCTGTAATCACATAGTCTCCATGGTTTTCTGCTATTAATACAAATCCCCCTCCTGTATTACTGAAACAAAAGATTTTGTTTATTACAGTATCCGGTGATTGATAAACCTCCTGGAGTGAAATGGTTTCAGGTGTGCTTTTTTTCTCTGAGGAATGGGTTATTAAAAACCTTTCCGCTATCTCTCTGATTCTTTCACTATTATTTTCCTGGGAAGAAGCAAACTGGGTCCATGAAAACAGAATAATTGATAAGATCACTTTTATTGCAGCTATTCTCAGGGATTTTGTTTTTAACATAATATCTTTCTTCATGATTTTTTCTGTTGCCTTTCTCATAACACTATTATTTTCTTCAATGCAACAAATGTCCTTTCTGAGCTCTCTGCTTTAATAAAGTATAATCCCGGAGGAAAATCAATATCAAGCACAGATTCACCTGTAATTTGCTTTTTCATCATTACCATTCCCTGATCATTCAGTATAGTAATATCAAGTACTGCATTTATATTAGCCGGCTGAATAACAATAAACCGGGAAGCGGGAACAGGAAACACCCTAATCGGGTCAGGCAAAGACAGATAAGGTTTGTCATGGGTCAGAAAAATCTTTTCTGTACAGTTATTTGCATCCCTGACAATAAGTGAATAAACTTCATTTCCCAGCGGAGCACCCACTTCCAGTAAAGGATCAGTATCCACAAGCTCCCCATCTTTCATCCATGAAAATGAATATGGTTCAACTCCTCCTGTAATACTTAATTTGTCGCCAAAGATAACTGAAGTGTCAGTCTGAGTAAATGGCTCGTCATTAACAATTATTTCCAGCTTTTCAGGCTGATCAGCTATAACTTCCACTATGATCTGGGCAGCGGAATAGGAAAAAAAAGTAACAAGAGTCAATAAGAGACAAATTTTCTTTTGTAAAGAATAATAAAATAGTTCCATCATTATTTAGATTCTTGATCAAGTTAAAAATTACTAAAAATATTTACGAAAACAACTAGTTTTAAGTTTCATTCATCCAAGATTTTAACAACACCTGTATTTATATCCCTTCTCATCATATATTTTATATTAAATCATATGATTAATAAATAAAACAAGAGATTAGTATAAAGTATCTAATCTCTTGTTTTTCATTGAGCGGGAAACGGGATTCGGACCCGCGACCCTCAGCTTGGGAAGCTGATGCTCTACCCCTGAGCTACTCCCGCATTTTTCCCTTCATATCATTCCGAGGTAATTCTTCATTGATAACAACATACAATCCTTTACCTCTACAATTCTAATTTATTTGAAATGAAAGGTGTTTTTTCATTCAGAACTGCAAATTTAGGGATTTTTAATTAATCAACCGGCATGTAAAATTATTTATTATGTAATGTTTATTCATTTCATGCGTACAAATATTATTTATGTTTTTGAATAGCGATATGTTATATTTACCTATCGGCAGATGGGCATAGCCTGCCCCGAAACTTCGGGGGAACCCCCATGTTTGTTCATATCCTTATTGTGTACGATAGTGCATGGGGGATTCATTAAATCAAAGATCTTTTCTGTCCATTCCACAATGATTTCTGTTCCTTGCGTTTTAAAATGATGCAGTTTTTCACTTATCAACAGGTATGAATTTTATTGATACTGAATTAACACAATGTCTTGTGTTTTTATCAGTATAATTTTCACCAATAAAAACATGTCCCAGGTGTCCTCCGCAATTAGCACAGATTATTTCAGTTCTCCTGCCATCAGCATCAGGAACACGTTTCACAGCACCTTTGATTTCATCATCAAAGCTTGGCCAACCACAATGCGAATCAAATTTGTCGTCAGACCTGTATAATGGAACATTACACCTTTTACATACATAAACCCCCTTCTCTTTGTGATTAGTATATTCACCCGAAAAGGGTTTTTCAGTGCCTTTTTTAAGGATAACCCATTCCTCAAATTCAGTTAATGGATTATATTTTGTTAACTTATTATCATTATGAATATTTTCCTGTGTCATGTTGAATTCCTCCTTTTTAGTCTCCTGGGAATAAATAAATTGTATAAAGCTTAGTAAAAATAAAATTAATAAATTATGTTTCATAAGATTAATCCTCCTTTAACACTGATTAAATAACAATTATCAGGACTATTTGTTTATTTAAATTAGCCTTCCCAATGCCTTTATCCTGGCTGTTAAAGGTGGGTGGGAATAATAAAACACAACATATAGAGGGTGTGGTGTCAAATTACTCAGATTCTTTGATGTCAATGTTTTTAAGGCTTTTATAAGATAATTTCCATCATAATATGAAGCTGCATATTTATCAGCTTCATACTCATTTGAACGGGAAAAGATATTAAACAATAATCCGAGTATCAGGGAAACCGGGCTGTACAAGATTCCGAAAGCTATTATACTTAAATGAAATTCATGCCTTTCAGCACCCAGGGCTTCCGACAATAATGGATTATCAATCAGGAGTGAAAACAGGAAAAGGGTAAACCCTGTCTGAATTATTCCAAGCAGAGTGCCTGTGAGAGTATGCTTCTTTTTATAATGCCCTGTTTCATGAGCTAAAACGGCAACAATTTCCTCCTTAGTCAAATCATTTATCAGGGTATCATATAAAACAATTCTCTTTTTTGCTCCAAGTCCGGTGAAATATGCATTTGACTTGGTAGATCTTTTAGAACCGTCGATAACATAAATATTGCTTAATTTAAATCCGGCTCTTTTGGAGAATTCTTCAATGGCATCTCTCAGCTCCCCTTGTTCCAGTGGTGTTTGTTTATTGAACAGAGGTACAATAAGATTGGAATAGAACATGGTCATAAAAACAGTGAACAATGTTAATAATCCCCAGGCCCATAGCCAGAAGGATTTACCAGTGAGAGTATAAATCCATATCACAAGCGAAAGTATTCCCCCTCCTATAATTACTGCAAGGAACCATGATTTTAGTTTGTCACGTACAAAGAGACCCGGGGTCACTTTATTAAACCCGAATTTCTCTTCAATATGAAATGTATCATAAAGCTCAAATGGAATGGAAAGAAGGTCAGAACCCAATCCGATGATCCCGAAAAATATCAGGGCAGCAATTATTTTATTCTCAGTTAATTTCCAGGCTATCTCATCAATAAATCCAAATCCTCCTGTAAAAAGCATTACCATAATTAACAGAAAACTAAAACTCCCGGTAATAAAAGAAAACCTGGTATTTGCCTGTTTGTATTTCTGTGAATCCCTGTACCTATCAGGATCATAAACATCTTTTACCTCATCTGGAAGCTCCGGGATAGTATTTTTCAGATTCAGGTAACTTAATGTTTTATCAAGCAGGAAACTGAAGATCAAAATACCCGTAATTAAATAAAAAACTGTATTGAACATAAAAACTATTTAAAAACTGTAATTTAACTGTTTATCAATTTTATTCTTATTAATCAGCCTTTCTTTAAGAATTTTTTTATACACACGAACCAGCTTAGTCGATGGTTTTTTGCTATTTGCCTGGTTAAGCCAGTGTATAGCTCCTTTTATATCGTCTTCTTTCTCACTTAACAAGGCAAGATTTATACATGCTTTATATGCAGTTGGATTTTTATTACTATCTGTTAATTCAATAAGCCTTTCTTTATCAAAAGAATAATCCGTTTTTCCTGCTTTATCTCCCCTTTCTTTAAATTTATAGTATACTCTTGATGTCTGCTGCCATGAAGGACTTATTCTCTGTCCATATTGCTCCCCCGCATAATAAAAAGCCATCCTGATAGCATTAGTTAAATCCGGCAGACCACTTTCAGCTTCATCAGCAGTAGAACCTGAAGATGACCAATATACGGTGTCATTCAGGAAATATTCATTAAAAATGCTACCATCATTTTTATAAATTCTCCAGATAAATCTCCTGTTAAAATTCAAATATGCATAAATTTCAGAATCAAAGGAAAATTCTTTGTTATAATTAATAATGAAATCATAATATTCAAAAGAAATGATCATATCTGATCCTGTTTCTTCACATAAATTAATAATTGCTGATTCTGAGAGAGGATCGGGAGGATACTCTTCTCCTGTATTTCTTATTTCAAGATATTCAGCATTTTGTAAAAACAACAGCGGAGAATCATCCAATATTGAAAATAAACCTTCAAAGGTTTTCCTGATTACAATAGTATCGATGATAAATAATTCATTTTCTGACAATGGTTCAGGAGAATCTGATAATAAAGAATCTGCCCGGGGATAGGTTGAATTATTTAAAACTATAACTTTCTTAACCTGGTTGTTGAATGTAACCTCGGAAGGAATTAGTATATCAATTCCAATTTTCTTTAATGAGGAACAAGAAAGCAGGATTATAAAACTGATAAATAAATATTTGAACTTCACATTGTTATATAATTATCAGGTATTCATTGCTCCACATACATTTAATACTTGTCCGCTTACATAAGAGGAAAGATCTGAAGCCAGGAAGACACAAACATTGGCAACATCTTCAGGGGTTCCACCCCTTCTTAGCGGAATTGCTTTTATCCATTCGTTTCTTACTTCTTCCGGTAATTTTGCTGTCATATCTGTGATGATAAATCCGGGAGCAATAGCATTGCATCTTATATTCCTGGACCCTAATTCTTTAGCAATTGATTTTGTAAAACCAATGATCCCTGCTTTCGAGGCGGAATAATTTGACTGACCAGCATTTCCGGATACGCCAACAACCGAACTCATATTTATAATGGATCCTGAACGTTGTTTCAGCATGATTTTCTGAACGGATCTTGTGAAATTAAAGACAGATTTCAGATTTACTTTAATGACGAGGTCCCATGTTTCTTCGTCCATCCTCATAAGCAGGTTATCCCTGGTTATTCCCGCATTGTTGACCAGGATATCGATTCTTCCGAAATCTTTAATTATTTGATCTACAGTTTCATCTGTTTGCTTAAAATTACTTGCATCAGAAGGATATCCTTTGGCTTTAATACCTGAAGAGTTTAAATCTTTTTCCAATGTTTTCATATTGTCATCATACTGCAGATCTGTAAAGGCAACATCTGCACCTTCGTTAGCAAATGCAATGGCTATTTGTCTTCCAATTCCACGGGCTGCGCCTGTTATTACAGCTGTTTTTCCTTTTAATAATTCCATATGTCTAATATTTTGTATAACAGAAATTGATTTTACCTGATTTAAATTTTAAGTCCACTCCGAAAAGTCAAATTTACTATTTTCAATGGTTTTACCCCCCAGCCCCCTAAAGGGGGGGCCATTATAAATCAGCAACTTGCAAAAAGTCCCCCTTGGGGGATTCCTGCCTGTCGGCAGACAGGTAGGGGGAAATGACTTTTCAGAATAGCCTCAATTGTAAGATACAAAGAAACAAAAATCTTTGCTATTTTTAATGTATTATGGCTGCTGTAACGGAACCAATTTCTGCAGGCGATTCCACCACAGTGATACCGCATTGCTTCATAATATTAATTTTTGCTATCGCAGTATCATCATTTCCTCCAATGATTGCTCCTGCATGTCCCATTCTTCTTCCCTTGGGAGCAGTCTGACCTGCAATAAAGCCAATCACAGGTTTTTTATTATTTTCCCTGACCCACAAAGCTGCCTCAGCTTCCATATTTCCTCCTATTTCACCTATCATGATAATCCCTTTTGTTTCCGGATCGTCCATAAACATTTTCATTGCATCAAGAATGGAAGTGCCAACAACAGGATCACCTCCAATTCCAATACATGTTGATTGACCAAGACCAGTTTTTGTCACCTGGTCAACTGCTTCATAAGTCAGAGTCCCCGATCTGGAGATTATGCCTATACAACCTTTCTCATGAATAAAACCGGGCATAATTCCGGCTTTGGACTCACCCGGAGTGATAATCCCGGGACAATTCGGGCCAATTAAACGTGTATCTCTTGATTGTAAATATGCTTTGACTTTGATCATATCAGATACAGGAATTCCTTCGGTAATGGTAACAATTAACCTGATACCTGAATCCGCTGCTTCCATGATTGCATCAGCTGCAAATGCAGGTGGCACAAAAATTACCGAGGTGTCTGCTCCTGTGTCTTTAACTGCTTTATCCACAGTATCATATACAGGTCTGTCAAGATGAAGCTGACCACCTTTCCCTGGTGTAACTCCCCCCACTACCCGGGAACCGTATTCAATCATTTGCTGTGAATGAAATGTTCCTTCACTCCCGGTGAAACCCTGAATAATAATTCTGGAACTTTTATTTAATAATATACTCATATTTTTTACACGGTGTACCCGTTGCTTTTTTTTATAATATTCTGCTATTTATGTAAAAGGCAAAACTAATAAAAGAAATTTAACCCTCCGACAACGGATAAACATTTATTAACTGAAACCATCCGTGTTATAAATGAAAGAATATCATCTCAGGCAAAAACATCAGACTACACAAACTGTTCTATTCAGTTAAAGATTATCTTTGCATTAAAAATGCTGTTTGATACTACGATCTGTGCACCGGCTTGTCCTCCGGGAGGCGCATTATCAATTATAAGAATATCAGGTAATGATACTTTTAGAGTTTGTAAAGATTTAATCAGAATTCCAGGGCAGATTATTCCCCTGGCAGAGTTAAACGCTAATTCAATATATGCGGCATGGATAAACGATGACAATGCCCCACTTGACCAGGTAATGGTGAGTATCTTCCGGGCACCTCATTCATATACCGGTGAAGACAGTATAGAAATAAGCTGTCATGGATCTCCTTATATACAAAAACGTATATTGGAACTTCTGGTAAAAAATGGTGCTTCCTTAGCCAAACCCGGTGAATTTACCCAGCGGGCATTCCTCAATGGGAAAATGGATCTGACACAAGCAGAGGCAGTTGCAGATCTGATTGCTTCTGAAACACAAACTGCACACAGGATTGCACTTAACCAGATGAGAGGAGGAATCTCAAAGGATTTTAAAATCCTGAGAGAACGTCTTGTGCATCTGACTTCCCTTATTGAACTTGAACTTGATTTCAGTGAAGAAGATGTGGAATTTGCAAAAAGGGATGATTTAAGGAAAATTGTTATTGAAATATTGGATAAAGCAAAAAATGTTTATACATCCTTTGAAACAGGGAATGCCATCAGAAATGGAGTTCCTGTGGCTATTATCGGAAAACCCAATGTGGGAAAATCCACCTTACTTAACCGGCTTGTAAATGATGAGAGAGCTATCGTCTCGGAAATTGCCGGAACCACCCGGGATACTGTTGAAGATACTATTATCATTAATGGAATTATGTTCCGTTTTATAGATACTGCCGGATTACGGGAAACAGCCGATATTATTGAAAATATTGGAATAAGGAAAACCTACCAGAAAATCAGTATGGCAACTGTTGTACTCCTGCTTCTTGATGCACGGGATGAATTGTCATGCATTACCGGTTCAGTTGAGGAAATAAGAAAACAAATAAAAGATCAGAATAAATATCTTTTTCTGATTATTAATAAATCTGATCTGGTAACCGGTAAAAAAATAAATGCAATTAAAAAATTATTAACCACTGCAAACAATGAATTCATACTTCCTGTTTCTGCGGCAACATCATATAATCTGGACAAGCTTATCTCCCTCCTAACATCTTTGCTGATTCATGATCAGCTCACAGAAGATAAAACCATCATATCAAATATCCGGCACCAGGAAGCACTTAAAGAAACCATGCAACATTTAAACAGAGTATTGAAGGGGCTGGAAGAAGGACTTCCCGAAGATCTTATAGCCCATGATCTGAGGCAAGCTGTATATTACCTTGGAACAATAACCGGAGAAGTGAATACAGAAGAGATTTTGGATAACATCTTTAAAAATTTCTGTATCGGAAAGTAATGATCACCACTCTACCCCATCATTAGTCATAATCCCGTCAGCTGGAAACAAATTCATTTTGTCAAAACAATATAGTGTTTCTGTATCCTCCATGGTAATGTCATCCTCAATCAAAGAGCCGTCAGGATGTATTGCTTTTGTCAGGTCCAGTCCCAGATATTCAGCCATAAACGGGTAAACTGCAGCACGTTTGTTATAATCATAACCATGCTGATCTTCAGGAAGATGCACATTAGATACCATCTCTGATTTTCCTAATAAACCATAAATGTATTTGATATGCGGATATTCGATCTCAGGAGTATTTTTTGTCCAGTCACCTCCAACTGATACAAGTAATAAAGGACGAGGTGCTGCACAAGCTGCAATTTCAACATTGTTTGTCTGAAAGCCTTTCGTTTTATGAATGGGCATACCGCTTTCACAAACACATCCTCCGAAAAAATGGGCAGATACCTGTACTACCGGAGCAACGACAGAGATGCGCTTATCAATAGCTGTAAGTAAGAAGGTTTGGGTAGCACCACCTGATGCACCTGTCATACCTATCTTTTCCGGATCTGCACCCATGGAAATCAGAAAGTCAACGCAGCGTATGCTGTTCCAAAGCTGTAATTTAAGCACTTCAGGATGGTTATGTATCCAGCCATAGTCTGCCAGCTGCCCGTACCCAACCATATCGTAAGCATATACCATGGCTCCCATCCGGGCTAATACAGCACATCGCTTCTGAGCATCGGCACGATAACGCCCGTAATCCTCCGGTTTCGACCAGTGTCCATGCGCACTTAATATACCCGGGATTTTATTATTGACTTCCAGAGGTGAATATAAACTTCCTGTAACATAAACACCAGGAAGACTTTCAAAAGCAACATTCTGAACCTTGTAACCATTATGAATACGTTCCTCACCAAAAACAGGCCTTAAAGCACATTTTTCAGGATATCCTTTTAATCCGGCCCCTTTTAAAATGTGCTTTCTTATTCTCCTTGCTCTTCTTTCCCATTCCCTGGCAGTAGTGTATGTTATTCGCATTTGTTCCAGGAAATTACTTGCATCTTTCTCTGTCCAGTAATCTCCGACACATAGCATTTTGTCAGATCCCGTATCCCTGTCCTTATCAGATACGCAACTGTATAAACCGCATCCAATGGAGATCAACCATATTAAAAATGCAAAATAAAAGTTTGCCATTTTCATAACAGGGAAAGATTGAATTGATTGACCTGATTTAATTGATTGAATAAAAAAACCAACAATCAACTTAAAGCAATTAAAAATGCAGAACTATTCAGTTCTCATATTAAATCACATATGAATATCCTTTTGATTGGAACAGCATGATCCCTTCAGTCAACCTAGCTTCTCTGTAAAATCAGCAAAAAAACAGTAAAGAGTAGCTATAAATTTATCAATAACGCTGTCTGTTTCCTCTTCCCTGGTTTCTGGATCTTCCTCCTCCACGATTACCTTCCGTTTTTGGACGGGCTTTGTTAACAATAATCTTTCTTTCCGCAAATTCTGACTCATTAAGTGCTTCAATAGCAGCTTCAGCATCTGCTTCATTTTCCATTTCAACAAAAGCAAATCCTTTAGATCTTCCGCTTGCATTATCCCTGATAATATTAACAGATTTTACTGCTCCAAAATCTGCAAAAAGTGCATTAATTTCTTCCTCATTTACTTTGTAATTGAGATTTCCTAAATAAATTGTCATTAAAATAAAATTAAATGAAACCTAAGACATACAAATTAACTCATTGAATGTCAAAAAACAGGTAAATATACAATTATTATGAAAACAAATAATGAATTATTTTAATTCATTAAAATCTTATTATTTTTTCTACCCTGTTCTTTTTTATCCATGCCCTGATGATCATTCTTGCATCCCTTGTGTCATGGCATTTAGTAATACACGATAAAATTTCCCTGGTGTGAAGATAAGAGTCTGAAATATTAATATATCCAAATCCCTTAAATACACCGTGTTCTACACAAATTACCGACCGCTCATTATTTTCCCGGCCTTTGTCAATTACTATGTAACTTTCCGTATCACCTTCAAAAACTTTAATAGCCTCTTTAGCCCTTTCATTATATTTTTTCACTGGTTCTTTACCGATGCACGCTCCGTTGCACTGCCTGATACCATAATGGAAACAGGCTCCTTCAGTATCATATAATCCGCATAACTTCTGACACAACCAGTATTTCTCTGCCAGAAATGATAATTCATTTTCCGCTTTTGCTTTCGAATTAAAAGATACCAGCGGAAGCTTGTTTTCATCATGTATTCTCTTAATCCTGAAATTCAGATAACCCGATTTATCATATGAGTTATATAATCCCCATGACTCCAGGGATCTTCTTTGGGATTTATTATATAATGGTTTATGTTCTTTGATTTCATTTGATTCTTTAAGGAGTGCAATGAGCTCACTACCAGTTAATTCGTATGATACTCCTGCAATTCTTCCTTTCATTTCCTGAGCTTTTCGGCTGACATTGGATGCGAAATGTGATAAAATACGTTGATAAATATTTTTACTTTTACCTATATAAATCAGGTTTCCTTCAGAATCATGGAAGTAATATATCCCGGTTTTCTCAGGAATTCTATCCAGATCTGTAGGATTAACAAATCCATTCAGGTTTTTAAATTTCCCTTCCCGGGAGGAAATAAAAGAAATTTTAGAACCATCTTTAATATTCCGTTCCTTTAATAATTCAAATAATCTTACAGTGGCCATCGCATCCCCTTCCGCTCTGTGCCTGCCGTTAATTTTTATATTTACGCTATTACACAAATTACCGAGACTATATGATTTAAGGCCAGGAATCAATTTACGACTTAACCTGACAGTACAAAGTGTACTGCGTTCATAATCATAACCCAGCTGTTTAAATTCACTCTTAACAAAATTATAATCAAAACTTACATTATGTGCCACAAAAATGCATCCCTCTGTGATTTCAATAATTTTTCTGGCTATTTCATAAAATTTTGGTGCATTTTCAACCATCTCATTACTAATTCCTGTTAATGCAGTTATATGAGGCGGGATATGTTTTTCCGGATTGATAAGAGTGCTATACTCATCAATGATCTTTTCCCCGTTATGAATAATAATTGCTATTTCTGTTATTTTTTCAAATTTGGGGCTTCCTCCTGTTGTTTCGATATCAACTACTGCATACATCCCTAAAGTCCTTTAAACGGTCTTAAAATAGTAAAAAATGACAAAATAATAGTATTGAATATCATCAATTTTATGAACAAGATATTATTTTGATATCTAATGTATGAGTCTACTCTGAAAAGTCATATTATTTCAAATATCGCCACAGATTAACAGATTAATTTGTATTGATCAATTGATAATCTGAGTAATCTGTGGCAATTCTTTCTTTTAAATTGAAAATACATCTTTCCGGCGCAGACTCATGTATGTATAATGTAAAATCAGCAGGTTCTTAAAGTTCGTTAGGATTCAGAAATACATATTCATCGCAAATTCCTGTGGAAAATCTTCTTCGACAGATAGTTCAATATGCTCCATTTTTTTAAGAAGTTCAACTATCTTTTTGTCAAAATGAACAGATTTTAAGGAAAGCATTGCTCCTGTTCCTGATGCATTTCCAACCGGCACTACCTTATTTTCAAGCTCCCCCGGAATTATTCCGGTTTTTACAGCACTTGATGTACTGATATAATTACCAAATCCACCCGCAATATATACGCATTTAAGATCATTTACCGTAATGCCAGCTTTTTTAAATAATATACGGATTCCTGACATGATAGCACTCTTGGCAAGCTGAACTTCCCTGACATCTGAAGGAGTAAGGATAATTGGCTTTCCTGTGCCAGATCTGACGGAAGGAACAACAATAAAATCATTTTCCATATATCCTTCCAGGTTAATAATATTCTTTTCAAGTAAAAATGCGACTATATCAACGAGGCCTGAACCGCAAATTCCCACAGGTTGTCCATTTGCAATGGTATGATATCCGGAATTGCCGAATGCAGACACGGCGCCTTCAAGTGCACCCATACCACACGTTATATTTGCTCCTTCAAATGCAGGTCCGGCAGCTGCAGCACAACACCAAATTTTACCAGGAACAGACAGGGCAATTTCTCCGTTTGTTCCAATATCAATATAAAGAAAATATTCTGGTCCTGATTTTTTCAATGAGGCAAGTCCCGCAACAATATCTGCACCAATAAAAGCAGAAACTGAAGGAAGCAGAATTATTTCAGCATCAGGATGTACCTGCATGCCCAGTTCTCCCGAATTTAAACATTTTCTTTCCGTAAATACCGGACGATAAGGTGCAATGGCAATAGTATAAGGATCAATCCCGGCAAACAAATGAAGCATTGTTGTATTCCCTGCAACTGTAATTTTAACAATATCTTTAAGGGTAACATCAGCAAAATCTTTAAAATGTGAAAACTGATCGTTGAAGGTGCTGATAAGAACTTTTTGAAGTTCCTTTAATCTTAAAGGATTGCGGGCACAATAATTAATTCTCGTAATAACATCCGCTCCGTAATTTATCTGAGGATTTATAACTGACCTGGTTTCCAGAAGTGCACCATCAGTCAGATCTATGAAATAAAAAACTATAGTAGTAGTTCCTATATCAACTGCCACTCCTACAGGACGTGAGGATAGGGTGAAAGCCTTGCCTGGTTCAAATGGCAATTCTTCAATACTTTCATATTGAGAAACAAGAATCTCAGCATTTCTTTTATCAGGAAGAATCACATCGATATCCCTGTCCACAATATACCTGCAGGATAAAACAGTCCCTTCTCCTCTGACTGTTACTTCACATTTCCCACATTTTCCTTTACCCCCACATGGTGAATATATTACATAGCCATATTCCCTCAACAGGGTTTGAAGGTATGCTCCATGATTTGCGAATATTTTCTTCTTTTGATTATCTTTATAAACAGTAATATATGGCATATCATTTTATAAATAAAAAACGCAATCAGGTTTTTCTGATTGCGATTCATAATTTGTGATCCAGCTGGGATTCGAACCCAGGACCCCATCCTTAAAAGGGATGTGCTCTACCAGCTGAGCTACTGAATCAATCATTAGCTTATTTTAACGGGTTGCAAAGGTAATTATTAATTAAAAAAAACCAAAAACAGAATACTATTTTTAAAAAAAATATATTTACGAAAAAGTGTAAATGCAGGTTTTTTTTGATAAACAGATAATTAAATCAATATTCAGGACAATTTTTCAATAATCTTTTATTGATTTTTTTTATAAATCCTGGTCCTTCATAAATAAATCCCGTGTAAACCTGAATTAAATCTGCCCCGGCATTTAGTTTTTCTATAGCATCATCAACTGAAGTAATACCGCCTGAACCAATTACAGGTAGCTTTCCTCCGGTTTTATCTTTAATATAACGTATTATTTGGTTCGATCTTTCTCTTAGGGGTGCACCTGATAATCCTCCATCCCCGATCGATTGAATTTTTTCCACCGGTGTCACAAGATTATCACGCGCAGTGGTAGTATTGACAGCAACAATCCCATCAATATGAAGTCTTTGAATAATATCTATAACCTCATCTATTTGGGTAAAATTCAGATCAGGTGAAATTTTCAGAAAAACAGGTTTTATTACAGGCATCGTTTTCCTTATTTCCGAAAGATTACTAAGAATAGCCTCCAGGGTTTCCTTATCCTGAAGTTTTGAAATATCGCCTATATTCGGACAACTTACATTAACTGTAAAATAATCAACATAATCATATAAGCGTTGAAAACAGTAAACATAATCATCAACGATCTTATCATTTGTTGTTTCTGTATTTTTACCAATATTACCACCTATTATAATATTACCAGGGCGATTTTTAAGCATTTCTGCCACCTTTTCAACTCCCGGATTATTAAATCCCATCCGGTTTATTAATGCTTTATCTTTTGTGAGTCGGAATAACCTGGGTTTTGGATTACCTGGCTGAGGTTTTGGAGTAACAGTTCCTATTTCAATAAAACCGAAACCGAAACTTGAAAACTCTTTATAAATGCTTGCATTTTTATCAAAACCGGCAGCCATACCAACAGGATTAGGAAACTTAATACCAAGTACAATCTTCTCAAGTTTTACAGATCTGGTAGTGTAGAAATATTTTATAAAAGCAGGTATTAAAGGAAGGCGGTAAACTATTTTAATAGTAAAAACAAGCCAGTCATGAATTTTCTCCGGAGAAAGAATAAACAGAAGGGGACGAATAACCCATCGATACATATTTTTTATGCAAATATAAGAATTTAAAATGTTAACTTAATGATCAGAAGTTAATTCCTCCCATGTTTTATCATTATAAAAAATTATAATTCTTTTTACCGATTTTACAGATGTAATTATATTAGAATTTACATTTGTAATTTTATCTTTTACATCTTTCGGCTCACTGTTATAATTGTACTTTACTTCCGGATTTATCTCAGCATCAATTAAATTATTCTTAAATAGTGATTGATCTGTATTAATTTTATTATCCGTTTTAATCATACTTCCTTTTCCATTAATAAACCAATCTATATTAATATCAGGAAAATTATCCAATAACCTCGATAAAAAGTCAAAACCAGGCTTATTTCTTCCGCTAAGTAAGTGCGAAATACTTGACCTTTGTACTCCTAATTTATCAGCAAAAGCAGAGGATGATAAATTATAATATTTTAAAATATCAAGAAGTCTTTTTTCCATTGGTAAATTAAATTTTTACAAATGTAATTAATATTTAATTTACATATGGAAATAATATAATTTACATATTTAAACTTACATCTGGTTATTTGATAATTGTTATATGATGTCTGGATTGATCTATTATGACCTGGCTTTTAGTAATACTCTTCATAAGTTTTATACAGTAAGAATCAGCTTTAATGGTTAGGGTACTTTTACTTTCCCCTGTTACAAAACGTTTTAGGTTTCAGCAATATAAAAAGATCCTGATAACTGCATTGCAGACGAATTACTCAGAAACTTGCAAAAGTCCCCCTTGGGGGATTCCTGCCTGTCGGCAGACAGGTAGGGGGAAATGACTTTTCAGAATAGGTTCAAGTGAGTAAAATCAATAGAGTTGCAAAAATATACCACTCATCTAAATTATAACTTTAGATAAAAATTATTAATTAACTGGTTATCAATATAATTACCATAATATACGCTCTTTTTTTCTTAAAAAATTTACTAAAATTGTTAATTTTTTCCACAATGACTTCAAGTAATTATATTATTTTATTGGTTTTCAATTATATATAATAAAATCAATAGTAACAATAATATCGGATTACATTTGTAAAAAGAGCATTTTATTGTAATTTTTTATCAATAAGTGTTGATACTGTAATGTCACCTGTTACATTTACCACTGTTCTTAACATATCCAAAGGACGATCTACACCGAGTATTAATGCCAGTCCTTCAACCGGAATTCCTACAGAGCTTAAAACTATCATTAGTATTACAATACTACCACCGGGAATTCCTGGTGTACCAACAGAAGATATTAGTGCTGTTAAAAGTATTAGTAACATATCTCCGAATGTGAGGTCTATTCCAAATACCTGTGCAATAAATACTGCAGCAACTGCCTGATAAAGACTTGTTCCATCCATATTGATTGTCACTCCTACCGGAAGTACAAAATTTGCAGTTTCTTTTGAAATCCCGAATTCTTCTTCCGCCTGTTTCATTGTTACAGGTAATGTTGCAGCACTTGAACTGGTTGTAAAGGCTACCATCTGGATAGATAACATCCCACGCACAAAATCTTTATATTTCCTGCCTGTAAAAGTCCTTACTATTATGGGATATATTATAAATAAAATTATAATCAATCCTGAAATCACTGTGATCATATATAAACCTAGGGCAGTAAAGACATCTTTATCTCCTGAAAAATCAACTACAAGTGCCGCCATCAGGGCAAAAACCCCATATGGAGCTACCGCCATTATCATATCTATTATTTTCAGTATTATATCATAAACATTTTCAAAGAATTTTTTTGCAATTTCTGTTTTTTCAGTTGGGAGTATTATTATTGCAATGGCCATAATTAAAGCAATGAAAATGATTTGCAACATGTTAGAATTATCTGTAGCCGCATTTACGATATTCTCCGGTACAATATCAACAAAAAATTGTAATGGTGATCGTTCTTTTCTGCTTTTTACATCTATTTCCTTACCTGTTAATGTTGACTCATATTTTTCACTATAGCTTACTTTCTTGTCTTCCGGGAAAACCTTACCTGGTTTTAATGAGTTAACCAACACTAATCCTATTGTAATAGCCATTACGGTTGTAATAAGATATAATCCTAAAGTTTTAATACCCAGTTTAGATAATTTACTTATGTCAGATAAACTGGTTATTCCTTTTATCAGGGAAGTAAAAATAAGTGGAACCGCCACAAGTTTCAGAAGATTAAGAAAAATAGTCCCCCATGGACTTATCCAGTTGGTTGTAAATTTTTCCAGGTTTGCCGATATTGCTATTATCCCCCAGATTAATCCTAATATCATACCGATAAAGATCCTGCTCCACAGAGGAAGCTTTAGTTTTTTGACCATACTCATATTACAATTTTTTCCGGTGTTATTATTACTTTACTTGTTTATGTTGCTATTTTAGAATCATTCCCTATTCTTTCAGTGCAGCATACAAAATCTCAACCGGGTGCAAAGCATCTTTCCCCGTTCCATCTTTTATCTGTTGCCTGCAACTGGTTCCGTTTGCAGCAATAATAATATCTTCACCTGCTTTCCGTACTTCAGGGAATAGTACAAGTTCGCCTACTTTCATCGACAAGGCATAATGCTCCTTCTCAAATCCAAAGGAACCAGCCATCCCACAACATCCCGAAGCAATTTCTTCAACAGTATAATTTTCCGGGAATGATAATATTTTTTTAACAGAAATAGACGAAGCAACAGCTTTTTGCTGACAATGTACATGTAATTTTATCTTTCGTACTTCTTTAGTAAACATATCTTTATTAATTCTCCCTGCATCCATTTCTTTTGATAAAAACTCATCTATCAGTAATGTGTTTTCTGCAATTTTTCTTGATTTTTCTTTCATTTCTCCTCTAAGCAGATCCGGATATTCATCACGAAATGATAAAATAGCAGAGGGCTCAATTCCAATAAGGGGTGTATGCGTACCAACCAGGTGACTGAATAACTGAACATTTTCCATTGCCTTTTTCCTGGCAGTTAAAAGCAATCCTTTTGAGATAAAAGTTCTTCCGCTTTCAGTGTTTTTACTGACAAAGATCCTGTATCCTAATTTATTCAAAAGTAATATTGTTTTAATACCAATTAAAGTATCATTATAATTTGTAAATTCATCTATAAAAAAATATACTGACTGAGCACCTGAAGGTAATCCATCATTTAATTTGTCCATGTTCCTTTGTATCCATTTTTGCAATGTTTCTTTATACAATATGGGAATTCGTCTTTTTGCAGCAAATCCGGCTAATTTCTTTATTATTCCTGATAATATTGGATTTGAAACAAAAAAATTATAAATAACAGGCGCTAAGGCACCTACCCTGTTCAAGGCAGTTATATAGGCTATTGCTTTTGTTCTGAGCGGAATAAAATGATTTCGGTAGTATTGATATAAAAATTCAGATTTAAGTTTAGCGATATCAAGATTTGAAGGACATTCAGATTTACAACCTTTACAAGCAAGGCAATTATCCATTACATCATAAATTTCTTTATGATTGAATGCATTTTGTTTTCCTGAATTTGTAAGATATTCTCTCAGAATATTTGCCCGTGCCCTGGTTGTATATTTTTCATCCTTTGTTGCCATATAACTTGGGCACATAGTGCCTCCCATCAGGTGACCTTTTCTGCAATCTCCACTTCCATTACATTTCTCTACAGCTCTCAATATTCCCTCAGTATCCGAAAAGTCGAAAAGTGTTTCCAATTCCCTTTGCTGTCCCTGTGTATGTCTGAATGATTTATCAAAAGGAACTACGTCAGTAATTTTTCCGTAATTAAAAATACCATAAGGGTCCCATGTTTTTTTAATTTCACGAAACCAGCTATAGATCTTTGAGTTATACATCAGGGGTATGAATTCCCCCCTGACTCTCCCGTCTCCATGTTCTCCACTCAAACTTCCTTTGTATTTTTTTACAAGCCGTGCAGTATCTTCCGCAATATTCCGAAAGATCACCACATCATTACTGTCTTTTAAATTTAATACAGGTCTTAAGTGTAGTTCACCTACTGAAATATGTGCGTGATACACACAATTCAAATTATATTTTTTAAGTAACAGGTTAAATTCTGAAATATACTGCTCCAGCTTTTCAGGATGGACTGAAGTATCTTCAATAACAGACACTGGTTTGGCATCTCCTTTCATATTGGATAATACTCCCAGTCCTGCTTTTCTGAGATTCCATACTTTATTGATATTCTGACCCGTAATTATGGGAAAATGATAACCGAGGTTTTTTGACCTTAATTTTTGTTCAATGGTAGAGATTGTTTGTAAAATTCCTTCCATGGAATCTCCAAAAAATTCCACAATCAGAATAGCTCCCGGATCTCCCTTTATAAAAAAGCGGTTTTTATTTTGTTCTATATTCTCCGCGGTGAGATCCAGTATCTTCTTGTCCATCAACTCTACAGCCGATGGATTATGCTCCAGGGCTATCAGATTGGCCTTTATTGCTTCGTTCACACTATTTACATGTACACATACAAGAGCTTTCCCTGTGGGCGGTAATTCAGTTAACCTCAGTTTAGCTTCGGTGATAAATGCCAGTGTTCCTTCTGAACCAGCAAGAAGTTTGCAAAAATTGAAATTATTATTACTTTCTTTCCTGAAAAAAGAGCAATCCGATAACTCATCAAGTGCATATCCTGTATTACGTCTGATGATTCTTTTGTCCGGGTATTCCCTGTCAATTTCTTCAATATGTGAAGGATCGGATAAAATAACATTAATTTGCCTGTAAATCTGACCTTCCGGAGAATCCAGTTTGCATTTTCCTTCAAACTCATCCTTTGTGATTTCACTAAATTCAACTTCAGAACCATCACTTAATATGGCTTTTACAGATAATAAATGTTCTCTGGTAGTCCCATAGATCAATGAATGTGACCCACTACTGTTGTTCCCTATCATTCCTCCGATAACACATCTGTTAGAAGTGGATGTCTCCGGAGCAAAAAACAGTCCTGTTTTTTTTAATTCAAGATTCAATTCATCAAGAACGACTCCAGGTTGCACTCTTACCCACTTTTCCTTTGCATTGATCTCAAGAACATTATTCATGTAACGGGAGATATCTGCAACTACTCCGTTCCCTACCACTTGTCCGGCCAGTGATGTACCTGCTCCCCTGGGAATAATAGTTAATGAATTTTCACTGGCAAAACGAATAATTTTTGTTATATCATCAGTAGAACGTGGATACACCACTCCAAGTGGAATTTCCCTGTAAACAGATGCATCTGTTGCATACATTAAACGACGGGACACGCCTGAAAATACTTCCCCTTCAAAGGTATTACTGAAATTATTAAATAATTCCTCAAATGATTTTTTTTGCATAATATATAACCCTGACAATCAATAATTCAACTTATGCAGATGATAAAAAACACCATCTAAAAAGAGAAGTGTAAATATAAAAAGAATTTAGGCGATTTTTCAGGAGAAAAAATGGGGAGAGTATTTATTTCTTAAGGATCTGTTCAAACCATATAAAGTATCTTTCCTGTGCTGATTTATCTTCCAAACCATAAAAACCACAGAGGTAATCTGCTTCCCATAATATTCCGACCATTCCGTTAAATCTGTCATTCACTATATACCTGCCTTGTTTTTCAGTGGATTCTGCTTTGGCATATTTTAAATAATCATTCAGCATTCTGCTGGATAACTGTATGTCATCATTCTTAATTATAAAAAGATTGTGTGTTTCTCCGGTACTACTTTTGTATGAAGCAATGAACGCATTTCCCAAAAAGCTCATTCCCAAGAAGTTATTATTAATATATTGTTCAGATTTATCAATTTTGTTTTCAGAAGGAAAAAATCCGAGTTCTGATGGAAGCGATGCATCAGGTTCAATTAAATCAGCTACGCTGACAGCCAGACTCTTCATATCAGATAAACATTCTGCATCATAATTGTGAGAACTGATTTTAATATAATAATTACCGGCAACAAAGTTTAATATACCTTGTCCCTGATAACCTTCAGCTCCTACCTGTAAATAATTACCTGACAGAGGACGCTCCTGGCTGTATATTCCAAATGCATCTTCTTCTGATGCATGCCTGTATAACTCCAGGGCAATATATGTTCCGTCTTCTCTGGTATAATTCCCCAGTGTAAGTTCTTCGAAATCATAACTCAAATAAACATCTGCTGCCCCATTTATCAGGTCCCAAAGATTATCAGGATGATAAACCGATGGAGATTCGGGTTTTTTCCATCCTTCCAGTTCAGGGAATATTTTAAAGTCAGGAGATAATCCAAAGACAATCAAATAATTATTTAAAATAAGTACGATAGAAATCACCATACCTTTAAAATAATTTAAAAATTTCTTCATATTGTAATTTTGATTTCTGACAGTATCACTTAAATAGCTCACTAATTTCATGCCAGGAATTCAACCGGTATACTTTTTATCCTTGAAATATCTGAAGTTTTCTGGGCTATATTAAATCCTGAAAGACATTGTACAGTACAAGTTTCACATTCATCACAAGGATTACCGTTTATATTTTTCTCATCTAATACTTCTCTTGCCAATGAAAGATCTTTATAGCCATACGCATACATATATGCACGCATAATATCCGGAATAGGCAGCTTTTTTCTGCACTGGAGAATGCAGGTTCCACAACCGGTACAAAATATGCCAGTCATTGCATCATCAGCCACAAGATCATTCTTCTCCTGTTCTGTCATAGTAATATCCCTCATAATTTCCAGGTTAGCAGCCAATTCATCATATGTGGTACACCCAGGTATGGTAGTATGAATATTTTCATTTTGAAGGACCCATTTTAAAGCGGCTCTTGTATTGATTGGTTTCGTTTTTTCTTTATCCCAAAATACCCCAGCCATTGATTTCATACCTATAATACCAATTCCGGCTTTCGCTGCTTTTTCTATCGCAGAATTCATCTCCTCAATATTGTTCATCCTGAAATTATAGGAAGTCAGCACAATATCGTAAAAATTGCTGTCAATAACTGCCTGTATAACATCAGGCATATTTTGATGGGTTGAGACACCTGTAAATCTTACTTTACCTTGTTTTTTAAGGTTTTCTAACACTGTAAGATGGTTTTCATACATCATTGTATCTTTGTTACTGACACCATGAAGATATAGTATATCGACATAATCCATTTTAAGTCTTTTCAGACTTAACTCGAACTTTTCATTAAATTCCTCAATGGATGATTCTTTTCCCCGGGGATGAATTTTTGTTGCAATTATGAAAGAATCACGTGGTGTATCTTTTAATAACTCACCTAACATCTCTTCATTTCTTCCATTCTGGTAACCATGTGCTGTATCCAGGTGTAATATCCCCTCTTTAATTGCTGCAGTTATTAGTCCCGGATTATCAGATCTCATAGCTCCCATGCTTACCACAGGTAATTTAAGTCCTGTGCGTCCCAGCGTACGATAAATTATTTCTCCACTTTTATCTCCCGTTTTTTGAGTAATTGGAGTATTTCCGTCAACTTTTGGTTGGAACATAAAAGATCCTGCCGCTACCCCGGAAAGACGTATAAAATTTCTTCTGGAAAGGAATGTTGTCATATTTTGATAATTTACTTTTTTTTTAGCGATGAAAAGTAATAAAAAATGTATTAGCTAATTTTATTTAACGATTTTTTAACATCTTTCTATTCTGTCCTCTGTTGTGAATTATCATTGCATATCCTCAATTAAATACAAGATGTTATATATAAAAGCTGAAGACAAAAATAAGTAATTACATTTGAGTATTAAGGTACTTATATGTTAATTACCGTGAGTTCGATATAATAAAATATAAATCAATAATTATGAACGATAAGATTGATCATTCTGAAGTATTTGATTTCACAAAGAAAGTCACATTTTCTTCAAATGGTATTGTAAGTAAAAGAATTATCCAAAAGCAGTCTGGTAATGTAACCCTCTTTGCTTTTGACCAGGGACAGGAATTAAGTGAACATTCAGCTCCTTATGATGCATTGGTACAGGTTCTTGAAGGAAAGGCACAAATTATGATTAATAAATCGGAATATATTGTAAGTTCAGGTGAATCAATTATAATGCCTGCGCATATTCCTCATGCAGTCAGAGCCCCGGAAGCTTTTAAAATGCTTCTGACAATGATAAAAGAATAGTATTTTTTCTTTACTAATTTATCACTATTTCGTTTTTTTGCTAACTTGCAGGAAAACGAGCGCACATGTCAAAAGAGATCTTTCATTTCCTGACAAGAGGAGAAACTGTTAAGGAGGAAAAAGTAAAATCTATCATTCGAAATGTCTTCCCTGATACTTTTGTTTTGGAAAACTATGAACCTTTTCCTGGATATTTCGGAGCAAACATTCCTGCTGACATTAAACCCATGTCAATTTTTGTTGTTCTGTCTAAAAGGTATGATCATCTCCACCTTGCCAGAATAATGAAAAAGATAAGCACCGAGGAAAAATTCCATTGCGATGGGACTACTGCAACTATTGATACCGGAAGGACTCATTACTATTCAATCAGAATTAAAAACCTGGAATGCTTTGCTCATCTGTACATAATGCAGGAAAAGTTTATTGAGCATGGAATTGAATTACATAAAAGTAAGGTTATAGATAAAACAGTGTTGATTTCAGTACAAAAAACTTTTTTCCTGGAAAAAATGAGGAATAATATTTATAAAAATACGCATGAAGAATACAAATATTATTTTCCTCTTTCAAATTATTTAACCTGGGAACAATTTAAAACTTTAACAATCATTGTTAAAAATAATATCCCCAATAATCTGTTCGATGCTGCTTTAGGGTATTTTTATACTGAAGAGGGTTTTACCGATATGGTAAGGATATATGATAAAAATGGTTCTGTTGCCAGGATTACTGAAATTAAAGAACATTATGAAAAAGCCCTGAATCGTATTTAGCTTCATTCTCTTATTTTCAAAAATTAAGTTTCCTGTTAACTTTTTTGTTTTTCATTTTCATTTTGCTGAAATCTTGTATTTTTGGCAGAAATTATAATATGACAAAATATCCTTTAACTGCAATTCTACTTCTTTCCTGTCCTGATCGCATTGGCCTGGTTGCGGAATTTTCAGGATTTATATCAAAAAACGGGGGAAATATCCTCAGCTTAAATGAATATGTTGATACAGAAACTAATACATTTTTTTTCCGGGTCACATGGGATATGAAAAATTATCATATTTCAGGATCTTCTCCAGAAGAAGATCTCTTGCCACTATTTAATAAGTTTAAAGCATCCTGGCAGTTAAATTTCCTGGAAAAAAAAGAACGTATTGCCATTTTCGTTTCACACTATGATCATTGCCTCAGGGATATATTATGGCGTTACAGCATGCAGGAATATAATATTGAAATACCGCTTATAATTTCTAATTATCCTGACATGGAACACATTGCACACCGTTATGGTATCTCTTATTATTGTTTCCCAATCAATAAAGAAAATAAAAGAAATGTGGAATTACAGGAGATAGCATTATTAAAGGAACATCAAATTAATTCTGTTATCCTTGCCAGGTATATGCAGATTTTATCACCCGCATTTGTCGCTGAATATTCAAACAGGATCATAAACATTCATCACTCATTTTTGCCTGCTTTTGCAGGAAGCCATCCTTATCGGCAGGCATATGAGAAAGGAGTGAAGATCATTGGTGCTACCAGCCATTATGTTACTGCTGAGCTTGATGAAGGGCCGATAATTGAACAGGATATAACCAGGATCAGTCATAAAGATACTTTGCAGGATATTTTGCGCAAAGGACGCGATCTGGAAAGAATTGTACTCGCAAGAGCTGTCCGGTTCCATTGTGAACACCGGGTACTAGTCCATGGAAATAAAACTGTGGTATTTGATTAAAAATTAAAGATTATATACAAGTGAATAAAAAACACTGGATTACCATTTTGATAAATGGTAGTATTCCGGACGAACAAATACTGGAATATATAAAATCATCCTATGATCTGGTAGTGTCAGGTTTACCTAAAAAGCTTATGCCGATATAATGTAGAATAATATGCTATTTTATTGTAATTTTGCATTAAAAGTATATTGTGAGAAGATTAATTTTGATTGGTTTTATTCTTGTATCATTTTGGTCGGGTCTATCGGCTCATCCTGTACATGTCTCCATATCGAACTTTGAAATCACCGGTAAAGAATGCACTGCAGCAGTGAAATTATTTAAAGACGATCTTCAGCTGGCAATTTTTCATAATTATAATATTGAAATACCGTTGAATAACCTGGGAAATGATGAATTTTCCTCAATAATTCTTAAATATCTATCAGATAATCTTAAGTTAATTTATCGTCAGGATAAACAAGTAAAACTGGAATATACAGGAAATGAGCTAAATGATGAGGCCATATGGTTATATTTTTCGGCAGGAAATTTGCGGTCATTTAAAAGCCTTATTCTTATTAATACAATTTTTCTCGATATCTTCGAAGATCAGACAAATCTGGTGATTATTAATAACAGAGGTAAGCAGGAAGGATATTGTTTTAATTTACTACAAACTGAAAAGGAGATAAATCTGGATGAATAGATTAAGTACAGTAATATTAAAGCAGCTTTGGATTCTGTTGATGATTATTGTTAACGTTCAGAGTGGTTTTTCAACGCATAACCGTGCAGGTGAAATTACATTACGTCAAATAAGTGATCTTACTTATGAAATTAAAATAACAACTTATACATACACGCTTAGCGCTGCAGACCGGAGTCAACTTGATGTAATGTGGGGTGATAATTCCACGTCGGTTGCACCAAGAGTTGATATTTTGCAATTACCTAATTTTTACAGAAGAAATATTTACAAAGCACAACATACTTATCCCGGACCTGGTACATACCAGATAGTTGTTCAGGATCCGAACAGAAATTATGGAGTAAAAAATATTCCCAACTCAGTAAATGTCTATTTTTCCATTAAAACGATCATTACAATCAATTCACAGATCGGTCAGAACAGTACGCCTGTCCTTCTGAATCCTCCATACGATAAAGCTGCCCTGGGACAAATATTTATTCACAATCCTGCTGCATATGACGCAGATGGTGATAGTATATCTTATAGTATATCTGTGTGCACTGAATATAATGGACAAGCTATTAAAGGATATACCCTGCCTGCTTCAAGTGACACACTGTATGTCAATGCCATCACCGGGGATCTTATATGGAATACTCCTGTAGACACCGGAATTTATAATATTGCAATGAATATTGAGGAGTGGAGAAAAGGAGTCAAAATCGGGAACATTGTAAGAGATATGCAAATTGAAGTTTATAAAACAACAAATAATCCTCCCCTAAATGACTCACTTCCCTCTTTATGTGTTGAAGCCGGAAATCTGATTGATATGAAAATTACAAGCATAGACCCGGATAATAACCTGATGAAGCATTTTCTTACCGGAGGACCTTTTGCTGTAAACATTAATCCAGCCCAGAATTCCCTTATTTCTTCCGAAGCAGGAAAAATTGTAAGCAATTTTGTGTGGCAAACTGATTGTGAACATGTTCGATATCAACCATATAACCTTGTTGTAAAAACAGAGGACATGCATCCTGAATTTGTGCTTTTTGATATTGATAACATGAAAATCAATGTATTAGGTCCAGCTCCTGAAAATGTCCGGCTTTTTCCCTCAAGCTCATCTGTGAGAGTTATGTGGGATGAAACCCATTGTAAAAATGTTATTGGATATAATATTTACCGGAAAGAAGGAAGTTCAGGTTATCTTATTGACTCATGTACCTATGGATTACCTGATTATGCAGGTTTTAAAAAAGTTGGCTCTGTAAATTCCGTAAAAGATATTTTATTTAATGATAATGCAGGATTGTTGCAGGGAACACTGTATTGCTACCGTATTGTTTCTGTTTATCCCGATGGAGCAGAAAGCTATCCATCTGACGAAGTTTGTACTACCTTAAGTCCGGGAGCCCCCTCTTTGCTGAATACTTCAGTTCAAAATCATGATATTACGAATGGATCTGTCTTCCTCTCATGGATAAAACCTAAAGATCTTGATACCTTACAAGCAAACGGACCCTATGAATATTTTATATATCGTGCAAACAATTTATGGGGACAAAATCCTGCTCAAATAGGCAGTTTTAAAACAAATGATCTGAATGATACAACCTACCTGGATTCAGGAATAAATACCATGGTCTATCCTTACTCATACACCATTGAGCTTTATAATGATGAACCCGGCAACCGGTTCCGTATTGGAAAACCTGAAACAGCATCTACTTTGTACCCTGATATTACTGAACAGGACAACCAGTTACATCTGAAATTTATTAATAATGTACCGTGGTTAAATTATGAATATGTTATTTACCGTTCGGAAAGTATAAATGGTATTTATGATTCGATTGATATGGTTACCACATCGGAATATACAGACAAACATCTTTCCAATGAAGTGGAATACTGCTACTATATCAAATCAAAAGGTACCCGGACTGAAGACAACAGTGTATATTTCACTGAAAATATTTCACACAGAGCATGCGCAACACCAAGAGATACTTTTCCCCCCTGCCCCCCTCAACTTTCTGTTACTTCAGTGTGTGACAGTATGTTTAACCGGTTAATCTGGACAAATCCGAATAATTATTGTGCGGATGATGTAATAAAATTCTATATTTATTACTGGCCGGAACTTGATGTGCCTCCGGCACTTATTGACAGCACCATGAGCCCATCAGACACAAGTTATTTGCATTATCTGAACCAAACTCTTTCAGGTTGTTACTATGTGACTGCTCTCGATTCTTTTAATAATGAAAGTCCACCCTCCCTTATCGTATGTGTTGACGAATGCTTCTCCTTTAAAATACCCAATGTTTTCAGTCCAAATGGAGATGGTATCAATGATATCTTAAGACCAACTGAATTCCAGGAAGTTGAAGAGATAGATCTTAAAATATATAACCGTTGGGGACAGCTTGTATATGAAACCTCAGATCCCCAGATTAATTGGGATGGGAAACATAAAGATACAAATGATCTGGTTTCTCCGGGAGTTTATTATTATATATGTGATGTTTTTGAAAAACGCCTTACCGGGATAGAACCAAGAAATATGACAGGTTTTGTATATGTGTTCTCGGAAAAAGGCGCAGTTATAAATCCGGATTAATATATGAATGAAATGAGATTTATATTTATTTTTCTTTTGATATTATTAATTAACTTCAGTAATATACGAGTTCATGGGCAAATTGATCAGAATCTGCTAAAGGGATTGGCTTCCTGGGAATTAAACCATTATGATTCCGCAGTTTTTTATTTCAATTCCGCCCCCGAATCCATGAAAACTTACCCGGTTTCTTATTTATATTACGGGATATCCCTACTCGAATCAGGACAACCTGAAATGGCACTTAATGAATTTATGAAAGCAGAAAAAATTGAAAAAGGAATTGCCTCATTCCAGATTGCCAAAATGTATGCTATATCTGGAAATATTAAAAAAACACTTGAATATCTCGATTTAAATTTAAGATCTAAGTATAAGGTTCCGGAAAAAACAATATTATTAGATTCAGATCTGCAAAAGTTTGAAAATGACCCGGAATGGAAACAATTCTGGAAAGATTCCAATTATTATTCTTCCCTTGACATGATCCTTAACGAGTCGGAATATCTTATAAATTCAGGTGATTTTACAGAGGCATTGGTATTCATAAATGACAACTTAAATAAAAGCTTTAGAAAATCACCATTATATGCCAAAAGATCAATGGCTTATTCATATAACAGTAATTACCGGATGGCCATAGAGGATCTGACAAAGGCAATTGACGGAGACAGAAACAATATTGAACTATTTGAAAAAAGAGCCGCTCTCTATATGAAAGATAAAAAGTATAAACCTGCCCTGGATGATTATGATTTTATATTAAAAAGGGATCCCTATAGGTTATATTTATATCCCTTAAGAGCAATTGCGAAGAATTATAATGATTTATATGAATCCGCCATATCCGATATGGATTTCTTTCTAACTTATTTCCCCAAGGATCATTCAGCATGGTATCAATTGGGAAGAATACATTTCAGTAATCAGCAATATTTACCTGCTTTAAACTGTTTCAATAAGGCATTGCAGTTGAATAAAGGAGTATCTGAATATTATGAGGCAAGAGGAGAAACTTACTTACAAACTAAAACATTCAGATATGCAAATAATGATTTTGGTATGGCATTGGATATAAATCCACAAAATCCATATACATATCTTAAGAAAGGAGAGACCCTCCTATATCTCGGTAACGTAAAAGAGGCATGTTTTTGCTTTGCAAGGGCAAAAGAATTAGGGGCAGCCGAAGCAAATGAATTTTTACAGAAACATTGTAATTAGGGCTCTCAATGGATTCAAGGCATATACGAAATAAACAAATTATTTCACAACTACAATCCGGTGATATTGATGCTGTCCGAAATGCATTAGAGGAGATACGTTTATTTGGCAATGCAGAAATACTGCCCTACTTGCTTGTATTTATTTTCAATACAAATTCAGAGGAATTTCGCTCATCAGGTTACCAGGTTCTTAACGACATTAAAGATACTGAAGCTGTTCCTGTTTTAGTTAATGCCCTTCATACCTTCAGAGGTAAAGAAGGATTTCATAAACTTGTTTCCTCATGTTGGCAGAACGGGATGGATTTCTCATCATATATCAGGTTATTTGCTGATCTGGTCATAGAAGAGGATTTTACAACTGCAATTGAAGCATATAGTGTTATTGAAGAGAATATCAATCAATTGGAAATAACTGAAATACAATATCTTACTGATCTATTCAAGGAATGTGTAATTTCTGAAAAAGATGAATACAGGAAAAATCTTATTCATTCATTAGTTGAGATGCTGGAAACAACAGCTAATAATTATTGATGTGAAGAATAATATTTCATGAATTGTGCTCTTTCATATACTGCCGGATCAGGAATATTGGAATAATTCATTTTCCCTCTGAAATCAGCTATTGAAGTATATTTGTTTTTTACCATCCATTCTTCGAATTTGTCAATCATTTCGGCAAGGAAATCAGGTCCTTTTTTATAAAGTACTGAACATACCTGAACTACCTTTGCCCCGGCGAGGATTAGTTTTACAGCTGTTTCACCCGAATGTACGCCTGTTGAGGCTGCTATATCAATTTCTTTGACATGGCTTGATATTATACCGATCCATCGTAGTGTATTCCTGATATCAGATGGTGAGCTGAACACTTCTGATGTTCCGAATGACATATCATTAAGATTAATATCAGGCTCATAATAACGGTTAAAAAGTACTACCGCATCTGCTTTACGGTAGAATAAGTTATTAACCATCAGACTAAGATTAGTGAAAAAATATCCCAGCTTAATAATTACAGGTATTTTGACGATTTTCTTTATACCCGTGATCAGATCAAGATAAATTTTCTCATGGTCAGCTGATGATTTGCTTTTATCAACAGGAATAATGTAAGCGTTTAACTCAATTGCATCTGCTCCAGCCTCCTGAATTTTCAATCCAAAGTCCATCCACTCACGGGTTGAAATGCAGTTTATACTTGCAATAACAGGGATATTAACAGCTTTTTTAGCATCTTTAATCAGGTTAAGATATTCAGCAAGATTGTTATTTCTGGCATAATGTCTGACATAATCAAGTGCTTCAGGATAATCGGTTCCCTCCAGCAATTTACCTGTTTCATGTAATATCTGTTCTTCGAATAAAGATTTCAGTACCACAGCTCCTGCTCCTAACCTGTCAAGGTTGCGTAATTTATCCAGACTATTGGTAAGACCGGAGCTACTTACGATGAATGGATTTCGCAGGTTCATTCCTGCAAATGACACAGAAAGATTCGCCATATTTTTCAATTTAAGTTAATCTCTTTTACCAAATATCACACTCCCTATTCTGATAATAGTAGCACCTTCCTCAAGGGCTATTTTGTAATCTCCTGACATTCCCATTGACAACTCCCTGAAATATTCTGAAGTACTAAAATAAGAATGTTTCAGTAAATGGAAAAACTCTGCAAGTTTTTTAAATTCTTTTCTTACCTGGTCCTTATTATCAGTGAATGTGGCCATGCCCATCAAACCACAGATCCTGGCATTATTTAACGATGCATTATCATTTTTATTAAAAAGTTGTTGAACTTCATCATACGAGAATCCATATTTCGTTTCTTCCTCAGCGATATGCACCTGAAGTAAACAATTAATAATGCGGTTATTTTTTAATCCTTCATTGTTAATTACTCCCAGAAGTTTAGCACTATCAACAGAATGTATCATGTTAATAAAAGGTGCTATAAATTTTACTTTATTGCTTTGCATATGCCCTATCATATGCCATTTAATATCATCAGGCAGATAAGGTTTTTTGATGATCAGTTCCTGAACTTTGTTTTCACCAAAAATTTTATGACCGGCATTATAAACTTCTCTGATAATTTCAACAGGTATGGTTTTTGAAACAGCTACCAAAGTAACTGATTTGGGGATAGTTAATAGAAAATCCCTGATATGAGATACAGCATAATTCAAGATGAAGTCTTTTTATTACCTCAATGGTTTAATCAAGTGAATGAATAACAAGACCGCTTCTAAGTTTGGGTTCAAACCATGTTGTTTTTGGGGGCATAATATTTCCTGTATCAGCAATACGAATAAGCTGCTTCATACTAACCGGATACAGGGCAAAAGCTGCTTTCATTTCCCCGCTATCGACTCTTCTTTTAAGTTCTCCCAGTCCCCTGATACCACCTACAAAATCGATGCTATTTGATTTTCTGAGATCTTTAATATCCAATATGGGTGATAGAATGAGTTCTGACAGTATAGTAACGTCCAGACAATTGATCGGGTCATTATCATCATAAAATCCTTCATAGGGTGTAAGAGAATACCAATTCTCATCAAGGTACAAACTAAAATTATGATATTTGTCAGGTTTATATATCTCTTTTCCTTTTTTTTCTACCCTGAAATTTTTTTGTAATTCATTTAAAAATTGCTCATTATTCAAACCATTTAGATCTTTTATCACCCTGTTATAATCAATGATTGATAATTGACCTGCCGGAAAATGAACAGCCAGGAAATAGTTATATTCCTCATCTCCTTTATGATCAGGATTTTTCAGTTTTCTTTCTATACCAACATGTGCTGCAGCGGCGGTACGATGGTGCCCATCAGCAATATAAGTAAAGGGAATGTCCTCCCTGAAGATTCTTGTTATTTCGGAAATATGACTTTCATTTCTAACAACCCAAAAGTGATGTCCGATTCCATCATTTGTAATAAAATCATATTCAGGTTCATTGGCTCTCGTATGTAAAATGATTGCATCCAGTCCCTGGTGATCAGGAAACGCAAAAAAGACAGGTTCACAGTTAAAATTTGTTACTTTAATATGATTCATCCTGTCTTCTTCTTTATCGGGTCGTGTAAGTTCATGTTTACGAATTACACCATTTTCATAATCTTCAATTGATGCACAGCCGACAATTCCATATTGTGTTTTGCCATTCATCGTTTGTGCATATATGTAATAATGTTCTTTATCATCCTGCCTGAATATTCCTTCTTTAATCAGCCTGCCAAGTGTTTCTTTACCTTTCAGATATACAGGCATAGAGTGAAGATCGATATCAGTAGGAAGATCAACTTCTGGTTTTACAACATGAAGGAATGAATCCGGATTTCCTTTAACTTCTATTCGTGCCTCGTCAGAATTAAGAACATCATATGGTCTGGAAGCTATATTTTTAATAAGTTCCTTAGTGGGTCTGAATCCCTTAAATGCTTTGATTATTGCCATCTTCTGTATAATTCAACTTTAATAAATCATTTATTAACCTGGAAGGTGGTATCATTATTTTTAAAGTAAGCTATTATTTGTTTTGCTGCAGCAATTCCTGCGTTATTATTAGCTTCAGAAGTCTGTGCTCCAGCCTTTTTGGGAGTGAAGAAATAGCGTCCTTCATATTTTGAGGATATCTGTTCTTTACAATCAGGTATTATATCTGAGATATATCTGAAATCAGGTCTTTCTTCAAACATTTTCAACAAAGAAGGTTCATGTATAACTTCTTTACGTGCAGTATTAACGAGTGTTGCTCCGGCAGGCATTAATTTTAGCAGATCATAATTAACTGATTCCCTGGTATTTTCACTAAGAGGTATATGTAAGGAGATAAATTTACATTTGCTGTAAAGATCTTCTGCACTTTTCTCCACTGTTATACCATCATGTTCCATTATTACCTGGTCAATAAACGGATCGTAAGCATGAACTTTCATTCCGAAACCTTTAGTAATTGAGGCCACAATACGCCCAACATATCCGTATGCATGAATTCCTACCGTTTTTCCTCTCAGTTCAGTGCCTGTGGTTCCGTTAAATCCATTACGATTCAGATATATCATCATTCCAACAGCCAGTTCAGCTACTGCATTTGAATTTTGTCCGGGAGTATTCATAGCTATCACCTTATGTGCTGTTGCTTCCTTAAGGTCAATGTTATCATAACCTGCTCCTGCCCTGACAACGATTTTCAAGTTATTCGCTGCATTAAATACTTCTTTATCAACAATATCAGATCGCACGATTAAAGCATCAGCATTTTTCACAGCATTCAGAAGATCGGCTTTTTCTGTATATTTTTCAAGAAGTAAAAAACTGAAACCTGCCTGTTCCACAACATCTTTAATATTTTCTACAGCTGCCTTTGAGAAAGGTTTTTCTGTAGCAACTAGTATTTTTTTCATATTGGAATTTTTTTAGACTTTCTTTTCAAATTCTTTCATTACTTCAACCAGTGCCTTTATCCCATCGAGTGGCATTGCGTTATAAATGGATGCTCTGAATCCTCCAACTGTTCTATGTCCTTTCAGTCCCACCATTCCTTTTGATGAGGAAAATTCCAGAAATTCATTTTCTTTTTCCTTATAATTATCGTTCATAACAAATGTTACATTCATAATGGAACGTTCTTCCGGATTTGCAACCGTAGGTTTAAAAAGCTTATTTCTTTGAATTTCATTGTAAAGAATTTCTGCTTTTTCAAGATTCCTTTTATGCATAACTCTTATTCCACCCATTTGTTTGTACCATTTAAGAGTCTGCAAAGCAGCATACACTGCAACACAAGGAGGAGTGTTGAACATTGATTCCTTTTCAATATGAATTTTATAACTCAGCATGGTAGGTATTACTCTGTCAACTTTTCCGAGGGAATCATCTTTTACAATTACAAATGTCACCCCTGCAGGAGCCAGGTTTTTTTGTGCTCCTCCGTAAATCAGTGCATACTTTGAAACATCAAGCGGACGACTAAAGATATCGGAGGACATATCGGCAATAAGCGGAACCTTGCAATCAATATCCTCTTTAATTTCAGTGCCATAGATAGTATTATTTGTAGTGATATGAAAATAATCTGCATCTTCAGGAACTTTCCATCCTTTAGGAAGATATGAATACATAAGATCTTTGGATGAGGCAACAACTACAGTTTCTCCGAATAATTTTGCTTCTTTTATTGCTTTTGATGCCCATTCACCTGTATCGAGGTATGCTGCTTTTTTATTGAAATAGTTCATTGGAACCATTGCAAACTGTAAACTTGCTCCGCCCTGAAGAAATAATACAGAATAACCAGTAGGAATATCCAGCAATTCTTTAAATAAATCGGCTGCTTCCTTCATAATGGCCATGAACTCTTTGCTTCTATGGGATATTTCCATAATAGATAACCCGGAACCATTAAAATCTATTATCGCCTTAGCTGTATTATCAATGGTGTACTGGGAAAGAATAGAAGGACCTGCATAAAAATTATATTTTTTCATATGTTTATTGTAGTTTAGAATTATTATTATTTTGGTCTAAATTTAAATATTTCTTAACTAATACGTTCAATAATTTTTCGAATAGTTAATAAAAACAGGTGATTTGTTAATTTCTTTTTATTTGCCGGTTAATTCAGCTAAAGAAATTATTATCCCATCTTTTAATACAGGTACTGAAGATGATATATCCAATGTATGGCAATATTCCAATACATCATCCAGCTTGTTCTTTTTCAACCTGTGACGTTGTGCGGCTTTTTCAATATATCCCGTAAGGTCGTTTTTTGCTAAATTCCATAAATCCCTGGATGCAAGGGCAGAATCACATATAGTGCTGAAATGATTATGTAACAGTAAATAATCAGTTACAGCACCTGCATAAAGTGTATCTTCCAGATTGAACTTGTTTTTCCATCCGGCGCAGAAAACTAAAACATTCCTGTTTTCTTTTACTACATATGAATTAATAGCTGAAAAATTCAGGAAAGAACCAATGATCACCCTGTAAGATAATGATGCCATTTCAATAGCCTGGGTTCCATTCGTAGTACTATATACAATGCTTTTCCCTTCAACTCTCTCCCTAGTGAAATTAAACGGAGAATTGCCAAAATCTGCAAAATTCCTGACAATACCATCTCTTTCAGCTGCAACGAGATATCCTTTTTTCTTGTAATCCTCAGCTTCTTCAAGAGTTGCAACAGGAATAATGCTTTTTACACCATTCATAAAAGCAGTGCAGATTGCTGAGGATGCTCTCAAAATATCAACGATGATAACAATGGCCTCTTTATTCTCAAAATATTTATACAGTGCAGGAGAAAAGCAAACTTCAATGATTCTCTTACTCATACAATAACTTTACTTTTTATAGAAAGGAAGTGTAACTACCCGTGCCCTCAAATCCTTACTTCTGATTTTAATGAAAAATTCAGTTCCCGGAACAGCATATAAAGTATTCACGTATGCCATTCCAATTCCTGATTTCAATACCGGGGACATAGTTCCGGAGGTCACTTCACCAATTTTTTGTTGCTGATCATCAAATATTTCATAATGTTGTCTTGGTATGGCCCTGTCAATCATTGTGAAACCGATAAGTTTTCTTTTAACTCCTTCTTTTTTCTGAATTTCCAGGTATTTCCGGTCAATAAAATTATTCCCTTCAGTAAATTTGGTTATCCATCCCAGTCCTGCCTCCAGTGGTGATGTTGTATCATCAATATCATTTCCATACAAACAAAGACCTGCTTCAAGACGAAGTGTATCTCTTGCAGCGAGACCAACGGGTTTAATGCCAAACTCGCTACCTGCTTCCATTATCCTGTGCCATATTTCAGGGCCATGTTGGCTGTAAAAATATATTTCAAAACCTTCTGATCCTGTATACCCTGTTTTACTTATAATGACATCATGCATCCCTCCTAAGGAAGTAGTAGTAAAAGTGAAACCGGCAAGAACGGATAAATCTTCATTTGTAAGTTTTTGCAATGTCTGAAATGAAAAAGGTCCCTGGATTGCCAGCTGGGATATCTTATCTGAGGCATTTTCAAGTTCAGCATTTTCCTTATTCTGACTTACCAGCCAGTTCCAATCTTTCTCAGTATTAGCTGCATTCACAACAAGCAGAAATTTATCATTTGCATATTTGTAAACCAGGAGATCGTCAACAATACCTCCCTTTCCGTTTGGGAAACATGAATATTGTATCTTCCCGGGAAATAAAACATGAATATCATTGCTGGTTACTTTTTGTACCAGTGATTTTGCAGAAGGGCCTTTTACCCATATCTCTCCCATATGGGAAACATCAAATAATCCGACTTTTTCCCGGACAGTAAGATGCTCGTCAGTGATTCCTGAATATTCAACTGGCATATTAAATCCTGCAAAAGGTATTATTTTCGCACCCAGTTTTTTATGAATTTCGTAAAAAATAGTATTTTTCATGTTAATGAATCAAATGATTAAAAATGATAACAAAAATAACATATTTTATTTCTTTTCTGCTCCAATAAAAATAATAAGAGTCAACTCCGAAAAGTCTTAATATTAATTTTCAATAGTAACCCCCCAACCCCCTAAAGGAAAAAGGCTTATACATCAACAACTTGCAAAAGTCCCCTTTAGGGGATTTAGGGGGAAAAGACTTTTTGGAGTAGACTCAATAATTCATTTTTCTATTTCAAACAAGTCTTTTATAATAGCGTGCTTATTCCCTGTTTTGTCTCTTCCATCTTTAGTAATAAATACTGGATGAGTATTATATTTTTATGTATTTTTGGAAAAAAATCGGGTATGTCCGGGAAAAAACTGGCTCTGATTATTATGATAATTATTCCTGTTATGGAATTATTTTCCCAGGAACCTTCTGAACCTCCCTCCTGGCTTAAGATCAATGTTTTAGGTGCCGATAATTTAGTTATTCATGAAGACACAGGAAGAATAAAGGTTGTATCGGCAAGCAGAAGTACAAAATATATTAACGATCTGCCAATAAGCATATATGTTGTAACACGGGATGAAATAATCAGGAATCAATATACCACCCTTACGGATGTTCTTAAATCTCTTCCTGGTGTACGAGTTTCGATACCCGGTTCAGGTGAACTGGGAAATAGTTTTCAGGTTCGCGGGTTGACTGGAAATTTTTACACAAAAATATTACTTAACGGTCTTCCTGTTAAACCCTCTGTGGTTTCCGGGATGCCTTTAGGGGATCAGCTCCCTGTCCGCCAGGCTGAAAGTATTGAAGTTATTTACGGACCTGCCGCGGCAATATACGGAGCTGATGCCGTTTCAGGGGTAATAAATATAATTACAAAACAAGCTGAAGAAGGTACTTTCGTACAGGGAGATATTAGCCTGGGACAGTCAGATTTCAACTATATCAATTTTATGATTGGGGGAAAAGCAGGAAAAAACCGGAATATCTTAAAGTACAGTTTTTATGGAAATAAGAGTGAACAACCTGATTTATTTATTACCAGTGGCTATTCAGATGCTTACAATCCTTTGAATTATCTGCAAAACATAAAAAAAGTCATCAATATAAACGGAACGGACTACAAGCCTCTTGAAATAAATGAAAATCTTCTGAGATCAAATGGAATTAAAACCGGAGATTTTATTAAGGAATATTACCCGTTAAATTATGAGGGAAGTCTTTTACAGCCCGATCTCGAGAATATGCAAACTGCCAGTCACATGATAGGTCTGCAACTCGATTTCAGAGGTGTACGCCTGTCTTATGATAACATGTACAGGAGAACTCACAGTTCTATCGGAAGATCAGGATATTTGTATAAGTTTAATAATCCACAGAATTATTGGGGGGATTTTATTCAAAGGGCTACTCTTAGTTACAACTTATCCATTACAAGTAATATTCAAAGTACAACTAATCTCTGCAACCTTTGGTACTATATGGATAATAATTCAAGCCTGGGTCTTACATTCCTTAATGATAAAGATAAAGTTTACCTGTACAGCGCTTCAAAAGATTTCCTGGCTGAACAGGTTTTTACATTTTCTCCTTCCAAAAACATGGAATTAATATCCGGTGTTACCTTTCAGAGGTCCAGAAATCTACCTCTCACCAATTACCTGGATTCTCCATGGGATTACAGGAAATATGGTATGTTCGATAATTTCTCCCCTCCTTATGACAGTCTTACAGGTTACTTTGGTTTTAATCCTCTTTCCTTTACTGAACTGGCAGGGTTTTCTCAAATGTATCTTTTATTGAACAAATGGACTATTATGGGTGGAATAAGAGTAGACAGGAACAGCAGGTATAAAATGGTTTATAATCCCAGGATAGCTTTCCAGCGAAAAACTTCTGATGCAACCAGCATCTTTTGTTCATTGGGTTTTGCATTTAAGGCCCCTCCTGCAACACTTGCATACCAGTCAGTTGCATTTCCTGCACCACAGGATCCATCATTATTGACGTACACAATGATCCCTAATCCTGATCTTATGCCGGAAAAATTTCAGGCATCTGAATTTGGAATAAGGTTGTTACTTCTAAAAAAAATAGATTTAAACATATCTTTCTTCTATAATGAAATAAGAAATCTCATTATGGATACATATATTGAAGCAGCAACACTTGATTTGCCCCAACGTTATGTTGAATCGCCCCTTGACAGTGTTTTATACAGAGATAATATCAAAGATGCCGTCTCAAGGCTATATGGGCTTCAGATCACAGGTAAATGGAAGAATGTATTTCACAAATTTAAAACAGACCTTGAATTGAATTTAAGTTTTGCCCAAAAAAGTGAAAAGATCCCGGGATTGACTGATATACCTGAACTGCTTGGGGGGTTCAAACTCATGCCAAAACATTTCGGACAAATAAAACTATCCCTCTATCCTACTGAAAAACTGTATATTAACATAGAAAGTGTATGGATGAGCAAGTGGCTTAGAGTTATTATTCCTTTTGAAGATTTGTTTCCTGATCTATTTAAAGATGTTGATGGATTTTACCTGATGGATATGAGTACTAATTACAGAATCGGAGAGAATCTCAGGACTTTTATCAGGGTGAATAATCTTTTCGATGAAAAATACGGAGGTCTTGGTGTTACAGGACTTTCAACAGATCTGCCATATAATCCCCAAATGAGGAGACATATTCGGATCGGGCTAATATATAATCTGAATTAATTATTAACAGAGGAGTATTATGATTCATCCGGGAAAAATAATCTTAAAACTCATACTATTGTTATTGTGTTTTACTTTTATGCAGGTAAAATCTCAATCATTACAGGATTATGGTTACATTTTAAATGATAGCGTCAGAGCAAAAGAAATATACTCGGAAGCATCTGAACTTTTTTCTGAAAATCGTTATGAGGAAGCACTTTCCAAAGCGGAGTCAGCACTTCAGTTAATACTTACAATTGAAACAACTGAACTTCATGGTGATATCCTTTCACTTACCGGAGAAACGTATTTAAAAACCGGCAAATATGAAAATGCTTTGATATATCTTATAAGAGCAGGCAGTATTTACGATAGAATAAATTCTCAAAAATCAACCGCAGTTTATATAAAAATCGGGGATATTTATTGTGATCTGAAGCTATATCAAAAGGCTGGTGAATATTACGATAATGTCCTGCAAAGAATTTTGCAAACCCTGGGCAATCAGTATCCTGGTATTTTAGAAAAATCTGCAAATGCATATTTCCTGGCAGAAAATTATTCCGTGTCAACTTTAAGATATAATGAATTAAAGGAATGGGCAAAGAAAAATGAACATACTGAACTGTATATCAAATCGTTATTCTATTTGTCGGAAATATATCTTGCAGAAAAAGAATATGAAAAAAACGTTGAGACCAATCAATTAATATTAAGTCATTTTATTGATCAGAAAAACACTTCTGCCCGGTCTTTAATCTATAACAATATAGGATATACTTATATGAAGTTGAATAACTCACGTGAAGCTTTATTTGCCTTTCAACAGGCGCTTGATTTAAGTACAGTCTCAAATTCTGATTTACAGAAAAATGCTCAATTACTTACAAATATCGGGGTGTGTTTTCAGAATCTGAATGAAATGGATAATTCGCTGAAATTTCTTAATAAAGCTCTTTATATCAGGAAGGATTTAAATGACAACAAGGAAACAGCTATTCTGGAAAATATCATTGCCCTGATATACCTTGAGAGGAGAGATTTTTACAATGCTGGTATTTATAGTACGACATCGATTGAGTCAGCTAAAAAATCAGGAGATCCAAAGATATTGCAGGAGTGTTATCTCACATATTCGAAAATATTAAAGCTTGCCAATGATCCTAATAAAGCACTTCAGTTTTATGAATTATATCTCAATACAAGGGATTCGTTAATACTTGAACAAAGGTTAGCTGAACAGGAACTGACAAGAAAAACCATTGATCTGGAAAAGACTGAAAAGGAACTTAAACTTGTTCTGGCAGATGAAGAATTAAAGGAACTGGAAATGCGCAATTTACAAATTGAGGCAGAAAAAAGAGGAAAGGAAATTGAATTATTAAGAAGGGAGCGTGAACTTGAACTAAGTGAAAAACAACGAATTGTACAGTCCCTGGAACTATCAAGGGAAAGACATGAAGCTGAGATCAGGCAGAAAGAGATACTAGCTCTGGAAAGAGACCGGGAGATACAGGAACTTCTTATTAAGCAAAAAGAAAATGAAGAAAAAGAACGCCTGAAAGAAATACGTTTACTTGAAATTGACAAGGAAAGACAACAGCTGGAAATAGATAAACAGAAAGAAGCAAAAAAAAGAGTCACATGGATGCTGATATTGTCTGCTGCAATTATAATAATTTCCATATCAGGTTTTTATATTGTCCGTAAGAAAAATAGTATCCTGGCGAAACAAAAAATTGAAATAGAAGAAAAGAACATAGATCTTGAACAAAAGAATGAGGAAATACTTACGCAAAATGAACATATTATTAAACAGAGTGAACTGATAGAAGAAAAAAATAAAAACATAACCGACAGTATTCAGTATGCCAGGCGTATTCAATCTGCTGTGCTGCCGCCTGAAGATTTTCTTGAAGATTGTTTTAGCGACTATTTTTTATTTTTCAGACCAAAGGATATTGTAAGCGGTGATTTTTACTGGTCGGCAAAAAAAGACGGGCATCATTTTGTAGCTGCTGCAGATTGTACCGGGCACGGAGTACCAGGTGCATTCATGAGTATGCTTGGTATTACTTTACTGAATGAAATTGTCAGTCATACAACAGTAATTTCTTCATCTGCCATATTAAATGAATTAAGAAAAGAGGTAATCTATGCATTGAAGCAAAAAGGAGTGGAAGGGGAAGCTAAGGATGGGATGGATATATCTTTTTGTATTTATGATAAAAGGAAGAAAATACTTCATTTCTCAGGTGCTAATAACCCTCTTTACCTGTTACGGAAAGGGGAATTAACTGTATATCCGGCCGATAAAGCTCCTATTGGGATCTCTCATGGTGCATCCTCTTCTTTTTCAGAACATTTGATCGAATTAAGGTCGAATGATACTCTGTATATTTTTTCTGATGGATTCGCAGATCAATTTGGAGGACCTGACGGGAAGAAATTTAAATATAACCGCTTTCGCGATACTCTTAAAAGTTTACAACAAATGTCTATGTCAGAGCAAAAAGTAGCAATTGAAGAAATTTTTGAAATGTGGAAAAGCAATATTGAGCAAATTGATGATGTTTTACTGATAGGATTAAAAATATAAGCTTTATATCTTATTTCCCGATAACTTTAAATTCCACCCGTCTGTTCTTTTCACGTCCTTCCGGTGTATCATTAAGAGCTACAGGTTGTGTAAATGCATAGCCTTTCCATTCCAGTCTGCCGGAATTAATTCCGTTTCCTACTATATAGTCAACTACCGCTTTTGCCCTGTCTTGAGAAAGCTTGGTATTTACCTTTAAAGAACCAACATTATCTGTATGCCCTGATATTTCAAGTCGCAGAGTGGGATTGCTTTTCATGAACTCAATTACCTGGTTCAGTTGTGTGTATGAGGCAGGAGTGAGTGTAGATTTATTGGTTTCAAAGTATATATTTTCCAGAATTACCTTTGCTCCTATTTCGATTTTCTCAATATAAAAATCCTTTACAAAGGGTTCATCCGTTGATGCCCCGGTCATATTAACTGCATCAAGAAAGAAAAGATAGTCAACAGCCTTTATTTCAACCCCATAGTTTTTTGCCTGGGAAAACTTCACCCTGTAATTACCGGTTGAATCCGTCATTGAATTGGCAATAATCCGGGATGCTTCAATGTCAATAAATTCAAGTCTGGAAAGAACAGGTTCATTACTTTTTTTATCAAGTACCTTTCCGGTAAGATAATAGAAAGTGTCGATTTCAACCGGGGAGGGCATAGTAAAAAATCCTCTTTTCTTTGATACGGGTATTCCTGATAATTCAATATCCTCAGTGCTTAACAGAAGTTCCTTTTCTGTTCCAAGGAAAGTAATTTTATATATATCTTTTGCACCGACACTACCTTCACGAATAGTTGAATAATATCCATATTTACCATCCGGGGAGAGGGAGAAGAAGAGATCATCATCAGGTGTATTAATAGGGAATCCTATGTTTTCAGGATCAGACCACAGGCCATCTTCATTTTTTACTGAGTGAAAAATATCATATCCTCCCATTGAATTATGACCTTTGGAGGAAAAATATATTTCATTGCTGTTTGATGTCAGAAAAACGCCTTCTTCCTCAAAGATTGTATTGATAATGCTTCCGGCATTTACAGGTTTCAGCCATTTTCCTTTCAGATTTTTAACTGCGAGTAAAAGGTCTTTCCCTCCTCTGGTAAGTTTTTCTGATGCTGAAACCAGGAAAATTGAGTCGGCACCAGAAGTAAGAAAAACTGAACCATCTGCTTCCTTGCTTCTCAGATTTGCGTCAATAGGCTTAGGTTTCTGCCATTTTCCTTTCTTTTGAATACTTTGATAGACATCTCCCCCGTTTTTACCACCAATGTAAATGTAGATAGTCTTAAAGTCAGGTGATACCCCTACCACAGCTTCAGTTAATGATTTTTTTGGTTTTTCAAATAATAATGTTGCCGGTTTCCATTCGTTATCAATAAAGCGACTGACATAAATATTTTCATAGTATTTGTTATCAAATGGGTTTCTTTTTTTATTGCCCGCAAGAGGTCTGCGTGATGTGAAATACAGCAATGAATCATTGTTGGAGAGAACAGGAGAATAATCATCATAAGGTGAATTAACATCCTGTCCGAGATTTGTAATGAGAACTCTTTTTGGATTTTCTATTACTTTTTTCCCGTTTATACATTCGGAGATCAGTTTATCGATTTGGTCACTTGGGATAGAATTTGCGTTTTTATCAGTGTTTTTTTTATATTCCGAATAATGTTCGATAGCCTTATCAAATTCATGTGCATGATGGTAAGCCCTTCCCAGGAAATAATGCATTTCACCACATAATTTGGGAGCCAGGTCATAAGCTTTCAGGATATATTTGAGGGCTTCATATTTATTATCTGTATTCAGGTAGCAGATACCAATTTTAAGATTTAATGCGGGATGATCGCTATTGTATTGATGAGCTTTCAGATAATACTCTCTTGCCTGATCATATGTCCCGATACCTTCATTAAATAATTTTTCTCCTTCCAGTAAATTTTCCCAGGCTTCAGTAAAACCTTCATTAACATCCGTTTTAAACGTTTTTCGGGTAACAGGAAGGTCGGATTGAGCAAACAATATGAAATTCTGAAGAAAGATTAATAAGGTCAGGATTACACGTCGGGCTATCATTGCGGTTTACATTAAATTATTTACATTCTTTAATAAAATTTTCTGCTTCAACAACACCAAGTGAGAATGCTTTATTCCAATCATCGCAGGCTCCCTTCAGGTCACCTGTTAATTCTCTGACCAGTCCCCTGTTAAGATATGCAATTCCATTCTGAGGTGATTTATTCAGAATTTCATCAAATATTTCAATAGCTTCAGTATTTTTCATGTTTTTTGAAAATGCAGAAGCTTTGTTAATAACTGCAGGAATATATGATTCTTCTGTAATAAGAGCATTTTCAAAATCAATAAGTGCATCATCAATTTTACCCAGGAGAAAATATGCAGCACCCCTGTTATTATAAGCGATAGTGAATGTTGAATCCTGTTTAATGGCGACAGAATAATCCTGAATTGCTCCTTCGATATCACCCAGCGCTATTTTAACACTACCCATGTTGTTAAAAGCAACAGGAAAATTGTAATACAGGTTTGTTGCCATACGAAAATCATTTAAGGCTCCCTGCATATCTCCCATTAAACGTTTTGCTGAGCCTCTGTCATGATAAGCCAGATAATAATCATTGTCCAATTCAATAGTTTTGGTAAAATCTGAAATAGCTCCCTGGTAATCTTCCTTCAGATATTTAATCAATCCACGGTTGTAATAAAGATGTGATAACGAAAAACCCAGTGAATCTGCTTTATTAAAATACCCTAAAACCGAATCACTTGCAATACCATCAAACTCAAGATAACCTATATAAAACCAATATTCTCCGTTACCGGGCTCCTTGCTGGCCAGGAATTTAAAATCGCCAATAGCTTCATTGACCATTCCAAGTTCAATTTTAACCTTTGCCATAGCACTTAAAGCTTCAATAACGGAAGGATCATAAGCAAGGCTTTCCTTAAGAAAAGAATATGCTTCCTGGTAATTTCCAGCGAGAATAGCTTCCACAGCGCTATTATACGTTAACCTGGCAACTCTTTTATTTCGGTTCTCATTCTGGGCTGAAAGAGAATATGTTTGCAATAAAAGAAATATTAATAGAATTAGAGGTTTCATCCGATAGTTCTTAATAACAGTATCAAAAGGATAAAAATAATCTAATTACTTCAATTTTAAAAATTAAATTAAACAAACTATCTTTAATGAAGAAGTTATTATTAACATTGCATTATGATATATTTTATTTTTTGTTTATTTTGCAACTTAGTTAATCAGAACAGGAATACCAGGCAGAGTTTATGAAAACTGATCTGAATTATTTATCATCAATATGTGAAGGCAATCAACAGATTATTAATGAAATGATTGATCTGTTTTCAATCCAGATAAAAGAGATGTCTGCTGATATGTTGAAGGTTGAGAAGGAAGCTGATTATATAACTCTGAGTAATATTGCACATAAAGCGAAATCTACTGTTGCAATTATGGGTATGACAATATTATCAGAGAAACTAAGAGATCTGGAAATAATGGCAAAAGAGGGGAAAAACCCGGAAACATATAAAGAGCAGATTGATTTTTTTATCAATGAAAGTGAAATTGGAATTAAAGAATTAAATAATTACAGGAATACCCAAAATAAATCATAACAAATGATCAAAACAGAAAATATTAATGGCATCCTGATCTCTTCTTTTGATGGAGTAACAAGATTCAATGCGTTAATTGCCGAGTCTGTTAAAGAAGAACTAAAAAAATTGTTTACCGCACCCAATACCAGGTTAGTTCTTGATCTTAAGGGAGTTACATTCATTGATAGTTCAGGTTTCGGTGTATTTCTTTCTGTAATGAAAACCGCCAATAATAATTATGGGTATTTCCGGCTTTGCAATTTATGTGAAGAAGTCATGGAACTTTTTAAATTATTGCAACTTCATAACGTTTTTGAGATATATAATACACGTGAGGATGCGATTAAAAGTTTTACAGGTTAATTCACAAATTCCAGTTTATCCTTTCCTGAGTTTATAATAACCGGTTTATCTTTAAGTATTTCATTGGATATAATTTTCCGGGATAATTCATTCAGAATATATTTTTGAATAATTCTTTTAACCGGTCTGGCCCCGAATTGAGGATCAAAGCCTCTCTCAGCGATCCATTCAAGAGCTGATTTTTTAATTCTCAGGTCAAACCCCGTTTTAAGCAACATTGTCCTTACCTGGCTGAACTGTAGTTCCACGATCTTCATTATTTGTTCATTATCAAGTGGTTTGAACATAATTATTTCGTCAATCCTGTTCAGAAATTCGGGTTTAATTGTTTGTCTCAGCAATTCAAAAACCTCGTTTTTAGTTCTTTCAAAGAGTTGATCTATATTTTCCCCTGTAACATTTTCCAGCCTTTCCCTGATTAATGCAGATCCCAGGTTAGAGGTCATAATGATTATGGTATTACGGAAATTAACAGTTCTTCCTTTATTATCAGTCAATCTGCCATCATCAAGAACCTGGAGTAAGATATTATACACATCAGGATGTGCTTTTTCTATTTCATCCAGGAGGACGACTGAGTAAGGTTTATGTCTTACAGCTTCGGTTAACTGGCCTCCTTCATCATATCCAATATACCCCGGGGGAGCGCCAATTAGCCTGGAAACACTATGTTTCTCCTGGTACTCAGACATATCAATCCTGGTAAGTAAAGATTCGTCATCGAAGAGGAATTCTGCCAAAGCCCTCGCAAGTTCTGTCTTCCCGACACCTGTAGTCCCCAGGAAGATAAATGAACCAACTGGTCGTTTCGGATCCTGTAAACCTGCCCTGCTTCTCCTGACAGCATCCGAAACAGCAACTATTGCTTCCTCCTGACCGACAATTCTCTTGTGCAATTCATCTTCCAGGTGTAATAATTTTTCTTTTTCACTCTGAAGCATTTTATTTACAGGAATACCGGTCCATTTTGAGACTATTTCAGCTATATCCTCATCCCCTATTTCTTCTTTAATTAATGCGGCATCCTTTTGTGCTTCATTCAATTCGCTTTTAAACTTTTCCAGTTTTTCTTCTGATTCTTTTATCTTCCCGTAACGGATCTCTGCCACTTTCCCGTAATTCCCTGCCCTTTCAGCTTCATGTGCCTGGAACTTATAATTTTCTATAGCAATTTTTTCATTCTGGATTTTTTCAATGATCTTTTTTTCTGTTTGCCATTTTGCATTCAGTATAGATTTCTCTTCTGAATATTCCGCCAGTAATGATATTATCTCGTTCAATCTTTTATTTTCCCCGTCTCTTTTTACAGCTTCTTTTTCGATCTCCAGCTGTTTTATTTTTCTTTCGATCTCATCAATTTCCTCAGGCACACTATTCATCTCAAGCCTCAGTCTGGAGGCAGCTTCATCAATAAGATCAATCGCTTTATCAGGAAGAAACCGGTCGGAAATATACCTTTTGGATAATTCAACTGCTGCAATGATTGCTTCATCCCTGATTCTTACTTTATGATGATTTTCATATCTTTCTTTCAATCCCCTGAGAATAGCGATAGAACTGTGAATATCAGGTTCATCGACAATAACCGGTTGAAATCTTCTTTCAAGTGCTTTATCTTTCTCAAAATATTTCTGGTATTCATTAAGGGTGGTTGCCCCTATTGCCCGCAGGTCACCCCTGGCGAGTGCCGGTTTCAGAATATTGGCTGCATCTATGGCACCTTCACCCTTGCCGGCGCCAACCAATGTATGGATTTCATCTATAAATAAAATAATTATCCCGTCAGAGTTAATAACCTCCTGGACAACAGCTTTTAACCTTTCTTCAAACTCTCCTTTATATTTTGCGCCGGCAATTAATGCACCCATATCAAGAGAATAGATTTTCCTGTCTTTAAGATTCTCCGGCACATCATTATCAACTATCCTGTGGGCAAGTCCTTCAGCAATTGCAGTTTTCCCGACACCCGGTTCACCTATCAGGATCGGATTGTTTTTTGTTCTTCGTGACAGTATTTGCAGTATCCTCCTGATCTCATCATCTCTTCCTATAACAGGGTCCAGTTTCCCTTCCCTTGCCCTTGTATTGAGGTTAACAGCATATCTCTCCAAAGCATGAAAGGTTTCCTCTGCCGTTTCGGAAACAATTTTGTTGCCTTTTCTTAACTCAAGAATAACCTTCTTTAATTCTTTTACTGTTATCCCGTTATCTTTCAGCAACTGTGACGACTGATCATTGGAAGACACAATGCCCAGCAGCAAATGTTCAACAGAAATGAACTTGTCACCCATTTCATTTGCCAGTTCTTCTGCCTTCCGGAGAGATATGGAAAGATTGTTGGAAACATACTGATCTCCCCCTGTAACCTGGGGATAGGATGAAATGATCCGGTCGAGAGCAGTCACCATATTTTGCTTACTCACACTGAACTTACCAAGTATAAAATCAAACAGATTATCATTCTGATTTATTAAAGCTTTAAGAATGTGACTATTTTCAACAGCCTGGTGGTGATAGGATGCAGCAATTGAAAACCCATTCTGTATAGCTTTCTGGGATTTTACAGTTAAATTATTCAGACTCATACATTTAATTTATTTATTGGCATATTACGTGCAAATTGATTGCCATTTTGTATTTTTATGTCAAGTTGTCAGATTTGTTCCATGTTATCGGGAAGGCCAGGAAATCAGGACATTATAGAAATGGAAATAAGCAGAAGATCACTGGCATTGATATATTTAAGTGAACAGGTAAAATGGTATTGATCTTTAATCCCGGATTAAGGACATAGGCAGGAAATAATTAAAGTTACCGGTAATCTTTGGTAAAAGGATAAAAAATTCATAATATTTCGAAAAAAATTTTAATGAAACCTCCATGATTGCCGCAAACGCAACCGATCCGCCAATTGGCGGAGAGCTCGGCGAAGCCAAACCTGTCTGCCGACAGGCAGGCACGTATGAACAAAATTATGGAGGTTCTCCCTCTTTAGCGGGACAAGCTATCCGACCACTGAAATAAATTTTGTATGGATGAAAAGCAAAATTAATCACGTCTGTTCATTGTTATTGTTATTACTATTTATATGTGTGTTAAATGTAAAAATTAGCGGACAGGATCCGTTAAAGAGATTTTATTTCACAGACCGTGAACAAACTTCTCTCACAATTCCTTTCCAATTTATCAATAACCTTATAATCATACCTGTAAGCATTAATAATTCAGACACTTTAAATTTTATCCTGGACACGGGACTTTCCACTACCATCCTTTCTGAATTAAAACCTAATGACAGCATCTCTTTTTCTTTTGCCAGGGAGGTTCATTTACAGGGCGTCGGACAGGGTGAACCGGTTAGTGCATTTCATTCTTACGGAAACACTATCAGGATATCTGAAATAGAGGGGATGAACCAGGATATTTATGTCCTTGCGGGGAATAGCTATAATTTATCTGCACGAATGGGAATGACTGTCAATGGTATTCTTGGATATGCAATATTCAGTAATTTCGTTGTTGCTATTGATTATGACAGAAGGATAATTACGTTTTACAAACCTGAATCATTTAAGAATAAAAGAAGGTTCAGAAATTATAAAACGTACCCGATAATTATGCATGATACCAAGCCCTACATTAATGTACAGATAAGCGACAACAAAGGAAATACTCATAATACAAAACTTCTTTTAGATACAGGTGCGAGTCATTCAGTTTGGCTTGATGAAAATACAGTAAGTGAAATAAGCATACCGGAAAAAAGTAAATACACATTTCTTGGGTCAGGTTTAAACGGGAAGGTATTCGGGGTAATGTCAAGATTTCCCTTCCTTGAAATAAATGGATTTCAGGTAAAGAATCCCATAATATCATTCCCCGACTCTTCATCATTAGTAAATGCGGCCGGGATGGATCAAAGAAACGGGAGTATCGGTTCGGATATTTTAAAAAGATTTCACATGGTTATAGATTATAAAAATTCGCAAATAAAAATACGACCGAATAACCAGTATAAATCACCTTTTACGTTGAATCTCAGCGGCATGGAAATTATTGCTCCTTACGTAGGATTGAAGCTTTATTTTGTAGATAATGTGACAGAAGGTTCACCTGCGTGGGAAGCAGGTATCAGGGTCAGCGATGAGCTTGTATCAATAAATAACTTATCTACAACAAAGCTGGAAATGAGTGACATATATCAGATACTTCATTCCAGGCCAGGGAAAAAAGTTAAATTGAAAGTATATCGTAACGACGAACTTATCACTGTGATATTCAGGATAGAAGAGTTTATTTAAGGTTGAAATAACTAATATAATATGTGCTTTGCAGTATATTAATGTTTTTTGTATAAATTGTTACAATACCTCTACAAAAAATTACAATTTTGTCATAGTAATTGCTGGGAAAATCCTAAATTTGCTTTAAAAATAGCTGGGTTGTAAACCGTAGTGTTTTAAACTGTGTGTATACTTAAACGCTGCGTTATTTCCCGGATTTCTTCCAACAAAATATTGTTGTTAATTAATTTATGGATATGATGCAGACTCTTACAATAGAAATATTAAACAATAAGGCCGTAAAGCTGATACAGGACATGGAGCACCTGAAGCTGATACGTGTAAGGAAAGAAAAAGCTCAAAAGAAAAGGACTATAAATTGGGCTGCCAAATATAAAGGGGCGATGCAAAAACAAATGCTTAACGACGTGGATGACCAACTAAACGATTTGCGCAGTTCATGGGAATAAAATATATATGGGATACTAATACTGTAATTTATTACCTGCAGCAGCAATTCCCCCCTTTAGCCGAAAAATTCATGGATAATCTGATTTACGAAGCACGTCCGGTAATCTCAGCCATTACCGAGATTGAGCTGCTTTGCTGGAAAACTGCCACGGAAAAGGATTTAAAAGTATTACAAAACTTTATTTATGATGCCTTAGTAATTGAACTGGAAAAACCTATTAAATATAAAACTGCCGATATACGTAAAAAGCACAAAATAAAATTACCCGATGCCATAATTGCCGCTACAGCCATGGTTTACGAACTTATTCTGGTTTCCCGCAATGTTTCTGACTTTGAAGATATTGAAGGACTGCAACTGATTAACCCATGGGATGCCTAAAAGCATTCCCAACAGTGATATTTTTTAAATCCGCTTCCGGTTCTCTTTCAGGGTTATCAAATAATCTCTTATCGCTCTCTTTTTGCTTTTGTTTCTACAAAAGTATTTGAAAGCGTTTAAACCATTTCGGTACTATCGATTTATCTTTTTTATAACTCCGGTTCATGATAGCAAAATTCTGATTTTACTTTAGAAATTGCTGCGGCGCTGGGACCTGATAATCGTTAAATTATTTCTTTCTTATAAAAACCAATCCGACTGGGGATCATCACTCTTATATACAAATTTAAATAAAATTTTATGTAGGAAATAAATTCACGAATCTTATTTAAAAATTGAGATTACAAAATTAAAATACTAAGGGTCTTACTAAATAATATTTCAACTTACAAAAACATCAGTATAAAAATTTCTGTTTGTTTTCTGAATAATTTATATATTCGGGTACTATTTTGATTTTAATTTTTCATTCCTCATTAATACATATTTTCCATGAGTGAACAGATACTAAAAGCATTGATGCAACTGTTTGCTATTATAGCAAGGCCAGAAAGCAGCAGGGAAGACAGAAGAATTGTTGTCGAATCCTTTCTTAAACGGCAATTGAACTCCGAACTGGTAGAAGAATACCTGAAGGTATTTGACCAGTACTATCTTATGCACCAGGAAAAACAAAAGGAGGAAGGAACAAGAAGACGTGTTATCTCCGCCAGCTCAGTAAAGGTTTTAAAGATATGCACTGAAATTAATGAAGAACTGGCACAAAATCAGAAAATTATTGTGCTTATTCGCCTGCTTGAATTTGTCAAATCTGATAACAGCGAAATTTCCTCACAGGAAATGGAGTTTATCACCACTGTTGCCGAAACATTTAACATTCCTAACGATGAATTCACAAGGATAAAAGAATTTGTGCTTTTCCCTTTCGATGCAATTCAGGATTCCTCCCATGTACTTATTATTGACGAAAAAAACGAGGAAGCATATAAAGGCCTAAAAACCAAACATATAAAGGAAGATGCGATGCAGGGACAGATACGCGTCCTCAGCGTTCCTTCTACAAATATGTATTTCATCAGGTATATAGGGGTCAATGAAATATACATGAATGGCCAGATGATTGAACAGGATAAAGTTTACCCGTTTAATTACGGCTCTTCTATAAGGAACCAGCAGATAAATCCAATCTATTACAGTGATGTGGTTAGCAGGTTCACTGAAGATATAATAAAATCAAAAATACTTTTTGAAGTAAAGGATGTAGAGTTTAAGTTCAAATCGGGAAAGAAAGGGCTTCATCATGTCAGTTTTTCGGAAGTGTCAGGCCGCCTGATTGGAATTATGGGAGCAAGCGGTGCCGGGAAATCTACATTACTGAATGTTCTTAACGGATCAACTCCCCCTACATCAGGAGAAGTGCTTATTAACGGAATTAGTATCAATTCCGGCGATAAAAGAATTGAGGGAGTAATAGGTCATGTTTCTCAGGATGATTTGTTAATTGAGGAATTATCAGTTTTTCAGAATTTATACTACAATGCAAAACTCTGTTTTGGGGATTATAACCAGGAGCAACTGACAGAAATCGTGCATAAGGTTTTAAAAAATCTTGGTTTATTTGAGATAAAAGATATCCAGGTAGGATCTCCTTTGAATAAAAAGATCAGCGGAGGACAAAGAAAACGTTTGAACATTGCTTTGGAACTTATCCGGGAACCGGCAGTTCTGTTCCTGGATGAGCCAACCTCAGGGCTTTCAAGCAGGGACAGTGAGAATATCATGGATCTTCTCAAGGAACTTTCTTTAAAGGGAAAACTGGTTTTCGTTGTGATCCATCAGCCTTCATCAGACATTTTTAAAATGATCGATAAACTCCTTATCCTTGATACAGGAGGATATCTGATATATAACGGGAATCCGGTTGACTCCATTATATACTTTAAATCCAGGGTTCATCATGCCAACTGGAATGAAAGTGAGTGTCACGCCTGTGGAAACGTGAATTCCGAGCAGGTTTTTAATATTGTAGAGGCTTCAGTACTCGATGAATACGGGAAACTTACAGATATCAGGAAAATCTCCCCAACGGAATGGGCTGGTTATTTTGAAGAAGGGTTAAAAACAGAAGAAGAAAAACATACTGTCACTGCAGAAGACCTCCCTCCTATTTCTTTTAATACTCCAAATATTATCAAACAATTCTGGGTTTTTGTCACCAGGGATATTCTGAAAAAATTAAGTGATACACAATATCTTGCCATAAACTTCCTTGAAGCACCCGTGCTGGCGTTTCTTCTTGCATACATTATTAAATATTTCAGTGTTGATGTTTCCAACCAGTATGGTTATACCCTGCTGGAAAACAGCAACCTTCCGGTCTATATTTTCATGTCGGTCATTGTTGCCATTTTCATGGGACTTACTGTCAGTGCGGAAGAAATAATTAAGGACAGGAAGATATTAAAAAGGGAATCATTCCTCAACCTTAGCTGGTCAAGTTACCTGTTTTCAAAAGTTTTTGTACAATTTGTCCTGTCAGCTATCCAGGCTGTTACCTTTGTGCTGATCGGTAATACTATCATGGAAATAAAAGGAATGTACCTCGAATACTGGATGGTTCTGTTTTCTTCCTGGGCATTTTCAAATATTATGGGTTTACTGATCTCCGACAGTTTTAAAACTGTAGTAACTATCTATATTCTAATCCCTTTCCTTGTGATCCCACAGATAATATTAAGCGGTATTATTGTAAAATATGAAAATCTTAATCCAAAGATATCAAGCCCTAAATCTATCCCGTTTTACGGGGAAATTATCACAGCGAGATGGGCATATGAAGCATTGTCCACCTACCAGTTTATGGACAATTTGTATGAGCAGAGATATTATGCACTGGATAAACTGGGTAGTAATGCGAGTTTTAAATCAGATTTCCTGATCAACGAACTTCAGAATAAACTCAGGTTTGTTGAAAAAAATTATAATGATCCGGGATCCCGTAATCAAATCGCTTATCAATTGGATTTAATTCAAAATGAAATAATTAAGGAACATAAGTACAGGTTAATGTTGAAAAATGATCTTTCTTCAACACCGGATAATCTCTTTGAAATGAACGATAAATTGAATATTGATGATATTTCACCTGAGGTGATCACTTCCGGACTCAAATATCTACAGGAGATAAGGGATTTTTATGCACGTTTATACAAACAAATATATAACCGCAAAAATGAGATCAGATCATCTGAAGATAAAGAGTTAATTGCTGCTTTGAAAAGAAATCACCATAATGAAACTCTTGAAGAGTTTGTTACCAATAAGAATGAGTTCAAAAGAATAGTTGAATATAATGGTGAACTTATTCAGAAAACCGATCCAATTTACCTTGATCCGATGAATAAATTTATCAAAGCACATTTCTATGCACCACGCAAACAGATCTTTGGTAAATTTCTGCCAACAATCTGGGTAAATTTAATTGTTACATGGTGTATGTCAGTACTTCTGTTTATTGCCCTATATTTCAGATTGTTAAAAAGATTCCTTGATTATTTTGAAAATCTGGAATTTGGTAAAAAGGACAAGTAAGTAAAAATTAGCGGAAACTGATACCTAATCCGGTTGTGAATACGCTATAATTTGCTTTGGTATAATCAAAATGAATAGTGATTATTCCAAGCTTTAAACGTAAACCTGCATTTAGGCGAAGATCCTTTGAATTTTCCATTTCAACGTTAAAAGGATCTTCAAACACATCATTATCTGTTACAACTATTTCTCCAAAATCTGCGCTTGATATGCTGGTTTCCATTCTTGAAACAGGGAAATTTCCTTTGAGCCCGACATTTGTTGTGGTTGAACTATAGCCTATTCCCTGGTAAAATGTGATGAATGGCAAGGTTTCGGAAACTAACAGATTAACAGTGAAGGCTGTAATTCCAAGTTCAATTTTCTGATTTTTAAAGATCAAAGGATCTGTAGTACGGTCGATAGCGCGATCATCCACTCCTATATTCAGGTTTGCGTACGTTAATAAACTGGTATAGCCTCCCTGTGCGGTTATATCCAGTACCGGAAGTTTTTTCAGAACGGGGATCCATTGCATGATGCTATGTTTGATACCCACACCCCATAAACCAACATTACCTGCATCACCCAGGGCAATATTGGGAAGAAATCTTCCGGTTAATTCTGTCCCGAAAGGAAGCCCTATGCCTAACTGACCCATAGGTAACGGAAGGAAATTCACTCCGGTGCCATTAGGAACTGTGTATTCAGCAATTGTTACTGAACCTCCGCCAACAGGATCTGTAGCGCTATATCTCATTAACGGCCGTGTATCAGTTTTTTTCCCGGCCACAGTGGGAGCAATTGCAGTTGATCCGATTATATCTCCTGTCAAATCCAAGTCGGAAAGGTCAAAAGTACCGGCAGATGAAGGTGCCCATGCTGTACTTAACGAAATTGTAAGATCAAATCCCAGTGGTTTATGAGGTTTTGCTGTATTATACCATCCACCGTTAAGGTCTGCACCCAGTATATTAGCCCAGGGAGTCAGATATTCTTTAAAAAGTATCTGTGCATCATTAAATCCACCCTTGATAAAATCAACTTCTTTTAACTGTGCATTAACATTCAGGAATAAAGTCGTTAACATGAGCGACAATACCAGGCATAATGATTTTATTTTCATAACTGTAAATTTTATGTAATAGTAGTTAAATAAATTTCAGACAACAAATTTAATATGAAATCTAAACATTTGCAGTAAATATAGGATTTTTATTTAATTGACACACCCTATTAAAAATAGGTTGCATAATAAATTTATATCTTTATAAAAAATTTCGATTTTATTTGAAATGAAATCAAATCAGCCATTAGCTGACAGGATGCGGCCAAAAGAACTCTACGACATTATCGGGCAGGAACACCTGATAGGCGATGGAAGTGTAATCCGGAAGATGATAGAGAGCGGAAATGTTTTTTCTTTCATTTTATGGGGTCCCCCTGGCGTGGGAAAAACTACTCTTGCCAGAATTATTGCAGGAAAACTTGACCGGCCTTTTTACAGTCTGAGTGCTGTACATTCCGGGGTGAAAGATGTAAGAGAGACCATTGAGAAATCAAAAAAGCAACAGTTTTTCGGGAAACCCTCTCCTATCCTGTTTATTGATGAAATTCACCGGTTCAGTAAATCCCAGCAGGATTCGTTGCTCAGTGCTGTTGAGAACGGCACTGTGGTACTTATTGGTGCAACTACAGAGAATCCCTCTTTTGAGGTAATATCACCATTGTTATCCCGTTGCCAGGTATATGTCCTGGAAAGTCTTTCCAGGCAAGATCTGAAAAAGTTATTGCTAAAAACCATACAACATGACCTGTATTTAAAGGATTTATCAATACGTATAGATGAAGATGAAGCATTGTTACAATATTCAGGTGGTGATGCACGGAAATTGCTGAATGCACTTGAACTTGTTATTCATACCGAAATAAAAGACAATCCGGAAATCATTGTTATAGATAATGAAAAAGTGAGCAGGATAATGCAGGAAAATCTTGTTATGTATGATAAAAACGGTGAGATGCATTACGATATTATTTCTGCATTTATTAAATCAGTCAGAGGTAGTGATCCGGATGCAGCCGTATACTGGCTTGCCAGAATGATCAACGGTGGAGAGGATGTTAAATTTATTGCCCGGCGATTACTTATTCTTGCTTCGGAAGATATCGGTCTTGCCAATCCTAATGCACTTCTTATTGCAAATGCCTGCTTTCAGGCTGTTCATGTTATAGGAATGCCGGAAGCAAGAATCCTTTTATCGGAAACTGCAATTTATCTTGCTGCATCCCCAAAAAGTAATTCAGGGTATATGGCTATAAATAATGCCATTGACGAAGTTTTCCGTTCCGGTAATCTCCCTGTTCCTCTTCACCTGAGAAATGCTCCTACAAAGCTTATGAAAGACCTTGGATATGGTAAGGATTATAAATATGCCCACTCCTATAAGGGAAATTTCATTAATGATAATTTCTTCCCTGAAGAATTACAAAACAAATCGTTCTATATTCCGGGAGATAATCAACGGGAAAATGAAATCAGGGAAAAATTAAATATGCTTTGGCATGGAAGATACAAATAAACATAAATTATAATGGAAGTATTAAAAACAATACCAAATCTCCGTTTTACTGATTCAGGAAATTTTTTCCTGTTAGCAGGACCATGTGTAATAGAAAGTGAGACAATAGCTTTGGGAATAGCCTCAAAATTAACTGAGTTAGCCGATAAATACCATATCCCTCTGGTTTTTAAAGGATCATACCGTAAAGCAAACAGATCACGGATTGACTCTTTCACAGGCATCGGGGATATTCAGGCTTTAAAAATACTGGAATTAATCAGAAAAAAATATAACATTCCTGTGATCACCGATATTCATTCAGTTGAAGATGCTGTGATTGCAGCAGAATATACAGATATAATACAGATCCCGGCATTTTTATGCAGGCAGACAGATCTGTTAGTTGCTGCAGCAAAAACAGGTAAATGGATCAATATTAAAAAAGGGCAGTTTTTATCTCCTTCTTCTATGAAATTTGCTATCAATAAAGTTGTTGATTCCGGAAATAATAAAGTTATGATCACTGAAAGAGGAACCATGTTCGGATACCAGGATCTTATTGTTGATTACAGGGGTCTGACTGAAATGAAAAAGTTTGGGAAACCTGTTGTGCTGGATATCACGCATTCCCTTCAACAACCGAATCAACCTGAAGGAATATCCGGTGGTAATCCTGAAATGATTGAAACTATAGCAAAAGCAGGTATAGCTGTGGGAGTGGACGGACTTTTCCTGGAAACACATCCTGACCCATCACAATCGAAATCTGATGGCAAAAATATGTTACCGCTTGACATGTTGGAAAGTCTTTTAGTTAAACTAGTAAAAATCAGAAGAGTAATTAATGAATTATGATCATTCTTTTAATTAATTATTGAGTCAATCCCGAAAAGCCATTTTCCCCTATAACGACCAAGGGGTACTTATTGCAAGTTGGTGATTTTCAATAGCTCCCCTTTTAGGGGGCAGGGGGGGCAAGGATTGAAAATTGTAATTTTTACTTTTCATAGTGGACTCAATTATTAATTCCAATATTGATTTTAATTGAAATAATTCAAAATCCCGGATATTATATATGGAAGAATTTTTCTATTTTTAAGCTGGAAAAATACATAAGAACAAAAATTCATGAATTTTTTAACAGATCCAACTAACTGGCTAAAGAATTTCTTTATCAATACCGGCGTAAACAGTGAATTAGCCACATTGATCACCGCTTTGGTTCTTATCAGTATAGTTTTCCTTTTAAGTTATTTAGCCTATCAAACAACTAAATTTTTTATAAAGAAGGTTATTCATAAGATTATTCGAAGCTCCCGTGTTACTTGGGATGATATTTTTGTCAGGAATAAAGTCTTTATCCGTTTGTCTCATATTGCTCCTGCTTTAATTATCTGGGGGATGGCCGAATGGGCTCTCAAAGATTTTCCGGGTTGGATGAATTTCTTACAGAAGTTGTCCTATGTATATATGCTCAGTATCGGGGCAGTTGTTATCAATTCAATAATAGAGTCATTACATCAGATTTACCTTAGTTTCCCGATTTCAGAACACAGACACATTAAAGGATATGTGCAGTTAAGTAAAATTATGGTTATTATCATAATCATTCTGATCATCGTATCTGTTGTATTTAAGAAAGATGTCAGCTCTGTTATAATAGGACTTGGAGGTATGGCTGCCGTGCTCATATTAATTTTTCAGGATACTATTCTGGGCTTTGTTGCAAGTATTCAGATCTCTACAAATCAAATGGTTAAAGTGGGTGATTGGATTACAATACCAAGCAGGGGTGTAGATGGTGATGTAATTGACATGACCCTTTATACTATTAAAGTTCAGAATTTTGACAAAACTATTGTCACGGTTCCCACACATGCTTTAATAAAAGAATCCTTTCAGAATTGGTCGGGTATGGTTGAATCAGGTGGAAGGAGGATTAAGAGAGCTATCCGTATAGATATGAAAAGTATCAGATTTCTTGATGAAGATCTAAAAAATAGATTATATAAAATAAAAATACTGCAGCCATATATGGATGCACGGGAAAAAGAGATCAAGGAATTCAATGAGTCTCATGGCATTGATGATTCATCCCCTGTTAATGGAAGGAGGATGACAAACATAGGAACTTTCAGGGCATATGCGAACGAATACTTAAAACACCATCCTAAAATTAATTCTGAGATGACCCTGATGATACGTCATCTTCCCCCTGATGAAAAGGGCCTGCCACTGGAAATATATGGTTTTACAAATACTACTAAATGGGAAATGTATGAAGCAATACAGGCAGATATCTTCGATCATCTATTAGCAGTAATAAAAGAATTTGATCTTAAAATTTTTGAATATCCTTCAGGTGAGGATTTAATGAAATCACATTATAATCAATAAAGTTAAAAAAACAGCAGGTTTATAAGCCGGGTTCTGTATTTCATTAGTTACTGAAACTTCCATCATTTATCTAAGCGACCTACCCCCCGGCATCGGACGGGCAATCCTTCAGCGCCGGTTTATTTGGTCTTACAACCCGCAAGGCAGACAGCACCTGAAGTCACCTTCAGACCTGGTGAGCTCTTACCTCACCTTCTCACCCTTACCCTAAGTATTCAGGGCGGTTATTTTCTTCCCTGCTACTATACCCTCACAGGTATCTCCCTCGTAGGAGTGCGGTGCCCTTCGTTGCCCGGACTTTCCTTCCTGTTTTAATACAGAACGATGGAACAACCTGCTGCTTTGCAAAATTATAAAATATATGCCTGAAAATCAATAAAAATAACAAATCAGATAAATTTTGCTTTTCTTTGTGAATTCTATTGTTTTTAGACCTTTCAGGATGAAATTACCTTTTAAAATTGATATCAGGGACTACTGCTATAACCTGCCGGAAAACAGGATTGCAAAATATCCCAATAAAGAAAGGGATACTTCCAGGCTATTATACTACAATAAAGGGAATATTCAATCATATTTCTTTACTGATCTGTCCTCGCTTATAACTCCGGAAAGTCATTTAATTTTTAATGATACAAAAGTCATCCTGGCAAGACTTCCTTTTCAGAAACAGACCGGAGCTAAAATAGAAATATTTCTTCTCGAGCCTTATTTTCCTGCAGATTATTCAATTTCTTTTAATTCAACCACCAAAGTTGTGTGGAAATGCCTGGTTGGGAATTCAAAAAAATGGAAATCCGGATGCCTTTACAAAGAAATTCAAATAAACAATTCAACTATTGTATTTAGTGCTGAAACTGTGGAAATTAGAAATAATTACAGGCTCATTCAGTTTGAATGGAATAATGCAGAAATTTCCTTTTCAGAAATAATTTCTTTTTCAGGGATCACTCCTATTCCGCCCTATCTGAACCGTGAGGCTGAAGCGCTTGATAAAGATCGTTACCAGACAATCTATTCACTGTATGAAGGCTCAGTTGCAGCTCCAACTGCCGGCCTGCATTTTACAGAAGATGTATTGAAAAAATTATCAGGTAAGCATATTAATTTTATTAATATAACCCTTCATGTTGGAGCAGGGACTTTCCTTCCTGTGAAAACAAATGAGATTACAAGCCATGAAATGCATATCGAACATTTCAACATACCAAAATCAGGTTTACAGGACTTGCTGGTTCAGAAAAAACAGATCATTTCCGTGGGGACAACTTCTGTAAGAGCAATGGAATCGTTGTATTGGCTGGGAGTAAAACTAAAAGAAAATCAGAATCAGCAAATTCTGCACTTCCTGGATCAATGGGATCCATACAATAGAAAAGGTGAACTAACCAGAGAACAGTCCCTTGAAGTTGTCCTTGAATATATGGAAAAATTTAAATTAACTGATTTAAGAGCTTCAACCAAAATTATGATCATTCCCGGGTACAAATTTAAAATGACAAACGGAATGTTAACAAACTTTCATCAATCCCGAAGCACTTTACTTTTACTGGTTGCAGCTTTTACCGAAGATAACTGGAAAAAAATTTATGATTACGCATTGGAGAACGGGTATCGTTTTCTCTCATATGGTGATAGTTCCCTTTTGTTATGATTTTACATGGTTTACCTGTGCAGGGATTTTCCCTTGCAATTAAGTGAGAAGTTTTTTTAGAATGCCAACAAAAGCATGAATATCATCTTCCTCAGTATCAAATGATGTCATCCATCTTACCTCAGAACACAATTCATCCCAAACATAGAAGAAAAAATGCTTTTGAAGTTCAGGAATAATATTGCCGGGAATAATGGCAAATACACCATTTGCTTCAGTTTTTTGAGTAATTTTCACCCCCTTGATACCTTCCACTTCACTCTTCAGAATTTGTGCCATGCAATTAGCATGTTTTGCATTCCTGAGCCACAGATCATTATCGAGATATGCTAAAAACTGAGCTGAGATGAATCTCATTTTTGATGCAAGTTGCATTCCCTGTTTTCTGCTGTATTTAAAATCATTTGCCAGTTCTTTATTGAAGAATATTATTGCTTCACCATACATCATTCCATTTTTTGTACCTCCGAAAGAAAGCACATCTATACCAGCATCTACGGTTATTTCTTTTATATCACATCCCAGGCTAACAACAGCATTACTGATCCTCGCCCCGTCCATGTGTACAAACAAGCCATTTTCGTGGGCAAAATCACAAATGTATTTAATTTCATCTGTTGTATAGATTGTTCCCATCTCAGTAGCCTGGGTAATTGAAACCACTTTTGGCTGGACATGATGTTCAAATCCAAGGCTGTATAGCTGATCTTTAATATTTTCAATTCTTATCTTACCATCCGGAGTGTGGACAGGGATAAGTTTACATCCGGAAAACTTTTCAGGGGCACCACATTCATCCATGTAAATATGGGAAGTATAAGGACAAATTACTGCATGATGGGATCTGATAAAAGTATTGATTCCCAAAACATTAGCTGCAGTACCGTTAAAAACGAAATAAACAGCAACATCACTTTTAAAAAGAGATCTGAATTTAGCAACAGCTTTTTCAGTCCATGGATCATCTCCGTAGGCAATGCAATGGTTTATATTTGCATCCGATATTGCTTTCAGTATATCCGGATGAACGCCTGCATTATTATCGCTAGCGAATCCCCTTTTCATTTATAATATATTAATTAAGTGAGATTTTCTATTTTCCCTTTCTCCAGGCACTGAAGAGTTCAAAAAATCTTACACGTTCTCTTCTTGAATAATGCGGAAAATTTTCATGACTTACGTAACGAATATCTTCAATTGTATAAAATGCGTTAGGATTATAGGTTTTGATCAGTTCAATTGTTGATTCAATATCTTTTCTTTTGACAATTGTATATATAACATTAACCTCATTATCCCTTCCTTTTGCATCAACAACAGTAGTTCCATATCCTTTTTCATGCATCACTTTAATAAGTTCAGTAGCTTCTCTTTTTGTTATTATCCTTATAAGAGAGATTCCAAGGGCAAGACGTTCTTCAATTTTCATGCCTATATAATTCCCGGTTGCAAATCCTGCTGCATAGGCTATAAATGCATAGATATTGTTGAGGTGCTGAAGTATATTACTAATAGCAAAAACCCAGATCAGCACTTCAAAAAACCCGAGGAAAGGGGCTATTATCTTGTTCCCTTTAGAAACGAAAATTATTCTTATTGTACCAATAGACACATCAGAAATCCTTGCCAGGAAAATCAGTAAAGGCAGGATTATGTATGTAAAAGTATCAGACGTTAGAAATTCATCGGAGAACATATCAACAAAGATTATTTATCAGGTAAGTAATTTTTTCAAGTGAATATGGTTTGGTAATCAAATCATCAAATCCTGCTCCGCTGAAGTCATTGAAAAACATATCAGGATTATGAGCTGTAAGTGCGACGATAGTTATTAAATTCCTGGGTGGAGACAATTTTTTTCTTATATAATCGGTAGTTTCCAGGCCATTCATGACAGGCATCTCAATATCCATTAAAACAAGATCAAAGTGGTCATTTTCCAGGAAAGAAATAGCTTCTTTCCCATTTTCAGCTTCAACGGAATCATGCCCTAATGAACGGATTAATTCACCGAGCAACAATCTGTTTGAGTAAATATCATCAACAATAAGAATTTTAAGTTTCCCCTTCATTTCTTAAAAAAAAGCAAAGTTATAAATATTACCCGAGCAAGCTAAGAGTTTTAACAATATCCATGCTTTTAATTTCAATTTTTGAACCTGAAAGCTCAATAATCCTATCATTTTTAAATTCAGTAAGAGTTCTGATAAGGCTTTCTTTTGTGGTTCCGGCAATATCTGCCAGTTCTTTCCGGGATAAAGGGAAGGAAAACACTTTGTTTTTAAAAATATGCTCGGAGAAAAACAATAAGATATCAGCGACTTTCCCGGGTAATTGTTTTTGTGACTGGTTCATCAGTTTCTCAAATAGATTTAAGCCTTCCCTGCTAACAAGTTGAAATAGTTGAGCATTATATTTTTCATTTTTAAAAACAATACTTTTAAAAATCCTCATATCAATTTCACACATTATCACATCAGTTATTGCACCAGCTGAATATGAATGATTTATTTCACCAAAAACTGAAAACAGATTTATATAATCGCCTTCTTTATATATATTAAAAATAATATTCTTATCATTTCTTCCCTTCTTATAAACTTTTACAAATCCCGACTTTATAAACATTACTTTTAACACAAGCGTATCTTGTTTAAAAATAACATCTTTTCTAGCATATTTTATTGTATTCAAATTATTTAACAACAACCTGTTTTCCTCTTCCGTTAGCAAAAAGTACCATGGTATTACAGTGTAACTTTTCAGCAACAGGGTTTTTGAATAATCATTCATCCCGATATCTTTAAGTTCATTTGTTAAATATAATAATAATAGAGTCCGCTCCCAAAAGATTTATTTTCAATTTTAAAAGAAAGAATTTTCACAGATTACTCAGATTATCAATCAATTAATACAAAATAATCTGTGAATCTGTGGCGATATTTGAAATAATATGACTTTTTGGAGTAGACTCATAATTCACTCCTTAAGAATTAAATAAAAGAGGAGGGTAATATTATTATTAAATACATTACCCTCCCTGGAATAATTTTTTGCTTATCAAGGTTACATAAACATGACCCTGATCAGTAATTTAGATTTTAGAGTTCTTTGATCATAATATTTCTGAACCATACATCGTTTCCATGGTCCTGAAGACCAATATAACCTTCACGGTATTTGCCAAACTCCGTAAAGGTTTTGAATTTACTGTTGGCGATCATAGCATCCCAATCAGGAGTGCCCAGGTGATATTCGAGGACTACTTCGCCATTCATTTTATGAACTACTGTTCCCTGGTATACCATAATTTCAACAGCATTCCATTCCCCTGCAGGTTTTGCGTTCTGAGGTACAGCGGGGATAAGGTCATATAAGGATCCTGCTTTGCGATTACCATCCACACCAAGTTGGGCGTCAAGATGCCTTTCGTTATCCAGAATCTGCATTTCCGGTGCAGATTTCCAGATAGGTTCATCTGGTGTTTCTTCTGCCATGTAAAATATTCCACTATTTCCGCCTTCAGAGATTTTCCATTCCAGTTTCAGGTGAAAATCTTTAAACTTCTGATTATAAATAACATCTCCTCCCCTACCTCCAGCTTCACCTTCACCTGAACCCATGCATTTTAAAGCACCTTCTTCAATTACCCAACCTTTTTCCGGGAAAGTTTCTGAGCCGTAACCTCTCCATCCTTCGGTATCGGTGCCATTGAATAAAACTATCCATTCTTCTTCTGCTGCTGATTCAACAGTAGCCGGAGATTTGGCACTCTCGGATTTGGATTTGCATGATGAAAGTCCAAAACTTGCGGCAATAATAAAAACTGCAATAATTACTGTTAACGTTGTTCTCATGGTTTATAAATTTTAATTTGATGAATTTTAACAAATTTTAAAGCATATAAAGTTTATATTTTTTTTATTATTATACAAGTAAAAAAAGGAATCGGGGGTAAGTGTTTTAAAAAAGATTATAAAAAATTCAGATAGATAATAATTTTATGTATATTGCATACGCTTTCATCAATCATTAGGTTAATTTAGGGTTAGCCTGTGAATTGCATAGCTGTCCTTTTGGGGACAGCTTTTTTTATTTAAAAAATAATGTATTAAGTTATGAACTTTGCCAATAACCTGATGAGTTCAGAAGGTCTTATAGGTTTGGTAATGTACTCATCAAAACCCGCGTTAATACATTTTTGCCTGTCATCTGTCATAGCGTATGCAGTTTGTGCTATGACACTGATATTATATTTTCTTTCTCTTATCTGACGAATTGTTTCCAGTCCATCCAATTCCGGCATTTTAATATCCATAAGTATCAGGTCGAACCGTTTACCATCCTTTTCAAGTAATTCCAACACTTCTTTCCCTGATTTTGCCCTGACAATGTCAATACCTGTCGGTTTTAAAATATGCTTAAGGAGAATGAAATTGGAGTGTTCATCTTCAGCCACGAGTACCCGGTTTTTCCTCCAGTCATATTCTACAGATTCCTCTTCGATAATTTGGGTTTCTGATATTTCGCAAGGTTTAAATGAGCAAGGAATTGTAAAATAAAAACGGGTTCCTTTGCCGTATTCCGATTCCACTGATATTTTTCCACCTAATATTTCCACGAGACCCTTAGAGATAGTCAGACCGAGGCCGGCACCTCCATATTTACGTGTTTTCGCGTCATCAGCCTGGCGGAAGCGTTCAAAAATGAATTCCTTTGCGTTATCAGGTATTCCTATTCCGGTATCTTCAACATGAAATTGTATAAGTTTAGTGTCCTTTCGTTCATAGCCAAAAGTGATAGTCCCGGAAGAAGTAAATTTCAATGCATTATTCAGTAAATTTATTAATATTTGCTTTAATCGTGAAGAGTCTGTTATAATACAAGCATTACTGTCCGGAACTGATTTTTGCAATATTAGTTGGACAGTAGCAGTTTTCATCTGAAGAGTTTTTCTGAAAAACAGATAAAGTTCATCTAATAATGTATTCAGATTAAACAACTCTTTTCTGATATCCACATGACCAGATTCAATTCTTGAAATTTCTATCAGGTCATTAATAATATTAAGAAGATGTTTCCCCGATTGTTCAATTATTTCAAGATATTTTATTCTTTCCTGTTCATCAAGGATTTTATATTTTAAAAGTGTTGAGAAACCGATAATTCCGTTAAGAGGAGTTCTGATCTCGTGGCTCATATTCTCAAGAAAAGAAGTTTTAAGTTTATCTGATTCTTCTGCTTTTTCTTTAGCCAGGATCAGTTCCTTTTCCATCTTTTTTCTTTCTGAGATATCGGTAAAGATCACTTGTGCAGAAGGTTCCCCATTATAGATAATACTTGTTGAAGCGACTTCCACCTGTATCAATTCGCCCTTTTGATTAACATAAATTTCCTGAAAGAAATCAGGGTAACTTTTACCTTTATAAAGATTAACAGTACGTTCCCTAACAATTTCAATATATTCCGGATGTATAAAGTCGAAAATATCTCTTCCTGAATAATCTAAAGTTTCATCAGCTCTTATAATTTTGAGTGCCTGTTTGTTATAATATACCAGTTTTCCCTTGTTATGAACGATGATACCATATGGAGAAGATTCAGCAAGTATCCTGTAATTTTCCTCGCTTTCTTTTAATCTGGCCAGGGCGTGGTCTCTGTCATCCTCCATTCTTTTTCTGACCATGGTAGTCCGGATAGCAGGTACGAGTCTGTATATATTTTGCAGTAAAACATAATCATAGGCTCCTTTTTTAATAACTTCGGCTGCAATTTCATCCGGGAGGCTTCCGGTAATAAATATGACGGGGATAGAGGATCTCTGGTTGCCGGATAATTGCAGTACTTCCAGGCCATGAAAGGAAGCAAGGGAAAAATCAGTGAGGATAAGATCATATTTATTTGATTTGATCTCCCTGAGGAAATCCTTTTTATTTTCCACCCAGGTGATAGATTCCAGGATATTTTCACTTTCGAGCAGAGCTTTGACCATCTCGAATTCTGTAGGATTATCCTCGACATACAGAAAGCGGTATTTTTCCATAAATTTATTAGTGGAAATACAACAATGAAAATGCGATAAGATATTATTCTGAGGTACAAACTTATCAAATTTGCCGGATTTTTTATAACTTTGCGATTCGTTTCTGGTTCCGTAGCTCAGTTGGACAGAGCAACGGCCTTCTAAGCCGTGGGTCACAGGTTCGAATCCTGTCGGAATCACACTCTACTTAGTTTTTTACTTCACCAGAGTTATTTTTAGTAGAGAAACCAGTTGCAGACAGGATCATGAGCGGCCTGTGCGCCTGCCCGGGGGTAACGAACTAATCCTGTCGGAATCACAACCTTTAAGTTTTTTTCTTCAATAATGCTTGATTTAAGCAGGTAACCACCAGCAGACAGGATCATGAGCGGCCTGTGCGCCTGCCCGGGGGTAACGAACTAATCCTGTCGGAATCACAACCTTTAAGTTTTTTTCTTCAATAATGCTTGATTTAAGCAGGTAACCACCAGCAGACAGGATCATGAGCGGCCTGTGCGCCTGCCTGTGGGGAGCGAACTAATCCTGTCAGAATCACACTCTACTTAGTTTTTTTTGATGAAGTTGCAGTTTTAGCTGGTGAAAATCTGGTAAGCCTGTAATCATATAATCCAAAAGCAGTTCATAAGGAATTTCAGGTTAAGTGCTACGTACCACGTAAACCTTATTTATTAATCAATCTGTATTTTACAAGACTATCCTATTTCAATAAATTACTGGTTGAAATATCAGAAAGAATAACCAATCCCTATCATTGGCACTATCCTTACCTCCGCATCAGAATAAGGGGCAAATCCTACATATGTTTTGAATAGAAGTCCATTTAATCCCTGAAACCGGTATCCAACACTAAGTAATAATCCAGATTCATTATCCTCGGTATAAACATACTTTAATCCGGGTTCAAAAAAGTGTTTTGTTTGACCCAACAAAAAAGTTGATTCCAAAGTTATAAAAGTTACTCCGAATCCAAAATAATTCAGTCCGGCGCCTACGGTTATCCCAGCACTATTTCCCAATGGAAATAATCTCCCGTAATAAATTGAGTTGATGACTATGTTGGTTTCGAATGCAATGGTATTTCTTTGAATAAACCAAAGGGTGGCAGGTTCTTTTCTAAAAGATTCTATATAGGAAGTTCCCAGTTTAAATACGACTGTTTTTTTATCTATTGCATTATATCTATAATCAACTACTTCATTTCTACTCATGCTGGTATTAATCCATTGATGACGAACTTTCATCTCTAAAAAAATATGAAAATCAGTTATGCTATCTATGCGGCAGGCTATTGAATCGCCGTTATTTTTAACTATAAGGTCATAGTTTTGCGCATATAAATGGTTAACTCCTACCATTAATACAAGTAATGTGAGTAATTTTTTCATGATGTTTAAAAAGCTACAGAATTTAAATAAAAATGAATCTTACTCTAATGCAATAATTAGTTTTGGTACATCCTCATTTTTTGGAATAAAAGTAGTACTGGAAAAAAGGATTTTCCAGTTATCACTGGTTTTTACTAAATGATATACATCCCGAAAAGGTATTTTCGTTGAGTACATTGGCATAAAATACTGATCCATGGCAATAGCTGAACTACCATCTGCTGAAACTTTTATTAATCGTTCACCAAAAATATTTATTTCAGGAGACTCATCATCAGGCGTTTGTGCCCAATAATCAATTATTTTTTGTGTATTGGTAATTTCAGAAGGATCAGTTCCGCAACTTATCATATCTTCAGTTATTAATGATGTAAAGGTTTCTGCATCCTGGATTTTCATTGCTGAGTGGTACTTCTCAATTAAATCATTAACAGCAGATTCTTCAGCTTTGATATCAACTGTTACAGAAGGTGGTGTTTGTTTACAGGCAGACATTACTACAATCGCAATAGCTAAAATAATGTAGGTTTTTTTCATAACTTGAATTTTTTATTAATATAACTTAAATAATGATTGTGTAAGTTATAATAAAATATTCATAATCAAATAATTATTTCCCTGGAAGACGATAGGCTTTAAAATTACAATATATAAAAGCATAAAGCTCTTATTAAAATAATGCCTGGGATGCCGGTCAGATAATGAATGATTCGAAAAGACTACAAAACTTTATAATAAGTTGTAAAACGTAAAAAGTGGAGTTTTATCTTTAATTTAACAATCCCTATGGCGCAAATGAAAGAGTTATGCCAAATCTGTATGGTCCCATAATATGACATTGATAATCTGTAATATCCCACTGGGGATAAAATAAACCTTCGATTGTATATTCAGTAACCGGAGAAGTCAGATCTGCAAATGCAGTAATTACAATATCCTGAGTTACTTTGTAATCAACACCGCCAAGAAAAGTAAACCCTGGTACAAATCCCCTGTCACTGCCATATGTTTTATCCTTTTCGGCATTAAAATAATTTGCTTCCCATTCATAAAATCCAAAAGCAGCTCCAGCCCAGGGTTGAAGTTTTTTATCACTAAAGATATACTTTCCACCGAGCCTGAAACCGGTTGCCTGCATATCAAAATGAACATCTGTTGGAAGATCGTTGACATATTGTATCTGTGGCGCCCCGGGTTCATCCCAATGAGTTGCGCTTTGTTCCACTGTCCAGATTGATTGCACATCTTCACCCTGACTTGCAAGGAAATTATTATAATTATAGGTGTTTATGTCAAAAAAAAGATTAAGATTTTTTATTATTTTTCTCTGAATTATTAATCCAAATCCGTAACTTTTTTCAATAGGTACAATGCTGTTAGTTAATGCTGTTGAAGGCGCCTGTCCTGTAGGCAATACAAGATTAAAACCTATCAGATATTTACTCTCTTTATTTTTCTCATCCTGACAATAAATAAAATTAAGCGATAAGAGTAAAATTAAAACCATGAAAATCAACTTCTTCATATTGGAAATATATTTTAAATAATTATTTAATAAAAAAATTTTTTTGTAAAAACTTCCAAATGTAATAAGATTTAATAAATACAATTAACAGTACATATAAAATAAGTTATAAAAACACGTTGTGCGATTATTTTTTAATAGAAAACATATTTATATATTCCTTACTGTTGCACACCTTGACCATAATCCGGAGAATTGCGATTTTGATAATCTAAAAGCTATGTGCCAGAAATGTCATAATAAGCATGATCGGAAGGATCGGAAAAATAACAGAAGGAGAAGGTTAAATAGTAATCAATTAAAATTAAACTTTCAGGATTTAATGATAGTATTTACGCAGAAATCTGTTTAGTTTTAAATTGTTGTAGTTATTTTTTATTACAATTCCTTTGCTCCAAAACTACTGCATATATCGGTCCATTTCTCAATATTTGGTCTGAGAAATTTACGTTTACATTGATCTATACTTAAACCCCTAATCTCAATATTATCCATAGATGAGGGCAACATCCCGGTTTTATGTGCTAATATAATAGCAGGTATTTCATTTACTTCAAAACCCATTAATAATGATCCTACCATATCTGCTGCAAGAGGGGATGTACCTGCAATTATTAAACCCATATCAACCAGAGAACCACCAACCGGCCCCTCTCCCTCCATTGCAGATGATGCATCAATTACTGATAATCCTGTTTTTACAGCATTAATCATATCGACAACTTCATAGGCTGCACCTGGAGATCCTGCCTCTGCTGCTCTATCATGCAAACATGACCTTGCAGAGTAATACTCTATACCCGGATAAAGACCAATTAAATTTTTCATTGCAAGTGTTACTGTTGCTAGTGAATGAGTTTTCATAATTGGAACAGAACACAACAGGTCAATTTCTGAAAGTGATTTATGGATTTTAATCGATTTTGCAATCAATCCATTTTTTAATGGAACCTCGATAATATCTCCGGAATGTAGGTTTATAAGAGGAATATTTAAGGTTTTCGCCATTTCACTGTAACCAAGAGTGTCAAAAACATATTGTTGCATGCCTTCAAGTATCTCTCTTTTTTATGTTCTGAACCTGATGAGCTTGATAATCTTTTTATTTATCGAAATAAGCCTAAATTATCTGATTGGGAGATTATTGCTCTTTCAATTACAGGAGAATCAGTTTGTAAAACAGATTATCTGTTCTCCTCTTATAATTGAAACCTTATTTTCTCAACTCTGTAATCAATCTATGCTAAAAAGAAACTATGAGAAAACTAATTCAGTTATTATATAAGCATACTTTCTAAAATAACAGATGTAACTATGCTGCAATTAATTAACTATCAAAATAATAAATCATTTAAAATATACCATTACGCCTTAAACCTCACAATCAGTATAATTAAATATTCCGGAATAATTTTTTGACGAAAATTCATCAAAAAAATTTGGAATAATAAAGGCGAAAAGAATGATTTTATTAGCTTTGAATTAAATGTAATTATAAAATAATTGAATATCAATTATTTAGAATGTAATTACCTGATTTTGTAAAAATATTTGTTTATACAGGAAAGAAATTTAAAAAAAGGAGGGGGAGGTTACTGATAATGCTTTCTTCTACATTTAGTGCGTAATTATCCGATTATTAGTCAGTATTTGTATATACCCTCCTCCCCTTTCTTTACTTCGTACAAAGCAAAAGTAATAATTTTGAGGATCGGGTATATCCAATTATTCTATTATACTCATTTTTTTTGATGAAGTTAAACTTTTAGGAGGTGAAAATCTGGAGAACAATGATAACAGTTAGAAAGCATAACCAACACCGACACCCAATCCTGTCCACCCAATAACAAATCTATAAAATAAATTTTCTTTACCGGGTTCATATCTATAGCCAAAATCAATTAGAGGATAAATGGAATATTTATAATATAAATACCCTCCGATTCCAAATTTTTCCTCTTCGGCATCACCACCTAAAATTCTTGGAACAATTCCGGTAGTTAACTCAAAATATCCCTTTTTTTTCCCAAATAAAGCAGTTAAACCAAGTGGAACTCCATAGGAATAGGAATCAAAGCTATAAATATAACCAGTTCTAAATCTTAATATACTTTTTCCCGGATTCTGTTTGAGTGTTAATTCATAATTAATTGATGTAAAAGCCACAAAAAATACTGTACCTGCATCACAGTGAATTGCGTGCCTGGCCACATCATGTATTTCAGTATTTTCTTTTTCAATATTTGAAGTATATGCTTTTTCAATATATGAAGAACCTGGTTTGAATAGAACCAGCTTTTTGTCCAGTGCTTTATATTTATATTCCGTGACTTCATTCCTGCTCATGCTGGTATTAATCCATTGATGACGAACTTTCATTTCTAAATGAATATGAGAATCAGTTATGCTATCAATAAAGCAGGCAATTGAATCTCCTTTGGTAGTTATAACCAGGTCGTAATTCTGAGAATAGGAAAATAAAAAAAAACAGAGACCTATCAGAATAAAATAAGCTGTTTTCATAATGATTAAGTGTTGGTTAGCTCGCAAGAAATAAGAATAAATCAAAAAATCAAACAAAGATGTCCAATTTTACTTTGTCCGGAAAGCAGGGAAGTTATATACGCCTTCATAATATCATATCTGCTAATGTATCAGAATATATACCTCGGGGTCGTTTTACAATAATTTTTATAGTCTGCACCGAAAACATTCTGCAAATGAATTTCTTCAGTCAGAACCATCCTGTGAATTACTATTCCGTATGATATTAATGAAATTACAATATACCAGGATGGCCATAATATTGCGTATGCAGCTAAGAAAAGACCATACCCGATAACCTGAGGATTCCTGGAAAATTTATACAATCCTTTTGTTGAAAGTTTACTGGAGTTGGTGCCCATAGTTTTTAAAAAAGTTCCAAGATTAATAAATCCCGAAAACAGTATGAGAAGTGAGATAATTCCAATAGTAATTCCAAATATATGCTGCAACAGACCTGTAGTGACTTTTGGCCATGAAGCATATAAAAAATACGGCAAATGAAGAATTATACCATGGAATAAAAAAATAAATAATTGAGAAAATCCTGTAAGGAAAGGAAGTTTTCCCTTTTGAAGATACGTTTGCAGTATAAATTTACTGTAGTATAAATAACCGGATATTGTGAATCCTATCTGTATTAGGAGATAAATAATAAGGAATTCAAATGAATACTTCATAAATTAAATAAGTTATAATTTATGATTGGTTATCCTGATAACTTTTTCAACAGCATCATCAACCTGCATGATGTTTTCCAGACCAAGTGTCACACAATGAATGTTACCGCTGGTTAATGCAAAATGAAGTGACTTTTCACGTTCACTTTCTGTTATATTATCCCCATTCCCGAATATTTTCATTCCTATCACCCCTTTCCCATTGTTACAGGCAACTTTTAGTAATGACATAATTTCTTCCGGAGTTCCATCCATGTGAGTTCCAAAAGGGTTTATTCGTGCTAGTATGACATCAACCCAGGGATAATCAACAGCGATTTTCATTGCTTCCAGATTATGACAGGATACCCCCACCCTTTTTATAATACCATTCTCTTTTGCCTCAGAAAGAGAATCTATGAAACCTTTCATTTCTTCTTTCCATTTCCCATTAATTAAACAATGGATAAGAAGTATATCGAAATATTCACTGCCTGTTTCTGTTCTGAACCTGTCCAGGGTCTTTTTTACCGGATCTGTGTTATACCAGTTATTATCATGTGGCCATATTTTTGTCAGGAGAGTTGTCCGGTCTCTTGGAATATGCTTTAATACTTCCCGGACGAAGGTGTGAGAACCGTAAGTATCTGCCATATCGAAAAATTTAATTCCTCTGTCATATGCATGACGAGCCATCCTCACAAACTCTTTAATACCCAGCCTTGTCTGGTTTGATTCTCTTTGTCCACCGTGAGTTCCTGTCCCCAAAGCCAAAACAGGTACACACAAACCGGTTTTTCCCAGATGTACATAAGGAATATCACCAGGAACAGAAATAATTTGAGCGTTACCGTTAATTCCAGTGCAGGTTATTCCTGCAATACCTGCAAGGATTCTTTGCAAAAACTTCCGCCGGTTAATATTTGTCATTATTGTTGATTATGGTAGTACTTAAATTTTATATTTTTTTTCATTTCACAAGTTATAGAAAAAAATGGTATGCATTTATAATATTTTCAGCGAAAATCTTAATTTTACATGATGTGTGAATAATTTACAATTATAAGAAACAGATGAGATTTTATTTACTTACCATTATACTGTCTCTCAATAATATATTCATTTTCACCGGGGTTTTTTCCCAGGTAATCAGAACATTTGCTGATACCAGTTATTTTGAATCCGATGATGATAATTTTAATCTTATTGCTGCTGCTGATTTAGGACGTATTGATCATGTAATTCTCCTTCTTTCAAGAGGTGCAGATATAAATGCTTCTACATACGAAGGAGTCACTGCATTAATGTACGCTTCAAATAATGGTAACCTGGAGATGATAGAGTATCTTTATGATCACGGAGCTGAAGTCAATAAACAACCTTTAAGCGGAATTTCAGCCTTGATAGCAGCTGCACAGAGCAACCACCTGGATGCTGCAGAATTCCTGATCACACATGGCGCCAGTCCTGATATGAGGGATATATATGGTGTAACCGCTGTTCACTATGCAGCTGCATATAACCATTATGAAATGGTTGATATGTTGATCTTTTATGGAGCAGACCCAGATATGCCTGATTATGAAGAAAATACTCCGCTTATTACTGCAAGTTATAATAACTGCTATGAGGCAGCGGACATTCTTTTACAAAACAGGGCAACTATAACAGCCAGGGACAATAAAGGATTTACTGCTCTCATGGCCGCAGTTCAGGAAAATAATTACGATATTACGGACTTGCTACTTGAAAAAGGATCAGATATAAATGCAATCAGTAAAACCGGGGTTAGCGCTTTGATATTAGCTGTCCGGGCAGGAAATTATGAAATGTGTGAAAAATTAATTAACAAGGGGGCTCTTTATGATCCGTTTATAAACGGAAATATAGACGTTATCCAGCTTGCAGAACAAAATAAAAATGACAGAATATTGGAACTGCTGACTGAAAATGGAATTAAATCATTAAAAACACCAAATTTTAACAGGATATGTTTTGGCCCGTCAATAAATCTGAATTCAACAGATTACATGAACGGAATTAAAATAGGTCTGCTTGACTCAAAATATAATACCGGAGTTTATACCGGATTCTCTTTCCGACCCTCTGCAATAAGAATTTTAAATGAATTTAATTCAGATACCATTTTTCAATATTGGGAAAGACGATATTATTTTTATACAGGTGCAGAGAAAAGGTTTGCCGTATGGAAAGGAAAAAGTATGACTCAAACAGGTTCTTTTATTGGTATTAACGGGATCCTTACTTATGGAGGTTACCGTGGCAGTTATGAAAAACCGGGAATGAATTTTATTTTTTCTCCATTAGCCGGATGGTATTTTATGAATAAGAATATACTTGTAAATGTAAGCTATGAACATATAAATTTTAAAACGAAGGAAATTCAACCCGGAAGAATCAATGTTACCGGTTTATTTACAATTAACCTGAATAAAAGGAAATTAACTGAAAAACAAATCATATGGCTGACAAATTGAGAAGAAATAAACACATATACATTACATTCACTTTTTTTATTGCCTTTCTCGTCGCTTTTTCATGTGATACACAAATATTTAATTTTAATATAAATTGTGAAGATTGCTATACCTCTAAACCAGATTCAGCTGATTTGATTGTTAAAATTACAATTAACGAGGAAAATAAAAGTGTTCCATTAAAATTTTTCAGGGGGAAAGTTGAGGAAGGTTTAATAGAATGGATTGATACTGCTTACACCAGCACCTTATATCTATACTCTCCGGTTGATGAGTTTTATTCAGTAAAAGCATTTTATAAAAAAGACGGAAAAACTATTATTGCCATTGATGGGGATAAAATGAAAACAAGCCTTGTTACTGATGTTTGCGAAACAGACTGCTGGATAATAAAAGGTGGGATACTTGATGTAAGATTAAAATAAAAAATTGTTCCGTATTATAAGGATTCTCCTGTTTTTGTATCAATAGCCACGTAATTTTTATTAATGATCACATCAGCCATTGGTTTAAGTGCTAATATGTTCTGATGCTCTCTTTCCAGTACCTGTAATCTGAAGTCATCCATTTTTTCCTTCATTCTCTGAAGCTGAGTGAGTTTAGTTTCCTTGTATGTCAGATCAATGAAAACCCTAAGGTCAATACCGTCAGCTTTAATTGCATATAATCCATCGATTACCAGGAGATCAATCTTTTTAAAATCAGTTATCAGTTTATCAACTTGTTCAGGGATGATATCTATGCATGGCAACATAGATTCACGTTCCTCTTTGAAATCCTGGATATTACGATGTATAAGATTCCAGTCGTATTCATTTGTTCCCACTGTTTCAATACCTTTTGTTTTTCTCCATTCAAGGCGTAATAATGGTGGAATATGATAATAATTATCTGTATGCAGAATCTTCACTCTTATATGTTCATCCTTTAATCTGCGGGCTATTGAATGTGAAACTTCTGATTTGCCTGATCCTGATTCTCCTGAGATACCCACAATATATTTATAAAACTTGGGTTTATTTTCAAGTTCTTTTAAAACACGCTTTGCAATGGAATCTGCCACTGTTTTATGAATTTCTTCTATTAACAAAATATCTCCGAGCATATAATCAATTTTTATATTAATGTTCAAAAATACAGTTATTTCGGATTATCCCATCTAAACTTCTATTATTTTATAACACAAATCTGTTTAAAATATCATTTTTTAAAATTTTTAAATTTTCCCTGATATATATTTGCCCGTTTTTCTTTTCAGGAGAATTAAAAAATATCTGCACTTCCTGTTTATTAACAAGTATGGAATATGCATCATTTCTGAACCGAAATCTGAATTTAACTGATTCCCAATTATCAGGAATAAAAGGATCTATTTCTAATATATCTTCATGCCAGTTAAGTCCTGCAAATAACTCCAGTGTAAGAAGAACTGTACCACCCATGACACCGGCATGAATACCTTCTGCAGTTGTCCCTCCCTGGATATCCACAAAGTCACTTTCAAGAGCTTGCATAAATAAATCAAAACTTAATTCCTGATGGCCGGTCATTTGGGCTATTTTTGCGTGCACTACCCTGCTGAGAGTTGAACCATGAGATGTTCTTTTAATATAATATTCAAAGTTCTTTGATATTTTGTCAGGTTTAAGATCATAATCCATTTTTCTTATGACTTCTATGGCTCCTTTTTTACCTAGAATATAAAAAATCATTAAAGTATCTGCTTGTTTGGATATTTGATACATATCCGGTGATTTCCCTTCAGCTTTCAGTATCCTGTCCATCCTGTGAATATCACTATATTTTTTTATATACTTTTTCAGGTTAAGGTCTTTTAATTTGAAATAACCTTCAAATTGTTCAATTACTCCAGACTTTGATATATTTATTTTTATTTTTTCCGCCAGTTTATCCCAGTGGTCCAATTCTTTCTTCTTCAAACCGATTTTTTTTAAAATCGCTTTATTATCTTTTTCCGGAATATCAGTAATTATTTTGTGAGCTTTTTGTAAACACCAGGAGATCATTATATTAGTATATGCATTATTCTTAAGTCCTCCTTTTTTTTCGTTTGGATATTTTTCATGGAATTCATCAGGGCCCATTACTCCGGGAACAGAGTATTTATTATTATCAGGTTCCATCATGCTAACCCAGAGCCTGCATATTTCAAGGAACATTTCAGCACCATACTCAGTTATGAACTGTTTGTCCCAGGTAAAATGATAATATACCCAGATATTATATGCTATGGCAATTGAAATATGTCGCTGGAGGGAGCTATAGTCGTCTCCCCATTCTCCTGAAACCGGATTCAGGTGTAATATTTGAGTTTCCTCTCTTCCATTGCTCCCGCTTTGCCAGGGATACATTGCTCCTTTAAAACCTTTTACAGCGGCATATTCCCTCGCCTGATCAAGACGTCGATAGCGATACATCAAAACAGAACGGGCAATTTCAGGGAAATGAAAAACATAAAACGGGAGAATATACAATTCATCCCAGAAAATATGTCCCCTGTAGGCTTCCCCATGTAATCCCCTCGCAGGGATACCTGCATCCAGGTGTTTATGAAATGCAGATACTGTAATAAGCAGGTGATAGATATGCATTCTTAATAATTTCTGGGAATACCTGTCTCCTGTTACCTCCACATCACTTTCTGACCATATTTTACTCCATGAAATAATGCTTTTATTTTTTTCTTCCTCAAATCCATTTGAATGATTAAGATTTTTTACTGCTTCACTTAATGTATTTGAAGTTCCAAAATCCCTGCTGTTATGCACTGAAATGATCTTTTTAATTTCGAGGGAATTATGTTCATCAACATGAGAACAAAATGAAGAACTCACTATACCCTTTTGAATTATATGATTTTCAAACTTCTGAACTAACATTCCCTTATTATATACTTCAATTTTTGAAGCAACAGTTATGGATATTAGTGATTGATTAGTTCTTACAGAGACATATGGATATTTTCCTGCAACGCCCTGGTCCTCCTGGACAAGATGATGCTGGTCAAGATCCTTGTATCTCTCTATACCCGCATTAATAAGGTTTCCGTCAATACTTGTTTTAATTTCGATTTCTCCTGAGTAATTAAGAGGAATAACTTCGTACGACAAACCCGCAATATGAGGATCGGCCATACTGGCAAATCTGCTTGATTTAACAAGTGTTTCCTTGCCATCGTTAAAGGTTACTTTAATAACTCTGCTTAATATTCCTGTCCGGAAATCTAACTTTCTGCTTATAATCTCAAACGTATGCTTATTAGGATCAAACCATTCTCCATTATTAATTCTGAAGGATATGAAAGTCCATTGGATGAAGTTTACAAAATCTTCATTTTCAATCCATTTATTAGCTATTTTCGATTTACGCCTGTTGTAGAGTCCTGTCATATAGCATCCTGGATAATTGATCTCACCAGCTTTTATTTCTTCCATTGCACCGCGGGTAGCAAAAAAACCATTCCCTGTAGTAAGTAATGTTTCTCTGGATTTATCTATGTCAGTATTATAGTCAGGAAATGATATTGACCATTGGTCATCCTCCAATCCTTTTAAAAACCACTCATTTATCCCTTGTATACCGCCAAGTTCAGAAATATCATTCACAACTATATCTGCTCCATTTAATTTCAACTCTTTTTCATTTCCTTCTCTTGCGATCCCCAGCACCATTCCGAACTTCCCATTTTTACCTGCCTGAACACCGCTGACTGCATCTTCAATAACAACTGCTTTATGGTAACTTACACCGAGGTTATCACATGCTGTAGTGAAAATGTCAGGTTCAGGTTTCCCCTTTAAATTTAGCTGAGCTGAAATAATTCCATCAACTCTGGTTTCGAAAAAATCCAGTAATCCTAATGTTTCCAGTATTTGTCTACAATTTTTACTGGATGAAGCTACTCCAAGTTTTACTTTGTGAGACTTTAATTCATTAATTAACTGCAATGTTGATTCATATACTTCCACTCCATCTCTTTTGAGTATTTCATTGAACACAGAATTTTTTTTATTTCCCAGTCCGCACATAGTTTCCATAGTATCCTCATCTGATATATCACCCCAGGGTATAACTATATTCCGGGAAGCAAGAAAATCAGCTACTCCTTTATATCTTGGTTTACCGTCAACATATGGCAAATAATCATTTTCATGAGTGAATTCAAGAAATGGTTCATTATATTTTTCTGACCTGTATTTTAAATAGCTGTCGAACATTTCTTTCCATGCTTTTGAATGGACAACTGCAGTTTTTGTAATTACACCGTCAAGATCAAATATTACTGCTTCAAAAGATTTTACTTTCATCTTAAATTGTTTTTCATTATCTTACAAAATCAATAACAGAAGATTATTTTAATTGTTATAATTAAAAGAAATTCACCCGGGAATATTTTATTAATACAATGGTTAATAAAATGTTGGCATTACAGAAAATTTATGAACCATTTATGCGCCTGAAAAATTCTATGAGCAGAAATCAGAAAATGCATGAATTAATAACAAGAAATTATATAGCAATCTCAGTTAATAAAGATAGTTAAAAACCTTCAGTTATTAAAATTAAATTTGTTCAAACAACAAAATAAGTTAATAATATGAGTCGTATTTTGTTCGTATCCAATTTATTACCACTAAGTTTATTGAAAAGTGGAAAACAACCGACAAAATTATACAAGCGCACAGGAGGATTTCAAAGTGGATTAAAAAAAATTTATGAAACATACCATCCTGTCTGGATAGGATCGTCGGGAGTTGATAAAGAATCACTTACTTTATCCGAGGTTGAAGAGACAGAAAAGTCATTCAATGAACAAAATTGTCACCCCATATATTTGAGTAAAAAAGAGAGAGAAAGGTACCTTGAGGGATTTTGTAATCGTACACTTTGGCCTGTTTTTCATTATTTTCCACAATATGCAGTATATAATGATGAGTATTGGAAGGCCTATAAAACAGTAAATCAAAAATATGCTGAAAAAGTTGGAGAATTGTTGAAAAATGATGATATAATATGGATCCATGATTTTCATCTGTTACTTCTTCCTGGTATATTGAGAAAAGAACATCCCGATATTACCATAGGATATTTTCAGCATATTCCATTCCCTTCTTTCGAGATATTCAGGGTGATCCCCTGGAGAACGGAGTTGCTGGACGGAATGTTAGGTGCAGATCTCATTGCATTTCATACTTATGATTATGAACGGCATTTCCTGAGTTGTGTCAGACGACTCGAAGGTCTGGATACTTTTTTCAACCAAATCCGGCTTGAAAAGAGGGTGCTGAAAGTAGAGAATTTCCCGATGGGAATTGATTATGATAAATTTGTAGAAAGATCTGCCTTACTTACAAAAAGTCCACCGGAAGACAAGAAATTGCTTTTATCAAAAATCGATAAACACATATGTCAGTATGGTAAAGTGAAGGTAGTTCTGTCTATTGACAGGCTGGATTATACAAAAGGAATTCCGAATCGTATTGTTGCCCTGCGGAGCTTTTTTACAAAATACCCGCAATACAGGGAAAAATTAAGTTTGCTGATGTTTGTTGTCCCTTCAAAAGAAAATATGAGGGATTACAGGAGATTAAAAAGTGAGCTTGATGAACTGGTAGGTAAAATAAACAGTGATTTTGGAACTATAGGATGGCGCCCTGTGCATTATTTTTACCGATCTCTTGAATTTGATGACCTTACTCAGGTATATGTATGCAGTGATATTGCATTAATAACTCCGATGCGTGATGGAATGAATCTTATTGCAAAAGAGTTTATAGCAAGCAAAAACGACCTGAAGGGTGTGCTGATATTAAGCGAAATGGCCGGAGCTTCTAAAGAAATGGGAGAAGCATTAATTGTAAATCCGAATAATACTGATGAAATAGCTGAAGCCCTGAAAAAAGCCATTGAAATGCCTGAAGAGGAGCAAATCAATAATAACTCTTTAATTCAAAAAAGACTCAGACATTATAACCAGGAAAAATGGGCACATGATTTTCTGGAGAGTTTAATAAGTGTAAAAAAAATCCAGGAATTTAATCTTACAAGAAGGTTAAGTATCGTAATAAAAAATGAAATCATAACAAGGTATAATAATGCATCAAAAAAAATATTCCTTCTTGATTATGATGGAACGTTACAAGGTTTTTATAAAGAACCTCAAAAAGCAAAACCGGATGAAGAACTGTATAATATTTTAGACAGACTTTCAAATGAAAAAAGTAATAAGATTGTCATTATTAGCGGGAGAGACAAAGAGACCTTATCTGACTGGTTCAGGGATACACGAAATATTGATTTCATAGCTGAACATGGAGTATGGCAGAAAAAATCAGCTAATGACTGGGAAATGTCAGAGAACATTGATAAAAAATGGATGGATATTATTCGGCCGCACCTGGAGTTTTTTGTGGACAGAACTCCAAGATCTTTTATTGAAAACAAGAATTATTCTCTTGTATGGCATTACAGAAAAGCTGATCCTGACCTTGGTTTACAGAGAGCATGGGAATTAAAGGATGAACTTACGAGCCTGGTATCTAATCTTCAACTGGAAATTATGGACGGGGATAAAGTAATAGAAATAAAAAACATGGGAATAAATAAGGGCAGGGCTGCTCTCATGAGCATAGGTAATGATAAGTATGACTTTATCATGGCAATAGGTGATGACTGGACAGATGAATATACTTTTGACGCACTTCCTGAATCAGCCATTACTATCAAAGTAGGAGAAAAACGATCCAAGGCTTCTTATTTTGTTGAATCTTATTTGGATGTCAGAGAATTACTCAGTGAGTTGTAAATTTGAAATAATAAAATTTCTAATCAATGGAATACCTTACAAATCCTTTTTTTGAATTTGCTGCCATATTAATTATTGCAGGAAGCGTACATCATTTCTTTCGGGGCTTGCGGTTGCCCAGATAAGTGAATTTTCACTGATACTTACAGCTTTAGATCTCAACCTTGGTCATATCAATGAAAACGCTATGGGAATGATAATTCTTGTGGGATTAATAACAATAGGACTATCAATTTATATCTTTTAAACATAAAAAGCTAATAAGGACCAGGGAAGAATTGCCTTAACACAGCATTATCCCGATCATGCGCAAAAGCTAACAGAGGCTGGAGCCGATTTCATTCTTTTCCCGTTTGCAGATGCTACAGTAAATATTATAGAGAAGCTGGCATGTTAGCAAATCATTCTTTTTTTTTGTAAATTGTCCGTTCGATAGCAATAATAAGCCTTATGAAGTCCTTTCTGATTTTTGTCCTGTCTTTTACACTATTATCATCTTTGCAGGCTCAAAGCTTTGAGAAACTCAGGGAAGAAATGGTTCGTACCCAGATATCAAGGAGAGGAATACACAGTCCGCAGGTCCTTGAATCGATGAGAAAAGTGGAACGACACCTGTTTGTGCCACCAGAAGAGGTAAGGAGAGCATATGATGATGGCCCCCTGTCAATCGGATATGGTCAGACCATTTCCCAGCCTTATATTGTCGCTTATATGACACAGATAATCAATCCAAAACCTCATTTTAAGGTACTGGAGATTGGAACAGGATCAGGATATCAGGCTGCCATTCTTGCTGAAATTGTTGATACAGTATATACCATTGAGATAATACCTGAACTTAGTAAAGGAGCTAAAGAAAGGCTCGAATATCTTGGCTACAACAACATACAAGTGATCACTGCTGATGGTTATAATGGACTGGAGGAGCATGCTCCTTTTGATGCAATTGTTGTGACCGCAGCCGCTGAACATATTCCCCCTCCATTGATACAGCAATTAAAGGACGGGGGGAAAATGATCATTCCTGTCGGCTCTCCTTTCATTGTGCAAACACTGATGCTCATTGATAAAAAGAATGAGAAATATACAACATCAAGTCTGATGCCGGTCAGGTTTGTTCCTTTTACAAGGAGCCTTCCCTAGTACGCTCAAATTGTTCTTTCCCTTTCACCAGTTACTAGCGCTGTTATGAATAAACGATTATACATTTCAGTCGGATTTTTATCTTCCTCCATAATAGCATACCAGTTATCCCTTATGCACCTGCTTTCACTGGTACAATGGAATCACTTTGCATACATGGTAATTTCAGTGGCGCTGTTGGGTTTTGGCGCAAGCGGTTCCTTACTCGCCCTTACAAAAAAATGGTTTACACGCCATATTGATCATGCCTTAATAATTCTTATGTTATTAACAGGCATTTCCATGTGCGGTGTACTGATATTTTCATCAGTGATCTTCGGCAGGTTTGATACCTTCCGTTTATTTACAGGTGTATTATATGTTTATTATCTATTCCTTATCTATTTTGTGTTTTTCATACCCTTTTTTTCAGGAGGACTGGCACTTGGATTAATTTACATCTTTTATATAAAAAGAACAGGAGTTCTGTATTTTGCTGATATGACAGGAGCAGGAGCTGGCGGGCTTGCTATGATTGGATTATTCTGGTTAATTTCACCTGCTCAATTACCGGTGGTAATATCTTTTCTGCCTATTATAGGAGGTTTTTTAATTATCCCGGGATATTTATTCAGAAGATACCTGGTTCCTTTAATTCTTAGTTCCGTTCTCCCAGTTTTCCTTATTCTCTTACCTCCCGGACTTCCGGTTTCAGAATATAAAAGCCTTTCCAAAACATTAAATATTCCAGGAAGCAAGATAATTATCGAAAGAAAAAGTCCCTATGGAGTAATACAAGTATCAGAATGCCCCTCTTTAAGGTACGCACCAGGTCTAAGTCTTTCTTATACAGGGAATATACCTGTCAGGAATGCGATATTTAATAATAGCAACTGGTTTGGACCGGTTATCGAATGGACAAAGAAGGATGACAGTCATTTCCTCGACTTTACCACTCAAAATCTACCGTATTTGATCTCTGATCCTGAAACTGTATTGATACTGGACGCAGGCACTGGTTTAAATGCCACACATGCTCTTAGTCATGGAGCCTCACAAGTTACTGTGGTTGAGCAAAATACCGTGGCAATAAACCTGTTAAAGAATGAACTGGCAGGAATGATTGATTCACTTTTCAGTAATCCTGAAATAAATTATGTGAAAATACATTCCAGAAGTTATTTATTGTCTGACACCACGACATATGATCTAATCGTTTTACCTACAATAGAAAGCTTCGGAGGAAGTGCAGGAGTTAATGCATTGAAAGAGCAATATATATTTACTCTTGAGGCTATGAAAGAAATATGGGACAGAACTACAAATAATGGTATTATTGCAGTAACCTCATGGATGGATTATCCTGTCAGAAATCCATTAAAAATTCTTGCTACGCTTGCGGAAACTTTTAAGCAGCACAACAGATCAGCCATAGAGGATCACCTTGCTGTCATTCGCAATTGGGGAACTATAAGCTTTATTTTAAAAAAGTCTCCTTTCACCTCATATGAAATCGAACGAATAAAAGAATTCTGTAATGAGATGTATTTTGATCCGGTTTTATTACCTGGTTTGAACAAAGCTGAGAGGGTGGTTTATAACAGATTACAGGATGATACTTTTTTTAATTTGTTTGATAGAATCATTACAAAAGATCATGAAAATATTTATGAAAGTTACGATTTTAATATAAATCCTGCTACTGACAACAAGCCTTACTTTTCCCAATTCCTGAAAATCAGCCGTATCGGAAATTTACTGAAAACATTTGGAGAAGAAACTGTTCCTTTTCTTGAGTTAGGATATTTCATTGTACTTCTGACGTTAATTCAGATCTCAATTGCTGCAATAATTTTAATCATTATTCCTCTTTTCTTTACTCAATGGGAAGGAGGAGGAAAAATATATACATTGCTTTATTTTAGTGGTATCGGGATTGGATTTATGTTTATGGAGATTATTCTGATCCAGCAATTTATATTGTATTTTGGTAATCCAATCTATGCTGCTTCCGCTGTGCTAAGCGGAATGTTAATTTTTGCCGGATTGGGAAGCCTGTTCTCATCACTTTTAATAAAATCAGACAGAAATGTTATCAATATCCTGGTTATTGTTATATTGTTGATATTTCTATATAAATTTCTCCTTACCCCGGTATTGAAATCTTCAATAAATTATCCTCTTTTGTTGAAGGTATTTTTTTCCCTTCTTATCATTGCTCCTGTTGCCTTTTTTATGGGAATGCCTTTTCCTTTGGGATTGAAATACCTTTCTGAAAGAAATAATAGTCTGATGCCCTGGGCATGGGGAATTAATGGTTGTTTTTCAGTCATAAGTACTGTTCTGGCAACAATTATTGCTGTTGAGGCAGGATATGCATGGGTAATGATTATTGCAGGGATTGCATACATTCTTGCATTGATAGCCAAAAAATTTACTTAGGTTATTATTTCTGAAAAATCTCTATTTCAAATATTTCATCTCTGCTCCATTCAGACCAGTATTTTAGAGATGAATATCTTATCATTTTCCAGTATCCATCATCCATTAATCCGAATTTAACAATTCCTGCCTTAATATCTGCTTCAATAATATCAAGATATTCCTGTTTCAAACTGATCCTTGCAGTTGTATTTTTAAAGGAAAATTCTGCCATTATTTCAGGTTCAGTATCACTGACAACTGTGATAAGGTTTAGTCCGAGTGTGGCGCCGGAGCTAACCTGAAGACCATCATTCAGGCAACTGTACGGGGGAATGTTACCGGCAAAACTTTTTACCTGCAGTACAGCCGGACCTGTTTTGAAAATTTCTCTCGCTTTAATTCCCATTTTCACTCCAATAACAGAATATATTCCAAGATGTCCGTGTAATTCACCGGCAATGATACATGCTTTCCATTCCTCCATACCGTAACGTATGATCACAGAATCCATTATCTGGCGGACATCATAGGTAAACATGTCACGTTCTGTCGGGAATCTGTTAAAAATGATATAGGTCTCATCCCGGTATTTCCCGTTTATCATATCGTGTATTACTTCTTTAAGGGCCGGAAGATTAAAGCTTGTATTAAATCGTATCATCCGGTTACCTTGCCAGGTAATAAGATTGAACAATTCAGGATTAAAAAGATATAAAACTGCAAGTTCATCTCTAAGAATTGCCTGTGTATTCATACGATTACCGGGAATAGTATTGGATGAATAAAAATAATTTAAGTATACAGCTAATTTTGATTGTGAATTAACGTGGGAAGTTAAAAGCGATAAATCAAAAACTGCATCCTTTGCATCCAGATTGGATATTATATCTATTCTTAATCCGGAATGTATGACCCTCTCTGCAGATGTGATGTCACTGAGGTAGTTGAAGCCCCTTTGTATTTCAATATTTTCATTATACCAGATTATTTTTTCTATAAATTCCAAAGATTCCGGTTTTTTGTCTATTAATTCAGCAATATTGGTGAGAGGCCCCAGTGCTAAAACAGTAATTTTTTCATTAGTTTCATATAAAAGCTTTGATATTACCTGAAGCGACAACGGTTTTATATCTGATGGCTGTGACTTTTCTCCCCAGGTTAATGAATTGACGAAATCTCTCCATTCAGGATTTAAAGAATGTAAGGTTCTCCCCACTCCTATGGGAATATTATGATCTTTGGATGAAAAATATAAAAGGTCAGCAATTTTTTCAGTTCCCATTTCAGGTGATATGTTACCATCTGAAACTGTAATTGCTTTGATATTAAATTCAGAGGATGAAATTATCATTGAAATTGCGCGGTAATCATCAATCCCGCAATCGGTATCAATCCACAGGGAATTTCCCGAAATTTCCGGCAAAGGCTGGGAAGATACCAGGGAAAAATGAAAAAGTATGCCAGATAATATGAAAGAATACTTTATTTTATTCATCACGTTATAATATCTATCAGGATTCTGATGATCTTACCTGCCTGAGCCTCACAGGGGACTTGAACCCCCGACCTGCTGATTACGAATCAGCTGCTCTACCACTGAGCTAATGAGGCAAATTGAAAATGTAAAAATACGTTTTTTACGCTTTGTTGGTAAATCCCGAATAAATAATTTCAACAGATATAAAAAGCTTATTTTTTAAATCTCTCATCAAGGATATTCCCAATATCTTTCTTACGTCCGGTATAGAGATATAAAATCACTGTCAGATCACCCTTTCTGTTATTCAGAAAAGAGATTTCGTACTCAGAATAATCGGTGAATGTTACATTAAGTTCACGAATCTTGATCAGAACTTTTTGCACTGAAATATTATCGCCTTCAAATTGTATAGACATTTCAGTTGGTCCGAAGTTGATAAAATCAGTTACATAACAACCATTTCTGAGAATAATTTCCTGAATATTATGAACGATGTCTGTTCCATAATGACTAGTATAAGCGGTAAGGTTTACTGGAAGCATTGCAGGTAATGGATATTATTTTTATCAAAAGTAAAAAATGTAAAAGAATTTTTAATAAGAAGAATAATTTTTTTTTGGTTAAAACAGTGAGGCTTTTTTTTATCTTTATGCCGTTTAACCGTGAGTCTTTAAATCAATACTTCGTTATAATTAAATTCTGATTGTTCGGAAAGCTCAGGAAGAAATGATATAAAATTAAAATATTAGAAATGAAGGTTAATGTTATTTTAGGGTTACAATGGGGAGATGAAGGTAAGGGAAAGATAGTTGATGTACTTTCTCCTGAATACAAATTAATTGCAAGGTTTCAGGGGGGACCAAATGCAGGACACACCCTTGAATTCAATGGTATTAAGCATGTACTCCATAATATACCCTCAGGAGTCTTTCGTGAGAATACTTTAAATCTTATAGGGAACGGAGTAGTTCTGGATCCTGTAATTTTTAAAAAGGAGATTGAAAAGATTGAAAACATGGGAATTAACATTACAAAAAATCTTTATATTTCCAGAAAAGCGCATCTGATACTACCCTCCCACAGATTACTTGATGCTGCTTCAGAGAAAGTGAAAGGAAAAAGCAAGATTGGATCAACCTTAAAAGGTATTGGTCCGACATACATGGATAAAACAGGTAGAAACGGATTAAGAATCGGAGATATTGAGAAAAACTTACAGGATAAATATCAGGTACTGCGCGAAAAGCATAAAAGTCTAATGCAGATATATGATTATGATTATGATATCAGGAATGAAGAAATTGAATGGTTTGAAAGTATTGAAACTCTGAAGCGTTTTACTTTTGTTGATAGTGAATATCTTGTAAATCAGTATATTAATGACGGAAAACCTATTTTAGCTGAAGGAGCACAAGGCTCACTATTAGACATAGATTTTGGTACATATCCTTATGTTACTTCATCAAATACTATTTGTGCAGGTGTATGTACAGGTCTTGGTATTGCTCCTTCCTTAATCGGGGAGGTTCTGGGTGTATTCAAAGCCTATTGCACGAGGGTTGGCAGTGGGCCTTTTCCTACTGAACTTACAAATGATACCGGAGAAGCAATAAGAAACAAAGGTCATGAATTCGGATCTACAACAGGACGTCCGAGGAGGTGCGGATGGATTGATCTGGTGGCTTTAAAATATAGCATAATGTTAAACGGAGTTACACAGTTAGTGATGACAAAAGCGGATGTTCTTGATTCATTCGACACTATTAAAGTTGCAACTGCATATAAAATGGGTTCTGAAACAATTCATCATTTCCCATTTGAAATTGATGCAGGAATAGAACCGGTGTATATTGAAATGAAAGGCTGGAAGTGTGACATAAGCGGGAAAAGGCAAAAAGAAGAATTACCTTCTGAATTTATTCACTACATTCATTTCCTGGAAACTGAACTTAATATTCCTGTAACCTATATTTCTGTGGGGCCTGACAGGGAACAGATTATAAAAATGCGCTAAGATTTTCTCTTATTCTTTTACCTCAACCCGGTGGGCAGCCTCCACCCCTCTTACCCTCATTAAATTCATTATGAGATTATTAAGGTCTGAAGTATTATGAACATAAAGGTCAATAGTCCCTTCAAAGATGCCATCATGTCCATGAAGATTTATTGTACGGATATTTACATTCAACTCTTTTGATATTACGGTTGTAATGTTGTTATATACACCAAAACGGTCATATCCGTTAAGAGCTATCCTTACCAGGTATGATAAAACTTTATGTTTCGTCCATTTAACTGGTATAATTCTTTCGCTATGGCTTGAGATAAGTTTTACTGCTTCTTCGCATCTCACCTGGTGGATGGTAACTGTGCCGTCGAAATCTCTGTATCCTATTACTTCATCACCCGGAATTGGGTTACAACATCCGGCAAGTATATAACTCTTTTCCTCATCGTCGAGGTTTTCTTTGACCAGGAATGTCTCCTCCGGTTCAATTATTGATTTATCTTTTACTTTGCCTGACTTGCCAAATGATAATTCCCAGTATTTAATCCATTTGCTTTTAGTGTTTTTCTTCAGTATTTTTTTAAGATCCTCAAGGGTAATAATATCACTACCGATCTTGGAATATAGTTCATCTTTGGATGTTAAATTATATGTAGGCAGCAATTTTTTGAATATCCTGGAACTTGGAATAAGATTAAGTTCTTTCAGTTTTTCCTCGAGGATTTTTTTGCCTTTCTCTATCCTGTTTTTAGATTCTGCTTTAAGCGATGCTTTAATAGCGCTTTTTGCTTTTGCTGTAAAGACATACTCTAAGCGTTCTCTTGATAGTTTTTGACTGTCGGATGTGATTATTTCCACCTGGTCTCCGCTTTGGAGCTTATGGTTCAGTGGTACTAACTGGTGATTAATTTTTGCACCAATGGCTTTATTCCCGATTTCTGAATGAATTTCATACGCAAAATCAAGAGCAGTAGCTCCCTGGGGTAAAGTTCTTAATTGTCCCTTAGGGGTAAAAATAAATATTTCAGATGCAAAAAGGTTTAATTTAAAATCATCAAGGAATTCGAGGGCATCTGAATTCGGGCTTTCGAGTAGCTCCCTTATTTTTTTCAACCATTTATCAAGTTCGGAATCAGTTGATCCAGGTTCCTTGTATTTCCAATGTGCAGCAAAACCCCGTTCTGCTATTGCGTCCATCCTTCTTGACCGGATCTGAACTTCGATCCATTTTCCGTAAGGTCCCATAACAGTGGCATGAAGTGCCTCATAACCATTTGCTTTTGGAGTCGAAACCCAGTCACGTATGCGATCAGGTCTTGGAGGATAGATATCAGTGATCATTGAATAAATATTCCAGCATTGAGTTTTTTCCGGAATATTAGGAAGCGGATCAAAAACAATTCGAATTGCCAGGATATCAAAAATTTCTTCAAAACTTACATTTTTTTGTTGCATTTTGTTCCAAATGGAATAAATAGATTTGGATCTGCCGCTTATATCAAATGTAATCCCGTTTTTCTCCAGTTTATCAATTATGGGAAACGAGAATTTGTTAATGAGCTGTTCTCTTCTTTCCTCTGTATCTTTTATCTTACTTGTAATTTCATCATAAATTTTTGGATATCTGAATTTCAGGCTTAAATCCTCAAGTTCTGTTTTAATGGCATATAAACCTAAACGATGTGCCAGAGGAGCAAAAAGATAAATTGTTTCATTTGCAATTTTGAGCTGTTTGGTACGTGGCAGATGTTCAAGTGTACGCATATTATGCAGCCTGTCAGCCAGCTTAATTAGTATTACCCTTACATCATCGGAAAGAGTAAGAAGCATTTTTCTGAAATTCTCTGCCTGGAGTGATGAATTTGTATCAAAAACACCGGAAATTTTTGTTAAACCATCCACTATTGAAGCAACTTTATGTCCGAACATATTGTTAATATCTTCAATAGAATAGTCTGTATCTTCAACCACATCATGAACTAATGAAGAAACTACGGATGTTAATCCAAGACCAATTTCCTGGTTAACTATTTTTGCTACAGAGATAGGATGTAAAATATAAGGTTCACCGGATTTTCTACGCATACCTCGATGTGCTTCCGATGCAAAATTGAACGCTTTAATAATTAACTGTTTGTCTTCTTCACTCTTACAAAATGAACAATTTAACAGTAAATCATCAAATTGTTTCTGAATATCTGCAATTTCTGTCTTCTCAATTACGGTCATCCACCACAGAAAAAAGGTAAGTTAATTATACAAAGGTAATCATTAATTAAGAATATTATGAGGTTTAATGAGGGTAAAAAAGAGTTATAGTGCCAGGCTTTAAATTCTTTCTGATTCCGTTAAACGACTTATACTCTATATAATACATATAAACACCTTCAGCCGCTTGTTTCCCATTTATTTTACCATCCCAGCCAGCAGCAGGATCGGTGGACTGAAAAATTCTTATCCCGCTTCTGTCATAAATCAGGAAAGTAAATTCCTCGGGTAAAAAATTAAGTACAGGTTTTAATACATCATTTATTCCATCTCCATCTGGAGTAAACGCATTTGGTAAAAGAATTTCAGTTTCAATCGGGATCAATATCTCATTTGAGTTTGCTACGATCCCTGTAACATTTTCGACAACACTAATCCGGTATGCAATTTCACCCGGAATGTTCATTCCCGACATATCAGAGATATTGTCTGTAAAAGAGTTAGTAGAATTATTGGTTGTCGCATGTTGAATAAAATCCATGTTCGGGTCTCTGCGGTAGATGATATATTCCTGAATTCCATGGACAAATTCCTCGTATGGATTCCACTGCAACAAAATATCTGATCCGGAAGAGTTTCCTTTTAATAATATATTTACACCCAGATTTGATTCTTTGATTACACGATAGCATGAATTTAAGGCTCCGATTTTATAAAAATATTCATCCCGTTCAGTAATAATTGTATCATAGACAATTAGATTATTTGAACTGACATTCGGGATAGACCTTATAATAAGAAAATCGGCATTTTTTTGTCTTGAGCGAAGAAGGGCAAAGTCATTTAGTGAGGAAGTATCTGTAAATGAAAAGGAGAGTTGAACAAGGTTTTTTTCTGCGATACTCGTATAATCTAATACCAGGGATTCAGGTGGTCCAGGCATATATGTATATTTCCTGGTGATATTTGAATATGATTCCAATCCGTCATTTTTACGCGCTACAACATAATATTCATACTGAGTATTTTCAGTTATTCCCTGTTCTGTAATGCCATTATCAACATATACTGTATCTGAGGAAAGACCTGCAAGATTTTCATACACCATGTTGTTTCTTGAACGGAATAAACGATAACCAGCAATACTGTCAGCCCATCCGATATAATTATTCCATGAAAGTATCATTCGGTTATTGCAGGAATCATAAACGGATGAAATAAAAACTGTGCTGTGTTTGGGATATTCTTCACGGGTACTGATATTACCCAGGCTATCAACGGCAGCGATGCTGTATGAAACTTTGTTTCTCCCTGCTCCACTTGCAACATGAACATAATGGTTAGCCGGAGCACTCAGTTCCTCAATTATTACACCACCATGTTCCGTTTCCTGATATATTATATATGTTTCAACATTTGCTGACCGGCTTTCAACCCAGTAAATATGCGTATTATTTGTAGCAGTATCTACTGTAACGCGTAAAATATAAGGAGCATCCGGACGTATATCCTCCTGCGCTGCAATCAGAATATTTATGCCAAAAATAAGCAGAAATAATATTTTTATTTTGGGAATAATCATTTTATTACAGAAATAAAAAATAAAATTAATGTTTTTTTTGTTTATTGAACAGTTGGTTAGCAGCAAAAAGTATACCTTCTCATTAAACTGATGAATTTATCAGAACCTTTTCATGTGTTTTACTTTACAACATTTTTTTACCTTTGTCACTAAAAATATTTCAGGATGTCATCAATACAAGATACTGAAATTTTCACAAGTATAAAGATTGGTATTTTTCGCAGACCACGTAACTCACAGGTATAACAAATATTACGATCAGGTATTTCCGGGCGGATTATGAAGCAGATAAAATATTACCGAAAACTTCTCACTTTCAGAGAAAAATATTTCAGTCCTCAGGGATTTTTAATCTTACTCAGTTTTATTGTAGGTTTACTTGGCGGACTTGCAGCAGTGATACTGAAAAATATAGTTCATTACACCCATGAATTAGTAACAAAGAGTATCGTTGTTGACAGGGTTTCTTTTCTATATTTTGCTTTACCTTTAGTCGGAATATTTTTAACTGTATTATTTGTAAGGTATTTTGTGAGAGATAAAATATCTCATGGAGTCACAAGAATCCTTTATGCTATATCAAGAAGAAAAGGTGATCTGAGGCCTCATAATACTTATTCCTCCATGATTGCCAGCACCTTAACCGTCAGTTTAGGTGGTTCCGTAGGTCTTGAAGCCCCCATAGTTATGACCGGTTCTGCTTTTGGATCAAATACTGCAAAAATATTCAAACTGAACTTCAAGGCAAAAACTCTTTTAATTGGATGTGGAGCTGCAGGAGCTATCGCCGGGATCTTTAATGCTCCTGTAGCTGCAATAATATTTGCAATTGAAGTTCTTATGCTTGATCTGACATTGAGTTCCATTATGCCTCTCATGATTTCAGCAGTTACAGGAACTGTTGTTTCATACTTCCTGATGGGAAAAGAAGTTGTATTTTCTTTCTCAGTCCAGGATCCTCTGGTTCTTCAGAATCTTCCTGTTTACATATTACTTGGAGTAATCTGCGGATTAGTTTCTGTATATGTTAACAGGGGAGTAAAATATTTCGAGGGAATAGCAGGAAAAATTAACAACCAGTATAAAAAAATGATATTCGGAGGAATTGTCCTGGGTATTCTTATTTTTATTTTTCCTCCACTTTTCGGGGAAGGCTATGCCTCATTAAAATTATTAATAACCGGTAATGCTGTTGAATTAGCCGGGGGTAGTATTTTTTATGGAATAAAGGATAATTATTGGTTGTTCCTTATTTATCTTCTCCTGATTTTATTACTAAAAGTTGTTGCCGTATCTGCGACTACCGGAAGTGGTGGAATTGGGGGTATTTTTGCCCCTGCTCTGTTTATGGGTGGAATTACAGGTTTTATTACCTCCCGTGTTATTAACGGGATTGATCTTATAAACGTTTCGGAGAGGAATTTTACACTTTCAGGTATGGCAGGTGTCATGGCAGGAGTGATGCATGCACCGTTAACAGCTATTTTCCTTATTGCGGAACTGACCGGAGGGTATAGTTTATTTATTCCCCTGATTATTACAGCTGCCGGAGCTTTTCTTACTACAATTTATTTTGAACCTCATTCAATATATACCGACAGACTGGCCAGAAGAGGTGATCTGATTACTCATCATAAAGATAAAGCTGTTCTTACATTACTGAAAATGGAAAGTGTGATAGAAAAAGATTTTACCCTTGTAAAACCTGATGAAACCCTGGCTGATCTTGTAAAAGTAATCTCCCGATCAAAACGAAATATTTTCCCTGTTGTGGATAATGAAAAAAATTTTCACGGGATCATTTTGTTGGATAATATAAGAAGTATTATTTTCAACCAGGAATTGTATCACTCAACTTACGTTTATGATCTCATGATAGATCCTCCTGCAATCATTACTATGTCAGAAAGAATGGACAATGTTATGAATAAGTTTGAAGAAAGCGGGGCATGGAATCTTCCGGTTATTGATGAAGGGAAATATGTGGGCTTTATTTCTAAAGCCAAAATCTTTAATATGTACAGGAAACTACTGGTACAATTTTCAGATGAATAACAGGTAGAAACCTGAGGTTTTTAATTACCAGAATAGCAAGATTATAATTTTAATAATAATTAATAAACAAAAAATGAAAAGAGATACTCAGGTTTTTCATCTTATTGAAGATGAGTACCAGCGCCAACACAGGGGAATTGAGCTTATTGCATCAGAAAACTTTGTTAGTCAACAGGTTATGGAAGCAATGGGATCATGTTTAACAAATAAATATGCTGAAGGTTATCCCGGAAGCAGGTATTACGGAGGTTGTGAGGTTGTTGATAAGACAGAGCAGTTGGCGATTGACAGGTTGAAGGAATTATTCAATGCAGAGTATGCAAATGTTCAGCCACACTCAGGTGCGCAGGCAAACATGGCGGTATTTCTTACTGTAATGAATCCCGGAGACACTTTCCTTGGTCTCGACCTGTCACACGGAGGACATCTTTCTCATGGTTCTCCGGTAAACAGCAGCGGTATATTATATAAAGCTATTTCTTACGGTCTCGATGAAAACACAGGTATGATTGATTACGACAAGATGGAAGAAACAGCCCTACTTGAAAAACCAAAGATGATCATTGGAGGTGCTTCCGCATACTCAAGAGATTGGGATTATGAGCGAATGAGAAGTATAGCTGATAAGATAGGTGCTATCCTTGTAATTGACATGGCTCACCCGGCCGGGCTCATTGCTGCCGGCCTGTTAAAAAATCCCTTGAAATTTGCACATATTGTAACTTCTACCACCCATAAAACACTAAGAGGACCCAGAGGAGGAATTATTCTGATAGGTAAGGATTTTGAGAATCCCTGGGGAATTGCTACAAAAAAAGGGGAAGTAAGGATGATGTCTTCATTGCTGAATTCTGCTGTTTTCCCGGGAATACAAGGTGGTCCCCTGCAACATATTATTGCGGCAAAAGCTGTTGCATTCGGGGAGGCTCTGATGCCTGAATTCAAGGACTACCAGATTCAGGTTCAGAAAAATGCAAAGATAATGGCGCAAGCATTTATTAATGCCGGTTATAAGGTAGTGTCAGGTGGTACAGATAATCATTCCATGCTTATAGATTTACGTTCAAAAGTACCTGATGTTAACGGAAAACAAGTAGAGAATGCCCTGGTTATGGCAGATATTACAGTAAATAAAAACATGGTACCTTTTGATACCAGGTCTCCTTTTCAGACATCAGGAATAAGAGTAGGAACACCTGCAATCACTACCAGGGGAGTAAAAGAAAATCTTATCCCTGAAATTGTGCAAATGATGGACGAGGTTATAACTGATATAGAAAACCAATCAGTAGCTCAAAAAGTTAAGAAAAAAGTTAATGGCATTATGGGAAAATACCCCATGTTTGCTTACTGAAAATGATAAGATTATTCTTAATATTATTTTTTAGTTTTAGCTTTTTCTGGAAAATTTTATCACAGTCTCAGGATACAATAAACCTTGAGGACGTTGAGGTAATTTCAAGTATTGTTGATTCCAGGCAGAAAAAAACATTACGATCTGTAAGCATTATCACTCCTGAAGAACTAAACGCAAGTAATGTCAGTTCGGTAGATGAAATTATCAGGTTTATCCCAGGCCTTGAAACACAATCCAGGAATCTTTATGGTGTGCAGTCTGATTATTCTATCCGGGGAAGCACTTTCAATCAGGTTCTTGTAATGATAGACGGAATGCGCTTAAATGATCCCCTTACAGGTCATTTTTCCTCTTATGTACCTATTCCTCTTTCCGAAATATCAAGAATTGAAGTTATCAGAGGCCCGGCTTCAATCATGTACGGACCTGATGCTGTAGGAGGAGTAATTAATATCATTACCAAAAATACTGTTGTCGCAACAGACAGTATTCATGAAGTAAATATCAGGACTGGTGGAGGCCAGTTTGAATTTCTCCACACTGATGCAGGATTTTCGGGTAATTCAGGAAAATTAAGTTATAGCACAGGTTGTAAATTCCTTTCATCAGGAGGTTACCCTGTTTCAGATGGCAATAATTATGATTTCCGGCTAAGATCAGGGACAGCATCAATATTGTTTTTAACAGGTGAAAAATTTAAATTTTCTTTCAGGACAGCAATTGATGGGAGAGAATTTAACGCACGAAGATTTTACACTATCAGTCTGTCTGATACTGCCAGGGAAAATGTAATTACATGGTGGAATCATATGAATGGTATTTATTTTGGGAAAAAATCATTAACTACATTTGATCTTGCGGTAAAGACCCTGAAAGATGATTATATTTTCAACTCTCTTACTGCATCAAATATTCATCATACCAGCCAGATAATAACCCAGATAAAAAACCGCAGGGAATTAAGCTACAAATTAACACTTACTACCGGAATTCAGACTTATTATTGTAAAATAACAAGTAATGACAGAGGAAACCATGATGAAATCTCCGGTGGAGTCTATGCCATGTCATACTATTCTCCTGGTAAATATACTAATATTTCAGGAGGCTTAAGATTAGAATACAACCGTATAGCAGGATTTGAAATACTTCCCCAGATCAACGGGTCTTATAAAACAGGCAATATTACTTTCAGGGGTTTAGCAGGCAAAACAACACGGACACCTGATTTTACAGAACGTTATGTTTCAACAAACCTGATGAATCTTGCAGCAGGACGTAATTTAGGGAATCCTGATCTTTTACCGGAAAGATCATGGAGTCTTGAAGCAGGCTCAGAAATAAAAACATTTAATAATTTATATTTTGAAATTACCGCTTTTAAGCGTTTTGGTTTTGATATAATTGATTATGTACTCACTCAAGGTTCAGAAATTAACACAAAATATCCTTTAATTGCTGATGGAAAGTATTTCTATGCTAAAAATATAAGTGATCTGAAGTTCCATGGGATTGAAATTATTCTAACGACCCATTATAAACCAGGAAATAATAGTATGATATTTACTTCCCTGGGCTACACTTTTCAACAGCCTGTATCCTCACAAAAGGAGATTTCAAAATATATTTCAAACCAGGCTCAACACCTTCTTTTACTAAATTTAAAATATACGATCGGAAGAATTGGTGTTTTTATCAACGGAATGTACAAACAAAGAAATCCTGAGTATGCAGAGGCTATCAGTTCATCTTTGATAAAAAACTATTGGTTATTTAACATGCAAACAGAGTATGGAATAATGAAAGATAAACTTAACATTGAATTCAGAATTGATAACATTTTTAATACTGAATACAGTGACATTCTGGGTGCTGAATTACCCGGACGTTGGATTTCATTGGGAATTAAATACAAAACGAAATAAAAATTCTGAAGTATTGTATGACGAAAGAAATAATATGCGAAGAGGGGGTTACGTAAACAATATTTTTCTGTTCGCCGTTGTGATTATTTTTTTAAAAACTTAAGGATCAATAATATATCGAATCCATCCCTGCTGTCTGAAAGCAGCGTTCGGGTCAGGATTGAATTTTGCTTTTAATGCAGCTTCAATGACAGCTTTATAAATACAATCATCCTGAAATGTAGCATCCAGTATCCTGGGTTCACCAACAACTTTCCCTTCCCTATCAACATTAATCTGAACCTTCACGATGATCCTTGAAGAAACAATACAACCAGTTAACAAAGGTTCAGGTAACTTTCCAACGACCTTGCGGTCTCCGAGTCCATATGAAATACCACTTCCCAGTCCTCCCCCATCTGAGTAGTTATCAGCACCAGGTGAACCGGCTATGCTTCCCTGGTTGCCTGTTCCAGAAGTAATTCCTTCTGATCCCTCCGTTGTTCCGACACTTGCATTACCAAAAGCGCTCTTTCCCAGAGTTTGTATTCTTTCAGCCTGTTGTTTTTTTCTTTCCTCTTCTTCACGTTGTTTTTTCAATTCTTCCAGTCTTTGTTTTTCAAGTTCCTGTTTTTTTATTTCTTCTTCTGTCAGGATTTTCTCTTTTACAGGAGATTTTTCAACATCCTGGGCTGTTTTCTGAGCAACAACTTCCTTAACAACTGGTTTTTGAGCCGGTACAGGAGTTTCAACCCGGGTAATTTCCGGAATTTCAATATCCCCTCCCTGAGATTCATTTCCACTCGGTTCAATTTTCCCGAGGCCAGTTTCACTGTTGCCAAAGTTTACCAGTATCCCTTCTTCTTCCGGAGGAGGCTCAGGGAAACTGAACCCGAAAAATATCAGGAGAAGTAAGATAATTACATGAAATAAAGTAGTCCATATAATGCCTCTAACACTAAGATCCATATCTGAAAAATTTACAATGGTCTTGTTCCTAAAATTACTTTAAACCTATTACGTTTTGCAATTTCCAGGAAATCATATATTTCATTCATATTCAGGTTTTCATCGGCATTTAACCTGACAGTCGGAGGGTCGTCCGTATTACCTGTAACGGATTTGATTTTCAATTCAATATCTTCGAAACTACATTGTTCGTCATTAACAAAATATTCAAGGTTACGTGTTATTGAGATACTCACAACCGGGCTTGCAACTGTCTGATTATTACTCTGAGGCAGCAAAACATTCATTGCAATCGGTATAATAAGTGTGGAGGTCAACATAAAAAAAAGGAGTAATAAAAAAACAATATCAGTCATCCCAGACATACTAAAGGTCGTATTTCTTCTATTTTTTGCTTCAATAGCCATATTATCTATTCCAGTTTTGTGAGTACAACCTCCACATTAAGTTTTGCGGCAAGGTTCATTATTCTGACAGTTTCCTTAACAGTAACTCCTTGTGCTGTAATAAGTCTGATAGCAGGTTCCGGTTGTCCGGATGTTCTTACTTTAAGGACAGCTTCCAGTTGATCAAAGATTACATTTCTCCCATCTACAAGAATCTTGCCATCAGCATGGAGAATAACTTTAGGTATAGTATTTTCGGTGCTTATAGCCTGTCCAGCTTGGGGTAGCAATAATTTCAATGCATTGGGGGCTATTAAAGTTGAAGTGAGCATAAAAAATATTAGCAGGAGAAATACAATGTCTGTCATTCCGGACATGCTGAAACTCACGCTTACTTTATTTTTTGTTCTCAGGTTCATCTATTATTTCACTGGTTCATTTAAAAGGTCCATAAATTCAGTAGTACTGGCTTCCAAAGTGTTTACTACTTTTTCAACTTTAGCAACCAATATATTATATGCGAAGTATGCAATAATACCGACAATCAGTCCTGCGACCGTTGTAATAAGAGCAGTATATATACCAGTTGAAAGCACACTGACATTAATATTATTTCCGGACGCTGACATTGCGATAAAAGACTGAACCATCCCTATCACTGTTCCGAGGAAACCTATCATTGGTGCCCCACCTGCAACAGATGCCAGTGTTGGCAATCCTTTTTCGAGTTTGTATATCTCAAGTCTTCCAACATTTTCAATGGCTGCATGAACATCATTAAGCGGTCTGCCGATTCTGCTTATTCCTTTTTCGATCATGCGTGCAACCGGATTATCAGATGACTGACATAATGCACGGGCCGAATCGATCTTACCATCCATTATGTAGTCTCTAATCCGGTTCATGAAGTTAATATCAATCTTCTGTACCTTTTTAATGACAAAATACCGTTCACCAAAAATATAAATTGCAACAAAAGATAATAATATTATGGGTAACATTACCCATCCTCCTTTCATAGCCAGCGATAAAAATGTTTCTTCTCTTGTCCCTATAGTGGACACAGAAGTAGCTTCAGTAGTAACGATCTGTAAGATTGAAAGAATATTCATATTTAATTTTTTTTACGAAGATATAAAAAAAACGATTTGACTTACCTGTGTAGTATGGGATGGTTATGAAAAATGGCGACTGGTTATTAACAATTTTAAAAAGATAAGCAGAAATATCTTAGGAATATGAGAAAAAGCAGGGCAATTTTGGATAAAAACCAGTTCAGGTGTTTTTTTCTTTATAAATCCTCTTTTATTTCATCTTCTTCATCTTTATTAATTTCAGCATCACCTTGTTGACGTTTCTTCTTTGAGAAAATTGAAAGTAAGGCATCATAGTATCTATGCATCAATTCACCAAAACTATTAAAGTTTTCCCTGTATGTAATACCAACGCCCTGGGTATATGGAGAAGTAAACAGGAGATTGTCGTTTGTACGGTTAAATGCTTTTAGATGTATTTTCCCGCTTTCTGTCAATCTGAAATCAATGTCAAAGTCTCCTACTATATTATTAGGATTTGTCATAGTCTGAGAGACCGCTGTTTGCTGACCCCCACCCACACCGAAATTACCGCTTATACTAATGCGGTCATTAAGAATCTGGGTGCTTAAAGCTACTTCAAGCTGATCAGTTGTAATTTCATCTCCCATACGGTAATTAAATCCAACGTCAAAATCTTTGCTTATTTGTGAAAACCAGCGGCTGAGCTGGTTTGAAAAAAGTTCGCTTGCTGCAACTCCGGAACTTCTTGTGGCAGCACCTCCAAACCCTGATGCGTTCATATCTGAATAGAAGTTATTTATTACAAGTAAAGAAATAAATTGTTTCATCATTTCTTCTTCGGTTGTAATCCTGTTTTTAAGAATATTTTTAGTCTGCTGATCAGCAGTAGGAAGCAGAATATCAGGAGTAATTGTGGGACTCATTAATTTTCCGGTCATTATTATATGAGTCTCTACAGGCATTTTTTTCTTTAATGATTCTGAAGGCTCAGGAGCCAGTGCATAAATTGAGGTTTTTAATTTATATACTGCTCTTAAATCAATATTTGCATCCAACGGATCCCCATTCCAGGATATTCTCCCACCACGTTCAACCTGAAAATATTTATTTATCAGGTTTTTCAGCGTAAATAAATAATCTCCTCTTTCAATTATTATATCACCAAATATTTCAAATTTACCAAGCGTGTTGATAAGCAACTTCAGATTACCATTTCCCCTGCCTCTTAATATATCTCCAACTTTAGGATCGAAAATAAGCTGAACTTCTGCATCAGGAGTAACTTCAAGATTAAAATTCATCTTCAATCCCTTAAGTTTCACTTCATAGCTACTTTCCTCCTCTTCATCCTCATTTTTTATTGTGTTTCTTCCGGACACCCATTGTATAAAATCGTTTTCATAGATCTCCTCTGCGCCATAAAGAGGAAGGAAAAATACACTATTCCTTTCTGTTTTTGCATTTATATCCATCATTAAGTTATCTGCAGGCCCTGTAAATCGGATCATACCGCTTGCATTTATCTTACCATAAAAAAGATCATTGTCTTTCTCGGTTGTATTTAAGAATGTAAAATTATTTGCATTAAGCTTGAGATCCAGGTTAATTCCTTTCAAATCATTAGTAAAAATTGTACCTTGGCTTACAGCCTTATTTCCCTTTTCATCAAAAATTTCGAAATCTTTAAATATGATATTGTTGTGTAATATCTTAAGATCGTTAGTGAAATAATACCGTGTAAACAGGTAATTCACCAATAAAGAGGTTTTTTGTAACCTCGCCTGACCATTCAGATCGGGTTTTTTCGTTGTTCCTGTCAAAGTTAAATTTCCACTTCCCAATCCTTTAAGATCAGAAATCAGTTCTGAAAGAAATGGTTCGAACATAGTAACATTTAGCTGGTTTACCAGAATATCAAAGTCAATTTTATCATTTTCAGGGTAGAAATCTCCAACTATTTGCAATTGCTTATTATTAGTTTCACTCTGCATGGTTTCGACCTTTAATTCTATTTTTTTATCAAGGTTATTCCAAAATCCATGGATCATTCCCTGCCCCAGTTTCTCATTATTAACAACGAAATCATTAATAATCAGATCAGACGTGAAAAGTGGTTTATTCATCGGATCGCTTATGGATGCTTCCCCTGATAATAATCCTCCCATTTCCATTTTTGCTTTCCTTGTAAAAACATTTAAAGTGGACACATCGAGATTTGAAAATTTAACATTCAGAATATCTGCAGGATTTTCAGATACGGTTCCATATACCAGGAAGTCCTGTTCCTGATTCCTGATCCTCAATGTATCGATCATAAAGTACCTGGGGTCGATCGCCATTTTACATTCAGGTATATTCCATAAAATGTTGTTATAATGGAAATATGAAGGATTGGCTTCAATATTCAGTCTTGTATTTCCGGATATGGAATTTTTTTTGAAAACTGTTACAAAATCAATATTGCCGTCATATTTCAGAGTATCATTATTATTCCATAAAACACGGATATTGGCAGTATCAGAGAAAACCATTGCATTTACCAGTAGATTTTCAATTTCAAGATTATTATCTATTTTAAGTTTTGCTCCAGATAAATTCACATTATATTCTTTGTTAAACCCAGATGACGATATAGAAATATTTTCCAATACATTTCCTTTATACGAAAACAAGGGGCATTCTCCTTTAATATATAAATCATTTTCTGAAGGATTATAATGTCCGTGCAGGATGGTATTATTTCCAATATCGAAATTGTGAAAGAAGAATACTATAAAAGGATGAATATTTTTAAAACGGAAGTCATACTGAAAATGATTTTCATCCTCTTCAGGTGAAGATCCCTGATTCACTGATGAATAAGCAGGTATATAATGGTATAATACTTTTCGGAAGGAATTCAGTAAAGTGCTGAACTTATAAGAGCCGCTGATTTCACCATCCATTAGGTCAGAGCGAATAATAACGGAGTCGCTTGTATCATGTTTATTAGAGGCTTTCAATGAGAAATCATACATTTGTATCTGTTGATCCGAACTGCTGAAAAGGGAATTAATCAGGCTGATCTCACCATTCAGATCATCCAGCTTCTTCCCTGTAAAATTTGTTTTAAGGAGGAATGATGCGAAAAATGAAGGATCTGATCTTTCTATATTCAGGTAATAAGGCCTTGCACGAACCACATCAGCAGTAAAGGCAAATTCCGGATTTTCTCCTGAAAAGTCTGCTTTGCCTGAAAATTCAAGTTTGATATTAGGATCAGCAACAGCAAAAGAGCCGTTAAAATTTCTTTCAGTCAATGTCCCTGAAACAAGTATATTTTTATAATTGTAATTTAATACTTCAAAGCTGTCAATGGTACTTTCTATCTGCGCATGCAATCTTCCTGAGGAAATAAATCCTTCAAGGTTTCCCGACATACTTATTTTCCCTATTTTATCCTTTGCATCAAGGAACTCTCCTATTCCAAAATCTACTGTTTTCAGTCTCCCTGTATATTTTACAGTATTTGCGGTATCAGGTTCAAGGAGAAGGTCGGAATGAAGATCGCCAAGATTGGTTCTGAATCTTCCATATGCAACAAAATCATCCGGATAACCGGTGTATTTACCGGAATATTCAATCTTTCCCAGTTTCATTAAATTTGCCGGCAATTTAATATGTTTTCTTTTTCCCGGTAATTTCAATAATTCGATATTTTTAGTATTTGTTACAAGATGAGCAATATCAAAATGCATAAATGTATTTTTGAAATCAGGCAGACCGATTATATTGAAATTTGTCTTTAAAGAAGTATGGGTGTTGTTTTTCAGGACAACCTGATTTCCTCTGATATCATTTACTTTGCCACTCAGATGGCCTGAGACATTAAACATTTCACTATAACCTGTTAAAACCGGAGAAAAGAAAGAAATATCCCTAAAACTGACTTGAGATGGTTCAATAATCATATCTACATTCACCAGTTCAATAAAGTCTGAAAAATCTTTATAATCAAGGAAGTTGAAATGAGTTATATTACACTTAATATCTGAAAAAGGAGTCAGGATTGAAACATTATCGAAAAGCATCTGATTTTTTGTAATGGTTAATTCAGAGGTAAAAGAGTTGACAATAAAACCACTTTTCTCCACCATATTAAGCTCCTTTATCTGCATTGAAACAGAATCTCCTTTTACAGTGAAATCGTTTATTTCAATATTCAGGTTACCAAGATCCATATTGGTAAAATTTATTCCTACAGGAACATTTTTTCTTATTTCATTAGATAAGCAAAACCTGGAATTCCCAAATTTTATATCGGAAACAATAATCTTCCATGGTTCTCCTGATCGATCTTTATCCGGATTTTTCAGAAAATCAATTATAAACTTTAAATTTATAACTCCTGATGAATCAATATTGAAATTAATGAATGCATCCTGAATATTAAGACGTTTTATCTGTATCTGCCTGGTGTTGCGATTTAGCCCCCGTATGCTGGCTGTTATTTTTTCGGCATATAAAAGGGAATCTCCCTTTTGGTCCTCTATGTACAGATTTTTTAACTGAAACCGGTTAAGAAATGTCACTGTAACCTTTTCAATGTTTATCTTTGCGCCTAGATTTGCTGCTAATTCTCTGGAAACATATTTAGTAACGGAAGTCTGAATTACCGGATTTTGTAATATAAAGAAGGATATAGCCGGTATGGAAATGAATACCAGTATGAAAACCAGCAATATTTTAGTAATTTTCCTGATAATGGTAAAAGTTTTATTTAAATGTAACGTAAAAAAAACAAAAATAGTTTAAAGAACAGTATATCAGAAAGAAAAATGAGCATAATTATCATTGGAATAGAATCTTCGTGTGATGATACTGCATCTGCGGTTATAAAAGACGGATACTTACTTTCAAATATTATTGCAGGACAGGAAGTTCACAAAGCATATGGTGGAGTGGTACCTGAGCTTGCATCCAGGGCGCATCAGCAAAATATTATTCCGGTTGTTGACCTGGCTATTAAAACAGCGTGTATCACGAAAAAAGAAATAAGTGCTATTGCCTTTACACGGGGTCCGGGATTACTTGGCTCTTTGCTTGTTGGTTCTTCATTTTCCAAAGGATTTGCCCAGGCTTTAAACATTCCTTTAATAGAAGTAAATCATTTACAGGCACATATAATGGTCCATTTCATTCTTTCCACGGAATGTGACACTGGAAAACCTGATTTTCCGTTTTTATGTTTACTGGTTTCAGGCGGACATACGCAACTCGTATTAATCAATGATTATCTTGATATGACTGTTATTGGTGAAACCATTGATGATGCAGCCGGAGAAACATTTGATAAATGTGCAAAAATTATGGGCTTACCTTATCCTGGTGGACCATTGATAGATAAACTTGCTTCTGAAGGTAATCCTGATAGATTTACATTCAGTAAACCAAATGTTAAAGGATTGAATTTCAGCTTTAGCGGGCTCAAGACCTCCTTTTTATATTTTATCAGAGACAGGTTAAAAGAAGATGCTGCCTTTATTGAAAAAAATATATCTGATCTTTCAGCATCTCTTCAAAAAACAATTATTGATATTTTACTGGATAAACTAACAAGAGCTTCTGCAAAAACAGGAGTCAGATCAATAGCTCTTGCAGGTGGAGTTTCTGCAAATTCTGCATTAAGAGATGATTTAATTAATTTATCACATAAAAAACACTGGAAAACATATATTCCCAGATTCAGTTATACAACAGACAATGCAGCGATGATCGCAATCACCGGTTATTATAAATACCAGGCAGGCTTATTTTCATCAAAAGATGTCAGTCCTCTGGCCCGCTTTGGTTATGAGAGGTCAGTTTGAAGTTGTGCGGTGGCATCCCTGAGTGTGGTATCAAAAAGCTCTTCCAGTTCCGGATGAACATCCCTGCAACCTGCTACTACCTGATTTGCCCATTCAAGATAGCTTAAACGTCTTTCCAGTGTCCAGTCGAGAGGGTAATTTACCAGGTCCTGTATATTACAGATTTTATCGGCAATTTTAATTTTCTTAGCCCCGAAAGATAATCCATATGCATTTTTAACCTGCAGATCTTTTCTTACCGTTATAGGTAAATCTTTATTATCGGTTAATTCAATTACCAGACCGGAAATCTCCTTAGTGAATTCCTGTTCAATTTCTTCAGCAGATGCATCGGTATCTTCAATAACATCATGAAGGATTGCAGCAACGATAACTGCTTCATTTTCTTCATTGCAATTAATAAGCACTTGAGCCACCCGCAGAGGATGGTTAATATATGGTATCTGGTTGAATCCTCTCCTTCGCTGATATTTGTGCTTTTCCGCTGCATAAACTGCAGCTTTGATAATCATTTGTATTCCCATAAACGAATTTTATTTCACCGTGCAAATTTACATATATTGCTTAATACTTTAAAAGATTATTATCTTTATTAATCCATTAAAAAAATCTTTTCACCAATAAATGTCATGAAATTTTTGCATTTAAATAAATTCTGTCTATTTTGGTTGTCACTTTACATATAAAGAATGGAAAAACTTATTATTGAAGGCACCAGGAAAACACCATCTGTTTTATTAGATCCTTCCGGAATTATTAGAATTGAAGGCAGATCAATTCCCGAAGATGCAAAACTTTTTTTTAACCAGATAGTTGACTGGGTCAAATCATACATCTCTACTCCCGGACCAGATACAACTATTAATATTGCATTTGAGTATTTAAACAGTGGTACTTCAAAATATATTCTTGAAATTCTTACACTTCTGAAAGGGCTGACCAGGAAAGACCATCAATTAACAGTTAATTGGTATTATGAAGAGGGGGATGATGATATTCTTGAACGTGGAGAATATTATTCTTCTATACTGGATCTAAAAATAAATTTTGTGGAAACTGAGTGATCAGGTCTTTTTCACTTTTTCTTCAATCCATTTTCTGGCGTTAACAAATGCCTCCATCCATGGAGTTATATCATCTTTTTTTCTTTCTGCCGGATATATACCGCATTGCCATGGAAAGTATGCACGTTCAAGATGTGGCATCATAGCGAGATGTCTGCCGTCATTTGAACAAATTGCTGCTGTATTGTAATCAGAACCATTGGGATTACCCGGGTAGTCTGAATATGCATATTTCACCGGTATATGGTAGTTTTGTTCGTTTTCCGGAAGACAGAATTTGCCCTCTCCATGAGCAATCCACACACCCAGACGATATCCGGAAAGAGATTTTAGCATTACCGAATTGTTTTCTTCAATAGTGACATTCAGGAATGCTGACTCAAATTTATAGGATTCATTATAAGCCATTTTATATTTCCTGTTTTCACCACTGTAAATAAGATCCAGTTCAACCATTAACTGGCAACCATTACATATGCCAAGGCTCAGAGTATCTTCCCGTTTATAAAAATTATCCAGGGATGTACGGGCTTTATCATTATATCTGAATGCACCTGCCCATCCTTTTGCAGAACCTAATACATCGGAATTGGAGAAACCTCCCACAAACACAATAAAACTGATATCTGAAAGATTTTCTCTTCCGGCAATAAGATCGGTCATATGAACATCCTTTACATCAAAACCTGCCAGGTACATTGCATATGCCATTTCCCGGTCACCGTTAACACCTTTCTCACGAATAATAGCAGCCTTGATACCCGATGGGGAATGATCTGAAGGATCAATGCCAGGAGAGTTAAAAGATCCTTTAAAATCCGGCATGTTAAAAACCACAGGTTGAATTTTATAATTACTAAATCTTTCCCTTGCTTTTTTCTCTCCCGACTGTTTTTTGTCAAGCAAACAGGAAGATCTATACCATATATCCCTGACATGATCAATATCTATGGAGTATTTCCGGTTTTCAAAAAGGAAATCCAGGGATCTGTTTTTACCAGGGCGCCCTAAGTTAAAATATCTCACCTGGTTATGTTTTAACCGTTCTTCAATAATTGAATTATCTTTTACCTGAATGACGATACCAGGATTTTCTGAAAAAAGAAGCTTGATCATATCATCCTCACCTGTAGTAGTGAGATCCAGGTTCATTCCTCCCTCCCTCGTGGAAAAACACATTTCCAGTAAGCAGACAATAAGACCACCTGAAGAAATATCATGACCGGCAAGTATCAGTTCATCTGAAATTAAATCCTGGATGCAATTAAAAGTTTTAACAAACAAAGAGGGATCTTTAACCGAAGGAGCCTGTTGACCAATAGAGCCTATAACCTGGCTGAAACTGCTTCCCCCCAGTTTTCTTTCATCATTTGACAGATCAATCAGGATTATCGATGTTTCAGGATCATTAACAAGAACTGGTTCAACCACTTTTCGTATATCGGAAACTTCAGATGCTGCAGAAATTATTACAGTGCCGGGAGAAAATACCACATCATCATTATACTTTTGTGTCATGGATAATGAATCTTTCCCGGTAGGAATATTTATTCCAAGAGCTATGGAAAAATCACTTGCTGCTTTAACAGCCTTATAAAGTCTTATATCTTCCCCTGGATTTTTTGCAGGCCACATCCAGTTGGCGGACAGTGAAACACTTTTCAAATGATCGGGTAGCGGAGCCCAGATAATATTGGTAAGTGCTTCTGCTATTGAAAGAATGGAACCTGCAACAGGATCAATAAGTCCTGCAACAGGAGCATGACCTATTGCAGTAGCGATTCCATTTTTACCCTTATAGTCAAGCGCCATTACACCCAGGTTATTTAGAGGGAGTTGAATATCACCGGCACATTGTTGTTTTGCTACCTTACCGGTAACAGATCTGTCGACTTTGTTAGTCAGCCAATCTTTACACGCAATTGCTTCAATTTGAAGCAATTGTTCGAGATAGAATTCAAATTTTGTGTTATCACATACAATATCTCTGAATCTTTTTTCCTGGGAATTATCTTTTAAAACACTCACAGGAGGATTACCAAAAAAATCAGTAAGGTTTAAATTAATCGGTTTTTCACCTGTCAGAGAATTCAAAAATACGAGGCGCCGGTCACCCGTAATTTCACCAATTACATAAATTGGTGCACGTTCACGTTCGGCTATTTTTTTAAAGGTTTCAATATCTTTTTTCTTAATAACGAGACCCATTCTTTCCTGTGATTCATTACCAATTATTTCTCTGGCTGATAGAGTTGGATCACCTATTGGTAGTTTTGAAATATCAATAATTCCGCCTGTTGCTTCAACAAGTTCTGAGAGGCAATTCAGGTGTCCTCCTGCTCCATGGTCATGAATGGAAACTACCGGATTAATATCAGATTCTGCTAAAGCACGTATTGCATTATACACACGTTTCTGCATTTCGGGATTAGCACGCTGAACGGCATTCAGTTCAATTTCGCTTCCATATTCTCCTGTATTTACGGATGATACAGCTCCTCCCCCCATTCCAATACGATAGTTATCTCCTCCGAGTAATATAATCAGGTCTCCTTTTTCAGGAACATCTTTCATACTGTCTTTTTTTCTTCCGAAGCCTATTCCTCCGGCAAGCATTATGACCTTATCATATCCATATTTGTTAAGCTCATCAGAATATTCAAATGTAAGCAAGCTGCCACATATAAGGGGTTGTCCAAACTTATTTCCAAAATCGCTGGCCCCATTTGATGCTTTTATGAGAATTTCTTCCGGAGTCTGATAAATCCAGGAACGGGGTTTATAAAATTTTTCCCAGGAACGACCGGGCTCACAGCGGGGGTAAGATGTCATATACACAGCCGTTCCCGCCAAGGGGACAGCACCCTTCCCTCCTCCTATCCGGTCGCGGATTTCCCCCCCTGAACCTGTAGATGCCCCGTTAAAAGGTTCAACTGTTGTAGGGAAATTATGCGTCTCAGCTTTTAATGAAAGAACAGTTTCAATTTCCTTTATTTCAAAAAAATCAGGCCTATCCTGTGATACAGGAGCGAATTGTTCTGCAATGGGCCCTTGGGAAAACGAACAATTATCTTTATATGCCGACACTACATGATTAGGATTTGTAGCAGTCGTCTTCCTGATCAGCTGAAATAAGCTCCAGGGTTGTTCCTCCCCATCAATAATGAATATTCCATTGAATATTTTATGCCGACAGTGTTCTGAATTAACCTGTGAAAATCCAAATATCTCACTGTCAGTAAGTTTTCTGCCCAACCTGATACTCAGATCCTCAAGATAATTAACTTCCTCATTACTTAACGCCAGTCCTTCCTTTTGATTGTATTCTGCAATATTATCAATCTCAAAGATAGGCTCCGGTTTGCGTGAAGTGGTGAATATTTTCTGATCCAGTCCATCATACATTCTTTGAAGCATTGGATCGTAAGAAGCATTTTTACTTTCTGCCACAATGAATTCTTCAATACGGGAAATATTTTTAATTCCCATATTCTGGGTTATTTCAACAGCATTGGTACTCCATGGAGTGATCATTTCTTTACGGGGACCAATAAAGAATCCGGGGATTCCCTTTTTCCCGGTAAAAGAAGCATTGCCAAACAACCAGGTGAGACGCTTTATATCCTCAGTATCAGGTTCATTTTTTGAATCAACCGCAATATAATTCTGAGATTTCCCCTTAAAATAAATTATCATACAAGATCAAGGTAATGTTATCAACTATCTTCAAAGAAAAAACGAAAAAAAATTCAGCGATTTTTCCTTTATTATCCTCTTAAAATTTAATCCTGATTAAACCCGGATTCAACGATTTGCCAACAAATATAATTAAAAGAAAGGAAGGGTGAAAGTTAACTTTTTGCAATTATTTAAAGATTTTATTAACTACTTATATTATTTGAAATGAAAATAAAAAAATCTTTCAGGTAATTGTAACTGATATTCAGCTACTATATTGCAATAATTATAATAATAATTAATTTTACCATCAATCCGAACTTACTCCCTGTAGAGGATTCTTTTATGAAAAACAAACCTGGCAGGTTTTTAATAATGATTTAAATTTCATATTGTTAAAGACAAACTTTAGCTAATAAATGCATTAAAAAATGAATATTGCAGAATTCCGGAGACATGCCCATGTGATGGCTGATAAACTTGCTGATTATTTTGAAAATATCAGTTCTTTTCCTGTCAAATCGTTGGTAAATCCGGGGGACATATATAATTCACTACCTATTTTGCCTCCTGAAAATCCTGAAAGTTTTGAAAAGATAACAGAAGATTTCGATAAATATATATTTCCAGGTATAACTCACTGGCAAAGTCCATATTTTTATGCTTACTTTCCTGCCAATTCAAGTTATCCATCTGTGCTTGCTGAAATGCTGACAGCAGGATTAGGAACACAGTGCATGATGTGGGAAACATCTCCTGCTGCTGCAGAACTGGAGGAAAAAGTTATGAACTGGCTCAGGGATATGACAGGATTACCTGCAAATTTTCAAGGTGTTATACAAGACAGTGCCTCAACTTCCACTCTCGTGGCAATATTAACGGCAAGAGAAAAAGCAAGTTCATTTTTCATCAATGAGAATGGTTTTCAGGATAACAAATACAGGGTATATTGCAGCACCGAGGCTCATTCCTCAGTAGAAAAAGCCGTTAAAATTGCAGGTCTGGGAAGAAAAAACCTGGTGAAAATAGCGGTTGATAATGAAATGGCTATGATCTCCGGCGACCTCGAAAATGCAATTATATCCGATATCAGAAAAGGATTCAAACCTGTTTGTGTTGTTGCCGCAATTGGCAGCACAGGCACCACAGCAATAGATCCGTTAGAGGAAATATCTGAAATTTGTCAGAAATTTAATATCTGGTTACATGTGGATGCAGCATATGCAGGAACTGCATTTGTCCTTGAAAAATACCGTTATATGATAAAAGGGTTGGAAAATGCTGACAGCTATGTGTTTAATCCTCATAAATGGATGTTCACCAATTTCGATTGTTCAGCATATTTTGTAAAGGATAGGGAAATGCTTATAAAAAGCTTTGAAATTCTTCCGGAATATCTTAAAACACGTCCTGACAGTAAGGTCAATAATTACAGGGATTGGGGCATTCAATTGGGCAGACGATTCAGGGCCATGAAATTATGGTTTGTGATAAGAAGTTTCGGTGTGAACGGAATAAAGGAAAAGATAAATAATCATATTCAATGGGCAGGATGGATGGCAGAAGAGATTGAAAAAACATCTCTTTTCAGATTAATTAAACCTCAAAGATTCGGGCTGGTTTGTTTTCGCTTTATACCTGGAAACATTAAAGATAATGAGATTATCAATACTATAAACCAGGATCTTTTATATCGCTTAAATTCATCCGGTAAACTATATTTATCTCATACTAAAGTAAAGAATGATTTTATTTTACGAATGGTAATAGGACAAACCTATACAAACTTTGAAAACGTAAAGAAGAGTTGGGAGTTTATTTACGAAACAGCTCGGATATTATCTGAACAGATTGGAAAGAATTGAATATGAACAAGTTTTATAAATAATAGTTCGTTAAATTTAAAAGGAACGCAAAGACGCAAAGGCGCAAAGTGCTGATTATTAATAACATACGCAATTAAAAATAAATCATTAAAATATTAATTATCAGTGTGTTATAAAAATATAACGAAGTATTGATAAATAAAAAGCAACCTGAGATAATTATCTTTAAATAAACCTGTTAAACCCATAAGTTTTAAATATATGAAACATAAGATTTCCTGTTTATTATTCATTTTCTTTTTATTCTCAGAAATAATCGAGGCCAAGAAGCAAATCACCCTTGAAGACATTTTTAAAGAACACTTGTTTTATCCCAAGATTATCAAGGGATTACGCTCAATGCAGGATGGAGAACATTATACAACATTGAATCAGTTTTTTGAAATTGATAAATATAATTATGAGACCGGAGAATATATCGGGACACTTTTTTCAGTCAGGGATCTCACTGACCCTCCTTTTAAATTTATCGATGATTATGAATTCAGTTCAGATGAAACCAAGCTTCTTCTTACAACCGGAAAAGAAGATATATACAGGTACTCCTTCAGGGCTAATTATTATATTTATGACCTGGTCACAAAAAAATTATCCTCGCTTTCTGATAAAGGTATGCAGCAACTGGCTGCTTTTTCACCTGATGGTAATTACGTTGCATATGTGAGAGACAATAACATTTACATAAAAAACCTGGAGACGCAGGGAGAGTCGCAAATCACTGATGACGGGGAAAAGAATAAAATCATCAATGGTGCAACAGACTGGGTTTACGAAGAAGAATTTGGTTTTTGTGAAGGATTTAAATGGTCACCCGACAGCAGGAGAATTGCTTTTTATAAGTTTGATGAAGAGCATGTCAGGCAGTATAATATGACTATTTATCAGGATCTATACCCTCAGTGGTACAAATACAAATATCCAAAAGCAGGTGAGACAAATTCAGTGGTTTCTATATATATTTATGATATCGTGAAAGATACTTTAATTAAAACAGATACAGGGGGAGAAACTGATATTTACCTTCCATTGATGAAATGGACGAATAATCCTGGGATACTGAGTATCACTCGTTTAAACCGTTTACAAAACAGGATGGAAGTGCTTCATGCCCGGGCTGACTCAAGTCAATCAGTTATTGTATACACTGAGACAAACAAATATTACATATCCGAATTGAATAATCATTCAATTACCTACTTGAATAACGGAAATGAGTTTTTACTGGTAAGTGAAATAAAAGGATGGAAACATATCTATAGTTATAATTATTCAGAACAGACATTATCCCCGGTTACTTCAGGTTTTTTTGATATAGGAGATATTATTACTGTTAATGAAAACACAAGAGAAATATTCTATACTTCACATGAAACGTCACCAATAAGAAAACATCTTTATAAAATAAATATTGACGGCAGCAAAAAGAAAAAACTAAGTTCACATGAAGGCTGGAATGAGGAAGCAATCTTTAGTAAAAACAATAAATATTATATTCTTGAACATTCAGATGCCAATAAGCCTTTAAATTATTCTGTCTATTCATGCGATGGTAAATATATACGTACAATAGAGGATAACAGCGAACTAGCAAGTCTTCATAAAGAATATGGATTTCAAAAAAAAGAGTTTTTCAGTTTTATGACATCGTATAAAACAGAACTAAACGGATTTATGATTAAACCTGCCGGTTTTAATCCCAAAAACAAATATCCTGTATTTATGTATGTTTACGGGGGCCCTGCATCACAAATTGTAACTGACAGGTTTTCCCCACAGGACAGCTGGTTCCAGTTGCTTGCACAGATGGGATATATTGTTGTAGGAGTAGATAACCGGGGTACAGATAAACGAGGCGAGGAATTCAGGAAATCTACCTACATGCAACTTGGAAAACTTGAAACAGAAGATCAGATTGAAACAGCATTATACCTCAGTCAACAGCCTTATATTGACAGCACCAGAATTGGTTTATTTGGCTGGAGTTTTGGTGGATACATGAGCCTTTTATGTCTTTTTAAGGGTGCAGATATTTTCAAAATGGCTATTGCCGTCGCACCAGTAACAAACTGGAAATTTTACGATTCTGTCTATACAGAAAGATTTATGCGTACACCCAATGAAAATCCTGCAGGTTATTATGATTATTCACCTATTAACCTTGTCAGTAAGATGAAAGGTAAACTACTCCTTATCCATGGTATGGCTGATGATAATGTGCATTTACAGCATTCTGTCGAACTTTCTGAAAAACTTGTCCAGGAAGGTAAACAATTTGATATGCAGTTTTACCCGAACAAAAATCACGGGATTTATGGGGGAAATACAAGTTATCATCTTTACAGTAAAATGACGGAATTTGTAAAGGAGAATCTTTAAGGGAGTGGTTGAGTGGATACGTGGTTTTGTGATTAAGTAGAGACACGCTATTGCGTATTTTAAGTAGAAAAGTGGAAAGGTTTTTATCTTTTAATATATTTAATATTAATGAAAACAACAAATAAAATTGCCAGCATTTTTGGACCTGCAGGTTCATTTGCAGGAATTATTATCTCATTAGCAGGGATTGCTTTGTTATTATTTTCATTAGCTGCTGTTATTCTGATTATTTTCGGTGCTTTAATCGCATTTAGTTCTGTAAAAACACAAATTGATAAAAATAACCACAGGATCAGATATTTTCAAAGTTATTTCGGGTTCATCAATATGGGAAAATGGGTAACAATTGATCCATCAATGAAAATGGGAGTAAATAAATTTCAGAATGTCAGTACTGTCTATAGCAGGAGTAACAGGAGACTGGATATTAAATCAGAAGATTATTTAATACTGTTATATACGGCAGATAATCAGGTGCTGATGCCTGTCATGAAAACAAAAAATATTGAAATTGCTAAAAAAGAAGCAAAAAAGTTAAATGAAGAGTTTTGTTTAGGTTTGAGTGAATGAACTTTTAATACCGGAAATAAAAATTTCATTAAAAATCGTTAATTTTGCAATTTCTTTTATTTTAATAGAGTAAGATGATTAATATAACTTTTCCTGATCAAAGTATCAGAAAATATAATAATGGGATAACCGGGCTGGAGATTGCAAAGAGTATAAGTAATGGCTTGGCAAGGGATGTGACAGCTATTTCTGTTAATGGTGAATTATGGGATTTAAGCAGGGCAATAACAAAAAACGCCAGTATTAAGCTTTATAAGTTTGATGATCCGGAAGGAAAACTTGCTTTCTGGCATTCATCCGCTCATCTAATGGCTGAAGCCATCGAGCAGCTGTACCCCGGAACGAAATTTGGTATTGGTCCAGCCATAGAAAATGGATTCTATTATGATGTTGATTTGCCTGATGGATATCAGGTTAGTGATAATGATCTCCCGGAAATAGAATCTAAAATGAAAGAACTTGCTGCAAAAAATCTGGAATATACACGCAGAGAGGTAAGTAAGAAGGAAGCTATTGAATATTTCACGCAAAAAGGTGATAATTACAAAACAGAACTGATCAGTGAACTTGGAGACGGGACTATTTCATTTTATTCCCAGGGAAATTTTACGGATTTATGCAGGGGGCCGCATCTGCCTGATACCTCTCCGATAAAGGCTATAAAACTACTGAATGTTGCAGGAGCATATTGGAGGGGTGATGAAAAGAGAAAAATGCTGACCAGGATCTATGGTATAACTTTCCCAAAACAGCAAATGCTTGATGAATATCTCGTTATGCTGGAAAAAGCCAGGGAAAGGGATCACAGGAAGATAGGAAGGGAACTTGAGTTGTTCACTTTTTCCCAAAAAGTAGGACTGGGTTTGCCTTTATGGCTTCCCAAAGGTGCACAATTAAGAGAAAGGCTCGAAAACTTTCTTAAGAAAGTCCAGCGGGAGCATGGATATTTACAGGTAATCACCCCCCATATTGGTCAGAAAGAATTATATGTTACATCCGGTCATTATGAAAAGTATGGGAGCAGTTCCTTTAAGCCCATATCCACTCCTCAGGAAGGTGAAGAATTTATGTTAAAGCCGATGAACTGTCCTCATCACTGTGAAATTTATAAATCCAAACAATACAGTTATCGTGATCTCCCTGTAAGACTTGCTGAATTCGGTACAGTTTACAGGTACGAACAAAGCGGTGAATTACATGGTCTTACTCGAGTAAGAGGATTTACACAGGATGATGCACATATTTTCTGTCGTCCGGATCAGCTCAAAGAAGAATTCACCAAAGTTATTGATATTATTCTCTATATTTTTAAAGCCTTAGGTTTTAATGATTATGCTGCCCAGATATCTCTTCGCAATCCTAATGATAAATCGAAATACATCGGAAGTGATGAAAACTGGGAAAAATCTGAACAGGCGATCATTGAAGCATGTAAAGAAAAAGGATTGGTTACCAATATTGAAATTGGAGAAGCCGCATTTTATGGTCCGAAGCTGGACTTTATGGTCAAGGACGCTATTGGTAGAAAATGGCAATTGGGAACTATCCAGGTAGATTACAATTTACCCGAAAGATTTGAACTGGAATACGTGGGATCAGATAACCAAAAACATATGCCGGTTATGATCCACCGTGCACCTTTCGGGTCTCTTGAAAGATTTGTAGCTGTGCTGATAGAACATTCGGGAGGAAAATTTCCTCTTTGGCTCACCCCTGACCAGGTTGTAATTCTTCCTATTTCGGATAAATATCAGGATTATTCACAAAAAGTTTTTAATTTTCTAAAAAATTACGATATTCGCACTCTGATTGACGAAAGGAACGAAAAGATAGGTAAAAAGATAAGAGACAGCGAGTTAAAGAGAATCCCGTACCTGCTGATTATAGGGGAAAAAGAAGAAAAGTCGGGTACAGTTGCTGTCAGAAAACAAGGTGAAGGAGATAAAGGCATCATGAAAACTGAAGAATTTGCTCTTTTTATTACTGAAGAAATAAAGAAACAACTGGAAACTATTGACAAAAATATCTAATAATTAAAAGAAAGGAGGGTCTTGCCATAGCTGAGCCATTTTTTAACCGAGGAGGATATAGACCGTTGATAAAAAAGGATCAACCTGCCTTCAGGGTGAACCGTGAAATACGGGTCCCATCAGTCAGACTGGTGGGAGATAATATTGATGAACCAGGTATTTACCCTATTTCTCAGGCATTACGAATGGCTGAAGAAATGGAACTTGATCTGGTTGAAATATCCCCTAAAGCCGATCCTCCTGTTTGTAAAATAATTGAATATCAAAAATTTATTTATCAGCAAAAGAAAAAACAGAAGGAAATTAAGGCAAAAACTACTAAAGTTATAATTAAGGAGATAAGGTTCGGTCCTAATACAGATGAACATGACTATAACTTTAAGTTAAGACATGCCCGGAAATTTCTGAGCGATGGAGCAAAGGTTAAAGCATATGTTTTTTTCAAAGGAAGGACAATCCTGTATAAAGAAAAAGGTGAAATATTATTGTTGCGATTTGCCCAGGATCTCGAAGAAGAAGGAAAAGTGGAACAACTTCCAAAACTTGAGGGAAAACGAATGATAATGCTGATGTCTGCAAAACCTAAAAAGAAATAGTAAAACTAAATAATAAATAAAAAATAATGCCAAAAATGAAAACGAATCCCGGAGCAAAGAAGAGATTTGCACTGACAGGAACCGGGAAAGTTAAAAGAAAACATGCTTTTAAAAGTCATATCCTGACAAAAAAAGCAACAAAAAGGAAACGGAATTTAACATATTTTACTACGGTTGATAAAGCCGATGAGAAAAGAATTAAACTTCTGCTTGGACTTAAATAATTATTATTAATCGAATGTACAAGCTCCAAAGAGTCCTGTCTCAGGAACGCTTGCCATTCTAATCTAAAGAAAAATGCCACGATCAGTTAACTCGGTAGCATCGAGGAAAAAAAGAAACAAAGTTCTTAAACAAACAAAAGGGTTTTTTGGAAGACGAAAAAACGTCTGGACTGTTGCCAAGAATGCACTGGAAAAAGGATTGCAATATGCCTACAGGGACCGAAAAACGAAAAAAAGAAACTTCAGAAGCCTTTGGATACAAAGAATTAATGCAGCTGTCAGACAATATGATCTTTCATACTCAGAATTTATGGGATTACTTCATAAAAACAACATCAATCTGAACAGAAAAACACTTGCCGACATGGCAATGAATAATCCAAAAGCTTTCGAGGAAATTGTAAAGAAAGTGAAGATTTAGTTCACTTATTCTGTATATCCCTTTAAAGATTAAACCCATATTCTTTTATTTATTTTAAATTACATGAAACTTTCATGCATTAACCTTCATTAAATCAAATAATAACACTGAAAGTTTCACAAGATCAATTAAATAAGTAAAATAAATTTAATTGAGAAGTAAATGAAGATTATTTATCTTTATATTTCATAAAAATTTTAATACCATGAATATAGCCCTTATCGGATATGGTAAAATGGGAAAAGAGATCGAAGAACTTGCCTTAATTAAAGGACACAGCATTAATCTGATAATCGATATAAATAATCAGCATGACCTGATACCTGAGAACTTCAGAAATATTGATGTTGCAATAGAATTTACAACACCTCAGACCGCAGTAAGGAATATTATGTTTTGCATTGATTCAGGTATTCCTGTCGTTTCCGGTACAACCGGATGGCATGAACACCTTTCTGAAGTAAAGAAAAAATGTATGGAAAAAAATGGATCCTTATTTTATTCTTCAAATTTCAGCCCTGGAGTAAATGTAATGTTTGCTGTCAATGAATTCCTGGCAAAAATAATGGATAGTTTCACAGAATACAATGTGGAAATAACTGAAATACATCATACACGTAAACTGGATGCACCAAGTGGTACAGCAATCAATCTTGCTGAACAAATAATTAATTACAACCAGCATAAAAAATCCTGGGCACTTAAGGATAATGCATCTGGAGAAATACTTGAAATAAAAGCAATTCGTGAAAATGATATTAAGGGCATTCATGAAGTTATCTATGAATCAGAGATTGATACTATTTCACTAAAACATGCTGCAAAATCAAGAAAAGGTTTAGCTGGAGGAGCATTAATGGCAGCAGAATTCATTTTTGATCATAAGGGAATTTATACTATGCGTGACCTGATGGGTATCTAATTTTTACATGGGAAAAATACCATTAAGAAGATATTTTTATTTTATAATAATTTCCCTGCCATGGGCACTCCTGTGTTTCTGGCTGGAGGAGTTCCTGCTATTATCAGTTATTATTCTTTTCGCTGATGTTTTTTTTACAAGGATCATTAACTGGAAACTTCTTATAACCTGGAATCTCCCCTACTGGATATCAAAACCCTGGGAATGGATTAAAGCTATTGTGATAGCTTTACTTCTGACAATATTTATAAGGACACTGTTCATTGAGGCGTATAAAATACCAACTCCTTCAATGGAAAAGACACTTCTCACAGGAGATTACCTGTTTGTGAGCAAACTTGCCTATGGACCCAGAATTCCATTTACTCCACTGGCGCTACCGTTTCTTCCCTCTATGTTACCCGATGGCAAGGTAACTTACATCATAAGTCCTGAACGTAGATATAAAAGGTTAAAAGGCTTTTCAAAAGTTAAACATAATGACATTATAGTTTTTAATTTTCCCGAAGGAGACACAATTTCTGTCGAATATCCCGGACAAAGCTATTATTCCCTGCTCAGACAAAATGGAATGCATAATAATGAATTTATCAATAAACTGGTATTTCATCCTGTTGATAAACGGGATAACTTTATCAAAAGATGTACCGGCCTTCCGGGAGATACTGTTTTCATTCAAAAAGGTACATTATCTGTCAATGGTGTCCTTCAAAATGAAAGTGATTTCCTGGTAAGGAAATATTATGTAAGAACAAGACACGGTATATTGAATGATTCCATTTTGAATTTACTGGGAACAAATCGTAAGAATATCAGTTACAATCCCAATAATAATATGCACATCATATCACTTGATGAGAAGGGATACAAATTTTTACTTAATCATAAAGAAATACAGTCGATTTACAGGTATGTTGACCCCTCCCTCATTTACAGAAATACAGAAATTTTCCCGCATCATGAATATTTTCAATGGAGTCCAGATGATTTTGGTCCAATATATGTTCCCGGAAAAAATATCACTATACCCCTGAATGTCAATAACCTGCCTGTTTATGAAAGAATTATCAGGGTGTATGAAGAAAATTTACTGGAAATTAGGGATGATAGTATTTACATAAATGGTAAATTAGCGACTTCTTATACCTTTAAAATGGACTATTATTTTGTTCTTGGTGATAATAGACATAATTCTGCAGATTCCCGGTTCTGGGGTTTCGTACCCGAAGATCACCTGATAGGGAAAGCAATTTATATATGGTATTCAAAGGAACCAGGTAAAAATATTATCTCAGGAACAAGATGGAAAAGATTATTTAAACCTATAAAATAAGATTATGTTTACAATATTAGGGAACAAATACTTCAGGTTTGGAATTGCTGCATTTTTCTATATCCTATTTGTTGTATGGCTGAACAATTACTGGTGGCTATTAGGACTGGGAATTATTTATGACATGTATGTCACTAAAAAAGTAAACTGGACCTTCTGGAAAAAACGGGAAGGAAAGAACAGTACCCTGGTTGAGTGGATTGATGCGCTCATTTTTGCAATAATTGCTGTGACTTTGATAAATATTTATCTTTTCCAGAATTATAAGATCCCTACACCTTCCATGGAAAGTACTATGCTTGTGGGAGACCATCTCTATGTAAGCAAAGTAAGTTACGGCCCCCGTGTACCTAATACACCCCTGGCATTTCCCTTCACCCAAAACCGCCTTCCCGTCATCAATACTGAATCATATCTTACATGGATAAAATTACCATATAGAAGACTTGCAGGGTTTTCTCAGGTAAAACGAGATGATATTGTTGTATTTAATTTTCCTGCCGGTGATACTGTTGTACTGGAAAATTCAGCTGCAAGTTATGCATCTATTGTGCGACAATTTGCATATCAGCAAAATATTGCGGATAAAAATGCAGGACGGCAGCTTAGATCTGATGATGAATATTTTAATGAAGCAAGAAAATATGTAAAAAATACTTTTACTATCGTTTCCAGGCCGGTTGACAGAAGAGATAATTATATAAAAAGATGTGTGGCTATACATGGTGATACCCTTAAAGTTATCAAGGGTCAGGTATATATAAATAATAATCCTCAAAAAGCTTTTAAAGGTCTGCAGTATAATTACTATGTCAAAACCAACGGTACTCCTCTCAATCCGAGGCTTCTATCAAAATATGATATTCCAAAAGAATACCTGGGCATAAATAATAATCCGAATTACCTGATCCCGCTTACAAGTACACAGGTTGAAAACCTGAAAAGAGATATTCCTGAAATAATAAGCATTGAGAAATATATAGACCAGGGTTATGATTTTCAAATCTTTCCCAATATTGAGAAATACGGATGGAATATGGATAATTATGGGCCTCTTTGGATCCCGGCTAAAGGGACAACCGTGGAACTTACTGTGGAAAATTTACCTGTTTATCGTACAATCATAGAAAATTATGAAGAAAACACCCTGCTGGTTATGGACAGCACCATATTTATTAATGGACAGGAATCCACTAACTATACTTTTAAAATGGATTATTACTTCATGATGGGAGATAACAGGCATCGTTCAGCAGATTCAAGATTCTGGGGATTTGTCCCTGAAGATCACATTGTTGGGAAGCCTAAATTTATCTGGTTATCAACAGACAAAACAAAACGATTTCCGGGAACTATCAGGTTTAAAAGGATGTTTAAGATTGTAAGATCAACCGAATAGAAATTTTTCTCAGAAAGGAAATTCTTCAGGTTCCACGTAATCCAGTTTTTCTGTTTGAGGTTCTTTAGCAATTTCATGAATCGGATTACCATCAACATAAATAGCTTTAAAAGGTCTTACCGGACATGCATATTCACATGCCCCACATCCGACACATATTGTACTGTCAATTTCAGGAATAGTCAATCCATTTTTATAAGGTACCATCCTCACTGCCTGTGTAGGACAATGTTCTGAGCAGGAACCGCATGCAGTATTTTCAGTATAAACCACACAATTCCTGATCTCCAGTACAACTTTCCCTGTCTGGACTCTTTTCTTAGCTTCTTCAGTAAGACTGAGAATTGCTCCTGTAGGACAAATATTGCTGCATTTAACACATTCATAATTACAATAATTGTTGTTGTAATCCATAAATGGTTGCAAAATACCATTCCATCCGTATTGGTCAGAAGATGGTTGAAGTACTCCTGTCGGACATTGGCTTACGCAAAGATGACATGCGGTACATAGAGATGTGAAATGATTTATGCCCAGGGACCCGGGTGGGCTTACCGGATAATGTCTGACTTCAGGAATTGTTGTTGGTTTTTTATTTAAAGGTTTTACATCTTTTCTTCCAAGAGCAAACGATTCTTTTGACCAGGCAAAAGCTGCAATTCCACCAAGTACTGCCGAAATAAATCCTCTCCTGCCCCGGCTGTATTCATTGTTTGAAGATAAATTCCTTTTCCATGTTGTTTTATAATCAATAGCACTTTCTTCACAAACAGTCAAACAATTATAGCATGCCACACACCGGGAATAATCAATTGTCAGGTCTTTGATATTAATGCATTCCGATTTGCAAACGAAATAGCACTTACCACATTTTGTGCATTTTGAAGTATCATATACGATCCTGAACAGGGATATCTTTGAAATCCAACCTAATAATGTACCAACAGGACAAATAGTGTTGCAATATAACCGTCCATATTTTCCCGCCATTATCATTAAAACAATAATAATTATAACCGGAAAAAGAATAGCAACAAGATATAAAGGAGGTAAGTCTATACGGAAAAAATAAAATATTCCAAGTTTTTCCAGGCTGACGGCTATAAAATTATTTATCCAAATTGCGGCAGGACGTAATAATCCGTTGGCCATTTTGCCATACAAACTGTAAGGATCAAGAAAGTTGACCAGTAAAATACTCCCTGTAAAAACAGATACAATAACTAAAGTCAGAATAATATTTCTCAGGATGTTTGAAGGTGGACGATATTTAAACCGTTTTCTGAGTCTGAAAAGTTTACCTATTCTGATAATAAAATCCTGAAAAATGCCAAGCGGACAAACTGCCGAACAATATATTCTTCCGAATAAAGCGGTTAATACCAGAATAACAATAAATCCTGATGCAGAGAGGCTGAGTAAAACAATAAACTTTATGAGGGAGGGAGTAAATTGAAACCATAAGATTTGCGACACTTTATTTTCATTGAGAAGATCATGAAAATCAATGAAAATAAAAGTAGTAAGCAAAAAGAATACCAGGGCAATAACTACTCTTGTCCATTTAAGCCATTTGTATGTCATACTGATATCCTGGAAATTTTAAGTGTTTCGAGATTTGGATTCCCTACTCCAGTCTCTCCGGCTATTCTTATATGTTTGACAGATTGAGGGTCAGTACCAAATAATTTACATGCTGCAACATCAGAGGCGACCATATCAGTTGATATTATCTGGCTTCGCATTAATACTACATCATCAACAGACACCCCACGTGGTCCGTTTCTTTTCATGACACGATAGGCATCAACAACATTAAGATCGGGTTTTCGGTACATTGCAAAGTCAGCGATGCATTGGTGCAGATCATTTGCATGCCAGAATCTTCTGTCCCACACTATACCCATCAGGTTTTTCATGGTAACTGTAATGCCGGCACCACCATGATTTTTTAAAACCGGCACATTAATAAATACATCAGATGAAAGAATAAGTTCGTGCACCTTGGCCTTCTGTAATGATTTTCCCCAGGGTATCTGTACTTCCTTATAATAACTTTCACTTTTACCACTTACCATTGTTCCTCCGGCTTCTTTCACGGCCTGCTCAATACCACTGTTAGTATAGCATTTTGTCCATTCATTGCATGTATTATCAAAAACATACACCTTACCTGCCCCGGCATTAAAACAATGCTCAATAATTCTTTTAACCAGAATGGGATTTGTATTCGCCCCTCTTTCAGGAGTTGCATCCCAACCGATATTTGGTTTTACAACAACTGTTTGTCCCTGCTTAATAAATTTCCTCATACCGCCAAGTTCTTCTATTCCTCTGTCGAACATAGTATCAGGTTCTCCTCCTTTAACAGCAACAAGATCGTAATCACCATCTGATACCGGATATTTCCCTGCAAAAAGCTTATTCGCAGGAGAAATCGCCAGAACAGTGCCAGCAGCAATTCCCGCTCCTAATCCCTTTTTTATAAAATCTCGTCTTTGCATATTATCATTCTTTATATGCCTGTAAAAATAACTATATTTAGTTTTTTTTATATGAAAAACATATTGATTTACATCTGTTTTTTGTTAAAAAAATGTGAAAAAACAATATAACTGTTAATATATCACTTTTTATATGCATCAGGAAGCTATTATACTCTCATCTGCATATTTTGGTCCGGTACAATATTTTTCCAGGTTCACTTTACAAAAGCCGGTTTATATAGAACAATTTGATAATTATATAAAACAAACCTACAGGAACAGGTGTGTTATCGGAAGTGCTGGTGGCCCTTTATCATTAACTATACCGGTAAAGCGGAAAAAAGGTGTAAAGACAAAGGTCAGGGATATCAGGATTGATTATGATACAAACTGGAGGAAACTGCATCGCCAGGGAATTATATCATCATATAATTCATCTCCGTTTTTTGAATATATCCGCGATGATTTAGAACCATTTTTTACAAAGAAAACGGAATTCCTTATTGATTTAAATTATTCTATAACTCTGAAAATCATTGAGTTATTAGGACTAAACATTAAACCTGAGTTAACCATAAAATTTATCAATTCAAGCGAATTTCCGGAGTTTTCAGACCTGCGGGATCTAATACATCCAAAAATAAATATAGGTCATGATCATGCATTTAAACCGGAACCTTATTCCCAGGTTTTCTCCTCAAAATTTGGATTTATCCCAAATTTAAGTATTCTTGACCTGCTCTTCAATAAAGGTAATGAGGCTATTACAATACTTAAAAAATCACTGCAACAGGAATCTGAACAGAAATATGTTCAAAATATTAATAGAATAAAATAAGAACAGATTATTCCTCAATAAAATTGTAAAAATAAATTTATATCGAACTCACGTTAATTAATAAAGGGAAGAAAGGTTGAGAAATAGTTAAAATTTATACCCGACAGTAACAATCATGTTATTAACGGAAGATTTATTTTTGGATCCATTTACCATTTGAGGAATATACATATAATATACCTCTTCTATATTGCTTAAAGAATATCCGAAATCAACAAACATGAACCTGCTTCGCATACCAAATCCTGCAGAAAAAATGTTCATATTGGCATTAGTATTTGGTTCACTGCTTACATAGGGACTTTGTGAAAATGCATATCCTCCTCTCAGGTATGCTGCACCCATTCTAAACTCTCCTCCTACCCTGAAATTATTAACCGCCTTATATAAGTCTTTAATGGTAGAGTTCTCATCAAAAAAATCATATTCTGAAGAGTTAAGTTTTGCCTTGGAATAATTTGTTCTCTCATAATCCATGCTGATAAGTCCGAAGTTTCCCAGTGTTAATGCGAGGCTTCCAACAAAACTTGCAGGAGTTTTCAATTTATAATCATAGTCTCCTAATGGTGAATATGCTATCCGTGGCTCAATATCTTCTTCGGGATCATAGAAACCTTCCATTTCGGTTGTAAACCTGTCATTAATTATATAGAATACAGGCAGATGGTAAGAGAATCCTATCCTTAAGATATCAACAGGTCTTGCAATAGCGCCAATTTTTAATGTATAGCCTGTTCCTCTTGTGCTGAGATTTTCCCTGAAAATAAATTTATCAAAGAATACCATTGTATTATCCAGATCCTGTTCATTATGTATAATATCCTGTTCGAATCTCACTCTTTGTATTCCGAATGTAGCACCAAGATACAGGCGATGGTTATAGTTTGCTCCAAAGGAAAATGTATATTCTCCTATGGATCCGACGCTGTTCAGGGTGCGCCTCTGGTGTTGGCCATAACCGGCATTCTGGAGATCATTCCAATATTCGTTGGTAGCGGTATCGAATGGTAAAAGATATACATCGTAGGCAAGTTGTTCGTAAAATAAATTAAGGTTATTCGGATTGGAGTTTGCAACGTCAGTAAAATTATCGAGAAGCGAATTATCCTGGTTAACTCCGCTCATCAGAATACTGCGGTTAAAATTTGCCCTGCGGTTATAGCCTATTCCGAAGCTTGTGCTTATCCAGCCGGTTTCCCTGTTCAGATCGTAAGTACTTATGAAACCAAAATTCCCCAGGTTAAAATTATATTTAGATTCTTCATATGAATTTCCCAGGAAATCGGATATGGTGTTATCCCAATAAAGGGATGGAGAGACAGTAATTTCAGAACCTCTGTACAGTGCTATCCCGGCAGGATTAACACTAAGAGAAGAAAAATCGGCTCCTAAAGCACCAATAGCGCCACCCAGGCCGACGCTTCTTGCTGTTCCAACGTTCACGTATCTGGAATATCTCAGTGCATCCACCTCATTCTGAGCATGAACAATACTTGTAATTATCAGCAGGCTTATAAGGATAACATTAATGCGTTTCATGATATCAGTATTAATTCATTATATAAGTTTATGAATTCCTGTCCGGGGAAATTAACCTTCCGGTGACACAGTTTATCTTCTTCCTGACCCTGATGAACTTCTGCTGCTGCCACCTGAGGAAGATGATCTGGATGATCCGGAGGATCCGGAGGATCCGCTATAGGAACTACCCGTTGAGGAAGATCTTGATGATCCTGAAGACCCGCTATAAGACCCTCCTGAATATGACCTTGAAGGAGAAGGGTTGCTGTATGACCGGGACGGAGTAGCAGCTGACCGGGACGGGCTTGAAGAGCGAACCGATGAAGGCCTGCTGTAACTTGAAGATGATCTCGGTGTAGTTGTACTTCCCGAACCGCCGGAAGGAGAAGTAGTTATCCTTGACGGGCTTGTTGTTGTGGAAGGCCTTGTATATACAGGAGCTGTTCTTGAAGGAGTAGTTGATGACGGTCGGGTAGTTGTCGTCCCGCTCTTTACTCCTGATGTTCCTGAACTTACTCCACGGTTATAAGTAGGAGTAGATGTCGTTCTGGGTTTTGTATAGCTTGGTGTGTAAGTACCGGTATTTGTCCTGTTACTTCCACTACCCTGCTGTACGTTACTTCTCACTGTACCCTGATTTTGGGATGGTCTCTGATAAACAGGTGTATTTGATGGTTGTTTTGTTACTGTAGTGCCATTTTGTGATGGTCTGGTTACTGTTCTTTCAACACCAGATGAATTACCTGTTTCTGTACGGGTTCTGTTTTCATTTTCAGTTGATGTGGCATTTCTCTGGTATGCAGGACCTTCTGTATTTTGATTACGAACTGCGCCGGCAGGTGATCCATCCAGGTTACGTGTGCGAACTGCACCATCCTGATCAGAAGTAGTTGCTTTTCTTGCACTTTCATCTACTCCCTGGGTTTCATACCTGCTCCTTATCCTTGGATCTGATACAGACTTTTTCTGATCTGCATCCACGGCTGATGAGGAATAGGAAGAATAGCCTGACCTGGAGCTTCTGTGTCCGTAATAATAGTCTGCACGGTTATTATCCGTCCTGCGAATAGAATATGGGCTGTAATAATAAGGAGAGTATCCATAATAGCCATAATATCCGTCATAATATCCCCTGTGGTACCCCCTGTAATATGAACCATAGTAGAACGGACTATACCAGGGGTCATAATATCCCCAGCTATAATATGGATAGTAGCCTCCAGAATACCATGGGCTGTATGAGAATCCAAAATACGGGCTGAAATAAGAGCCAGAATAAATACTCATTCCCCAGTATGCCGGATTGTAATTATAATAGAAAATGTCAGTATAGAAAGGATCATAATAATTCATACCATAATAAGGGGAGTAAAATCTTCTTACCCGGGAGGAATAATAATAATCATAGTCGTTGTACGGGTCTGTTCCGTAATAGTTATTAATAACAACGCGATCTTTATTTTCATCATAATAGCTGTATGAGTCATCCGGGTAGTTTTGACTTACACCTTCATCATACACTACTGAGGTATCATAATCATATTCAGCTTCAGTTCTGTAAACCGGTTGTTCTTCTCCCAGCATTTCCTGTTCTTTCTGAAGGCGGTATAATTCGTAGTCGCTGAGTCCCTCTGTATCGGAACTGTATGGGACGGCGGTTGATTTTTTTACTGCTACAGGAGAAAGAGCTTCGTTATTAACAACAGCTCCGGAAGTACCTGGTTGTTCATCAATATATACGGGTACTGATTTTTTTCCGGGAATATAATATACATCATCATATTCAGATGTAGTAGCGAAAAAGCCCCTTGAACATGAAGCGAGTAATAAAGCCGCAGTGATTAATATGTAAATATTTGTTTTCATGTTTAACCCTCCTGCCAAAACTTGATGTTAAATTTACTTAAATAAAATCAAATTCCATACCAAAATGTATCTCCGGGTAAATTTTAACAAAGAAACATTGGCAAACATACTAATTTAAATAATTAAATCACAAAATTTGAGGGAATAAATGGGAAGGTGGGTTGCCATGTTCACTATATGCAGGGGCTCCCTCTTCAGCCCGGTCTATCATAAATATTACCTGGTTCCCGTCATGAAGCATGGTCTTTTCCATCCTTTCGAATGCATCATAATTAAATCTGTTTTTTTTATAAACAAGGATTATCCCATTCCGTGAATTATTTTCTTACTTTTGCAGATATTTTTACAACACGATCCTCTATAATAAAAAATTCATGGCAAAAGAGCTGACCCTCAGATCTGAGAACTATTCACAATGGTATAACGACCTGGTAATAAAAGCTGATATGGCAGAATATTCTGCGGTCCGCGGATGTATGGTAATAAAACCTTATGGATATGCAATATGGGAAAAGATGCAGGCTGCACTCGATAAAATGTTCAAAGATACAGGTCATGTAAACGCCTATTTTCCCCTTTTTATTCCCAAGTCATTTTTTAACAGGGAAGCCAGTCATGTGGAAGGATTTGCCAAGGAATGTGCAGTTGTGACTCATTACCGGTTAAAAACTGATGCAGAAAGCGGAGAGATTGTAATTGATGAAGATGCAAAGCTTGAAGAAGAGCTTATTATTAGACCGACATCAGAAACGATTATATGGAACACTTATAAAAACTGGATTCAATCGTATCGTGATCTGCCTATACTTGTAAATCAATGGGCAAATGTTGTTCGCTGGGAAATGAGAACCAGGTTATTTCTGAGAACTGCTGAATTTTTATGGCAGGAAGGACATACGGCTCATGCCACCAAAGAGGAAGCAATAGAGGAAACATTAAAAATGCTCAATGTTTATGCAGATTTTGCTGAAAACTGGATGGGAATACCGGTAATGACAGGTAAAAAATCGGAAAATGAAAAATTTGCCGGGGCTGTTGATACATATTGTATTGAAGCTCTTATGCAGGATGGTAAAGCACTCCAGGCTGGCACTTCACATTTTCTTGGTCAGAATTTCGCAAAAGCCTTCGATGTTCAGTTTACCAATAAAGAAGGAAAACTGGAATATGTGTGGGCTACCTCCTGGGGAGTATCAACAAGACTGATAGGAGCTTTGGTCATGGCTCATTCTGATGATAACGGACTGGTACTTCCTCCGAAACTGGCTCCTGTTCAGGTTGTGATTGTTCCTATATATAAAACCGGTGATCAACTGAAAAAAATTGATGTTGCTGCTGAAAAAATTATGAAAGAACTGCAAAATGCGGGTATAACAGTGAAATATGATAACAGGGATACAAATACACCAGGCTGGAAATTTGCAGAGTATGAATTAAAAGGGATACCTGTCCGACTTGCTGTTGGCCCCCGGGATTTGGAAAAAGGGACTGTCGAAGTTGCCAGAAGAGATACGCTGGAAAAATTTTCCATAAGTAATGAAAATACCGGATCAAAAATAGAAAACCTGTTAAAAGAAATTCAACAAAATATATATGAAAAAGCAAACAGGTACAAGCAGGATAACACTCATAATGCCGCATCATGGGATGAATTTGTTGATTTGATCGAGAACAAGGGAGGATTTGTCAGTGCATACTGGGACGGGACTGTTGAAACAGAAAATAAGATCAAGGAAGAAACTAAAGCTACAATACGCTGTATCCCTGAAAATTCTTTCATGCAAAAAGGAAATTGCATATATACAGGTAAGCCGGCAGACGGTAAAGCTATTTTTGCCCGTGCATATTAACTAATTATAGTTTTGTATTTAAAAAAAAAACATTATTTTTACTTCAATAATATTAAAAGCATTCAATATCAGAAATATAAAATCTCATTTCAATGAATATTAAGCTTTTGACTCCAAAAAGTTCATCATTTATCCTGTTATTTTTCCTTGTGTTAATATACGGGGGATGCGCTTCAGATAAATCCAAATCATCACAATCACAGATTTCTGATGATCTGATTACAGGTTTGGATAAGGAACTGGTGGATAAAATTGATGCTGCAAAGAAAATTTTTTATTCACTTCCCTCTCCGCTAGAAACAGCTATCCTGATAAAAAATGCAGGAGCAACCTATGATGCAGGGTTATTAAACCCGGTTTCCAATACTTCAAAATACAGTACAAACCTGGAAATGGCATTGAATCTGGGCATTTACAGCACTAACCTGAGTTATGCAAGCCTGTTTGAACAGACCCAGGCCACACTGGATTATATTAATGCTGCAAAAAAAATGGCTGACGGTCTTTCTATTCTTGATGCAATAGATGAACCCACCATACAAAGGCTGGAAGAAAATATCAATGACAAGGAAGTTATAATTGATATTATTTCCGAAACCTTATTGAATTCCAATTCATTTCTTGAAGACAGGGGTCTTCAGGCAACAGCATCAGTAATCCTCGTCGGCGGATGGATAGAAGGTCTGCACATTGCAACAAGCCTTGTACCTGCAAATGCAGATATTAAAACTGACAAACTGGTGGAAAGAATAGTTGATCAGAAGTTAACTCTTGACATTGTTATGAGCCTTCTCGAAAACAACAAGGATAATATTGATGTTCAGGCAATTATTAAAGACGTGGAAGAACTTAAAATTATTTACGATAAAATAAAAGTAACTCATTCAGAGATACAAACAGTGGAAGATCCTAATTCTAATGTTACGCTTCTAAAATCAGAAACTTCCATAAAAATCTCACCTGAAATTTTCAAGGAACTCAGTAATAAGGTAAATGAAATAAGAACCCGGTATATTTCATAATTTAATATAACCATTATGAAAAACATATTAATTTTAAGCATCATCCTTGCGATTATCTCAATAGCTCCCTTTAAGGCACATGCCCAATGTAAACAATTTGCAAAAAATACCTGCAAAGTAGGTCTCGCTCCCTATCAGCACGATGGTAACTATCATGCCGCTATTTTACTTGAGGGAGAAGAAGCTGAACTGTATAAGACTTTTTATTCCAACACTGATTACAGAATTGGAGTTTGTGGTGCAAACAATCTGGGCAATATTGAATTTATTATCGTTGACGGCACAGGTAAAGTGCTGTATAACAACAAATTACATAGCTACGACTGGAAATGGGATTTTAAACTTGATGCCAGTCAGCAATTAAAAATTGTAATAAAAATACCAGTCTCCGCGACCCAGGGTCAGGATCCTATGGAAGGTTGCGTAGCCATAATGTTCGGATTTAAAGATAAGTAATCCTTAACCCAATTTTATTCAAGGCTGTCGGATGTTTGACAGCCTTTTTTATTCTGTTTAATTATTTATTAATACATTTTTCACAATGAGAAACTTTTTAATTATCCTTACCATTGTTTTATCTCCTTCCGTAGTTCCCGGTTGTGAGGAGTTGTTAAAAAATCTTCCTGCTACCACTGGTTCTGCCGGTTTATCAAATCAGGAAATCATTGAAGGGCTGAAAACTGCTCTTGTCATTGGTACTGATTCATCAGTTTCTTTCACTTCAAGAATAAATGGATTCTACAAGGATGAAGCGATAAAGATACTCCTGCCCCCTGAAGCCAGGATTATTTACGATAACCGAAATAACACTTTGTTAAAAGCAATCGGTATAGATAAAAAAATTGAAGATGCAGTACTTGCACTTAACCGGGCTGCTGAAGATGCATCCAAAGAAGCTGGACCTATTTTTAAAAATGCAATCAAAGAAATGACCATCTCCGATGGGATTACTATTCTGAAAGGGAAAAATCCCTTGTCGGAAGTATCTTCAGCTGATTTTGATTCCACAGCCGCCACCTCATACTTGCAATCCCTGACCTCTAATGATCTGAAAACAGCCTTTGCTCCCAAGGTCAATGCTTCCCTGGATAAAGCGCTTGTTGGAAATCTATCACCCAATCAACTCTGGAATACTCTTTCAACCAATTATAACACCGTGGCATCAAAATCGTTTGGTTTGCTTGAACCTATGCAGAATCCTGATTTGGGTAATTATGTCACTGAAAAAGCATTGTCGGGTTTGTTTCTGAAAGTATCAGAAGAAGAAATTAAGATCCGTAAAGATCCGTGGAAGTGGGCATCCGCTTCAACAGGGAAGATTCTTCAGCGTGTTTTTGGCAATCAGCAGTAAATTTTATCAATCTGTAAATTTCTTTTTCAAATATTTGCCTGTATATGTTTGCGGATTCATGACCAGGTTTTCAGGGGTTCCTTCGAAAACTATTTCTCCACCTGATTCTCCGCCTTCAGGTCCCAGATCAATGATCCAGTCAGCACATTTTATAATTTCCAGGTTGTGTTCGATAATAATAATTGTGTGTCCTCTTTTTATCAGAGCATTAAAAGCCTCCAGCAATTTATGGATATCATGAAAATGTAAACCCGTGGTAGGCTCATCAAAGATGAACATAATATTGTCTGAGGCCATCTCCCTGCTTAAAAAATACGCAAGTTTAACACGTTGACTTTCACCACCACTCAGTGTACTCGAGGATTGTCCAAGTTTAATATAGCCTAAACCTACATCTTTCAATGGAATAAGTTTGTTTACGATACGTCTTTCAGTACTGCCTTTTGCTTCCGAGAAAAAATCAATAGCCTCATTAACAGTCAGCTCCAGCACATCATAAATATTAAGCCCCCGGTATTTCACTGCCAGTATCTCATCTTTAAATTTATGTCCTTTACAGCTTTCACAAACCAAGGTTACATCGGCCATAAATTGCATTTCCACATGGATAATTCCTTCACCCTGACATTCTTCACACCTGCCTCCATCAACATTAAAGGAAAAATGGCTTGCTTTAAAACCATTGATCTCAGACAGGGGTAAGTCAGAAAAAAGTTTCCTGATGTCATCATAAGCTTTAAGATAAGTTACAGGATTTGAACGGGAAGAACGTCCAATAGGATTTTGATCAACAAACTCCACATTGTTAATAAGATGTATATCTCCTTCCAGGTAATCATACTTTCCAGTCCTGTCCCCTGCCCCGTTCAATCTTTTATTCAATACCGGATACAAAATATTTTTTATCAGGGAAGATTTTCCGGAACCTGAAACTCCGGTGATCACAGTAATTAAATGCAGAGGAAATTTCACGTTAATACCCTTAAGATTATTTTCACGTGCACCCTTAATTTCTATATAATTAGTCCATTTTCTCCTTAAGGGAGGAATATTAATCTTCTGTTTTCCGCTCAAGTACCTGGATGTAAGACTATTGATTTCATTATTTAACTTCTCCGGTTGCCCTATAAATACAATATTACCTCCTTCTCTCCCTGCACCCGGTCCGATATCAATAATAAGATCTGATGTCCTGATGATCTCTTCATCATGTTCTACTACAATAACTGTATTGCCAATATCCCGTAAGTTCCTGAGCACTTTTATCAGAAGGTCTGTATCTCTGGGATGCAGTCCAATACTGGGTTCATCAAGAATATATAAAGATCCTACTAAACTGCTTCCCAATGATGTAGCCAGATTTATCCGTTGCGATTCACCCCCTGAAAGAGTGGATGAAAGCCTGTTAAGATTTAAGTAACCAAGACCCACATTTATTAAAAACTCTAGCCGGCTCCTGATTTCAATCATGAGTCGTCCTGCGGCTTGTAATTCATAAGGTGTAAGTTGCAGTTCACAAAAAAAATCATAAAGACGATTAACAGGTAACAACACAAGTTCTGTCAGAGGTTTACCATTTATTTTTACATAATTTGATTCTTTTTTTAACCGGCTTCCATGACAGCCCGGACAGATTGTTTTCCCCCTGTATCTTGATAACATAACCCTATACTGGATCTTATATTTCTTTTCTTCAAGATGTTTGAAGAACCTATGAATTCCTTTGAAGTACCTGTTCCCGTTCCATAATGTTTCTTTTTGTTCATCAGACAAGGCATAATAGGGAGTATAAATGGGAAAATCAAATTTATCGGCATTATAAATCAGTCTTTCCTTCCATTTTTTCATTTTATCTCCTCTCCAGCATGCAATGGCATCATCATAAATTGATAAACTTTTATTTGGCACTACCAGATCTTCATCTATTCCAATCACCTGTCCGTATCCTTCACAAAGAGGACATGCCCCGACAGGATTATTAAAACTAAACATGTGTTCATTTGGTTCTTCAAAGGTGAAACCATCTGCTTCGAATTTATCAGTGAACTCCTTAAATTTTTTCTCTTCGGAGTTCAGTATATTGCAAACCCCTTTACTCACTGAGAAAGCAATCTGAACTGAATCCGCTATCCTGCTAATTGTATCTTCCTCATTCCTTACTGAAATACGATCTATGATCAGATCAGATCCGGGAGCTTTTTCAATGAATTGCTGGTTATTTAGTACTTCCTCAATTTTCAGTATTTCATCATTGATAATGATCCGTGTTATACCCTGGCGAAAATAAAGTTCAAGCTGATATTCTGCAGTTGATCCTTCGCAACAGTGAAATGGTGACAATATGAATATTTTAGAGTCTTCCGGGAAAGACAGGATATAATCAACCACATCAGTTACTGAATGTTTTTTCACGAGAGACCCGGAAACAGGCGAATAGGTTTTTCCAATTCTTGCGTAAAGAAGTTTCAGATAATCATATATCTCAGTTGAAGTACCAACAGTGGAACGGGGATTCCGGGTATTTACCTTTTGTTCAATAGCCACCGCCGGAGGAATTCCATGAATATAATCCACATCAGGTTTATCTATCCTGCCAAGAAACTGGCGTGCATATGCTGATAAACTCTCCACATATCTTCTTTGTCCTTCTGCATACAGGGTATCGAATGCAAGGGATGATTTACCTGATCCCGATAAACCCGTAATCACAATAAGTTTGTCCCTGGGAATACTGACATCAATATTCTTCAGGTTATGAACCCTTGCTCCTTTAATTATTATCTCTTTGTTTTCAAAGTCCTCAGTTTCAGACATATAAGTTTTTTTAACATTTACAAAATTAGTATATTTTGTTGGAATTCTTTTTTTAATTACATTTGTCTCTATAAAGATCAACTATTTATACTATTCATCTTATTTTCATAAGGAGGCTGCCTATCGGAACAAATCTACCCTGTTATTTAAAAAGGAGTTAGTTTGGAAACAATAAAAAGTGATTACGAACTTATCCAGGAGTTCGTAAAAGGCAGCAAAATCTGCATAAATCAATTAATCAGCCGTCATAAGAATAAGGTTTATACTTACATTCTTTTAATGGTCAGGAATGAACAACTTGCTGAGGATATCTTCCAGGATACTTTCATTAAAGTTATAAAATCTCTGCAGGAAGGAAAATATAAAGACAACGGACGTTTTTTGTCGTGGGTAATCAGAATTGCCCACAATCTTGTTATCGATCAGTTTCGTAAAGAGAAACAAATGAATGTTATGTCAAATGACAATTTTGAGGCTGATCTGTTCAATAACAAAAAAATAGCTGACAGAAGCATCGAAGATGAGTTGATAAACGATCAGATATGTACGGATATCAGAAGTCTTGTAGATAAATTGCCTGAGGATCAAAGACAAGTTGTAATTCTCAGGCACTATTTAGGATTAAGTTTTAAGGAGATTGCTGAGCAGACAAATGTGAGTATAAACACTGCTTTGGGAAGAATGCGGTATGCTTTGATCAATCTCAGAAAACTGATCCTTGAATACAATATTAATCTCTGTTTGTAATTTTTTTATAAAAACAGGTAATAGGCAACAATATTAAATTATGGTTTTGCGTTTTTTAGTAAACCCTGACTATTTTATTGCCTATGAAAAGAAATTATACACTTTTTTTTATTTACAACAATTTCGAGCAACAAAAATACCTGACTGAATTAAATGTTTGCGATGCTGCTGACTTAATTTCTGCTGCTTTCAATGAAATTGAAACTTCACCACCGGACAGGTTGATTCAGAAAATTCTCAACGAAATTTATTAAAGAGACTTCGGTCATAAACAATCTGGGCAGTTACAATGCCTGCAGTTTCTGTCCTGAGTAAGCTTTGTCCCAGGCTTACTGGTATAAATCTTTTTTTCAGAGCATGATCAATTTCCGAATCAACGAAATCTCCTTCAGGACCTACCATCACCGTAAAATCCTGATTTTTCACTGGAAAAGTTAAAAGAAAATCAACATGTTCCCCGGAACAATGGGCAATAAATTTATTATTACCTTCGGTTCTTTCGACAAAATCAGGAAAATTCACAGGGTTATTAAATGTTGGCAAGTATGCTTTCTTTGATTGTTTGATTGCTGCAATGGCTACTTTATACATGCGGTCCATCCTGATTTTCAATCTTTCAGAATGCTTACAAAAAACAGGTGTGATTTCATCAATGCCAATTTCTATTGCTTTTTCAATGAACCATTCAAAACGATCAATATTTTTTGGTGGTGCGATTGCAACATGCAGATAATAATCTCTTCTGCCAAAATTATCTGTTGAAGACATAATTTTCATTTTTACATTCCCTGGATCAGCAGTAATAATTCTGGTATAATATAATACTCCACTTCCGTTAACAACCGCTGCTTCATCTCCGGGTTTTAAACGAAGGACTTTAGTGCAATGCATTGATTCTGAATGATCCAGATTCAGGAAATTCTTATGTTCTCCGGGGCAATAAAACCAGTGCATTATAAACAAAAGATGATATTAATTATTCTCTTCATCCAGGTATCTCCGCAAAAAGAGCTGTGCTCTTCTTTCAGGTGCCAGCGCATAGATATATGAGGGCGCTCCCTGACCAACACTCATTTTTCTTTGATTATCCTTAAGACTAAATATAATATTATTATAGGTACTGTTAGAGGAAGTTACCTGGAAACTTCCGGGATTATATCCAAAATAGTACCATATTCTGTCATTTAACACAAAGTAAATATCAAACAGATCACCTGAAGATCTTTTTGACAATTCGATATAGACCTCCACCTGTTTATTGATTTGCTTCTCCCCTATTCTGATAACTCCGACATTACCATGGTATCTGAATGAACGGGTATTAAAGTTCCATTTTAGGTTTACATTTGAAAGGATCATGGTTTTTTTAAAGGAATCCGGAATAGTTCGATAGCTGCCATAGAGACTTACATCTGCAGTCATTGTTCTTGCTGTCTCCAATCCGACTAATTCTGACAACCCGATACGATAAACAGGATTTGTAATATCATAGGCTTTAAGTCCCGGCAGGCTGTCCAGTTCTGAAGCAAAAACATTCAATGCCTCCGGGGAAAAGAAAAAGTCAAATGCAATAAATACATCTGAAACAAATTCATCTTTTTCTGGATCATGAATTGCTTTTCCAAATGAGCTCATTTTTAACTGGCCGTAGTTCACCAGGTAATCAATTTTCCCCTCACTGTATGTAAAGCAGGGATACGAGGTTAATCTTAAGTAATTACCAGTAGAAGTACTATCTGCAAGTTTATTTAGTTCTGCAATTTCATACCAGTTATTTTCACGGTCATACGTAAGATAACCTGATGCAGTGGAAAGATAAGCATCAAAATAATCTTTCCTTGAGGAGAAATATGTTGAATACACATGAGCTGAATCTCTTGTAAGCATCATCCCTGCATAAATCCGTGACAGATTAATATCTACAGGAGCTTCAGAAACAGGTATCATCACATTCAGAGGATCAATTTCTGTAGAAAACTTAAGCCAGCTTCTACCTACAGGACAGTCATGTTTAATCCTCGTTGCCCCGTCAAAGGTTAAAAGCGGAGAGTCAGAAATACACCTGATCTTTCCCTGGAAATCAAAGTGCGGACTAAGTTGGAAGCTGTCCATTATTGTTACTTCTCCCTGTCCGGCAGTTTTTCGGTCGGGATTTACATTTATTTGATTGAACTTAATTACCTGTGGTATTCCTGTTTCATCCAGGTAATCATAACTGGCTGCAGCTGAGTAATCGTACTTTCCTTTAATATCCACTGATGCGTCGTAAAATGTAAAATATTCATTTGTATAGGATGCAACGATTTTAGCCTCTTTAAGCGTTCTTATCAGTGCTCCGGGTTCAATTACGACCAATCCATCAACCGGGAATATCCGTGCATCAGCAACCTGGATATATGGGACGTCTGTTGCTTTAATAATGAAATTTTTATAATCATATACAGCTATTGGAGAGACAAAGCTCAGTGAATCCTGTTTCGGGTGAACAGAAATATATCTCGGCCCCTCAAGTCCATCCTCTCCTGCCACATTTGTAATTGGTTTATCAAGGCCCATGTGCAGTTGTTCTTCGTCTATCAGCCAGATAAAGAAATCAAGTTTACTGATAAACCTGTTTTCAGGAAATTCCACCTGGGTATAGCCTTCATTAGACCTGAATTCACCCTCCAGATTTTTAAAATCAATATGTGATCTGACATTTTCAGTGGAAAATGCCAATTTATTTATTTTTGTAGATAGTAGTTTAAAATCAGCTGTATCAGAAAATATCTGATCAGCCTTATAATTAAAGTTATCAGAAGAAAGGCTTGCGGAAACCATATTTATATTGCCTTTACCTGTCAATCCTCCCGGTTGAAGTAAAATATCTCCACTTTGTTTAATGGTATCAGCAAACATGGTAAATGGGATATCCTGTGTACTTGCAAAAAACTGATCCTGTTTTGTCAGCCATTTTATATTGTTATTTTTTGATCTGACCTGAGGGAATTCAGTCCCGATATATTGTTTATCAATGGTAAAATCACGACTTATGGTCATCAGGGAATCAGGGTGGAACAGAAAATTATCTGATAGTGTCAGGGAAGTCAGATATTCAAGTTTTCCACTCCCTCTTAGACCCCTGTTACTTAATTCAATATTCTGATAGAAAGTTCCTTTACCGTCATATACAGGAATTCCCAGGTCCGGGGCATTGTAACGAAATCCAAGTGAGTTATCGGGCATAAGTATCAAGGTCTGATCAAGAGGAGGCAGTATACCTCCTGAAATAAATTCTCCAGATAATCTCATTCCATTGCGAAGAAAATTATCAAGGCTATCCATCTTAAAAGGATCAACTTTGAAATATACATCATTTCTCTGGTAAACACCATTCTGGATCTCCGGTTCATCAAAGTAGACATAAGAATTTTCAAAGCTGTTGAAAACCGGATACTGAGGATAGCTTTTCAATCCCGATTTATTATTCGGATCGTCAATGAACAATTCTCCGGTAGCGTCTTCGAGGAGGTTATTGATCTTTTCGGCAATAAGACGACCTGTGTTATCAATTTCCCCTGTATTTACTGCCAATCCAATGGAATCAATATTTTGGAGGTTGATTTTAAAATTATCGTACTCAAAGAAAAAATTATTTCCATAAAAAGAGAAAAGCCCGGCATGAATTACTCCATTGAATTGAAAACTTTTATTTCTTTTCATTGTGATTTGATTCATGGAAGGCAGGAGAACCACATTTTGTGAATCACTGAGAAAAATGTTTGGGATCCCATTTATGGTCAGGTCATAATTATCGAGGTTCAGCAATGCATTTTCAAGAGGTGCCTGGGTTCTTGAGGAAAAAAGAATTACATCATAATCTGTTTTCCCTACACTTGCATCAAGAAAATAAAAAAGTTTAGGACGCAGTGTAACAATATCAGCTTCATCATCAAAAAATATGAATCCCAGACGGGATAATCTCATTAATTGTTGCCTTACCTGGTATAATTCCATACCCAGGTAACGTGCATAATTGGATACCGGAAACCGTTGATTCACAGACGCCCGGCCGAACTGCCAAAGAGCTACAAGAGGATTAATATTATCCATTCCCTGTAAGTCTTCAAATATCCTGTAATTAAAGAATGTATTTGACTCAAAACTTGCAACGCCAATTGCAGTGCCCGTCAGAGGTCTAAACCTGATTATCCGTTCATTTCTTTTCCAGTAAAACTCCTCAAAATTCATATCCACATCATGATATGTATTTGTATAAGGGCTAGCGGATGTATATGAACGTGATTTTGTGAATCTCAATTCGTTAAGGCTTTCATTGAATGAGAACTGGAGATCGGGATGATAAACAGAGTCGGTTTCAATATAGAGTGTCAATCTGACACCCGGGCTATTCACCCCATTGGAAGATATCAACAGTTGGTCAGCTTCAATTTTCATCCTGGGAAGACCATTATCAAATACATTCAGAACTGCAGGTTCATTAGTGGTGCCTGTTCCCAGCAATTTCCCCCCCTGCATTGAAAGTCCACCTATGTATTCAATATTATTAAAGAGGTCGGGAAGAAAAAATTTATTCTGGTATGAAAAGAATTTTGGATAGGTAGCTCTCTCAGGTTCCGGAATTACCATTACCTTATCTTCGAACCGCCCCCCCATGGGTTGATCGAAATACTTTTTATATGTAAATAGAACAGAATCAGCAGTATATTCAGATCTTTTCAGATCAATCTTAAAATTCCCCAACCGGGCATATACTTCATCTCTGCTTAATCCTGCTCTTTCCCATGTGATTATTCCACCTTTACCAAACCACATACTCGTTGTAATATCCAATTCACCTGATGTTTTAAAAATCATTATACTATCCCGCTTTGAGTAACAAACAAGATCAAAATCATCGAAAACCACCCTTGGATTTCCTTCTGCATAAGTGAAATGAAATTGCGGATCAATGCCTTTCCAGATATTTCCGGGTAAACTATAGAGTTCATTGTTTTTAATGAGATCCAGACTGGCTTTCAGAAACATATCTATCGTTTTAAGAGTAATGTTTCTATCAGTTAACAAATAATCCATTGTTTTCTGCCAATTCTCCCTTCCTATATCTTTTTCATTTAATTCATCTGAGTATAATATGGTCAACAATTCGAGGAATCTCACAAAATGAGGACTGGGTCTTGCATTTTTTCTTACAAGGAGAGTTGAGTTTGCAGCAAACATAGACATCTCTTCCCATGTAAAAGTACCACTTTGCCAATAGGAGATAAATTTATCAATAACGAGGGATTCCTCACTACTTATATAATTATTGGTATAATTTCGGATTTCCTGTACATACTGGACTGTATCTGCTGTAAATTGCCTGATTTGTTGTGTAAAGGCAACATAAGGAGACAGAATAAGCAAAAGAATTAAAAAAGGCTTCTTCATATTTACTAGGTAATGATTAAATAATTAATCATAATGAAGTCAAAAAAGAGTACAAATACCTTATTTAAAAGCTTTAACAATCTGCAGGAATTCATCAGCCTTTAAGGAAGCTCCCCCGATAAGTCCGCCATCAACATCAGGATTTGCAAATAGTTCAGCAGCATTTGATCCTTTGCAACTGCCTCCGTAAAGGACAGGTATTTCAGATGCAATAGCATCATGATACTTTTTGCTGATTTCCTTCCTGATAAATGAGTGCATTTCCTGGGCCTGAAAAGGAGTTGCATTAACTCCGGTACCAATAGCCCACACAGGTTCATAAGCAATGATTACCCCGGATAATTGTACAGGAGTGAGTTGAAAGATCCCATCAGCCAGCTGATTTGTCACTACCTCAAAATGTCTGCCGGCCTCACGTTCAGTTAATACTTCACCGATACAATAAATAGGTATTAAATTGTGTTCCAGTGCAAGATTGATCTTTTTTGCCAGGATGTTATCAGTCTCACCATAATAAGTCCTTCTTTCAGAGTGGCCGATAATTACATACTTTGCTCCCGTTGATTTTATCATTTCAACACTTACTTCACCTGTATAGGCTCCTTTAATTTCCGACGCACAGTTTTGTGCTGATAATCCAACAACTGTAAGTATTTTATTAATTTCGGCAAGATGTGTAAACGGAGGAGCAATTATCACATTCACTTCAGTTCTGGCCTCTTCAATCATTTTATTCACAGCTTTTGCGAGTTCGATTCCTTCTGTGAGATTTGTATTCATTTTCCAGTTACCCGCAACAATTTTTTTTCTCATACTTTTTAGTTTTAAATTTATTCAAAAATAATAAACCCTGATTATAATCCTTTAATATAGTTGTTTTTTTAATATTTACTTCCTTAATCTGGGATCAAGTATGGTATATAGGAAATCAACAATAATATTAACAATAACAAAGATTACTGCAATAGTGATCACCACACTCATTACAACGGGCAGATCATAAAAATTCAGTGCGTTAACAATCATATATCCCAGGCCTCGCCAACCGAAGATATATTCAACAAACACCACGCCGGCGAGCATACTGGCAAACCATCCGCTAATCGCTGTAATTACGGGATTAAGGGAATTTCTCAGAGCATGTACTGTTATAACACGTGAATAAGTAAGTCCCTTTGCAAAAGCAGTCCGTATGTAATCCTGATTTAATACATCAAGCAGTGAATTTCGAGATAACTGTACCACAACGGATAATGGTCTTATACCTAAAGTAAAAGCAGGTAATATCAGATTCCTGAGTTGTAAAGTAAGGTTACCATTAAAATCATTAATTTCATAAAGGTTTCCAGTAAGATTCAGGTTTGTTATATTACCCAGTTTGTAAGCGAACAGCCATGCAATAAGGATTGCTGCGAAGAAAGAAGGAAGTGCCATCCCAAAGGTTGAAAGGATAAGGATACTTCTGTCGTACCAGCTATCTTTTCTGACAGCCGCTATAATTCCTAAAAAATTTCCTGCTACAAATGCAAGCAGGATAGAACAGAATGCCAGGATTAAAGAATTTGGAAGTGCTTCCCTTATCATAGCTCCTGTTGTTCTCTGACTCTGAAATGAACGTCCCATATAGGGGAATTTAAGTACACATATCCATCCGGATTTAAATCTCAGTAATATATTCGTTTTTCCGTAGTTTTCTTCATTCAGAAAAAAAAATGATGATTCATTTAATTTATTGTGAACAGATACAGGTGAAAGATCATTAACATACCTGAGATACTGTAGATAAAGGGGTTTATCAAGTCCCAGTTCTTTTCTGATGATCTCAACATTTTTGAGATCAGCTCTCTGTCCGAGCATCATTTGTGCCGGATCACCGGGTAGGACATTAAACAGGAAGAAAATAACCGTAATTACTCCCAGAATTACGAGGAGTCCATAGGTTATCCGGCCTGTAAGCCTCATAAAGATCATTCTCATTGTCCTGATTTTCTTTTTTCAATGAAAACCCTCAGAAAAAGACTAAAAGTAAAGAAACCGAAAATAAATATATAAATAATTCTTTTTTCAAGCATGAGTCTCATGCAGGTATGATATGCAGGTAAAATAAGCTTTTCAGCATTTAAAGTTCCGGAGGGTGTGGTAAGAAAATCATGCAATTCAGAAGGAGATGGAATATTTTCATCCTTCACAATTTTCATTACATTACTGTTTCTTAACCATATAAGAGCTATCCCATTAACTGCTATATGCTGTATCATATTTTCATCCCCTGAGGTAAATATGATTGGTGATATGAACTTATCAGTAAAGGAAATCAGTTCTTCAGGGTTAAGTGTTGTAACGCAAAAAAATTGGAAACCTGAAGTATCAGATGCAGCTGCGCTTATCGAAAGATTATTGATCCTTGTAAGCAACTCATTATTAATCTTTTCCGGATCTTTTACCATAAACAGGAATACGTTTCCTTCACTGGAAGTTATTGCTCTTGAGATGTCAGTTCCTTCAACATTTATGGTTTTAAAATCACTTAAAGGAGATGTAAAACCTCTTCCTGTAATTTTACTTTCTGATCTAACAAACTGCCATTCAGGGGAGTCAGGAAAATTATCAATTGTGAATGATGAGATACTATCAGTCAGGATATTTTTGTAGAAAAGCAATGTTTCATAAACATCCGTGTCAGCTCCCGGAGGAGGAACATTGAGGTTGTTGAGGTCAGCACCTGGTGAGAACGGGTAATTATCAATAATTTCCCTGAAATCACTTCCTGTTAAGCCTAATTCGGGAAAGTCATTATAATGCCATTTACCCAGAATAGTACCGTTTTTAATAAGCACGAGACCGGGATTTGCCCGAACAATTGTTTTCAGGGTAATTTCATCTGCGTGATAAAATTCATATGAAAGATCCAGTTCTTTTTTAATTTCCCCGATTAACTGGTCGGATGAAGAAGTGATACAATAAAAACTTGCATCCCCGGATACTTTAGCAAATTTTGCATAATATTCTGCTTCAGACAATGCTTTTTTACTGGCTTCTGAAAGATCATGACTAATAAGAAGAAATGAGAATCCGGGATCATTAATAATGAAATCAGTTATATCAGTCCCATTCAGCGAGCTGATAAAGAAATCATGTATTGAAGGTTCAAAGCCTTTTTTAACCAGGATTGATTCGGCATCTACAAATGAATATGAAGATGAATCTGAAGGAAAATTATAGAGAGAAAAAATTTCTTCCTTACCGGATTGTTTATTTTTATATATAAGTCTTGTTTCATAGATATCAGGTTCCGCACCTGGAGGAATACTCATTTTATAAGGAATATCTGTACCTATACTATAAGGTCGGAAATCAACCAGAGGAAGATGAGAAAAGGAATAAACCGCAAATAAGATAAAACACAAAAAAGTAAAAGTTATTATAGTCCATTCTGTTAATTTGTTTGTGATTTCCCGATAGTTATTTCTTTGCAATAAAATCAGTACGACAAAAAACTGGATCACGATATTTTTCCAGAAAGTTTGCCAGTTTGTAAGGATCAGGGCATCGCCGAAACAGCCACAATCACTGACAGGGTTATATATTGCAAGAATAAAAGTAAGTATAGTAAAGAACGACATGAAAATCATGACCAGCCAGGAAAAAAATCGCATTCTGTAGGCCAGTAATAATGTAATGCCCATTGTAATTTCTACTGAAGACAAAAGAATGGAAAGCGGGAGTGCCAGAGGTTCCATGAATCCTGCCCCGAAAGCAGTGAAATAATCAACAAATTTATATGCGGATCCCAGGGGGTCAACTGCTTTTACAAAACCCGAAAAAACAAAAACTATTCCTACAATAATTCTGCTAATGATTCTGATATATTTCATCATTTCCAATGATAATTTACTCATAATAACAATCCATTGTTTTTATCAGTTATTTTTAATTTCAATACAGGAAAGAATCTTATTAAAAATTTCAACAGGGGAAAGAATCTCCATTTGTTGATTATAGCAAGCAAGAATTTTATAATTTTCATTTTCCTCCAGGGATAAATACACTTCCCTGACATTCTTCTGAAAGTTAAGATCAGCTTCATGAATATCATTCCTGCCATCAAGATAGATACGGTCATTTCCTTTCCTGTTATTTGTCAGTTGTTGTTGTGTGAAATGGAATGGCACATCAAGAAAAATGTTCAGATCGGGTACCGGAATGCAGTTATAACTATATTCAAGATTGATAATCCAGTTTTTCAGAGTATTTTTTTCCTTTTTATTGTTAAGTTTTGCACATTGAAAAGCAATATTTGAGTTCACGTATCTGTCGAGCAGAACAAAATATCCTGACTTAATCCATTCTCTTATTTGTATCTTTGCATCATTACGGTCGCCGGCATATAAAAGAGCTACCAGATAAGGATTTACTGATTGAATACTTCCAAATTCACCTCTTAAAAAACGGGCGATCAGCTCACCGTAAACAGGTGAGTCAGTACGTGGAAAATGAAGGTACTTATACCTTATTTTATTATTGGTCAGATATTCCTGTAATAATTTTATCTGGGTAGATTTTCCCGAACCGTCCAATCCTTCGATCACTACAAAATTCATAGAAAATATTAACTTTGTTAATAAAATGATTTTTTGTGAACAAACTGTGGAGTAAAGATAATTTTTTTTCCAGGAATTTCAGCATCAATATTAAGGGAAGGATATTAAGTTTTGATATTCCCAGAGTTATGGGTATTCTGAATGTTACCCCTGATTCTTTTTACGACGGGGGAAAATTAACATCCCGGGAATTGATAGCTGAAAAGATTGATTTATTAATAAGTGAAGGGGCTGATATTATTGATATAGGAGGTTATTCGACACGTCCGGGAGCCCCTGAGATTTCTGAAAAAGAGGAGTTGCAGAGACTTATTCCTGCAATGGAGATTATGAACAGGCAATATCCTGGTTTTGCGGTTTCTATTGATACTTTCCGGTCTGTTATTGCAGAGATAATGATAAAAGATTACGGTGCAGGTATCATTAATGATATAACAGGCGGGGATGGAGATAAAAAGATGATTGATATAATTGCAAAGCATAAAGTACCTTATATTGTTATGCACATACAAGGTACACCTCGGACTATGCAAATAAATCCTGTATACAATGATGTGATCAATGAATTACTTCTTTATTTTACAGAAAAAATATTTATTCTCAGACAACATGGAATTATAGACTATATTATTGATCCAGGGTTTGGATTTGGAAAAACACCCGATCATAACTATAAAATCCTTAATGAACTGGATTCATTTAAAATTATCGAAGCTCCCTTAATGGTTGGAATATCAAGAAAATCAATGATATATAAACATCTGGGTACAGATGCAGGACACTCATTAAATGGGACAACTGCCCTTCATATGGCAGCATTAATGAAGGGAGCGAATATTTTAAGGGTCCATGACGTCAAAGAAGCAGTTGAGACTATAAATCTCTTTGTAATGATGAATAAACAAGAGTAGTTGATAATTATTTATATCTATATTCTACAAAACTTAATATAATTTTGTAATGTATTGATAAAGAGCATTTAATTAATTTAAAGTTGCACATGTTATTAGTAATCAGTATTTTGCGCCTTTACGCCTCTGCGCTTTATTTTAATTTAACGAACTATTGTTTTTAAATAGTATTGAATAATTACGTTTTTTTACATTTGTAAATGCTAAATCAGGACTGATGGATACATTCTTCATACAGATAAGGATACTTGATGTAATTGATATACTTTTAGTTGCAATCATAATGTACCAGCTTTATATGCTGGTAAGGGGAACAGTAGCCCTGAACATTATCATAGGTATTATTTCCATATATATATTCTGGGGAATAGTAAAGATGCTGAAGATGGAATTATTAAGTTCCATTCTCGGGCAGATCATAGGTGTAGGTGTTATTGCCCTGATAATTGTTTTTCAGCAGGAAATACGAAGGTTCCTGCTTATTATCGGAACAAGATATATTTCACGAAACAGGATACGATTGGAAAATCTATTAAATGTTGATCTGTCTCCAAAACCTCCTTTAAGGATCAAATCAATAATTAAGGCAGTCATGGACTTCGCAAATACAAAGACAGGTGCATTGATAGTGATAAAGAGAAAATCAACCCTTGATATGTATTCACAGGCAAGTGATATTTTAGACGCAAATACTTCCAGCCGCTTATTAATAAGTATTTTTAATAAGCTGAGTCCTTTACACGATGGGGCTATCATTATTGAAAATGAAAAAGTTCATGCAGCAAGGGTTGTACTTCCGGTAAATGATAATCCGGACCTTCCACCTGAATATGGTCTGCGGCACCGTGCTGCCATAGCTATTACGGAACTTACAGATGCATTTGTGATCATAGTCTCTGAAGAAACCGGGCAGATATCTATTGCAGAAAGCGGGAAAATAATAAAAAATATATCCCAGAAAGATCTCATGGAAAGACTTGACAGTGAATTTCAATCAGTATAAAAAAGAAAATTAATAATACGATAAAAGAACATAATTTAAATTAATATTTTCGCATGAAACACTTCACAGTTAAACAACCCGAAGAATGCAAATACGCATGTATTGCTCTGGGAGAGATTATGTTACGTCTGGATCCGGGGGAAGGAAGGATTCGGACAACAAGAGAATTTAAAGTCTGGGAAGGAGGAGGAGAATACAATGTTGCCAGGGGCCTGAGGAAATGTTTTGGTTTACCTGCTGCAGTTGTTACTGCATTTGCAGATAATGATATAGGCAGGTTGATTGAGGATTTTATTATGCAGGGGGGAGTAGAGACCAAATTCATTAAGTGGGTACCATATGATGGAATTGGCAGGAATGTAAGAAATGGACTGAATTTTACTGAGAGAGGATTTGGTGTAAGAGGTGCGCTTGGAATTCCGGACAGGGGAAATACTGCAGCTTCCCAGTTAAAGGCCGGGGATATAAACTGGGATCAAATTTTCGGAAAAGACGGAGCTCAATGGTTTCACACAGGAGGAATATTTGCAGCTTTATCGGGTACAACTGCTGAAGTGATGGAAGAAGCAATGATTTCAGCAAAAAAATACGGGACCATAATTTCATATGATTTGAATTACAGGCCTTCATTATGGAAAACAATAGGCGGACAGGAAAAAGCCAGGGAAGTAAATCGCCGGTTAGCAAAGTATGTTGATGTGATGATTGGTAATGAAGAAGATTTTACAGCAAGTCTCGGATTTGAGATAGAAGGACAAGATGATAATATCTCTTATATTGATACAGAGGGTTATAAGAAAATGATTCAATTAGTGGTGAAAGAATTTCCAAATTTTAAAATCATTGCAACCACATTGCGTACAGTTAAAACTGCCACAATAAATTCCTGGGGTGCCATCTGCTGGGCAGATGGCAAATTTTATGAGTCAGCACAAAGGGAAGATCTTGAGATATTAGACAGAGTTGGTGGTGGGGATAGCTTTGCATCAGGTTTAATATATGGTTTACTTAAAACGGGTGATCCGCAAAAAGCAGTTGATTATGGTGCTGCACATGGAGCTCTTGCTATGACAACTCCGGGCGATACTTCCATGGCTACCCTGGCAGAAGTTGAAAAATTGATGAAAGGAGGATCAGCAAGGGTGGTCAGGTAATTTCTGATAAAATTTCCTTCTTTCCTTGTTAATGTATTAATAAGGTCACTTGTTTTTAAATAGAAAGCCTGCTTTTTTTTCTTCTCCTTTAAGAAGTTTTCTGATGTTTTTCAGATGTGTTATAATCAGAAGGACGGCAATCAACAAAGAAAATAGCTGAAGAGTTTTGTATGGACTCTTAAAGATAAATATTACCCAGAAAGGCATTGATAATCCAGCAACTATTGAACTTATTGACACATACTTCGAAACAAAAAGAGTTACCAGAAAAATTCCTGCTGCACATAATGTAGCTAACGGATGAAGGGCAAGGAGTACTCCGAACACAGTAGCTACTCCTTTTCCTCCTCTAAAACCTTCATATACCGGATAGATATGACCTATTATCGCTGCGATTCCCAACAGGATTTGCATATTTATGTGCATTACTGTTTCCGGCTCGTAAATTTTAAAGAAATATATTGTACGCACTGCAGCCCAGCCTTTGAAAATATCGAATAACAGCACCGGGATACCTGTTTTTACGCCCAATACCCTCATAACATTGGTTGCCCCGGCATTACCTGAACCATGTTCCCTGATATCAATTTTATAAAATATTCTTCCCGTCCATATTGAAGTAGGGATGGCTCCGATCAGGTACGCTAAAATAATGGGAAAAAATATAATAAGTTTTTCCTGCATCAGGTTTATTGGTGTAGAACTGGTCCTGCTCCCGAGGCAAGTTTCAGTGCAGCCTCAGAATCAGTGTATTTCTTAAAATTGTTGATGAATTTTTCTGCAAGTTTTAATGCTGATTCTTTCCATGCATCTTTATCCTTCCAGATATTTTGTGGATTTAATATATGGCTGTCAACACCCTGAACCTTTTTAGGGATATTCAATTTAAAAAAGGGTATTGTTTCATATTCTGTATTTTCCAGTGATCCATTTAAAATTGCATCAATTATTGCTCGTGTAGCAGGAATGTCAATTCGTTTCCCTACTCCGACTGGTCCTCCGATCCATCCTGTGTTCACCAGCCATGCCGATGATCCATGTTCTTTCATTTTTTTCGTCAATAATTCAGAATACACTGTAGGATCAAGAAGAAGGAATGCTGCTCCGAAACAGGCTGAAAATGAGGGTAAAGGCTCGGTTATTCCTCTTTCAGTTCCTGCCACTTTAGCAGTATATCCGCTGATAAAGTGATATTCTGTTTGTTCGGAAGTAAGTTTTGATACGGGGGGTAATACTCCGAAAGCATCTGCAGTAAGGAATATCACATTCTTTGCATGGCCCGCTTTGGATACTGGTTTTACAATATTATCTATATGATAAATAGGATATGAGACCCTGGTATTGTCAGTTTTTGAGCCATCCTTAAAATCTATTTCTCCATTATCTTTTACAACAACATTTTCCAGTAATGCATCTTTTTTAATAGCATGATAAATATCAGGTTCTTTTTGAGGATCGAGGTCAATAGTTTTTGCATAACAACCACCCTCGAAATTAAAAATACCTTCATCATCCCATCCATGTTCATCATCACCGATCAGAGCACGGTTAGGATCTGCAGATAATGTTGTTTTTCCTGTGCCTGACAATCCAAAGAAGATTGCTACATCTCCCTTTTTTCCTACATTCGCACTACAATGCATAGAAGCAATTCCTTTTAAAGGGAGATAATAATTCATAATGGAGAAAATTCCTTTTTTCATTTCCCCTCCATACCAGGAACCTCCAATGCACGCCATCTTTTCTCCTAAATTAAAAACTACAAAAACCTCACTGTGAAGATTATGTTTCTGCCAATCGGGATCGACAATTTTGGAAGCATTTAATACGACGAAATCAGGTTCAAAGTCTTCAAGTTCCTTCTCTGTGGGTCTTATAAACATATTTTTTACAAAATGAGCCTGCCATGCTACTTCTAAAATGAACCTGATTTTAATTCTTGAATCCGGGTTAGTACCTGCATATCCATCTTGTACATATAGTTTCTTGCCCGATAGCTGGTTGGTTGATAATTTTTTTAAATCACTCCATACTTCTTCAGAAACAGGTTTATTATCCGATGAGGTTCTTTGTTCATTTCTCCACCAGATATTATCTTCTGAGGATTTTTCTTTTACAATGAATTTATCTTTAGGTGATCTTCCAGTGAAAATCCCTGTATCTACTGCAACTGCACCAAGGTTTGTAACAAATCCACGCTCATAACCTTCTAGAGAAGAGTCTGTTTCATGTTTATACAACTCATCATATGATAAATTATAAAAAATCTCCTTTACATTTCTGATTCCATATTTTCCAAGATCAGGTTTCATGTGTACAAATTTATTTAAGTTTTTATATAGAAATTATTTCATAAAAAACAGCCTGTAAAGACTTCCTTTATTTAGTTCATAATTATTCTTTCATTTGCTACAATATGGAACAAACTTAAAATAATTAATAAAATTCGTTAAAAATAATAAAATTTGTAAGATCAAATATATAAATTATGTAATAATTGAAAGAAAAAAGTATTATTTTTTGATAATATTGTATATAAGAAATGCAAAAAGAAAAAGAGGCTGTCTTAAAAGCATAAATATATTTAACCCTGCCTGCCGCCTGCCTGTCGGCAGACAGTGCAGGCACGGCACAAAGAACACTAAAAACAACACTAAGTGCGTAAAGGTTTATCAATCAGGAATATATTCTTAGTGTACTTTGTGTAAACTTTATGTCCTTCGTGGTTAAAATAACTTATAAGACAGCCTCTTCAGTTTTGTCAGGTTTATGCTAATTGTTTAAAAGAGCTGCATGAGCTGCAGCAAGTCTTGCAATTGGCACTCTGAAAGGTGAACAACTCACATAGTTCATGCCAACTATATGGCAGAATTCTACTGAGCTTGGTTCTCCGCCATGTTCACCACATATACCAACTTTCAGATCAGGTTTTGAGCTCCGGCCTTTTTTTATTCCCAGATCAACCAGTTGTCCTACACCTTCCCTGTCAAGTACCTGGAAAGGATCGTTTTTCAGGATACCCTTGGCAATATAAATTGGGAGGAATGTACCGGCATCATCCCTGGAATATCCGAAAGTCATCTGAGTTAAGTCATTTGTCCCAAATGAAAAGAAATCCGCAAATTTTGCAATTTTATCAGCAACAAGAGTAGCTCTTGGGATTTCAATCATTGTCCCGACAAGGTAATTAATTCTTTGTCCTCTTTCTGTAAATACTTTTTCAGCAGTAGATTTTACTATATCTTCCTGTAATTTATATTCTATTTCAGTACCTGTCAGAGGGATCATGATTTCCGGAACAGCTGTTATACCTTTTGCTTTAAGATTAAGAGCTGCTTCGATAATTGCTCTTGCCTGCATTTCTGTTATTTCAGGGTATGTATTACCGAGGCGGCAGCCGCGATGTCCAAGCATTGGATTAAATTCATGAAGGCTCTCTACTTTGTTTTTAACTTGTTCCGGGGTTATGCCCATTTCTTTTGCCATTTCCTTTTGATTTGCTTCTTCATGAGGCACAAACTCATGTAGCGGAGGATCGAGCAATCTTACTGTAACAGGCAATCCGTTCATGGCCTCAAATATCCCTTCAAAATCTTCTCTTTGAATAGGTAAAAGTTTATCGAGGGCTTTTCTTCTTCCTGTTTCATCTGAAGCAAGGATCATTTCACGCATTGCTTTAATCCTATCGCCTTCAAAAAACATATGTTCTGTGCGGCAAAGGCCAATTCCAGTGGCTCCGAAATTCCTGGCAATTTTACTGTCTTTTGGGGTATCAGCATTTGTCCTTACTTTAATTCTTGCATATTTATCAGCCAATGTCATTAGTTCACCAAAATCGCCACTAAGTTCGGGGTCAATAGTTTTAATCTGGCCCTCATATACTTCTCCGGTTGAACCATTAAGGGATATCCATCCTCCTTCTTTTAAAGTTATTCCATCAGCAATCATTGTTCTGACCTTATAGTCAACCTTTATACTACCTGCGCCGGAAACACAGCATTTACCCATTCCTCTTGCCACAACTGCAGCATGGGATGTCATACCACCCCTGGCTGTCAGAATCCCTTGAGCAAGGTTCATCCCTTTGAGGTCTTCAGGGGAAGTTTCAATTCGCACCAGGACTACTTTTTCTCCTTTATTTACCCATTCTTCTACTTCGTCTGCAAAGAAAACGATCCTTCCTGTAGCAGCCCCGGGTGAAGCGGGAAGACCTTTTGCAAGTACCCTGGCAGCTTTAATGGCAGACTTATCAAATACAGGATGCAGAAGTTCATCCAGTTTACCAGGATCGCATCTCAACAAAGCAGTTTTTTCATCAATCATCCCTTCACGCAACATATCCATGGCTATTTTCACCATTGCAGCTCCTGTACGTTTCCCGTTACGTGTCTGAAGCATCCATAATTTATTATCCTGAATGGTAAATTCAATATCCTGCATATCTTTATAATGTGCTTCCAGTTTTTCCTGTATTGAATATAATTCTTTATATGCTTCAGGTAATGATTCTTCCAGCGAAGGATATTTATTTCTTCTTTCTTCTTCAGATATTTTTGCAAGAGCAGCCCAACGAAGTGAGCCTTCTTTAGTTATCTGCTGTGGTGTTCTGATCCCGGCGACAACGTCTTCTCCCTGGGCATCAATAAGATATTCTCCATTAAAAATATTTTCACCGGTACCTGCATCTCGTGTGAAAGCAACACCGGTACCGGAACTTTTGCCCATATTTCCAAAAACCATGGCCTGCACATTAACCGCAGTACCCCAATCGGACGGGATATTATTGATTTTACGGTAATAATCAGCCCTTGGATTGTCCCAGCTTTCAAATACAGCAACTACAGCTCCCCATAATTGTTCCCATGGATCGGCAGGAAAATCTTTTCCTGTGCTTTCCTTAACAATTTTCTTAAACCTTTTTACTAACTCTTTAAAATCATCAGCTGTTAATTCGGAATCAGAAACAACTCCTTTTTCCTCTTTAAGTTCATGAATAATAACCTCAAAAGGATCTTCATCTTCTTTTGATTCCGGCTTCATACCTAATACCACATCACCATACATCTGAACAAAACGGCGATATGAGTCCCATGCAAATCTGAAATTTCCTGTTTTTTTGATTAATCCCTGAACAGCATCATCATTCATACCAAGATTCAGTATAGTATCCATCATCCCGGGCATCGATGCTCTTGCACCTGATCTTACTGATACCAAGCATGGATTTTCGTTACTGCCAAATTTCGTACCCATTATTTCTTCCACATTTCTTACTGCACTTATCACTTCGTCTTTTATAAGTTCAACCACTTTATCTTTTCCAAATTTGTTATATTCAGCACATACTTCAGTTGTAATGGTAAATCCAGGAGGTACAGGGATACCGATGAGATTCATTTCAGCAAGGTTAGCTCCTTTGCCACCTAGCAGATTCTTCATATCTGCCTTACCTTCGGCCTTTTTATTACCAAATGTGTAAACACGTTTAACTTGTGACATTTTCGTTTCCTTTCTTTTGTTATGTATTTATAAATTAATAATTTAACTAAAACTAACCGAAAAAATAAAGATACAAATGTATTGAAAAAAAATCAATTTGGTTCTATATAAAGCGAAAACGTGATCTTAACAGTGAATGGGAAAGGGAAGAGATGAAAAGGGAGAGATGAGAAGGGAGAGATGAGAAAACGAGTAGAGATACACCATGGTGTGTCTTGAGTATGTGCAGTAGGGACAGGACAGGGCATGCCCTGTCTCGTCCTGAAATAGAGTTACAAATAATGTAAACATTTTTTAGGACGATACAATGAGAGTATGAGAGTATGAGTAGGGATAGGGTATGCCCTGTCTTTCAAGGGTTTCATGGATGACGTGAACGGGGATGATATGTAGTAATGGTTTCTTTCAGAAACTCCCTGTCGAGATGGGTATAAATTTCAGTAGTGAGAATTGATTCATGTCCAAGCATTTCCTGCACAGCACGCAGATCTGCCCCACCCTCAACAAGGTGTGTGGCGAAAGAATGTCTGAATGTATGTGGACTGACTTTCTTTGGAATACCAGATTTTTCCGCCAGTTGTTTAATTATCAAAAAAATCATGATCCTGGTAAGTTTTTTACCCCTTCTGTTAAGAAACACGATATCACGACTGGCTTTGTCAATAACTGGTAAAGCATTTCTGTCAGGTAAATAATGTTTTATTTGCGTTATTGCCTTCTTTCCAATCGGCACCAGTCGTTCCTTATTTCCTTTCCCGATAACCCTTATAAATTCTTTTTCAAGGTATAAACATGATAATTTCAGGTTTATAAGTTCTGATACTCTCAATCCGCATCCATAAAGAACTTCAAGGATAGCTTTATTACGATGACCTTCAGGTTTACTTAAATCTATGATCGAAATTATTTTATCTATCTCTTCCACTGAAAGCACATCCGGTAATTTCCTGCCAACTTTTGGTGATTCAATAAGAAGAGTGGGATCTTCCTGTATTCTGTCCTCCAGTGCAAGAAATTTATAAAATGCTTTTATACCGGAAATAACTCTTGCTTGTGTCCGTTCACTCATACCCAACTCATTGATCCATTTTATGAAATCTTTAATATGCAGGGCTTTTATTTCAGCCGGTTCAACAGATAACTTTCTGTATTCAAGATATTGAATGAATTTACCTATATCTGAAGTATATGCTTCAACTGAATTTTCTGATAAGGATTTCTCCAATCTCAGAAAATGACTGAAATCTTTCTGATCATCTATCCAGGTCATATTACTCTAATTAAAGTTAAAAAACTTCAAATATCAGCCCTTTAATATATTATCATAAACAAAATAAATTGACATCCAATATAAAATTTATACGCAAATAGATTCAAAGAGTTGTGATTGATAAAAAATATTTTGAATTTTGATGCCGGCAGTTTCAGGCTGTTGATTTATGAATGAACATTATTTTTATAAACAGGCATGAACCTTAAACCACATGAATATACTTATAGCTAACACAGGACTGATCCCGGTTAAAAATTATGGAGGGACCGAGAGAGTTATCTGGGCTCTTGGTAAAGAACTGGTTAAAAAAGGACATAATATTACCTACCTGGTTAAAAAGGGTTCATATTGCGATTTTGCCCATGTTATATATATTAATCCATCAATACCAGTTTCAGAACAAATTCCTGAAAATACAGATATAGTACATTTTCATTTCCCATTGAAAGAAGAAATAAAATATCCTTATGTTATTACGATTCACGGAAATTATAATGATTACAGGGAATTTGACAGGAATACTGTATTTGTTTCCCGTAATCATGCATCCCGGTATGGCTCTGATTCTTTTGTTTACAATGGATTGGACTGGAGCAATTATGGAAAGCCTGATCTGACTAAAAAGAGAGATTATTTTCATTTTTTGGGAAATGCATCATGGAGACTTAAAAATGTAAAAGGAGCAATTAAAATCATTCAGCATGCAAAGAATGAAAAATTAAAGGTTATTGGAGGCTATAGATTAAATTTTAAAATGGGATTCAGATTTACTGTAAATCCTAAAGTCTCATTCCATGGTATGGTTGACGATGCAAAAAAGAATAATTTATTGCAATCTTCCAAAGGTATGATCTTCCCGGTGAGATGGCATGAGCCTTTTGGATTATCAATAATTGAAAGCTTATATTTTGGCTGCCCTGTTTTCGGAACTCCATATGGTTCTCTTCCTGAAATTGTAAGTAAAGAGACAGGTTTTTTATCTGCCAGATCTGATGAAATCGCATTGGAACTGAAAAATGTTAATCTTTATTCCCGAAAAACCTGTCATAATTATGCTGCAGATATTTTTAACTCTCAAAGAATGGCTGAGAACTACCTGGATAAGTATATAAAAATATTAAACGGGGATGTTTTAAATAAGGAAAATCCGAAGCTGAAAGAAATGCAAAGAGAAAAGTTCTTAAAATGGAGTTAGAGATGAACCAGGATTGTGGGGCTTCATGCATAGTGGTTCTGTTGGAACTTATAAAATTTCAAGTAAATAAACTGTAATTTTATGACTATAAAATCACTCTCTCAAAAATACGTCATCCATCTTTCTTTTAATGGGAGTAATTTTTATGGATGGCAGGTACAGCAACGATCAGTGTCAGTACAACAGTTATTGAATAATGCTTTAAATATTCTGCTTAAGGAAGACATACAAACTACCGGAGCCGGACGTACGGATAAAGGAGTTCATGCTTCCTATTTTATCGCCCATTTTGAATCTGTTTCAGATTTACCCGTTACGGACAGTAATTTCATTTTCAGACTAAACAGAATCCTGCCAAATGACATCTGTATTCATAATATTGTAAAAGTGCGGGATGATTTTCACGCAAGATACAGCGCTATTAAGCGAACATATCACTACCTTATTTCCAGGAAAAAAACATGCTTTTTCAATGGATTATCTCTTCATATTTATGGAAAACTTGATATCCAGAGTATGAAAACAGCTGCCGGTATGCTGTCTCAATACATTGACTTTACCAGTTTTTCAAGGTTGCATGGAAATGCAAAAACAAATAATTGTAAGATATTTGAATCAGAATGGTATGAAGAAAATGAATTTTTAATCTTCAGAATTTGTGCAGACAGGTTTTTAAGGAATATGGTAAGAGCACTTGCAGGAACCATGCTGGATATAGGTAAGGGTAAAATTGATGTCAATGACTTCAAAAAGATAATTGAAATAAAAAATCGCTCTGCGGCAGGTAAATCAGCTGATGCAAAAGGTCTTTTTCTAACAGGTATTGTATATCCGGAGGAATTTGGTATTCCTGAACCTATAAATAAGTTTCCTGAATTTTTATTTATGAGTTCACTCCGAAAAGTCGAAATTGATTTATAAAGCTTGTACCCCCCAGCCCCCTAAAGGGGGAGAGCCTATAAATCAACTACTTGCAAAAAGTCCCCCTTCCTTGCTCTGCCGTAGCGGCTACGCAGAGGCGAGGGGGGATTCCTGCCTGTCGGCAGACAGGTAGGGGGAAATGACTTTTCGGAGTAGGCTCATTTATTTAAGTTACAATAAATAATTTACGGGTGCTTAATTTTCACCTTACATAAGAACATTTTTTATAAATAATTGGTTTCCCGGAACTTTTACATATACTATTTCTTTCTATGAATGTCGGTGGCTGAAAGCTTTACTTTTTCTTTGTTTTTAACAGTTGGATATTCTTCCGGGTTATTCCATATTTTCCATGATTGTTCAGCCTGGCGGTAAAGCATATCAAGACCGTTTTTTATCACTGCACCTCTCTTTTTGCCCTCACGAAGGAAAACAGTTTCGGGAGGATTATATACAAGGTCAAAAAGAATGTGATATTCTGAAATACATTCATACGGTATATCAGGAAAGGTATTAATTTCAGGGAAAGTACCCAATGGAGTTGTATTGATGATCAACCGATGAGTCTTCATTATGATATTATCAATATCTTTATAATGTAAATATTCCGGGTTCTCTTTTCTGCTAACCAACTTATATTCTATTCCTAATTCTCTTAGTACATATATTACAGCTTTGGAGGATCCCCCGGTACCAAGGATCAGTGCATGTTTGATATCAGGATTGATGAGGCCAAGTAGTGATTCTCTGAACCCGTCAACATCGGTGTTATATCCAAACATAAAAATATTATTTCTTTGTCTTGCTACACGAACTGTATTCACTGCTCCGACTGCAATAGCATCATTACTGATTTCTGAAAGGAATGGAATTATTTTTTCCTTATATGGAATAGTAACATTAAAGCCCTGAAGATCAATATTTTTACCAATAACGTCAGTTACTTTTTCGATATTTTCTATAGGAAAATTCAGATATGCATGATCATCCATTTTTTCCCTTTTAAATTTTTCAGTAAAATAGCCTTTTGAAAAGGAATGATGCAATGGAAAACCAATGAGTCCGTATAATTTCATTTTTTCACAGTTTTGCTTAAAAACTCAATAAGTACGATAATTCCAATTCCGGTAAGGGCGAATAGCAAAGCGGGGACAAATGCGTATGCTGGATCAGAGGGGACAGGAAGTATATTAACTTCGGAAAGAGGATGGTTTACCCCATTACTGTTGAAATAAGTTGCAGTTACATGTTTCCATGGCCATATTTTATTCAGGGATCCGATCATAAATCCAGCTAACAGAATAATTGTAATATTATGAAATTTTTTTAATAACCATGACAGAAGATTTGAAAAACTAATAATACCGATTATGGCTCCTATGATGAATATGAGCAGGATGTCTATCTTAAACTGATTTACTGCGTTCAGAATAAACTGGTATTTACCTAAGAGTAAAAGAATAAAGCTACCCGAGATTCCGGGAAGGATCATTGCACATATAGCAATTGCGCCGGAAATAAATATAAACCAATACGCATCAGAAGTTTCAGCGGGAGAAACTGATGTAATAATAAAAGCAATCACAATACCTGTCAGGAGGAAAATTATGTTCAACCAGTTAATTTTTAAGTAATCCCTTAGAATAAAAACAGAAGAAGCGATTATTAATCCGAAGAAGAAGGACCAGATATAAACAGGAAAATTAATTAAAAGATATTCAATTAGATGAGAAAGGGTAAAGACACTTGTTAAAATTCCTGTAACAACAAAAAAAAGAAAATTCCCGTTTATTTGTTTCCAGAATTCTTTTATCCGGAAGGAAAAAAGCAGTTTCAGGGCAATCAGGTTAATTGATTTGATGGAATGTACTAATTCTTCATAGATTCCGGTAATGAAAGCAATAGTACCTCCGGATACTCCAGGGATAACATCGGCAGCCCCCATTCCAATGCCTTTTAATAATAGGCTGGCATAATCACTGAATTTCCTCATAATTTCCGTTCAAGGAATTTATCGGGCATTGAATTAAAAAAAGTGTCGCCTCTAAGTCCCATTCTTAATGCTTCCAATGCAACTACTTCATTTGAAGCAATATTACCAAGGTTAACGTTAGCACCCAATAAAGTGATAAAATAAACCTGTTGATTTTTATTCGGGGCTTCCCATATTATTTTTTCCGGATTGATATTATCTGTAATGTCAGAAATAAGGTTTTTATTGACAGATCCGTCAGGGTTGTATATTCCGATTGTACCGCTTTCACGTGCTTCAGCTATGACTTTCCATGACCCGCTATTCAGCTCATTTTCCATATGGTTTACCCACTCCGGTGATGTAAGTTCTATTCCCTTTATTTTGTATCCAACTTCTGAGACAACGGTAAATTCTTTACTTAGTTTCGATATGATGTTTAGTTTTTCCTCATGCTCCATTCGTATTGTTCCATCAGAAATCTCAATATACTCCAGTCCGTATTTAGTCACGAACCTCCTGTATTCATCAATCATTCCCCTGACAAAAAACAATTCAAACAAAGTACCTCCAAAGTAAGGTTTTAATCCTGCTGATTTATATAACTTCACTTTTTCATCAAGATTATTGGTAATCAATGCTGTGCCAAAGCCAAATTTCACAAGGTCAGTAAAGGTAGCAGATGAATCAATAAAAGCATCTGCTTCTTTCAGAGACAAACCTTTATCCATCATCATGGTCAGACCATATTGCCTGGGAGAGCTTGTCCTGTCCGGCAGAAAGGGTATATTAAAGTTCATGATAATTAATTGTTTTTTAAAAGGTTACTGATCCTGATATCGTTTTTCCCTTCAGGATATAAAAGAAAAAACTCATCCAGTTCCTTTTCATCTGCAGCAAGGGCTTTTTCAATAAAAGCAAGACCGGTGACAGGATCATTCAGATTAAAGTAAGTAGCAGCAATATAATATAGGATACGGGGAACATTAAAATTATGCCGGTATGCTTCCCGAAGGATTGTTAACGCCTTTTTATAGTCTTTATTTTTATAGTATAGCGTGGCCCATTTTATCCATGCTTCAGAATCGTTTTTACTAAGCTTTGTAGTCTGCCTGAAACAATTAACAGCTTCCTTTGTAAGGTTAAGTGTATCATAAATTTCCGCTAAAGTGAACCAGAATTCAGGATTAAGGTTATCAAATTCAATTGCCTTCAGGATATATACTATTGCTTCTTCATAACGTTGCAGGTACATATAACTGATCCCTGTGCCAAACCATCCTTCAGGGTTAGTATTATCAATTTCGATAACCTTTTTATATGAATTCAGCGCATTATCAAAATCACTCATATCTTCATAGCATTCAGCCAGGTAACACCATGCCTGAAAATGATCAGGTTCCAACTCAAGAAACTCTTTATAAACCGTTATTGCTTTTGAAAAATTACTATCTTCGGCATAAATATTTGCTTTATTGAAATAAGCTGAAGCATAGGAAGGATTTAATGTAATGGCATAATCATATGCTTGTAATGCTTCCTGGTTTTCCTTAATTTTATATAATACAATACCCAGATTAAACCAAACATTATCAGAGAAAGGATCTTCATCAAGATAAAGATTGTAAAACCGAAGGCTTTGCTGATAATTGTGCAACTTTTCGTAGAAATACCCGAGATCATATAAAACAGCCAGGTTATCAGGTTCAAGCTCCCATGCATTCAAAAGGTATTTAACTGCAAGGCCGTAATGACGGGTATTCTCAAATGTCAGAGAAATATTGAGAAGAATATCAATTTTATCATCTTCAGATAATTCAACTGCCTGATCATACAATTTCTCAGCTTCCCTTGTTCTTCCCATATTGGCAAGTGCAGTGCCTTTTAATAACATAACTTCCGGATTTTCTTCTTCCCAGGAAGGTAATTTATTGATAAGGTCCAAAGCTTGTTGTGGTTTACCATTTTCAATATAAATATGAACAACCTTAATAAGAATATCCGGTGAATTGGGATGCTGCGATTTGGCTATTTCAGCAGCTTCATAAGCTTTATTGAATAACCTGAGATCAAGATAATAATCTATAATAATTTCAAATTCTTCCACATCGAAAAAGCTATTATGACTCTTTCTTACCATATCCTCATATCTTTCAATAACTTGCTGAAATTCATTAAATTCCATCATGCGTTCTCTTTCCGTATCCATTTTTTATCATTATCATTCCTCAAAATTAGAAATATTTTAATTAGAATAGTTTCAAGTATTAAATTTTTATGAAAATTGATCAAAAAGATCCTTAAGTCAGTAAATCTGTTCCGGGGATAGAATTTATTCCCGGTGTGGACTTAATCTTTAATTCCACCTATTCATTTAATTGTTGAATACATACATTTTATCTATTTTTGCCCTTGTTTAAAATATCAAATTATGTTTGAGAACCTGAGTGACCGGCTGGAAAAGTCGTTTAAGCTGCTGAAAGGCGAAGGCAGAATATCTGAAATCAATATTGCGGAAACTCTTAAGGATGTCAGAAGGGCGTTACTGGATGCGGATGTTAATTTCCGAATATCAAAAAATTTCACTGATAATATCAAGAATAAGGCTATAGGCATGAATGTATTAAATTCTGTTAAGCCAGGACAGATGCTCATAAAAATAGTTCATGATGAACTGATTGCTCTTATGGGAGGAGCAAGTGCAGATATTAATCTTAAGGGAAATCCAGCTGTTATTCTGATTTCAGGTCTTCAGGGTTCGGGGAAAACGACATTTTCAGGAAAACTAGCTAAATACCTGAAAAGTAAAAAGAGTAAGAATCCCATTTTGGTTGCAGGAGATGTTTACAGACCTGCAGCTATTGAACAATTGAAAATTCTTGGTGAACAAATAGCAATTCCAGTATTTACAGAGGAAAACAATCTCAATCCGGTAAAAATTTCCATGGAAGCTGTAAAGCATGCCAGGAATATGGGGTATGACACTGTGATTATTGATACAGCTGGTCGGCTGGCAGTGGACGAAGAGATGATGAATGAGATCTCCTCTATTAAGGAAACTGTGCATCCCCATGAAATATTATTTGTAGTGGACTCTATGACAGGGCAGGATGCAGTTAACACAGCCCGTACCTTTAACGAAAGACTGGATTTCGATGGAGTTGTATTAACCAAACTTGATGGTGATACTCGTGGAGGAGCTGCATTATCAATTAAAGCCGAAGTAAATAAACCAATTAAATTTATAGGGACAGGTGAGAAACTTGACGCAATTGATATATTTTATCCTGAAAGGATGGCTGACAGAATACTGGGAATGGGAGATATTGTTTCCCTTGTGGAGAAAGCACAGGAGCAATTTGATGTGGAGGAGGCCAGACAACTGCAGAAGAAAATAGCTAAAAATCAATTTAATTTTAATGATTTCCTTTCACAAATACAGCAAATCAAAAAAATGGGGAATATTAAAGATCTTGCAGGCATGATACCCGGTGTAGGAAAAGCTATACGAAATATGGATATTGATGATAATGCATTTAAAGGAATTGAAGCAATAATATATTCCATGACCCCGACGGAGAGGGAGAATCCGGGAGTTCTTAATGGGTCAAGAAGGAAAAGAATTGCTGATGGTAGCGGAACTTCTATCCAGGAAGTAAACAAGTTGTTAAAGCAGTTTGAGGAAACAAGGAAAGTCATGAAAATGGTTAGTAACAAAGGGGGGAACCTTCCCAGAATGTCCGGGAATCCGATGATGAGATAGCATGAGGAGATGTTATGATAATAGACCATGGACCATAGTAACATCGTTGACGAAAACAGGATTAGGGATAAACAAGGGTATTGAAACAATATCTTATGATTATTTGGGTAAATTAGTAGGGACGCACGGCTGTGCGTCCAAATACACAGAAACACGGTTATGCATCCAAATATGCAAGGAACGCACAACAGCGCATTCTGATAATATGTAAATAATTTAAAATAATATACGGAGGAAATGACACAAATAATTGATGGTAAGTTAGTTGCATCTGAAATTAAAAAAGAGATTGCTTCAGAAGTCGATAAATTAATCCGCCTTGGCCATAAACGACCGCATTTAGCTGCTATACTTGTAGGACATGACGGCGCAAGTGAAACGTATGTCAATCACAAGATCAAAGATTGTGAAGAAGTGGGATTTATTTCTACCCTGGCCCGTTTTGAGGATGATGTAAAAGAAGAAGAAGTTATCTCAAAAGTAATTGAATTTAATAACAACCGTGATATTGATGGATTCATAGTCCAATTACCTCTTCCTGCGCATATTTCAGAACAGAAAGTAATTGAAACTATAAGCTATCTCAAGGATGTTGATGGTTTTCACCCGGTAAACCTGGGAAGAATGGTAATAGGCCTGCCTTGTTATTTATCGGCAACACCAGCTGGTGTTCTTGATTTAATAAAATGGTACCAGATCGAAACAAAAGGTAAACATTGTGTAATAATAGGAAGAAGTAATATTGTAGGAAAACCGCTTAGTATTCTTCTTGGTCAGAAGACATATCCCGGTGATTGTACTGTAAGTCTTTGTCATAGCCGGACTCAGAATCTTTCTGAGATGGCAGCTTCAGCTGATATACTTGTTGCAGCAATGGGAATGCCCGAATTTGTGACCAGGGATATGGTGAAGGAAGGAGCAGTGGTGATAGATGTAGGAACAACCCGTGTTGTATCAAATGAAACCAAATCTGGCTATAAACTTAAAGGAGATGTAAAATTTGATGAAGTAGCTGATAAATGTAGTTTCATTACCCCCGTTCCAGGAGGAGTTGGTCCAATGACAAGGGTTTCATTATTAAAGAATACATTAAAAGCTGCCAAAAAAGATATCTTCAGATAATCTGAATCATCCAATGGTTTTTTTGCACCTGTGCTTTTACACTTGTCCCATAATTAGTCATATTACTATATTAACACTTTCGTTTTGTTTTTTTTTATTTCTAATTATTTCTATTTTTGGATTTTTTAAAAAGTAACATACTCTATGATTAAGTTTTTAAAACCTCCTGCCCACAAGGAAATACTCCCTGCGGAAAAGATTGATCCGGAATATAAAAGGCTACGTTTGCAGGTATTTATGGGCATATTTATTGGGTATGCAGGTTATTACCTGGTGCGTAAAAATTTTTCCCTTATTATGCCAGATCTGTTAAATCTTGGATTTAACAAAGCTGAACTGGGGCTTGCTCTTTCTGCCGTTTCCATTGCATATGGTATCAGCAAATTTTTAATGGGAAGTTTATCTGACAGGAGTAATGCCAGAATATTTATTACCCTGGGATTGATCCTCTCAGCTATCCTGGTTATTTTATTCGGAACTATACCTTATCTGACTTCCACCGTTGCTGTAATGTTTGCTGTACTTTTCCTCAACGGATGGTTTCAGGGAATGGGTTGGCCTGCTTGTGGAAGGACAATGGTACATTGGTTTTCTACTACAGAAAGAGGAACAAAGATGTCTATATGGAATGTTGCGCATAATATAGGTGGTGGTTTAATTGGTCCTCTTGCCATACTTGGTGTAGCAATTTTCGGTGACTGGCAGAGCAAACTATATTTTCCTGGGATGGTTGCCTGTATGGTTGCTGTAATTGCATATATTCTTGTAAGGGACACACCCCAGTCATGCGGATTACCTAATATAGAGATATATAAAAATGATTTTCCAAAAAGTTATGATAAAAGTCATGAGCAGGAATTAACTGCAAAACAGATATTTTTTGAACATGTTCTGCCCAACAGGTTATTATGGCTGATAGCCTTTGCAAATGCTTTTATTTACCTTATCCGTTATGGTGTTTTAGACTGGGCACCGACTTATCTTGAGGAGGTGAAAGGATTTTCATTAAAAGAAACAGGATGGTCATATTTTGCTTATGAGTATGCTGGTATTTTAGGTACACTATTATGTGGATGGATTTCAGATAAATTATTTGAAGGGAGAAGAGCTCCTGCGATAATTATTTATATGTTGCTGGTGACTGTTGCAATTTTTGTATATTGGAGTAATCCGCCAGGGCATATTTTAATTGATAATATTGCATTAATTTCGATCGGTTTCTTAATATATGGTCCAGTAATGCTTATTGGTGTTCAGGCATTAGATATGGTGCCAAAGAAAGCTGCCGGAACAGCAGCAGGACTTACCGGGCTTTTTGGATATCTGGGCGGAGCGCTGTTTGCTAATGTTGCATTCGGGTTTATAGTTGAGCATTTAGGATGGAATGCAGGTTTTATGGTACTTATAAGTTCCTGCTTTCTAGCAATAATTTTTACGGCATTTACCTGGAAAAGAGAGAAAGAACTTAAACATCATCAAAATAATCATTAATTTACTACATCCGCTCAGGTACTTCAATACCCAGTAAATACATCCCTTTTTCAATTACCTTACCACAGGTTTCGGATAACAATAGTCTGAAATCCCTGAGATCATTATTCTCAGCCTGAAGAATGGAATAATCGTGATAAAACTGATTATATTCCTTTGCTATCTCGTATATATGATTTGCAATGAGTGAAGGATTTAATGTTTCGGCTGAACCGGAAATGACAGAGGGGAACTCATATATCAATCTGAGAAGAACAATCTCTTTTTCATTTAAATCAACATGAGGTAATGATCTGAAGTTTATTCCTTCAGCTTTTCTGAGAATTGATTTGATCCTGGCATAGGTATATTGGATAAAAGGACCTGTATTGCCGTTAAAATCTATTGATTCTTCAGGATCAAATACCATATTTTTTTTCGGATCAACCTTCAGAATGAAGTATTTCAATGCAGCTAGTCCAATCTGGCGATAAATTTTTTCTTTTTCTTCGGGATTATAATCTCCTAATTTTCCCAATTCATTGGCCATCTGGCGGGCTTTTTCAATCATTTCACCAATAATGTCATCTGCGTCTACAACAGTACCCTCTCTTGATTTCATTTTACCGTCGGGGAGTTCAACCATTCCGTAAGATAAATGATAAAGTTTATCGGCCCATGTGAATCCTATCTTTTTTAGAGCAAGTGTAAGAGCCTGAAAATGATAATTCTGCTCATTTCCAACCACATAAATATGATAATCAATGTCAAATTCCGTAAAGCGTTGATGAGCAGTACCAATATCCTGAGTCATATATACTGAGGTTCCATCTGAGCGAAGAAGTAATTTGTGATCAAGACCTTCAGAAGTTAAATCAATCCAAACAGAGCCATCATCTTTACGATACAGATATCCTTGTGCGAGTCCTTTCAAAACAATGTCTTTTCCTAAAGTGAAGGTTTCAGATTCATAATAAGTTTTATCGAAAGAAACTCCAAGCTGACGATACGTTTCTTCAAATCCATGGTATACCCAGGAATTCATCATATTCCACAAAGCCAGGACTTCAGAATCCCCTCTCTCCCACTGTCTCAGCATCTCCCTTGCCTCCTCCATCAGAACTGATCTGGCCTCTGCTTCAGTTTTATTAAGTCCGGTTGATACAAGTTGGTTCACTTCTTTTTTATATTCTGTATCAAATTTAACGTAATAATCTCCCACCAGGTGATCCCCTTTTTCTCCTGCACTTTCAGGAGTTTCTCCATTACCCCATTTTTTCCATGCCAGCATAGATTTGCAAATATGAATACCCCGGTCATTAACGAGATTAACACGACTGACTGTTTTCCCGGTTTCCTCAATTATTCTTGAAATAGAGAAGCCTATCAGGTTATTTCTGATATGACCCAGGTGCAGCGGTTTATTGGTATTAGGTGATGAAAACTCCACCATTATATGTGATGCCTCCCCTGGTTTTTGAATTAAATTACCGATAGGTACCAAAAATAAGAAGTGTTGCCAGAATTCCTGGCTTAACTCAAGATTCAAAAATCCCTTTATAACACTATAATTCTTTATTTCCTTATTATTATCGAGAAGGTATTTCCCAATTTTGGTTCCAGTTTCCTCAGCAGATGTATGTGTAAGTTTCAATAACGGAAACACAACTAGTGTGAAATCTCCCTTAAATTCCTTTTTAGTTTTCTGTACCTGTATGAGTGAAGTATCAACGTCAGATTTAAAAATAGTCTTTATTGCATCAGCAACTCCTGCTATAATAACAGATTCAATATTCAACATTAGAATGAATTATTATTTATTTTGAAATGCAAAGATATATAAAAACAAAAGTGTCACCATTTCTGATGACACTTTAATCTAACTAACCCTAAAACTACCTATGAAAAAAAACTAACTAAAACTAACTATGAAAAACCTACTAACTAAAACTAACTATGAAAAACTACTATGTTTTTTAAAACAAATCTTGTGCCAGAATTAAAAATTTCAAATAAATTCTTTAATAATTTAAACGTAATTTGCTCAGAAATGTTTCAATTTTTAAAATCAATTTTTGATGAACCTTGCATTTCTTTGTAAACACTGATACTTCCGGAAATTATTTTTTTTAACTATTCAAATATATTTTTTATTATTATGCTACCGGTTTAATATTAGAGTAACAAAAAAAACAAAAAACAGTATGAATGAAATAATAAATTCCTTTACAATTACTTGCACAAACATTATTCCAAAAATGAATTAAATGCAAATTATGTTCAGGATTTAACATTTTTTTACATGCAGCTCCTGTCACATGTCTTTCAGAATTCTGAAGACAATATTGAACATCTTATAAAACTGAGGAAAGGGAATAAAAAGGTTAAAAACAATAATGCTCAATCATTATCCTGCTGATGATCACGTATAAGGATGGCAAAAATAAATACAATAACAGCAGAAGCTGCGAGAATTACCATCATTGATTTAAACATTTTACTCAACAGGTTTTCCAGGTCGATGATGTCCCATATTCCAAGGATAGCAATTATTGCAAAAATCAACACCAGCCCTGAAAGAAAATAAGCGATAACTTTTTTTACTGGATTCATGGTAGGTAAAAATTAAATTTTATAAATGAAATAAGTTCATAGATACTTGTAAACTCTTTTATAATATTATTATAGTTAAGTTTCCATGTAATAGTTTCCCTGTCTGTCAGAATATCAATACACGGATGTGATATATTCTTTTCTTCCATTTTAAAACCAGCTCTTTTCAAGGCCTTTTTTGTCCAGATCAGACTAACCTCATCACTTCCGGTTACAGTAATATTCCTTTTATTTTCCGGTATAATTTCTATTTCAGCTGTAAAATAATCAAAGTGAAATCCGGGAACCTGAAATATATTCCGGAACTCGCCTTTTAATACCTGGTCCTCAGGTGATCCGAAAGTTATAAAATTATCATTAATAATCAGTAATTTATCGGGAAATCGGAGAGCGATACCTGTATCATGGGTACTGATTATTATTGTTTTCCCTGAAGAAGAAAGCTTTGCAAGGAGTCCCGCCAGTTCAAATTTATTTGGGATATCCAGGAAAGCTGTAGGTTCGTCCAGAATGATTATTGGGGTATCCTGAGCCAGTGTCCTGGCAATCATTGCTCTTTGTCTTTCACCGTCACTTATTTGTATTAAAGGTTTTTCCCTTAAACTGGTAAGGTTGGTTGATTCTATTGATTTATCAATGATCATATGATCATCTTTTGTAAGAGAACCAAGCCAGTTAGTATAAGGGAAGCGCCCAAGTGAAACAAGTTCATAGACAGTCATGGCACCTGACCTTGGTAAATCGGTGGACACGAATGAAACTATCCTTGCATATTCAGAAAGAGAATACTGAGTTAATGATTTATCTTTCATAAATATTTCCCCATTAAGGAGTGGTATAAGTCTGACCAGGGATTTCAGGAAAGTACTTTTCCCTGTACCATTCCTGCCAATGATTGCAATAAACTCACCCTCCTTAAATTCTCCTGAAAAGTTCTTTATAAGGATTTTTTTATCCGGGACAGAATAATAACCGAAAGAAGCATCAACAAATTTAAGTATAGTTTCCTGCTTACTCATACATGAACTTTCTTTTGCCTGTTATTATCCAAATAATTACAGGGATTCCTATAAGAGATGTTACAGCATTGACAGGAAATATCATCTGTTTACCAGGGAGTTGTGAAATTAAATCGCTCAGTACCATTATTGAAGCTCCCAGTATAATACTTCCTGATAAAAGAATGCCGTACCTGGATGTTTTAAATATCATTCGGGTAATATGGGGAACTGCTATTCCAATAAATCCTATTGGTCCGCAGAAAGCGGTTACAGTTCCAGTCAGAAGGCTTGTGCCAGTGAAAACCAGAATCCTGTACCTCATTATATTTACACCCAATGTCTTAGAATATTCTTCGCCAAGTTGTACAACGTTAGAAGATTTGATCAGGAATAACGAAAGAATTAATCCGGGTATAATGCCTGTTAAAAGCAATGGGATTTGTTCTCTGGTCACACTACTTACGCTTCCCATGGTCCATATCACAAATGCTTTTAATGCGGATTCCCCGGAAAAAAATTGTAAAATCGAAATTATGGCTGATATTCCACTTCCCAGCATGATTCCCAGGATAAGGATGGTCATAATATCCCCTGTTTTTAATGATACTAATAATATAATCAGAAGTATAATTGCTGAGCCAACCCATGCAGCAATAATAAGCAACCAGCTTGAAGTACTACTAAAGACATTGGTTCCAAAATATGAATTAAAACCAATGACAACAAGAGCTACACCTAGACTGGCGCCAGAACTGATGCCAAGTACATAAGGACCAGCGAGGGGATTCCTGAAAACAGTCTGCATCTGTAATCCGCTGACCGATAAAGCAATACCTGCAACAAGAGCAGAAAAAACCCTGGGAATCCTAAAAATATGTAAGGTTCCCCATTCCATGGTTCCGTCATTTTCCAAAAAAAGATAACGGATGAGATGTTTTACAGGAATATGAACAGAACCTGTAATAAGGTCTGCCATTAATAATAACAGCAGCAGCAAAGGAAGCAGTGTAAAAATGAGGGTTTGTTTTTTTATCATTCTTTTTCCAGAAATCACTGTTAATTTAATCAGGTTTTAAATGTTATACCCAGACTGATATAATCAGAATACCGGGTATTTAAACAGGAGAACTTCTTGTAAAACTATCCTTTATTTAGTTAATTTTTCCATGATGGAAACAAGTTCCTTCATACCTTCACGAATGTTGTTATAATACATTTTCTTTCCTGTTTTCTCATCCTGACCTGGATAATTGATCATGTGAATCAATTCATTTCTCGTATTAACCAGTTTAGATATTGTTTCTCCAAATTTTTTTTCATTTACTTCGGGATGAAAATGTCTTAACATGAAGCATTCTGTTAATAACTCGTATGTAACGTAATTAACATCTTTTTTTAATTTTCTGATACTTGCCATTTTTTTATTTTATTTTTATTAACTTTAACCCTGTCAGGGTTTGAAACCCTGACAGGGTTAATTTGGGTTAAATATATTATTATTCTAATTTCCTGTAATAAACCAGGTTTTCATTTTCTAACCTTCCAGGATGGAAAATTGTTATCATATCTCTGAGAATCAAGTCTGCTCTGACAACACCTGATTCCCAGAAATCATTACCTCCTGCCTGGTTCAACCTGGCATTATTATTATACACTTGTTCTGTCCGGAAAGCTTTAATTACAGAGAATCTCTGGTCACGAGCATAAAGGTCATCCATTGACAAGGCAGTACCACAGTTTATCCAGATATCAGCTGAGGCAGAAGTGTTATATACTGTTTCCAGGCTAAGGGGAATATACTCATCCGAGGGATTATTTTTGTATAGATAATCGCCACCTGCATCTTCAATAAATCTGGCAGTAAATGATTTTCCACCAGCCATATACCAGGTATCTTTCCATGGTAATCCGGTTAATATTTTTGGCTTATAGCAGACATTCTCCACTGTATTCTTAAAACTTAAGTAATTCTCAGACACCAATTCAAAGATTGAATCACCTTTTTCTCCGGCATCGAATAATCCGGCAAAGAATTTTATCCATTCCGCCTTTCCCAGTGGATGCATTTCAAGGAAATCAGCAACCACAACACTAACGATACCTGCATCGGCAAGTCTTTTCATGACTCCTGTCACGGAGGATTCAAGTCCATATAAAAAAACCACATCCGGCATGATTTTTAAAATAGTTTCATAATCCACAGAAGGAGGATATCCAACATCTGCAACTTTTCCCAAATTTAAGTTTCTCTTCAAGACGGGGTCACAAAATAAATCTTTCCCTGAAACACCTTTTATAATATCTGTTTTACCGAGTGCAGCAATATAGCCAATATGAGTTGTTGAAAAACAAACCACAGAATTTACAGGTGTCCGTATTAAAGTTAAATCCGATAAACTATCAGGTATTTGCACATCAGCTCCTGCGAATAGGAGTGACATCTTTTCATTACCTGCATTTTGCCAGAGTTTGGATATCTCAACCAGTGAATAACCTTTATATTTCTGTATATTTAATGTGCTGGCATATTTTATATATCCTGATGGATTATTATATGTTACTTCTTTTACATCCTTTTTGATACAGGACAATAAAAGAAAAGCATAGAAAGTATAAAGGGGAAATAACTTCATTAATGGTTGGGTTTAGCAATTATAAGTTTCTTTCTGAAAACTTTATTATCACGAATGATCTCGATTACATAAATACCTGACGGAAAATTTTGAAGGCTAAATCTTGCCAGTTTTTCATCTTCAATAACATAATCAGCTAATAAAGAGCCATTTATATTATAAAGTTTTAATATAGCTCCATTAATACTTCCATGAGCGGATAAGATCCAAAAATCTTCCACTGCAGGATTTGGGAAAATATTAAATAACTCCTGTTTCTGATCAATAGGGAGAATTACAGCATCAATAAAATGCACTACACCATTACTGGCTTTCAGATTAGTTTTAGTTACTTTCGCATAATCATAATAAGTACCATTTTCATTTTCTGAAACACTAATTTCGCGTTCAGATAGTGCAAGCAATTTCATACCATTAAATAAATCAAATGATAGTAGTTCATTATTAACCATGTGATTTTTAATGATTTTCGGTAGATTTTGGTACTGATCAGAGAATAATAATTCAAGGGTCCCCGGGACCAGATTATTAAATGCCTGATCATCAGGTGCAAAAAAGGTAAAAGGGCCATTTTCTGAAATAAGATCCTGTAATCCGGCCTGAGTTATAGCCGAAGTTAAAATCTTATGATCCTGGCTATAGGCTATAATATCCATTATGTTAGAGTTGGTATCGGGTACAAAAAAAGGATCATATCCCAATAATGTTGTTCTTCCTTTTTCCTCTTTATCCAGCCAGGGTTTTAATTGTTTTCCCGGCAAAGTGTAGTAATTCCAGTTCATGTAGAATTTAGAGAAATAGTCATTTTCAGGATTTAAGCAGGAAGCGTCACCACCGGTAAGGTTTCCCACGATCAATCCATAATTATTAAAAAGGGGTGCACCTGAAGATCCTCCTTGCGTAGCTCCTTCATCCCATCTTACGACCCTCCAGAAACCCTGAGGTGTAGATGTTTCAAGCCATGTGGGTGGAGGTGGACTGACCTGGTAATCGCTGGTCACCGGTTCATTATTTACCGATATTTTTTTCACATCTCCCTGGGGATGATGAATACAAACCGATGAGGGTGAAGGAGTTGTGGTTATGGTCCAACCTGCAAAATATGGATTATAGGTCTCAGGAGGTTCTTCTGAAATAAGTAAAAGGCTGAAATCCAGGCTGTCAGAAGTAACTTTTAATTCAGAATGTGCAAGTGTTTTGTCCACAGTACCATCTGGTCCGTTACATTCAGGAGATTCGTAACCAAAATAAAAGATTGCAGACTGGGCTTCAGTGGATTTGCTGATACAATGATTTGCAGTTAAAAGATAAGGGGTGCCATCAACTTCTGTATTATTGATCAGGGTGCCTGTGCACATTACTGAGGTTGATCCTGAAGTAAAGATAATCCTGCATACGGCTCTTTTAACCTCCTGCCATTGATTTCCTGAAGGACAATTTATATCCACATTACAATCTTCGGATTTCCCAAAACGACTGTCTTTTAGTATACCTGTACCAAACAAATCAACAAATGTGTGGGAAACTGTTCCTATTTTGAGTTTACCAAAATATTGAATATTATCAGGCACCTGTAATTCAACTATAATTTTACTGCCCGGAATAAATGATACAGGGAATGTACCTGAAGACTTATTGCTGCGATAGTCAAATTTACCTTTAACATAATCCTGGGCAGGATCATAAACAAAAAGACTAACCCCGTTTTCCAGGTAGAATTCCTTGAAAATGATCCCCATTGCATATGCTCCTTCAGATAAAATCTCTATTCTCCAAAGCTTTATATTATCAGTCATTGTCTGCCAGGTACCTGCATTATAAGGATCAATATCCACTTCATAATTCCAGGCTACCGGCAAAGGTTTTTTCCCATCCAGAACTTTATCTTTTTCTATTTGTTTAAGCATCAGATTATAATCAAATACGGGCATTCTTATAACTTCATAAACAGACTTTTTAGATTCATAAGGATATGGTTTTCCTCCATAGGAAACCTGGCCGTTTAGAATAATGGGAAAAGCAACCTGGAAGGAAATAAATAATGCCAGGTTTTTCAATAACCGGAAATTTACAGTTGAAATAATTTTTTTCACCGGATCCTTATAATTATTTTATCAAAACACCAAAACGACAATCCCAGTTTACTATGCGATAAACTATTAACGATTAAAAGGTCGCAAGGACGTAATTAAAATGCAGTTATTATAAACTAATAGTTCGTTAAACTTTAACATAAATGTTTGATTTTCAATAAAATAAATGGTAAATAATTTGGTTAAGTCCCTGATAATCAGTAACTTAATAGGTTTAACCACAATCTATAACAGTTATGACCAT